>OCRP01000279.1_pt1 | contig 57664 bp, 32 predicted proteins | sample 1538871 | NCBI WGS metagenome assembly OCRP01 (sample SAMN04571731, study PRJEB22368) | human gut metagenome | biome: human gut; material: stool | host: Homo sapiens | place: Luxembourg | collected 2012-09-20 | reverse complement strand
TGCCTTCGGCAGCTCAACCAGCGGTTATGGATATTCGCCGCCTTCGGCGACGCTTTGGCAAACGATAAAATCGAGCGCGGCGACGCTTTGCCAGAGATGATGATCAATTGAAAATTTGTTTATTATGCACTTGCGAAAGTTCAGCTTTTTCAAGCCCTTATCGCAGCAGGTTCTTCTCTGCCTCGTCCACGCGGCTGAAGGTAAACTGTGCGAGGGTGTCGTCCATGAGCTGTGCTATGCGGTCGTTGCACAGGTTGCCGATGGAGCCTTCGTGGGTGTGGTGAATGTCGTGAGAGGCGCGGAAGGTGCCGGCCTCGATCTCCAGACCCACGGTCTTGTAGGCATCGCGGAAGGGCATGCCGTTGGCAGCGAGGCGGTTGACCTCTTCCACCGAGAACATGGGGTCGTACATGGGGTTGTCGAGGATATGCTCGTTAACAGACATCTTGTTTATGATGTAGGCAGCCATCTGCAAGCAGTCTTTCAGCTCGTCGAACGCAGGGAGGAACACCTCCTTGATGATCTGCAGGTCGCGGAAATAGCCCACGGGCAGGTTGTTCATGATGAGCATGATCTGCTGCGGCAGGCTCTGAAGCTTGTTGCTCTTGGCCCTGATGAGCTCAAACACGTCGGGGTTCTTCTTGTGGGGCATTATCGACGAGCCGGTGGTACACTCCTTGGGCAGCTTCACGAAGGCGAAGTTCTGACTGTTGAACAGGCATGCGTCAAACGCCATCTTTGCCAACGTGCCGGCCACGGTGGCGAGGGCAAACGCCACGTTGCGCTCCATCTTGCCACGTCCCATCTGGGCATAGACCACGTTATAGTCCATCGAGTCGAAGCCCAGCAGCTCGGTGGTCATCGTGCGGTTCAGGGGGAACGACGAGCCATAGCCGGCGGCAGAGCCGAGGGGGTTGCGGTTGGTCATGCGCCAGGCGGCGAGGAGGTAGAGCATGTCGTCGGCAAGCGATTCGGCATAGGCGCCAAACCACAGTCCGAAGCTGCTGGGCATAGCCACCTGCAGATGTGTGTAACCCGGCATGAGCACGTTCTTATATTGCTCGCTCTTCTGCAACAGCTCGTCAAACAAGATCTTCACGCTGTCGACCACCTCGCGCAGCTCATGGCGTGTGAAGAGCTTCAGGTCAACGAGCACCTGGTCGTTGCGCGAGCGGCCCGAATGGATCTTCTTGCCCATGTCGCCGAGGCGCTGCGTGAGTATCAGCTCCACCTGCGAGTGCACATCCTCCACGCCGTCCTCAATAACAAACTGTCCGCTGTCGGCCACGGCATAGATGCGCTTCAGCTCGGCAAGGAGCTGTTGCAGCTCATCCTTCTCAAGCAGCCCGATGCTCTCAAGCATGGTTATGTGGGCCATGGAGCCCAGCACGTCATATTTGGCGAGGTAGAGGTCAAGCTCGCGGTCACGTCCCACGGTGAAACGCTCTATCTCCTTGTTCACTTCAAAGTTTTTTTCCCAAAGTTTGTGTGCCATATAGTCATTGTTTTTTTGTTGTGAGAGAGATGATGGGGGAGGGGCATCTCCTGTTTTTCTTGTCAGTCTTTATACGGAATCATGGCGAGCATGTCGGCCACCTTTTCCACACCCTCCTGCAAGGGCTTGCTCACCATGGCCTTAAGCATGAAGGGAATGTCGCCTTTGACGGTGAGCTTCATCTTGCATGAGGTGTCGGTGACGGGCAGGAGCTGTATCCACATGTTAAGGGTTATGGGGCTGTTTTCTGTCTCAAACTTGATGGTCTTCGGCTCTTCGCGCTCCACGATGCGGAGCTTTATCTCGCCCACCATGGGTGCCTGTATGGAGAGGCTGTCGGTGTCGAAGGTGAGGTCCTTGAGCTTGTCTATGTGCTCAAGGGCTTCCTTTGGCAAGCGGTCACGGTTCTGCTCCACGCCGTCCTTGAGGGCCTGGAGGTTACTGAGGTCACTGAGCGTGGCATAAACCGCCTGCTGTGTGTGGGGTATCTGCTTAATGTTGCTTTCGAATGTAGACATGTTTTAAAGGTAAAAAGGTAAAAAGGTAAAAAGGTAAAAAACATTCTTGCTCATTTCTTTTTAACCGCAAGCTGTCCTTGGGCTGCTTTTAACCGCAAGCTTCCTTGGGGTTTCTCGCTGTTCTGAACCTCAAGTTATCTTGGGGCTTCTTTTTAACCGCAAGCTTTCCTGGGGGTTCTTTTAACCGCAAGCTTTCCTTGGGGCTTCTCGCTGTTCTGAACCTCAAGCTATCTTGGGGCTTCTTTTAACCGCAAGCTGTCCTTGAGGGCTTTGCTGTTTTTGAACCGCCAGCTATTTTGTTTTTAACCTTTTGGCCTTATACCTTGATTTATAAAAATTTGACGGGTTAAAGAAAAAAAGTAAAAAGGTAAAAAACTCTACATAAGACCAAAGCCCAAGCCCTCAAAAACAAGCCCATAACCCGATGGTCTTAAAGAGTTCTCAACGGCGTCAGCCTTTTTTACCTTTAAAAGAGTCTATCGAATTCTTCACTCTTCGTTCTTCACTCTTCCCTTCCAAAGGCGTCAGCTTTTTTACCTTTAAAAGAGTCTATCGAATTCTTCACTCTTCGTTCTTCACTCTTCCCTTCCAAAGGCGTCAGCCTTTTTTACCTTTTTACTTTTTTACCTTTATTTAAAGTTTGCCGGGTCCTTACGCCACTCGTGCAGCAGCTCCACGTCGCTCTCGGCGATGTAGCCGGTAGCGAGAGCCTGCTCTACGACGTGCTCATAGTCGGTAAGGGTCTGCAGCTCAACGCCAGCGTCGGCAAAAGCCTTTGCAGCCACGGGGAAGCCATAGGTGTAGCTTGCCACCATGCCCACAACCTCGTAGCCAGCCTGGCGCAGGGCCTCAACAGCCTTCAGGCTGCTGCCGCCTGTAGAGATGAGGTCCTCGATGACCACCACCTTTGAGCCAGCGGGCAGCTCACCCTCAATGAGGTTACCCATGCCGTGGTCCTTTGCCTTTGAGCGCACATAGACGAACGGCAAGTTAAGCTCGTCGGCAACGAGCGCACCCTGAGCGATGGCACCTGTAGCCACACCAGCCACGGCTGTGGCCTGTGGGAAGTGCTCCATTACGGCATGCACGAGCTGCAGCTTCACGAAGTTGCGCAGTTCGGGGAACGAGAGGGTCTTGCGGTTGTCGCAGTAGAACGGCGATTTCCAACCCGAAGCCCATGTGAACAGGTCGTTGGGCTGAAGCTTTATTGCCTTGATGTCGAGCAGTTTTTTTGCAAATACTTTCTTAAGTGTGTCCATATCGTTATTTTTTAAAAATGATTCTTCTTTTAAAAGACCAAACACCTTTTTAGAGGCAAAACCCTTGGCAGGGTTATAAAAACCTTGTGTCGGTTATAAAAAACCTTGTGTCGGTTATAAAAAACCTCTTCAGGTTATAAAAAGACCCTTTTGCCGGTTATAAACCCCTCTTTCAGGTTCTAAAAAACATTTTCCATGTTATAAAAGACCTTTTTCAGGGTTATAAAAACCCTTTTTCAGGTTCTAAAGCCCTCTTTTTGTCTCAGATGTTTGGAAACGTTCTCTGTTTCAATGTGCAAAGTTAGTCAAAAGTTTGTAATTGTCAAACTGAATTGGCGCAAAAGAGTTTAGACATGCACAGCTTGCTTGCGCTGACAGGAAATCTTTTGTTAGTGATTTCCTATATCTATCCTTGTAAAAGTTGTTCCATCTTGAAAAGTATACTGGACAAGTCCATACTTCTTACTCCAAGCATAGCTCACAGGTAAATTGTTGGTGTATTTATTAGTCGTTTGGAACAACATAATATCATTGATCATGACTCCATTTATTTTGATGCACGATGTTTTCAATTGCACTTCATTTAACCAATTACTATCTAAGAGTACAGAAGAGAAGCATATTGGTTTATCATTAAACAGTTTCCATATTTCCATTATTCCCCCATCTCTACGATTTTTAAATCCATATCGTACTTGAGCATGAGCTATGTATTCTTTATTACTTGTATTGTAGTGTCCCCAGTTAATGGGATTCAAGTTATTACAAATACAAACCTCTAATACTGTGAGAGTGTCTATATCCGCATATTGTGATTTGAAAAGCATCCTTTCACCTTCATATCTATTTGCTATCCATTCCAGCTCGTCGTCACTCATATGCGTAATTCGATGATAAACGCATGTGTTGACAAAACATACAATGGAAAGGATGCAGAATGACCATTTCAACATCTTTTTCATGGTTCAGGAAGTTTATGTTTCAAGAAATCATCTATAGTGTGAGTTGGTTTTATCCCTGTTGGAATTCCTATTGTCTTTCCTGGTAGAGAAAGACCTATCTTTTCTTGAAGATTATTCAGTATATCTCCACCGATTCTTATATTTCCAAAACCAATTTTTGTTCCTATTGCACGATAATTCACAACGTTAGGAGTTTTGTTTAGGCCCTCAAATTGCTTAGTCAACCCACTAACGGCTGCAGGATTAAAGGTTATTGCAGCCCTTCCTGTAGCCATACTTGAAGCGATAGCCTCTCCACCACCAAGGGAGTGTCCAACAAATGTTAGTTCGTTATCGCCTAACTCTTTGGACAATGTTTTTGCGTTTTTTATAGCAGTATTATACTGTAGGGCGACACCCGCAAGTTGCGCTATATCTTCAACAGCATCTTCAACAGAATTTGTACCTGCGTAAACATAGGCATATTCTGTGGCACCATCTACTGTGCGTTGAAATAGTGCAGACTCCAAACCATTTTGGTAAAAACGGGTATAGTTCATCTTAATAGATGTAGGAAAGGAGGATATTTCCCAACCTGCAGAGTTCAATTGTTCTCTATATTTTCTAACATTTCCTCCATAGACATACGCGGCCATTAGTGCAGCTTCAGAAGCCTTTGGTCTTTCTCCATCAGGATCAATAAAATTTACTGGATTATTGAAACAATAGGCATAGGGTGAAAGCCATGGCCATGCGTTTGCACTGATTGCAAAGATTGACAGAACAAATGAAGTTAATGTTCTTTTTATTCTTTTCATATTAGTTTTACTTTATGATTAAAACATTTTTTTACATCATAACACATACAGATAGAAGACTACAATCACAGTCCCCGCTCAGCCCAGTCGCCACGGTCGAGCATGCGGTAGCCGATGGCCTCGGCCAGATGGTGAACCTCGACACGCTCCGACCCGTCGAGGTCGGCAATGGTGCGTGCAACCTTCAAGATGCGGCTGTAAGCGCGTGCCGAGAGCGAGAAGCGGTCCATGGCTGTGCGAAGAATGTTCATGCCGTTGGCATCGGGCTCCGCAAACAGGTGGATCATGCGCTCCGTCATCTGCGCGTTGCAGTGAATGCCCTCATAGGGCCGGAAGCGTTCAGCCTGTATGGCGCGTGCCTTTATCACCCTCTCGCGTATGGCGCTGCTCGGCTCACCCGGCGCAGCCTTGGAGATATCCTCAAAGGGCACGGGCATGATCTCACACTGAATGTCGATGCGGTCTAAGAAAATGTGGCCCACATATTTTAACTACTCTGATATTGTGTCGGACAATTTATCTGCCTTTATTGGGAATGCAATGACATTATGTGGATATGAAATTCGTTTTATGCTATATGGTGCTTCCAATCCAGGGCAGTATTCGTTTATTTCCCGATCACTGAAAACCCTAATGTCATCGATGACGTTTTTACAATTCCAACAGTCGGGCGTTAATGCCTTCTCACTATAAAATACAATCGTGAAAGTTTTGCCTGGTTCCAAGTATTTGACAAAGCAGTATTTCGGCGCAGAAGGATGCCACCATTCCCCTATCATATTGGGGTCGGCACCGATGTCAAAAATAGAGAAGTCTCCTCTGCGCTTCATCAAATATCGTCTAATGGCCTTTCTATGGTCACGCCCATAGTCATTGCTGTCAAGCCATATCCACAAAGCATCACTGTCAGTATTGTCAATGGTAACTATAAACTGAACAATTCCGCAACTGTCATTGGTCACGATTACAGTGTCTGTCTTCTGGTTGAACGCCAAGGCTGATTGTGAGGCTGTCAGTAAAAGCATCAACAGTATTTTGATTGTTCTCATACTTATTTGAAATATGTAACGGTTTCCATTCTTGCTCTTCTTATATAACTCCTTAATAAGTCATTGTTGTCTCTTGACTTTATGTAGTCGTGTCCCGAAACTTTTCTGTTTCTATATTGATTATACAATAATCCATGACCATATAGTTCATGGCTTAAGGCTTCTGCTTGACCAATTGGAGATAAAGAAGGGTGTATACGTCTTGATTAGGCGAGTTTACTCCACTCATTCCTTGGCCTGGTAGTAATGTTATTCCATATTTACCTGCTTCTCCCGTTGTAAGTCCGAATGGAGACAAAAATTCTGGGTCAGCAAATTCTATGTATGGTGCAGAATATGATAATTGGCCGCTGTTGACATTACCAATGTTGTCTATGTCTATCCTTGTAAAAGTTGTTCCATCTTGAAAAGTATACTGGACAAGTCCATACTTCTTACTCCAAGCATAGCTCACAGGTAAATTGTTGGTGTATTTATTAGTCGTTTGGAACAACATAATATCATTGATCATGACTCCATTTATTTTGATGCACGATGTTTTCAATTGCACTTCATTTAACCAATTACTATCTAAGAGTACAGAAGAGAAGCATATTGGTTTATCATTAAACAGTTTCCATATTTCCATTATTCCCCCATCTCTACGATTTTTAAATCCATATCGTACTTGAGCATGAGCTATGTATTCTTTATTACTTGTATTGTAGTGTCCCCAGTTAATGGGATTCAAGTTATTACAAATACAAACCTCTAATACTGTGAGAGTGTCTATATCCGCATATTGTGATTTGAAAAGCATCCTTTCACCTTCATATCTATTTGCTATCCATTCCAGCTCGTCGTCACTCATATGCGTAATTCGATGATAAACGCATGTGTTGACAAAACATACAATGGAAAGGATGCAGAATGACCATTTCAACATCTTTTTCATGGTTCAGGAAGTTTATGTTTCAAGTAATCATCTAATCACAGTCCCCGCTCAGCCCAGTCGCCACGGTCGAGCATGCGGTAGCCAATGGCCTCGGCCAGATGGTGAACCTCCACACGCTCCGACCCGTCAAGGTCGGCAATGGTGCGTGCAACCTTCAAGATGCGGCTGTAGGCGCGTGCCGAGAGCGAGAAGCGGTCCATGGCTGTGCGAAGAATGTTCATGCCGTTGGCATCGGGCTCCGCAAACAGGTGGATCATGCGCTCCGTCATCTGCGCGTTGCAGTGAATGCCCTCATAGGGCCGGAAGCGTTCAGCCTGTATGGCGCGTGCCTTTATCACCCTCTCGCGTATGGCGCTGCTCGGCTCGCCTGGCGCAGCCTTGGAGATGTCCTCAAAGGGCACGGGCATGATCTCACACTGAATGTCTATTCGGTCGAGCAACGGCCCGGAAATCTTGTTCATGTAACGCTGAATCTGCCCGGGAGAGCACACACAGTGGTGAGTGGGGTCGCCATAATAGCCACAAGGACAGGGGTTCATAGACGCCACAAACATGAAGGAACACGGAAACTCAAGGGTGTACTTGTTGCGCGAGATGGTTATGCGGCGGTCTTCAAGAGGCTGACGCAGCACCTCAAGGGTGGTCTTGCTAAACTCTGGCAGCTCGTCGGCAAAGAGCACACCGTTGTGGGCCAACGAGATCTCGCCGGGCTGCGGGTTCAAGCCGCCGCCAACAAGGGCGACCTCCGATATGGTGTGGTGGGGCGCACGGAACGGTCGCTGCGCTATGAGCGACAGGCCGCGCGGCATCTTTCCCGCCACGCTGTGTATCTGCGTTGTCTCCAGGCTCTCGGCAAGGGTCAGAGGCGGCAGGATGGAAGGCAAGCGCTTTGCCATCATCGACTTGCCGCTGCCCGGCGGGCCCACCATGATCAGGTTGTGGCCGCCAGCCGCCGCCACCTCAAGCGCACGCTTCACCTGCTGCTGTCCGCGCACGTCGGCATAGTCGAGCTCGGTGCTATACTGCTGGTCATAAAACTCCTTGCGTGTGTCCACGCTCACAGGATGGAACCGCTCCTGACCGGTGATCATGCTTATCACCTCCTTCATCTGCGACATGCCGTAGACCCTGATGCCCTCAACCACAGCTGCCTCGCGCACGTTCTGCTGCGGCACGACAAGGGCCACGAAGCCATCGGCCTTGGCACGCATGGCTATGGGCAGCGCTCCTTTGACAGGCTGCAACGCCCCGTCGAGCCCCAGCTCCCCGACAAGCATTATGCGGTCAAGACCCACAGGCTCAATCTGTTTCGATGCCGCGAGCACACCGATGGCGAGCGGCAGGTCGAAGCCGCTGCCTTCCTTGCGCAGGTCGGCAGGCGCCATGTTTACCGTTATGTCGGCGTTGGGAAAGAGATAGCCGTTGTTTACAAGTGCTGCTGCCATGCGGTCTCTGCCCTCGCGCACAGCCGTGTCGCCAAGACCTGTCATGCGGAACATGACGCCCTTGGTGAGGCTTACCTCTATGGTGACGGTCGTTACGTCAAGGCCGTTGACGGCGGCACAATAGGTCTTTACAAGCATAAAAAAACGGTTTTTAGAAGTTCGTCTTTGTCAATAACCGATAGCTGTTCTATCATAAATGCAAAGATAACAGAAAAATTTTAATGGTAAAAAATTTAGCAATAAAAAGGTATGTTTTGCACACGTTGTAGCCGTTTTGAAGAAAATAAATGCGCCTAATTATTTGCTTATATGAAATAATAATTTAAATTTGCATTTAAAATCTAAACAACGAAGATTATGGCACTTAAGTTATATCCATTAGGCATTCAGACTTTCGAGCGCATCCGAAAGGAAGACAAGCTCTATATAGACAAGACGGAATATGTTTACCGCCTGACCCACACCAGCGGTACCTATTTCTTCTTGGGACGTCCACGCCGTTTTGGAAAATCTTTGCTTCTAACCACCCTCCAGAGCTATTTTGAAGGCAAGAAAGACCTGTTCCGAGGGCTTGCCATCGAGCAGATGGAAAAAGAGTGGACAGAACATCCTGTGCTCCACTTCGACCTCAGCGGCGGCAAACACATGGACAAGGAGCAGCTGGAGAGATATCTCGCCTTCATTCTGGAGACAGAAGAGAAGAAATGGGGGATCACCCAACCGCAAATAGATGCCAACAACCGATTGACAGAACTTATAAACACAGCCTACGAGAAATCGGGCAAGCAGGTCGTTGTGCTTGTTGACGAATATGATGCGCCAATGCTCGATGTGGCTCATGAACAAGAACAGTTAGATTCCTTGCGCAACATCATGCGCAACTTCTATAGTGCTCTAAAATATAGCGAAGCAAAGCTGCGCTTTGTCTTCCTTACGGGCATCACCCGGTTCTCGCAGGTGAGCATCTTCAGTGAGCTTAACAACATCACCAACATATCCATGAATGACGATTATGCCGGCATCTGTGGCATAACCAAAGACGAGCTGCTGACGCAAATGTCGGAAGACATCGAAGCTCTTGCCATGAGACGAAACATAACGAAGGAGCAAGTGGTCGACAGGCTGAAAGAGAATTATGACGGATATCATTTCACCAGATTCTCGCCCGACATCTTCAACCCCTACAGCCTGTTGAATTGCTTTGCGGAAAACAAGTTTGGCTCCTATTGGTTTTCATCTGGCACACCAACTTACCTCATCAACATGATGCGCAAATATGAGGTCGTTCCTACAGACGTCATCACACGGGTGGAGGCCGATGCCAGCGAGTTTGACGCTCCTACGGAGAACATGCCAACCATCATGCCCCTGCTTTACCAGAGCGGATACATCACCATCAAAGAATATAATGAAGACTACAACTATTATGTTCTCGATGTTCCAAACAAGGAGGTGAAGATTGGGCTGACCAAGGCGTTTTTATGAACAAGAGCGCACAATCTGCCATGCAGCAGATAAACCTAAAGAATTATCCTAACCGCTTTGCGCTAAGCGGCAAGCCGATAACCAAGGTTGCAATAAACTTTGACAGCAATAAAGGAAACATTGAAAACTGGGTGATAGAAAAAGCATAGAAACAAGAAGGTCAAGCAAAGAACCTTTTAAAGACAAACACTATTATCTTCTAAACTTGTTGAAATTCAACAATATATATAATGTTTGTCATCTGAAAAAAATCTGTTAGTCATCGTACCTCGGTCGGGGTACGCATGTACCTCGGTCGGGGTACGCATGTATCTCGGTCGGGGTACGCATGTATCTCGGTCGGGGTACGCATGTATCTCGGTCGGGGTACGATGACAATAGAGCGTTTTTGATGAAATAACATTCACTTCTTGATGCAAAGAATAGCAGGATAAAAAAAACAAAGACAATGGTTTTATGGTTATAAAGAAACTGACATTCATCTTTCTTTGGGTCTTGTCACCACAAAGGAAGATGAATGCCAGCATGTTACAGGTAAAAAAGTTTTTAGCGTTTGCTTGCCTTTCTCTTTTTCAGCTTATTTTTGTTTCTCCTTGATAAACTCGGTGAGCTGGTTGTCGGTGAGGTGGGCAGCGGCTATGCGGCCGTTCTTTATCACGATGTTGTCGGGAACACCGGTCAGACCGAGACGGGCGAAGAAGGGGCTTTCCACCATCTTGCCGTCGCAGACAACATAACAGGTTGAGCTGCTGCGGCTGCTGGAAGAACCTTGGGCAGCGGCTGAGGCTGGGCCAGATGATGGGCCAGAGGTTAAGCCAGAGGCTGAGCCTGATGATGGGCCAAAGGCTAAGCCAGAGGCTGAGTCAGAGATGCCTAACTGTGAGGCGAGCTGTGAGCGCACAAGAGAGGACGAGGCATCGATGCTCACACCCACGACGGCCACACGCCCCTGCTGCGAGGCGGCATAGGCGGCGAGACGGCGGAACTGGCTCATGCTCTCATACTTCCATGTGGCAAGGGCGCACACCACGGTGACGGGGGCTTTGGTGAGCTGCACACGGCCTATGGTCCTGCCGTCAACAGTTGTTCCCAAGACGTTGGGAATGTCGGCACCTTTGGTTGCCACGAAAGAGGCGGTGAGCTGACGCTTTTGTCGTTTGAGATAACCGTTTTCGGGCTGCTTTTCTATCATGAGGTCAACCAGGCGCACGGCAGTCTTGGTGTCGGGATTTGCGTCATGTATGAAATAGCGGTCGACGAGATAAGCACCTACACGCGACTCTGGATGATCCTGCACAAACAGCTGTGCACACTTCTTCATCTCTGGCGGCGCAGCGTTGTGTATCATCTCGCGAAACTTGTTCATCAGTTCGTTGTCTTTCGTTCCCTTCACGGTCATCTCCTTAAGGTGTGAGGCATCGCCCTTGAGGTCCACGCTCTTTCCCGGCTGTGCAAAGACAGGCTGCTCGGTGAAGTTGGGGAACACGATCATGAGGGTCATGGGGCGGTCGCACGCCACCTCATAGCTGAAGCGTCCTGCCTGCACCTTTATGGTGTCGAGACCGTTTATTGTGCCATCCGGGCTGTAGACGTAGAACTCGCCTTGGTTGAGGTGCAGCAGTCGTCCGTCAATGCGGAAATGTCGGCTGTCGGTGCCGCAGGAGGTGCAGACGAGTGCCGCCACGAGGGTAAAGACAACTGCCATGAGGGGTACAACAGACTGATGTAAAGCTCTTTTCATCATCGTAGGATAATTTTTATAATTGTTGAAAAAAAACAGGGAAGCGTGTCATGAAGATTTTCCATGACACACTCCCCTGTTTTTTTATCTTAGTTTATTCTTTTTTTTACTTCAAGATCTGGAGCTCCAGGTCGTTGTCAGCATACTTCTGGAGAGAAGGATCCTTCTGGAGAGCCTCCTTGAGGTAAGAAGAAGCAGCAAACTTGTTACCGCGACGAGCAGCTACGATAGCGTGCAGGTAGTCGGTGATGGCGTCAGCGTTCTCCACCTTGTCAAGAGTGGCAGCGGCAGCGGCATAATCCTTTGTCAGAATCTGAGCCAGAGCAGCGCTGTTGGTCTTGTTTTTGCCGAAGAGCTGGACAGCCTGAGCATAGTTGCCCTTAGCCAGGTTCAGCACGCCCTGTGCATAAGCGGTGGTCTCGCTGTTGGCACCCTTGGCGATGGCAGCCTCGGCAGCCTGGAGGTCACCGTCAGCGAGGCTGATGAGACCCTTGTTTGCGTTCCACTCAGCACCGTTGGCGTCACACTGCTGTGCCTTTGCCAGATAGTTGGCAGCGGCAGCCTTGTCGCCCTTGTTCATGGCGATGGCAGCGAGGTTGTTGTAAGCGCGATAGTCTTTGTCGTAGAGCTCAGTAGTCTTCTTGTAAACCTGCTCACGGTCAGCCTGTGTGTCCTTGAGAGAGGCGAGGTAGAGGAGCTCGTCGGCGCTCAGCTTGGCAGCGTCGTCCTTATACTGCTGCTCGATCTGCTCGTCAGAGCGGCCAATTGTCTCATAGTTGATGATGAGACGTGAGCGGCGCAGCTCGGGGAGGATGCCGTCAGCCAGCTCGCGGAAGGCAGCGCTCATGTTACGGATCTGAGCCTCACGCTCCTGGGGATCCTGATACATGCTGAGCACGCGGAGGATAACGTCCTTGTCCTGGAGATTAGAAGCCTGTACAAGGCGCTGGAAGCCGTCCCAGTCCTGTGCTGTATAGTGGGCATCGATGCCTGTCTTCACCTTGGTCTTCTTCAGCTGCTCCTTAACATAACCCTCTGACACGTTCTGACGCTTGCCGGCGAGCTTGTTGTTGAAGGCGAAGCCACCCTCAGGTGAGGCATAAGCCTGGATCTCCACGTTGTTGATGTTCAGACCCTCGCGGTCAGCGTTGATCTTCTTCAGCATCTTTACAAACTCAGAGACAGAGTTGTTCTTGAGCTCGCTCTTGCGCAGCGTGGCCTGGTTCACGAGGAACTTGATGTTAGCCTCCTGCTTCTGAGCTCTTACGCGCTGGAACGAGTCGGGTGCCAAGCATCCGCCGTCGCTGAAGAGCGTCTTCTTGTAGAGCTCGCTTGTAGCGATAATGCCGTTAGCCACCTTTACAGCGGGTATGGTGATCTCCTTCTTGCCCTTGCGAGCCTTGAATGTCATCCAGAGGTCGCTCTTCTGCATCTCAGGAGTGTAGTTGAAGTTAGCCTTCATGGTGTAACGTCCACCCAGACGATAAGAGATTGTCTGGTCGTTGCCCATGACCTTCTCTCCCTGGAACGTGGCTGTCTGTCCCTGTGTTGTGCCGTCGGCATAGCGGAGCTCAGGAATGACCGTCACGACGGCCTTCTTCTTCATGAATTTCTCGGGGAACGAACCGTTAATTGTAGCGGGCACCTGTCCTGCCTGTGTCTCAAGCGGATTGGGTGTTACGCTGAAATTGTCTGCTGTAAGAACCATTTTGTTCGAGCAAGACGAAAGTGCTAATAATGAACACGCTGTTAACGTGAGAACGTGATAATTTCTCATAATAAAAAAAAGTTTAGGATAGTGCCGCGAGCGGGACTCGAACCCGCACGGCCATTTCTGGCCAAGGGATTTTAAGTCCCTCGTGTCTACCAATTCCACCATTGCGGCATCATTGTCTAAAATAATTGGAGCGCCGTTTCTGTTATATTGTTTTTCTTGGCGCCTTCAACAGGTCATTATGTGGAGCGGAAAACGGGACTCGGACCCGCGACCCCAACCTTGGCAAGGTTGTGCTCTACCAACTGAGCTATTTCCGCATGTTTTCCTTAAACGGTCTTTTCTTTAAAACTTGCCAAAGAATATCATTATCCGTTGCTACAGTTTTATGTTTTGGGGTGGGCTATGCCGTTAATAATGTGTGCAAAGTTAAGGCATTCTACCCAAAGAGCCAAAACAATTTACACATTTTAATAAAATTGTGGCATAATAGCACAATAAATGTTTCGGCAAACCGATTTTTTCCATTAACTTTGCACAACCAACTAAAAACTGTTGCCGTTTCATGCTTTTGTTCATGCCGGAAGCACAGTTGCAAAGCACCGTTTTTTCAGGTCTGCAAACGACCACAAGACGGGTTATGCTCTCATAGTTCAACGGATAGAACGGAGGTTTCCTAAACCTTTGATCTGGGTTCGATTCCCAGTGAGAGTACAGTCTTTAAGTTATAAGGAAGCTATAAAGGAAGTTATCGGAAGTTATAAGGAAGTAAACTCGCTTCGCGAGAGAAGTTAATGGACAAATGCTTTTCTTATATTATGCTTATAATAATTATTATGTCCGACAACTTTATTATGTTCTACAACTTTATTTTGTTCTACAACTTTATTTTGTTCTATAACTTTATCCGCCGTAGGTGGATAAACAGCTTCTTAACTTTCGATAAATTTTCTATTTTTGACAATCTCTTTTTTTATGAGCCATTCAAGGCTTCACTATCTCAACACTCTTCACTCTATTCTTTCTCCCCAGACCATTGTAAACAAAAAAGGGCGCCTACCATCACGGTAGACACCCTTCCTCTTGTGCCCGCTGGCACAAATGTTATTTTGTTAAATTGAATTATTTTTTCATGTAAAATCTGTTACTTTGTTGCTACCTCAGTGGCCTCCTCATGAACCTCCTTGATGCGGCGTCCCATCACGATGTAGGCGATGGGCGAAGCAACGAAGATTGAAGACAGGGTACCAACGACAACGCCGAGGCTCATTGCGAAGGCGAAGCTGCGGATGCTCTCTCCACCGAGGAAGAGGATGCACAGCAACACGAGCAATGTAGAGAGCGAGGTGTTGATGGTACGGGCCAGCGTCTGGTTGATTGAGTCGTTGAACAGCTGCTGCAGGTCTGCCTTGGGATGGAGCTGCAGGTTCTCACGTATACGGTCGAACACCACCACCTTATCGTTGATAGAATAGCCTATCACGGTGAGCACGGCGCCGATGAACGTGAGGTCTACCTCCATAGAGAACGGCATCCAGCCCCAGCACAGCGAGTAGACGCCGAGCACGGTCACGGTGTCCACAGCCAGGGCCAGGGTAGAACCTACCGAGAAGGCCACGTTGTGGAAACGTGCGAGGATGTAGAGGAAGATGGCCACAAGAGCGATGAGCACGCTCAGGATGGCTCCGTATGTGATGTCCTTAGCCACTGACGGTCCCACCTTTGTAGATGAGATGATTGAGCCTCCCTGACGTATGTCGGGGTTCTTGAAGGCCTGAACGTCCTTCTGTGTCACGAGGTTAGCCTTCTTCAGCGCTGAGAACAGCAGTGTCTCGGCCTCGTCGTCAACGGTGGGTGAGTTGCTCTCAATCTTATAGTTGGTAGACACACGGATGGTCTTGTGGTCGGTACCCAGGGCCAATGCGCTTGATGTGCAGCCAGGGAATGCCTGGTCGAGCACGGCACGCACCTGCTCTGGCTCTACAGCCTTCTCGAAGGCGATGACGTAGTTGCGACCGCCTGTGAAGTCGATGCTACGGCTCAGACCGCGCACACCGAAGCTCACGATGAAGATCACAATCAGCGCAGCGAGCACGGTGAACGTCTTCTTGTAGATGCCCATGAACGGGAAGTGGGCGTTCTGCATGAGGTTGCGTGAAACGCCGGTGCAGAATGTGAGGTTTGTCCAACGGTCCTTCTTCAGCTTGTGCTCGTAAACGAGACGTGTAAGGAACACGGCTGTGAAGAACGAGCAGCAGATACCGATGATCCATGTTGTGGCGAAGCCGCGGATAGGACCTGTACCGAAGTAGTAGAGAATCACACCTGTTATAATAGAGGTGAAGTTTGAGTCGAAGATGGCAGAGAAGGCGTTGCTGTAACCCAGCTGCACAGCCTGCTTGATGCCCTTGCCTGCGCGGAGCTCCTCTCGTGTGCGTTCATATATAAGCACGTTGGCGTCGACGGCCGTACCGAGGGAGAGCACCATACCGGCGATGCCGCTCATGGTGAGCGCTGCCTGGAACGATGTCAAGATGCCGAGAGTGAAGAACAGGTTGACGATGAGGGCGAAGTTGGCCATCATGCCGGGGATCATGCCATACATCACAACCATGTAGAGCATAAGGAGCACGAAGGCGATGATGAATGAGATCACACCCTGCTGGATCGACTGGGCACCGAGCGTAGGACCAACCACCTCTTCCTGCACGATGCGTGCGGGAGCGGGCATACGACCCGACTTAAGAGTGTTTGCGAGGTCCTTGGTGTCCTCGATGGTGAAGTTGCCTGTGATTGACGACTGTCCGCCAGAAATCTCGCCGTTCACGCGTGGAGCCGAGTAAACCGAACCGTCGAGCACAATGGCGATGGCGCGGCCTGTGTTGGCCTTTGTGAGGGCAGCCCAGCGACGGGCACCGTCGGTGTTCATGCTCATGCTAACCTCAGGCTGGCCAGAGATGTTGTTAAACTGGTCCTTGGCATCGGTCACCACGTCGCCCTCAAGGGGAGCGCGGCCGTTGGTTGTTGTGACCTTGATGGCGTGAAGCTCATAGAAGTTCTTTGCCTGTATGCCGTCAGCGGGCTTGGCGCTCCAGAGCAGACGGAGGTTGGCGGGCAGAATCTGCTTTGCCACAGCCGAATAGATGATCTTGTTCACGGCAGCGGTGTCGCGCACGCTGGCATAGCCAACAACGCTCAGACCCTGTCCGATGACCTGAAGGCGTGAGAGCAGCGGGTGCATCTTCGCCATGTCGGCCTCGGCCTTCTTTGAAGCCTTGGCACCCTCGTTGTCGGTGCCCTTGAGCTGAAGCTTAGCCTCTTTCTTTGCAGCAGCCTTCACGGTGTCGGCCTTTGCAGCAGCGGTGTCGGCAGCAGCCTGCTCCTGTCCGCCGTTGGCGAAGCGCTGGTCGACCTGTGAGAGCAGCGGTGCTATCTCGTCGGCGTTGAAGGTCTCCCAGAACTCGAGGTTGGCGCTACCCTGCAGCAGCTTACGCATGCGCTCGGGCTCACGGATGCCAGGCATCTCGACCATGATACGTCCTTCCTGTCCCTCCAGCTTCTGGATGTTGGGCTGCACAACGCCGAACTTGTCGATACGGGTGCGAACGACGTTGAACGAGTTGTCGATGGCTGACGAACACTCGGCACGCAGCGCCTTCTCCACCTCGCTGTCACTGCTCTGAGCGTTTACCTTGCCCTGCATCTGCTGGGTTGCGAACACCTCAGCCAGACGATGTCCGGGTGCGTTCTTGTGGTAAGCTTTGATGAACAGTGTGATAAAATCTTTCTGACTTGTCTCCTCTTCAGCCTTTGCTTCCTTCATCGACTTAACGAAGGCAGCGTCGGTCTTGTGGTCAGCGAGTGTCTCGACAACGTCGGGCACGCTCACTTCAAGGATAACATTCATACCGCCCTTGAGGTCAAGGCCCAGTCCGATCTGTGTCTCGAGACACTTCTGATAAGAGTAGTTTCCGAGATACTTCACAGAGTCCTTGTAGTCCTGCTGCGCTATAGGATCTTTCAGCTTAGCGGCCTCGCTGTCATAATATTTTGTGGCAAACGAGAACGACAGATAAAAGATGCTTGTAAGCGTCATGAGGACGGCCATTACAATTACAATTCCTTTGTTCTGCATGTTGATTTATTGTTATTTTAAATTTTTGTTTTTTCTTTCCTTTTCTCCTTGGATCAGCATCCGCATCTGTGGAGGTGGTGGGGTAAGTGCTCCCTTTCCATCGTGTTGTCTCAAGGAGGTTTTTGTCATCATCATGTCAATCGGCGATAGGTTACTACTTGACAACATGACACTTAGGCTTGCAAAGTTAATATTTTTTTCAGATTAAGAGAAATGTTTTGGCGTTTATTTAAAAATAAAGTGGAAAAAGAGCTAAAGCCAAACCCCGCGCCGCGCTGAGCGCGGCGTGGGGAATGTTGAATTTTGAATTTTGAATTTTGAATTGTCGGCTTTCAGCCGATTTTGAATTTTTCGATTTTAAAGCCCCACGCCGCGCGGAGCGCGGCTCACCCCTCCCCTTATGGCGGGGAGTGATTAGCCTGAGCTATAGGAAGCCCCACCCCCGCGCCGCTAAAGCGGCTCACCCCTCCCCTTCTTGCTCTAGCAAGCGACCAAAGGTCGAGCGAGGGCGGGGAGTGAATAGCTGGGGCTATAAGAGTTTTGAATGTTGAGTTTTCGAATTTTGCGCTCGGCTCGTAAAGACGCTTGCCTAAGCAAGAATTTTCCTCTTTAGAAGGGCTATCGAATTCTTCACTCTTCGTTCTTCACTCTTCGTTCTTCACTCTTCACTCTTCCCTTATAAAGGCGTCAGCCTTTTTTACCTTTTTACCTTTTTACCTTTTTACCTTTAAAATTTCCTTCTCTTCACCCAGCATTTTATGGGATAGTGGTCAGAGGCTTTGATGGAGCGGTCCACGGAGCAGTTGTAGGGCACGAAATGGTCGGAGCACATGATGTTGTCGATGCGCACGAAGAAAGCGTTGCTGTTATAAGAGATGCCGGGACCGTTGCCTGTGGCTGTGTAACAGTCGGTTAGCTCTTTGGCTATGGTGTGGTGGACATAAGATATGGGGTTGTCGTTGAAGTCGCCGCACAAGATTATGGGGTAGCGTTTATGCTCCCTCACATAACGTGCCACCGCCTCTGCCTGTGGAGCCCTTCTCGCCGTTGCTACGGCCAGCTTCGCATAGAGCGTTTTCGACTCCACCTTCACCGAGTCGCCCTTCAGGTCACCCTTCACCATGTTCTTGAAGCGCTCCTTCACCCTCTGGGGCAAGGCGGTGCTTTCCAGGTGGTTAGCCACAAGGATGGTGGTGTCGGCGCGTCCTGTGAGGAGCCAGAAGGCGCATGAGTGGTTGCTCTTCGACTCATACTGCACATACTCTTTCTTCACGATGGGATATTTTGACAGCACCATGATAACATCGCCGCCCGACGTCTGGTTTCTTGACGTGTCGCGGTAAGCATATTGTGGCGTCATGATAGAGTCGAGACGTTTCTGGTGCCACGGACTGCAGTCGGCTTCCTGCAAGCACACGATGTCGGCATTTTCTTCCACAAGATAGCTTAACACCTCGCTGTCATTATCATCCACCTGCCATCCGTGGAAGCAGAAGACGTTGTAGCTGATTACCTTCATCGCCCCCTTTGGTGCGCCGCGCACGATGCTCAGCGGACTATAGGTGCTGATGGGTCCATAGCCCGCGATTAAGCCAAGGAACGGAATGACAGCCCAGCGCTTACGCACGCAGAGCCAGAACAGCAGAAACATGATGTTGAGAACCAGAAAGACGGGAAACGCCAATCCGATGACCCCAATAAAGGGGTGTGCAGCCGCATCCACGCGGTCGCTATAGCCTAAGAGCAACATGGTGATGATGGTCACGATGTTGGCTCCTGCAACGAGTCGTAATGTAAAGTCTTTGAGTTGGCTCATCTTTTAAAGGTAAAAAAGGCTGACGCCTTTATAAGGGAAGAGTGAAGAACGAAGAGTGAAGAATTCGATAGCCATTCTAAAGAGGAAAAATCAAAATTCGAAAACTCAACATTGCGCCATCAGCGCAACAATTCAAAACTCAACATTCAACATTCAAAATTCTTATAGCCCTTGCTAATCACTCCCCTCTCCGACGGGGAGGGGCAAGCCACCGTTAGGTGGCGAGGGGGAGGGGCTTCCTATAGCCTAGGCCATTCACTCCCCGCCCTCGCTCGACCTTTGGTCGCTTGCCAGAGCAAGAAGGGGAGGGGTGAGCCGCGCAAAGCGCGGCGAGGGGGAGGGGCTACTTATTATTAAACAAATGCTTCTTCTCCTCCGCCGTCAAGCTGTCATAGCCAGACCGTCTGATTTTGTCCAGAATGCGGTCGGTCTCCTCCTGGTTCTGCTTTTTGCGGGCGTTATAATCCCAGTCGGGGTTGCCGGTGCTTGATGTCATGTTGTCATTCTGTTCAGGCTTTGCGCCCCCCTTCTGCACCTTAAACGTCTGCCAGCCGCGGGTGTAGCGTCCGCCAGCTGCGCCCAAACCATTGTTTTTGCGCCAGTAGCGAATGAGGAAGAAGCCCACGACCATGCCGCCGAGGTGAGCAAGATGAGCCACACCGTCGCCAGGCATCGCCATTGCCGAGGTCACCTCAATGACAGCATAGCCAATGATCAGCCATTTCGCTTTCACAGGGAACGGTATGGGTATGATGAACACCTTGACGTCGGGGAACGTCATGCCGAAGGCGAGCAAGATGCCGTAGATGGCACCCGAGGCACCCACCGTGGTCCACAGGTTCAGCACACGCGCCACCTGAGGCTCACTTGCAATGGAGAACAGCTGTCCCAAGCCCGTCACCTCCTGCTCACCGCTGATGGCGAGCCAGAAATGTACAAGCTGCGCACACTCCTGAAACAGTCCGGCACCAATGCCGCAGGCGAGATAGAACAGCAGGTATCGCTTTTCGCCCATCGCCCGTTCCACCTGACATCCGAACATCCAGAGGGCAAACATGTTAAACAGCAGATGTGTGAAGCTGCCGTGAAGGAACATGTAGGTAAACAGCTGATACACCTTAAAGTCGGGAGCAATGAAAAAATGGAGCCCGAACAAGGCGTAAGCATTCTCTTTCATGAACATCGTCATGAGGTAGCACACCACGTTGATGATGAGCAAATTTCTTGTTATTGTAGGTATGTTTCGCATCTTTTTTTGTTTTCTTGTTATCCAAGCAATGCGGCTTCGTTCCTTTCAATATCTCTTGAAAATAAAGCCGTTGACGGCGCAAAATTACGAAAAATATCCCGTAAAGAGCTTAAAAAACATGTGTAAGCGTTTTTTTTTCGTTATTTTACTCACTTTTTTCCTTTTTTTGTTGGGTTTAAGAAATGAAAATACTATATTTGTCGCATAAAAACAAAACGACATAACATTATTAATCAATAAAATACATCATTTCTATGAACAAGACAGAACTTATCGAGAAGATCGCAGCCGGCGCAAACCTGAGCAAGGCTGACGCAAAGAACGCCCTCGACGCAACCGTTAAGGCTATAAAGGAAGCCCTCGTGGCAGGTGACAAGCTGCAGCTCATCGGCTTCGGCACATTCAGCGTTTCAGAGCGTCCCGCTCGTGAGGGTGTGAACCCCCGCACAGGCGAGAAGGTTACTATCGCTGCAAAGAAGGTTGCCAAGTTTAAGGCTGGTGCTGAGCTGGCTGACGCTGTTAACAAGTAAGAAGCGACAACGCCTGTGGCTCACGCCGTAGACATCCTATAGGTATAAAAGGAAGCTTATCGTTCATGATAGCTTCCTTTTTTTTATATGTCTATCTGAGCTCCCGCCATTTTTCTTTTTACACAGGTGTGAGGAAAAAACAACGGTGTGAGCGAAAAAACAACAGCCACACAAAGAAAACGAGGCCGGGCGAAAAGAACGCCCGACCTCGTAAAGGTAGAAAAAAAAATCTATTACTCAAATATTAGCACATGACTTGTGCCGTCCTGCGGTGTGAACACGCTGAGTCCTACTTTCATCAGATAGTCGCCGCTATATTGCTTACCGTCACACTCAAGCTCTGAAGTCTTGCCAGGCATGAGGTTAGTCTCCTTAACGGTGTAGACCTTGGCAGGGTTGAGACCTTGCAGCTTCACGTTCTGCTGCGGCTCCTTGTAGCGCGGATGCAGGTCGTAGGCGAAGAGCACGGCACGCTGCTTGTCCTTGCTGACATAATTGACGGCGCAGTGGCTGCCCTCGTAGGGAGAAACCAGGCGATACTGGTCGCCATCGAGAATCATCGGCTTCATGTCGTTATAGTTTTTCACAGCCTGTTGCACAAACTTATAGTCGTCAGCCGAGAGCGACTTGAGGTCTATGTCGAAGCCAAGCTTGCATGAGCTGCAAACGTCGGTGCGGAACTTCACCGATGTGTTCTTGTTCCAGTTGGTGACATGCGAGCCCATGGTCTTGGCAGGGAAGAACTTAGACAGGCTCCACTGTATGTAGATGCGCTCGTAGGGATCGGTGTCGTCAGAGCACCAAAACTCGGTAAAATATTTCAGCATCTCATAGTCCATTCTGCCGCCGCCACCAGAGCAAAGCATCATCGGGAGCTTGGGATATTTGTTGTGTATGCGTGTGAGCACATTGTATATGCCACGCACATGGTCGATATAGAAGTTGCCCTGGTTTTGCTTGTGGTAGGGCGAATAGATGTTGGTGATCACGCTGTTGCAGTCCCACTTAAAATAAGCCACGTCGGGGTTCTCGGTCATGATGCGGTCAACAATGCCAAACACATAGTCTTGAACCTTAGGGTTAGAGATGTCGAGCACCAGCTGGTTGCGATAGTAATATGTGTCGCGCTTCGGCTGCATAATAACCCAGTCGGGATGTTTCTCGAAGAGCTCGCTCTTGGGGTTGACCATCTCCGGCTCTATCCAGATGCCAAACTTCACGCCGGCCTTCTTTGCATCTCTCACCAATCCGGGTATTCCTTCAGGCAGCTTGCTCTTAGTGGCTTCCCAGTCGCCAAGTCCGGCATGGTCGTCCTTGCGCGGATACTTGTTGGCAAACCATCCGTCGTCAAGCAAGAACATGTCCACACCCAGGTCCTTGGCGTCCTTCATCAGTTCGGCAAGACTCTGCTGGTTGAAATCGAAACCAGTGTTCTCCCAGTTGTTGAGCAGAGTGAGGCGGTCGTCCATGCCCATGTTCACCTGATACCGGCGTGCCCAGTTGTGCAGGTTGCGTGAAGCCTCACCCATGCCGTTGTCGCTCATGGCAAAGATAAACTCGGGTGTTGTGAACACCTCGCCAGCCTTCAGCTTATAGTCGGAAGCATAAGGGTTGATGGCAGGAATCACGCGCAGCGCACCCACGTTGTCAACCTCGAAGGTGAAGCGGAAGTTGCCGGGCCATCCTATCGTGCCGAGCATCACCTTGCCCTCGTTCTCCTTGGCAGGCTCATCGAAGCCAAGCTCGAAGAAAGGCTCTGCTTGCATGGCGGCACGGGTGCCGAGCTTTGTGTCAATAATTTTCTTTCCTGTGCTCAGCTGTGTTGTCTCGGGCTGGCCTTCTTTCGCCCAGTCGCTATGATAATTGGTTAAGAAATATTTTGAAGATTTGAAGTAGAGCATGGTAGAGCTGTAACGCCAGAGGGTAACGGGCGATTTCTCGTTGTGGGAGATCTCGCTCCACGCCTTGATGACGTTCTCCTTAGCGTAAGCCACATAGTGGAGCTTCACGGTGAAGGGATAGACCTTGTCCTGAAGGGTTATCACTGTCTCGGTGCCACCCTCAACAGCTTTTTGCTCCGACGACTTATAATATAAATAGGTAGTCATGTTGCCGTCGGCATGAGTGGCGGCCACTGCCGGCTCGAAGAAATCTTCGGCTCCTGATGTGGCATACACCTCGTGCCCGCGTTGGCACACGGCTCCGTCAGAGGCAGCATACACGTCCCACTTCAGATTATCATAATCGGACGGATTGAGCAACTTGTCGCCAAGATAGACCTGATAGAGACGGCCTTTAGGCGACACTTTCATCACGAGATCGGTCTTGTCAGTAGACACTCGGATTACTTTCTGAGCGAATGTCATGACAGACGTCATGCACAGCGCAGCAATCAACATAATAGATTTTTTCATTATCTTTTTGGTTTATGATTATTGAACTTCTTTTATTGCTATAATTTTTCCCTTAGAACTTGATGCCGGCACTAAACTCAACGGTGAACGGACGCATATAGTTGCCGCTCATATATTTGCCGGCATATTTGCCTGCCTCATCCTTTGTGATGAGCTCTGAGCCGCTGATTGTGCCCTTGGCACCCTTCTCGTTAAAGAAGTTGATGATGCTGACACCGAGACAGAGCTTCTTGTTGACATTCCAGTTCACACCACCGAAGGTCTCCCAGTGGCCATTGAAATAGAGAGCCTCCTGAAGGTTGGCATAGGTCTTTCCGAAATAGCGGAAGCTGAGCCATGCGTTGAGGTTCTTTGTGATGTCATACTTGGGATCGAGCTCTATGAGCACCTGCGGAATTTCCTTTACAATCATATTGTTGGCATTGACGCTCATGGTCTGTCCGTCGCTAAACGTCACGCTGGCGTTATAGTTTTTGTAAACAGGCTTCTGATAGGTGAAGAGGGCGTGCATGTGGAAATTCTTGAACGGGTTGATCTCGGCAGATGTGGTCCAGCCCAAGGTCTGTATGTTGTAGATGAGCAACACGGTCTTGCCCTCTGACGTGCCAGGCTTCGTGAGGTTCTGCTGGTCGATGTTGTTCGACTTGGAGATATAGGTCACCATAGACGAGAGGTCGAGCCAACTGTTGCGGTAGAAGACACCTCCACGAATCAGGGGTATCGTCACTCGCTTATACTGCTCCTCGGTAGGACCTGTTCCTGCATACTCGCTGATGCGCGGGAAGCGTGTGGCAACGGTGGCGTCGGCGGTGAGTCCAAACTGCTTTGTGATGTTATAGGTCATCTGCAATGTGGCAGCATAGTTGAGCTTGTTCTTTGTTACATTGGCAGGAACGATGTCATGTGATGAAGCAACAGCCTGTCCATCATCTGAAGCAGAATAGGTGTTGAAGTTGCCAAGATGGAAGCCGCTGAAGCGTGAGGCTGAAATCTGGTCTGCCGACATGCGGTAATACTCCAGACGTCCACCGTAGAACACCTTAAACCTTGGCGACACCCGCCATTCGTCAGTAAAATAGACGGCAAGCTTGTTCTCCGAGCCCTTGGTATATTCAGGGCTAAGCTCGTTGTAACCGAAGGTCTCAGAACGGCGAGCGGTCTGTGTGGGGTCGAGCGGATTGACATACATCTGGCTCAACGTGCGTGGATAAGCCTCCACGGTGCCTGCCCACTGGAACGATGACGAATAATAGTTGAGCTTATAATACCATTCGTTCAAGCCTATCATGAGCTTGTGGCTGTTAAGCTGCTTGCTCATCTCGGTGGTGAGGAGGGCGTTGCTCACCTTGCCAAAGTGTAACCATGTGCGACGACCCTCAATAAGTCCGCTGTAGGCAGAGCCGTCAGAGAGCTGATAGCCGTCGGCGGCACTAACCTCAGAAATGGTGCTGCCGCCATAGTCGACACAATTTGCGCGAGGAGCGTCCATATATTTGGCGTTGAACTTCCACAGCCAACCGTTATCAAACTGATATTGACTGACCAGAGCCACCTCGTTGGCATGGTTGTCGTTGACATCGGTCATGTTCCATGTCTCCATCTTGCCTGTCTTGGTGTTGAGATATTTGAATGAGCCTTGACGCTGAACATACGAGTCGAGTCCTGGATCAAAGCCCGCAAGCTTCTTTATGCTTCCGTCACCGACATAGATGAAGGGTGCGGCATTGGCAAAGTTGCCGGGGTTCTTGCTGTTTGAATACTTGTATAATAAAGATATGCGTCCTTTTCCGTCGCCAAATATACGGGTAAGCCCCAAATGATAGATTTGTGTGCGGTCGGCATAATCGGTAAAGCGGAGTTTGAAACTGCCTGGGTCGAAATTCTGATACATGCCGGCGGTGTAGAGCCAATGGTCGCCTATGCCTCCTGAGAGGTTAAGGTCGAAGTTTTGCATGCCAAAATGGTTGGCTTTATAGTTGAGCTTGCCGCTAAAAGCCTTCTGTCCCAACTCGCTGAAAGCCGAAACGGCGTAGGCAATGTTGCCTGTCTTGATGGCGCTCTCGGAAGGGGTCATGAGGTCGGTGCCTTTAAGAGATGCGTCGCTGCGCCAATGGGCAGAGAGCTTGTGAACGGATGAAGAATAGACAGCAGGCAGGCCATTTTCGTACACGGTGACATCTTCGCTCGGTAGACCTATCTGTATTTCACGCGGTTTGTTGGCATCAGCCGCATTGAGCATGACGTTGCGCTCTTCCTTCTTGGTCTGATCAGATGTGTCTGATGAAGAATTGTCTGCATGCGTTTGTGCATACGCGCCAGTAAAGGCAGAAGCCAAAATGGCAATTGACAATGTTGTTTTGAAATTTAGGTTCATATGTTCGTGATGTTTTTTTGATTTCGGTTGCAAAGTTAATCGCTATTAAGACCGGTTGTATGGTTGCGTAAATTCAAAGTAAACGGACATTAAACGTTTTAAAAACGTAAGGTGTTAATAGTCAATTTATTGGAGTCTTTACACTTTTTTATCAAAGTAAAAGGTTTTTATTTCAATTATAATAGCTAAATTTGCAGCAGAAACCCTTAAAACCATTATTTTATGCGACTGTTTTTATACATAACCCTCCTTCTCATGCCGCTGAAGACGACAGCAAGACAAGGTTTGGCAACAGCCAACATTAGCGACGAGCAGCAACTGTTGGAACTTCTTGACAGCCACATCGGCAAACGCGCCGAGTATGCCAGACAAAAGGAGGCGAAGATTAAACAGATGAAGCTGAGATTGCGAACAGCCGACAACAACACCTCACGACTTGTCTTTCTTAACAGCATCTACCAAGCATATTACACTTACAACTACGACTCGGCCATGGTTTATGTAAACCGTGGACTCGCCCTCGCACAAAGCGAGAACAACGCCTACTACACCACGCTCAACCAGATAAGCCGTGCCGCTGTCTTGTCAACAGGAGGTTTCTACGACCAGTCGGAGAAGCTGCTGGAAGAGATTGGAAAAAGAGGCATGCCTGCGAGACTGAAACAATATTATTATTATACCCAAGCATGGCTTTACAACTACTGGGAGGCGTTCTGCAACAAGTCAGAGTTTACAAGCTATTATCACAAAAAGAAAAGCGAATCTCTGCAACTTGCCGTCGATGCCACAAGTCGCAAAGATGTGGCTCTGCGTGCCTATCTATGCGGCGAGCTGGCCTTCATGGACAGCCCGTTGAGCAAAAATGTCTTGAACAATTACACAAAGGCGCTTGACAACAGTCCTGTGAACAGCCGCGTTCACGCCTCTGCTGCCTACGCCATAGCACGCTACCACCGCGAGATGGGCGACATGAAGCTATATGAGAAATTTATCGTGGAGGCAGCCATTTCCGACATGGTCTGCCCTCTGAAGGAAAATCTTGCCTTGCAGGAGTTTTCAACATACCTATATGAGAAAGACGCTAAATATGCAAACCATGCCGCACGCTACATCTATTGCTCTATGGAAGACGCGCGGTTCTATAATAACCGCTTGCGCATGCTTCAGATATCGAGCATATTGCCCATTATCGCCACGGCCAACCAAGAAGCCTTGGCTCGCAAGGAACGTGTTGTGAGCGGAGCGCTTGCCGTTGTAAGCATACTCTCGCTCTTGCTCTTTGCAATGGCTATATTCGGCTACAAGCAAAACAAAAGGTTGTCACGAAGCCGACATGAGGTGAAGGACCAGAACCTTCAGCTCACCGAACTGAACCAAAAGTTGGTTGCAACCAACCATCGCCACGAGACCTACATGCGTCTGTTCATGGACATCAGTGCCGTGTACATACGCAAACTCATCGAATATCGTAAGCTCGTAAGCCGAAAGATAAAAGCCAATCAGGCTGCCGATCTGTTAAAGACCATCAACAGCTACAAGCTTGCCGAAGAGGAAGCCATGACGTTCTACACCCGTTTCGACCAATCGTTCATCGAGCTCTATCCTGACTTTGTTGACGAGCTGAACGGGCTGCTCATTCCTGAAGCAAGAATAGTGCAGCCGTCTCCCAAGTCGCTCACCACCGAAGCACGCATCTATGCCCTTATGCGTCTTGGCGTGACCGACAATCAGGAGATAGCCACACTTCTGTTCTATTCTACCCAAACCATCTACAACTACAAGTCGGCGATGAGAGCACGCGCCATCAACCGCAACACGTTCGACGAAGACATCAACCGCTTATGCCATGTGTGATTCTTGACGTTTGTTTGCCTACTTGTAAAGCACGGCGATGCCTGTTGAACCGACCTTGCCGGTGATGGTGGTTTTGGTCACTTTAAACTTTCCGCCGCCCACCTTGTCGGTATAGGTTCCTGCCTTGAGCCAGTTGCCGCTGCCGTCGCCGTTGGCAAACGTCACAGTCTTGTCGGTGTTGCTGCCTGCAAGAACAACAACGGCACCGCTCTTGCGCACCTGTGCCATGAGGTCGCTGTTGCTGACACAGCAGTTGGGCTCGCCAGCACATTTGTTGTGCATGTGGTTCACCTCTGCCACCTGGGGAGCGGTGAAATGGGTGCTGCCCTTTGCGCCAAAGATGATGTCTTTTGCCTCTTTACCCAAGGGGCGCGAATAATAGAGCGTTGTGGCATCGTTGTTGCCAGCCATGATGGCGTATGAACGGTCGATAAACTGCTGGTCAACATACTTGCTCCATGCGTCTCTGCCCGAGTTTGAGTAGGTGTCGTGGCTTTCGCCCCAATACACCAGCTTGTTGCCCTCGATGCCTCTGAACACCAAATTTCCCTTCAACTTGCTTGTGCCGCCAGCAGCAAATGCCTGCGTCACGTCGTTGCCGTAGGTGTTGTCGGTAATGCTCATGTACTGGGTGTATTCCTTGAAAAGCTTGTCGGGGTTAGAGCTGCCTGGCGTGTTCAGGATCTCGCCATAATTATACATGTCCTGATCCACGACATTGGCGATGAACGAGTCGTTCTCTGAAGGCAGGCCGACGTGCTTGATGGCGTCCCAACGAATGCCGTCAACGCCACAGGCCTTAAGGCTCTGTATGTAGGCACTCAGAATTTTCTGCACGCGCGGGTCCTCGGTCTTCAGGTCCCACATGCCAATCCTGCCGTGGGTCACAGAGTAGCGGTCGGCGTCGTTGCAGTAGCCCTTATAGTCGTGATAGAGGCTCTCGTCTTGCAGACGGGCAGAAACATTCTTCAAGTTGCCGTTGGTGTGGTTGGCCACCACGTCGACAATAATCTTCACGCCATACTTATGAGCTTCCTTACAAAGACTCCTAAGCGCTGCTTCATCTCCCAGACCGTTGCCAATGATAAAGTCGTGCGGCTGGTAGACCATATACCAGATTGAACCTGCGTTCTCTTTCTGATGAAGCGGCGAGGTCTGCACAGCTGTGAAGCCAGCCTTTGCGATGTTGGGAAGCTCAGCCTGGATGTCGCTCAATTTCCAGTCGAAGCAATGCAGGATGACGCCATCCTGGATCTTGTCTTTCAGGCCATATTTGTTGCCTGCAAAGACGTTCGATGCCAGCGAAAGAAGCATCGCCAGCACAAAAATGCCATAACGAGTTGTTTTTTTCATAGTTTTTCTTTTAAAATTATTAAAGTGTCTTTTCGGCCATAAAGGTAACACCTCTTTTTCTATTTGCTTGTCACATGAAACGAAAATAATGAAAAAAAGTGGGAAAACGATTGCACAAAGCCACAATTCGAAAACCTCAAGCAAGCGTCGCCGCTCAACCTTACCGCTCGTCAGAACAATAAGACGGTGAATCTCAAGCAAGCGTCGCCGCGCTCGACTTTGTCGCTTGCCAGAGCAAGAAGGCGGCGAATATCCATAATCGCAAAAAAGGAAGCCTATCGTGATGACGAGCTCCCTTTTTAACGTTGTCCTAGGCGGATTCGAACCACCACAAACAGAACCAAAACCTGTTGTGCTACCATTACACCATAGGACAATGTGGATGCAAAGTTACAATTTTTTGCAAAAACAGCCAAACGAAACAGCCTTTTTTTTTAGACCCACGCAACGATTATGCGGTTTTGCGTGGTCAAAAGAAGCCTTTCATAAGCCTTTTGTCTATTTTTCAAAACATCAATTTCCATTAATAGAACATTCTTGCGCTCCGACAAACGATGTTTTTGAAAAAACAAAGCCGTTTTTGAAAGACAACGTTGTTTTGGTTTTACCACACAGCTTAGGCTGTTGTGGCAAGACATCGCTAAAAGACAATGTTGAAATTATTTTTCAAAATTGTCTCTATTGTCTCTATTGTCTTTAAAACAACGCAAGAAAGTAGGTTGTGTTCATCACCGCTCCCTCATGCCATTCTTGCTGCGAAGGTCTTAAAGACAATAGAGACAATAGAGACAATTTTTTTTGTTGTTGAAAAGCTTCAAATTTTGTTGTTCAAAGCCCTCTTTCTGTTGTTGAAAAGCCGCGCTGTGTTAACATTACCCTTCGCAACAGGTCAAAGCAAGGAGCAGTCGCTCCCTCCCTTACTTCACCGTCACAAGATAATAGTTCTTCTTTCCGCGCTGCACGAGCAGATACTTGCCGTCGATGAGGTCGTCGGCGGTCACAGTCTGGTCGAAGGCAGCAAGCTTCTCCTTGTTGAGCGACACGCCACCGCCCTGAACGAGCTTGCGCATCTCACCCTTTGAGGCGAACACCTTGCAGTCGTCGGCAGTGAACATGTCCACCGCGGGCTGTCCGAGCTTGTCGGCACCGATGGTGAAGTGGGGCACGCCGGCAAACACGTCGAGCAGCGTAGCCTCGTCGAGCTTCTGCAGGTTCTCCTTTGTTGCCTTTCCGAAGAGAATGTTTGAAGCCTCCTGAGCTGTCTGTAGGTCCTCCTTCGAGTGAACCATGACGGTCACCTCCTCAGCCAGACGCTTCTGGAGCACACGGCGTCCCGGATCCTGCTGATGCTCAGCCACCAGCGCGTCGATGGTCTCCTTGTCGAGGTCTGTGAAGATCTTGATGTAGCGTTCAGCCTCCACGTCGCTCACGTTAAGCCAGAACTGGTAGAAGGCATAAGGAGTGGTGCGGTTGCGGTCGAGCCACACGTTGCCGCTCTCTGTCTTTCCAAACTTCTTGCCGTCGCTCTTTGTGATGAGCGGACAGGTGAGACAGAAAGCCTCGGCCTCGTTGCCCAGCGTGCGGCGGATCAGTTCGGTACCCGTGGTCATGTTACCCCACTGGTCGTTGCCTCCGAGCTGCAGACGCACGCCATATTTCTGATATTGATAGAGGAAGTCGTAGCCCTGCAGGAGCTGATAGGTAAACTCGGTGAACGACAGTCCGTCGCGTGATGTGCCGTTCAGTCGCTGCTGCACGCTCTCCTTGGCCATCATATAGTTGACGGTGATGTGCTTGCCCACCTCTCGTGCGAAGTCGAGGAAGGAGAAATCTTTCATCCAGTCATAGTTGTTGACCAGCTCGGCCTTGTTAGGCTCTGTGCCGTCAAAGTCGAGAAATTTCGACACCTGCTTTTTTATGGCCTCCTGGTTGTGGTAGAGCGTCTCTGTGTCGAGGAGGTTACGCTCCTGGCTCTTGCCTGAAGGGTCACCGATCATGCCCGTAGCTCCACCCACGAGCAGGTAAGGCTTGTGTCCGCAGCGCTGCAGGTGACGTAGCATCATTATGCCACAGAGATGGCCAATGTGCAGAGAGTCGGCAGTGGGGTCGGTGCCCAGATACGCAGACACCATGTGGGTGTTGAGATATTCCTCAGTGCCCGGCATAATCTGCGCGAGCATGCCGCGCCAGCGCAGTTCTTCTACGAAATTCTTCATCTTTCTTATGTTTTTTCTTATGTTTGATTTTTTTATTGTTTATAGAGTTAGCGGCTGTTTACCATCTCCTTCTCTTTCTCCTTCTCCCTCACCCCGTCCGTCGTCCTTTACTGTTGTCTCGTTCCGCCATTTTCCCTTTGGCGGCACAGGGTCGTAGCCACTGCCTCCCCACGGGTTACAGCGCAAGATGCGCCAAAGGGTCAGCAGCAATCCTTTTATGGGGCCGTGTTTCAGGAGAGCCTGCCTGCCATACTCGGAGCAGGTGGGTGTGAAACGGCATGAGGGTGGGGTGTAGGGCGTTATGAAATGTTGATAAAACAAGATGGGCAGCACCAGGAGCCACGCCAGTGCCTTCATGACAAGTCCGAACAGCGTCTTTGCAGCCTTCGCGACAAGGGTTGCAGCCCTTGAGAAGGCCCTTGAAAAAGCCGTTGAGAAAGCCGTTGCCACAGCCACAAGACGTTTTTTCTCACTCATGTCTGCTTTGTTCAGAACGTTCGTGAGCCTGTTCCTTGCCGCTGATGCGTTCCTCCAGACGTGAGAGGAGGTTCTGCATTTTCCGTGCAATGCGGTCCGTAGGGTGCAGATTGCTGTCGATGCAGATGAACGCCATGACCACCTTCTTGTCGTGCTGTCGTGCTGTCATGGCCTCTATGACCCCGTGCTTGAGGTGTCGGTAAGCCTCCCTGACCTGTCGCTTCACGCGGTTACGCTTCACGGCACGTTTGAAGCAGCGTTTAGGCACACTGACGAGCATCTGCGCTGCCGGCTCCCCTTCCTGTCGGTCGGTTATCATGTAGACCATTCTGATAGGGAATGCCGACATGGCACGGCTCTGCCCTCCACCGAAGAGTTGCTCCACGGTGTTTCTGCTGCACACACGTTCGCTCTTTGTGAGCGTGTCGTGTCGCTGCTGCTGTCCACAGTTTGCCGTTTCAGGCTCCACAGCCTTCAACCTATCTTCTTGTCCACTCATCGTTATATCGTTATCTGCTTCCTTGCCTATAAAACCAATAAAGCCTATAAAGCTTATATAGCTTATCTCGCTTATCTGTCACGAATGCCTTATCTCAGAACAGCCCACAGCTCTCAACCTTAGCTCATCTCAGAAAGCTCCTTTAAAAGGCTCGATCTTTGATCGCTTGCCAGAGCAAGAAGGAGATTGGAGAGTCGCTAAATGGCGGCGAGTAGGGAGAGCCCTTTTTTCTCCAACCAGCCAAGGCTTTTCACTCCCCTCCATCGCTCGATCTTTGGTCGCTTGCCAGAGCAAGAAGGAGATGAGAGAGTCGCTAAATGGCGGCGAGTAAGGAGAGCCCTTTTTTCTCCAACCAGCCTTGGGTATTCACTCCCCTCCATCGCTCGACCTTTGGTCGCTTGCCAGAGCAAGAAGGGGAGGGGTGAGCCGCCGAAGGCGGCGAGGGGGAGGGGCTTTACTTATTATTCTTCGCCAGATAAGCCTTCAGCGCTCCCGTCATCGACGGATGTTCCTTTGTAGGAGCCTCGAGGTCCAGGCGCAGTCCCTCAGCCTCCACAGCCTTTGCCGTTGCCGGTCCGAAGGTGGCAATGCGCACGTCTCCCTGTGTGAAGCTCGGGAAATTTTTAGTGAACGCCTTGATGCCTGTCGGCGAGAAGAACACGAGCATGTCACAGTCGAAAGCCTTTGCTTCCTCCTCGGTGAAGTCGTTGCTCACGGTGCGATACATCACACACTCCTTGTGGTTGAGCTTCTTCGAGTCGAGCAGTTTAGCCACGATGTCGTTATGCACGCTGCTCAGCGGCACGAGATATTTCTCGTTCTTGTGCTTCACCATCATCGGAATGAGGTCGTCAATCTTGCCGGTGTTGCCGAAGAACACCTTACGCTTGCGATACTGCACATATTTCTGGATGTAGAGCGCGATTGTCTCTGTGACGCAGAAATATTTCATGTCCTCGGGTATGTTTATGCGCAGCTCCTTGGCCAGCTTGAAATAATTGTCGATAGCATGTCGTGATGTGAACACCACGGCAGTGAAGTCGAGCAGACTTATCTTCTGCTGACGAAATTCCTTAGAGCTAAGTCCCTCGACCTTAATGAAAGGTCGGAACACCAGTTCCACGCCAAATTCCTTCGCGATGTCGAAATAAGGAGATTTCTCACTTGTCGGCTCTGGCTGTGAAATCAAAATCTTCTTTATCATTTGTGTCTTAAAAATTAACCTTCAAATAGTTGCACGTCATGGTCAATGCGCCCCAGAGGACGCCCAACGGAATGAGTTCAAGGGTGCAAAAGTACAAAAAATTTTGCACAATTCCGCCCCTCGTGCTGAAAAAGATGTTGTAAGCCTTGTAAAAGGCCAGAATCTTCATAACTCCTACAATGACAGCGGCACACAAGAGCGCCGTCTCCACATCCATGCTGAAATAGGCTTGCAGCATGACCACAGGGTAGAGGAGCAGCCCTTCTATCACCAGGGTGAAGAGCCACGACTTCATCCACACCCCATTGCGCTTGGTGTCGAAGAACACCCATCCCGCTGTCTGGTAGAGCAACATCTTTCCGACGAAATAGCCCAGGATCTCAAGGGCAAAGACGCCGATGACGAGATACTGGTCAATGATGAACGTCTGCGCCACATAGCGGTTGACATAGAAGAAGAACACCAGACCCATGAGCAGGCAACCTTGCAGGGCGAGCGTGAGCTGGAACCTTATCTCCTGTGCCGTCTCGGTGATGTCGCTCAGCAGCCCCGTGGGGCGTCTGAAGAAGTTTTTGGCCTGGCGCATCATGAAGTCGCGCGACTTGGTGAACGCCACCACGCCCAAGATGAAGCACAGCAACAGCAACACGGTTATGATGTTGTCTCTGGCTGTGCTGTAAGGCACAGGGTCGCCTGCCACCCCCAGATGTCCTCCGAACAGGTCGGGGTGGAAAAACGGTTTGCCCGTGAAAAAGCTCTCACGGTAATATTTAGGCAGACTGACGTCGCGGAAGCTTCGTCCCACGGGCCATCCTGGCAGGTGCAGCGTGTCGGGCTGCGTGCTCCACGTTATCTCTGACGGCTTGATGTGCGCCTGCACCATCGAGTCTTGCTGCTCTGGTGTGGCGTTGGCAGGAAGCCACGACAGCACCTCCTTGACGGTGGGCTGCCATGTGCGGGGCTGGGCCTGTTGAAGCTCCACCTCGCCGTTCTCCTGAAGCACAATGGTGTCGTTCTGCTGTGTCATTGTTTATGATGTTTCGTTTTTGCAGGGGCTCACAAAGAGCCTTCTGGGGTGGGGGTGCTGGGGCTTATAACCTTACAGGGCTTATGGGCTTACAGGGCTTGGGCTTATGGTTTTAAAGGTTTTAAAGGTCTTAAAGCCATAAAAGCCCTTGGCCCTTCCCCCTGAAGCTCCCTTAGATTCCAAACTCCTTCTTGATGTCGTCCACGCGGTCGAGCTTCTCCCATGTGAACAGCTCCACACGCATGGTCTTTGTGGGGTGATAGTGAGACGTGAAGGTCTTCTCCACCACCTCCCACTGGCGTCCCATGTGTCCATAGGCAGCTGTCTCGAGATATATGGGCTGGCGCAGCTTCAGCGTCTGCTCGATCTTCTTCGGGCGGAGGTCGAAGAGCTGGCCTATCTTCTTGGCAATCTCGCCGTCGGTCATGTTGACCTTTGAGCGGCCGTAGGTGTTGACGTAGATACTCACGGGCTCAGCCACACCGATGGCGTAGCTCAGCTGCACCAGCATCTCGTCGGCAACGCCCGCTGCCACCATGTTCTTGGCGATGTGGCGTGCGGCATAAGCTGCCGAGCGGTCCACCTTCGAGGGGTCCTTGCCCGAGAAGGCACCGCCGCCGTGGGCGCCCTTGCCGCCGTAGGTGTCGACGATGATCTTGCGGCCGGTCAGACCGGTGTCGCCGTGAGGGCCGCCGATCACAAACTTGCCCGTGGGGTTGACGAAATATTTGATGTCGTCGCCGAAGAGCGCGAGCACCTTGCGGCTGTGTATCTGCTCCTTCACGCGCGGCATGAGGATGTTGATGACGTCGTAACGGATCTGTGCGAGCATCTGCTCGTCGTCGGCCATGAACTCGTCGTGCTGTGTGCTCACCACGATGGTGTCGATGCGCTCGGGCACACCCTCGTCGCTGTACTGCACGGTTACCTGACTCTTCGAGTCGGGACGCAGATAGGTCATCACCTTGCCCTCGCGGCGAATGTCGGCGAGCGTGCGCATGATGAGCTGTGCCAGGTCAAGCGACACCGGCATGTAGTTTTCTGTCTCGTTGGTGGCGTAACCGAACATCATGCCCTGGTCGCCGGCACCCTGCTCGTCGTCCTCCTCACGGCTGACGCCGCGGTTGATGTCGTTGCTCTGCTCGTGTATGGCGGTGAGTATGCCGCATGAGTCGGCGTCAAACTGATACTCGCTCTTCGTGTAGCCAATCTTCTTGATTGTGCGGCGAGCGATGGTCTGCAGGTCGATGTAAGCCTCTGAGCGCACCTCGCCCATGATCACCACCTGACCTGTGGTTACGAAACTCTCGATGGCGCAGTGTGCTCCCTCGTCGTAAGCGAGAAACTGGTCGAGCAGTGCGTCACTGATCTGATCGGCCACCTTGTCGGGATGGCCCTCTGAAACTGATTCTGATGAAAATAGATAACTCATTTTTCCAATTTTGTTTTTTTTTGTGACTGTAGCCTCGTTCACGCCTGTCCTCCGTCCCTCGTTTGTGTGGCACCGTGCCGGCATGTGCGGCTATGAAAAATATAAATTAAAAGTGGAAAAACGCCAATTGACCGTCGAAAATCTGTCTTGAGTGATTTCGCAGTTTTAGCATTTTTTAGTGTGGTTGCAAGCAGCCAAATTCTTCCACATTATCTCATTTATAAATATTCTTTTTGTTCATGTTTAGCATGCCTCGACATGCGAAACCCGGTTCTTTTTTAAGACCTTCTTTTAAAATCGGCTGCAAAGTTACAGCTTTTTTCCGTAACACACAAAGAGTTAGGGTTAAAACAAGCTAAACAGCGCGTTTTAGGCCTTACACAAACACAAAAAGGGCGCACCCTGTGGCCAATGCCACGGAGATGCGCCCCTGTTTTGTTGTTTTTTCAGTTTCTGACAGCGGTGTCTTTATTTCACCACCACCGTCTTGTCGCCGATGACATAAACACCTGCCTTGAGCTGGCTGAGCGACTTAACGCCCTTCGCCACCAAAACACCGTCTACGGTGTAGACATCAAAGGCTGCACACTTGTCGCCGATGATGTCCTTAATGCCTGTGGCCACATTAACAGTGGCGGGCTCCGACTCGCCATTGGCGTAGACAGCCGTCACAGCATAATTGCCATCGGTGTTGCCGCTTCCGGCAGTGTAGACATACACAGCCTCGCCAGATGTGAACGACGACAACAGTTCGCCGTTACGGTAGAGGTTATAGCCTGTGGGTGCATCGGAAGCGCGACGATAGGTTATGTCGTCAATCTTCAACACATACACGTTATTGATGTCGGTGTTGTGATGGATGGCAAAATACTTGGCGCCCGCGGGCACCTCTGCCGTCAGTTCAGACCACACGTCGCCCTCTACGGTGCGTGTTTCACCGATCTTGATGAACGAGCTGAGCTCGGTGTCTGTCGTAGAGTACAGGAGATCAACTGTCTCCTTATAGTCATGATACTGGCTTTGCAGGTTTGAAGCCCAGAACGAGATAGTCTGTGCCTCGCCTGACAGCTCGGGAGAAATGAGCCAGTTGTCGGCAGGATAGATGTCGTGTGAACCGTCGGGGTTCACTACATCGCTTCCGCTGTACATTGCAGCAACATACTGATGTCCTGAGTGTGCAATCCAGGCATAGTCGTTGAGAGAGAGACTTGCGCTCACCTGGTCGGGGTCAAACACCATGAAGGCGAACTTTTTGCCCTGGTTGGGATAGACAAAGCCGTCACCGATGCTGCCGGTTACGCCATGGTCGCCATCGTATGTGTTCCATCCGTTGATGTCGTAGAGTTTCCAGAGATCGCAGTCTTCAAATGTCTCGACCACTTCCTCCGAACTGTTGAGCACAGCACCCCACGACAGCTCCAGCGGCTGTGAGCCCGACTGAGCCTTTGCCGTAAGAGCAGCTACAGGAGTGAGCTTTGAGGCCACAATGTTTGTGGTCACAGCCACGCTGTTATTGTCGGCGTTTTCATCGGCGGCATATTCAACCACAGCATCTATTGACAAATCGCCGTCGGGCTCAAAAGCCGATACAGGCAGGTCGAACGTGTAGCTCTGCTCACCGAATGAAGCCACAGCAGCCTTTGCTGGCTGCGAAGCTATCGTTTTGTCACCGCGCTTCAGAGCAACGGCGAATCCTTCTGCCGACTTGCCACCTTCGTTTATAACCTTAACATAGACCTGTGTCTTGTGTCCACGCTCAACAGTCTCAGGCATGGTTGCCGACACGCTGAGGTCATGGTCAAAGAAATCGCGCACGTTGATAGCGTCGAGATGAACATCAACATTTTCCTGTGTCGTGGTAACGATAAACTTCACAATGATGTAGGGCTGCGAAGCAAAAGCATCGAGCGTACGCTTGGCTACCATCCATGTGGCATCGCCTGTGAGCGATGAGTAGTCAACAGCATCGAGCTTGACGCTCTTGCCGTCTGGAGTCCACACTACAGGTATGATCTTTGCGGCAGCACCAGGCTGTGCCTTGTGCTTGAACAGCAGTGTCGGGTGTGTTGCTCCGGCAAGCGAGATCTTGCCCGAGTTAAGCGAAATGGTGTCGTTGACCTCCACCATCTTCAGCAGCGCCGAACCGTTGTCGCCGTCAGCGGCGTCGTCTTTGTCGATAGATAGCGACGAATGTTCTGTGCCGCCTGTGCCATACCACCAGTAGTTGGCCAACTTGCCGGCCTTGAAGCTTTCAACCATGGGCAGGCTGTAAGGCTTGCCCACCACGAGGCTTGTGGTGTACATGGCATCGCTCTCGCCCATGTCGTTAATGGCGCTCACGGCATACTGACACTTGCCCATGTCGCCCTCGCCAGTGTTGCGTTCCACGTCAAAGTGGGTTTCTGCCGTCTCGCCGACCTTGTCAAGCTTAAGATAGCCCCAGCTGTCGGTAGAGGGCTGATACACGCGGTAGCGCACATTGGCAGGAAGCACCACGCCACCGTTCTTGCCCACAGCCGGCACGGCGTTCCACTGCACACGCACAGCGCTGAGCAGGTCGTTGAGCACACGGCCCTCGGGAGCCAACGGTGTGTCTTCGCCCACATAGGTACTGATGTTCAAGGTCTTGCCTTCGCCATGAGAGTTGGCTGCGGTCACGTTCCATGTGGCCGTGCCAGCCGCTGTCACGGTGTTGTCGACAAACGACAGCTGTTCTCCGGGTTTGCAGCCGCTGAATGTCTTTACCACGTTTCCGTCGCGGCTCACGCTCACCGTCATGGCATCAGAGGCAGAAAGGGCTGTGCCGTCAAGAGCTGTTTCGGGAGCCTTGAAGCTAACAGTGGCAGAGAGAGCTGCCGATGCGTCAGCCACAGCCTTGCCGTCGGTAACGGCTGCCGGCGAGAGAACCGACATGCCCTTGTCAATGCTTATGTTGTCGAGCTGCATGTAATATTTGTCAGCCTCGCTGCAAGAGTGGAATCCGATGTAGATTACCTGATCACGATCCGACTTCAGCTCGCATGAGAAGTTGGCCTTGCTGCGGTCGTAAGGCACATCTGTAGGATCAAGCAGGGCTTTGTTAAGAGAAGAGATGTCGGCAGAAGAGCCATATCTCACCTCTAAGCGCTCTATATATGAGCTTAAGATGCTGCGTGCGAAGAAAGTGAGACGATAGACCTTGTCTTTCTCAAGCTTTATGGCAGGCGTGATGAACCAGTCGTCAGCAGCATAGCCGGGGTCGCCATAAGGCGAGCACACCACCTTCTGGTAAGAGTTATAGTTCCACGTCATGGTGCGTCCTTGTGCGTTGACGGCTTTGTAGAGCATGAAGTTGTCTTCCGACTCGAATGTCTCCTCATACGGCGGCAAGATATACTTGCCGAGAGTTACAGAGTTGGACAGCTCTTCAGCCGATCGCTTGTCGTTGTTCACAGCCACCACACCGTAGCTGTAGACGTTGAGAGCCTCGGTGCTGAGGGTCTCGCTGAACGAGGTTGCCGTTGCGCCTGTCGACACCACCTTGCCGTCGGGATAGCGCACCACATCGTAGGTCAGGTTGCCAATGTAGCCGTCATGTTCGCCGCCCTTGGGAGCTTTCCATGACAGCGTGGCCTCGCCTGTTGCAGAATTGATGGAGAGCTTCACGCCGCTCACGCTGTAGGGCGTGTCGTAGCCGACGTAGAGGCTGGTTGTCGCTTTGGGGCTGGCGGTGTCGCCTTGCTTCACCACAACAAGGAACACGTTGTTGCCCTCGGTTGCGGTGACATCTGCCGATACCTTGGCGCCTGGCTGTGTGGAGCCTGTGGCAACCACCTCGCCGTTTAGAGACACCTCATAGGTGAGGTCGCCTGTGAGCTCTGCGCCCATAACGGTCTTTGAGGGGGCGGTGAAAGAGATCTTGCCCGTGGTTGAGCCATCGGCAAACACAGCCGCAAGGTCGTCAACCTTGGCTGGGTTTGAACCGTTAAAGTCGGCGGGAGGCATGCTCAGACCCATGATCTGTGCGTCACCCGGGGTGTCACACACCTTTGTGGCAGCACCTGTTGCAAGATCCACGGTGTAGATGGCAGAATGTAGGTCTTTGTCGGTGAAAGCCCAGTAGAACGTGTTTGTAGACTGATCGATCTCGCCGCTCTGCTGATAGAACCGTCCGTCAGCATCGGTCAGGTTTGCAACGCCTGTAGGACCGACGAGCGTCTCTTTTCCGTCTACAGTGCTTATCTTGTAGAGGTTGGCATCAGAAGCCACACCGTAGAGGTACATGTCTGAGCCGAGACCAAGCGCCACATAGGTCTTTGTGGCGGGACCTATGGTTGAGCGGTCGATAAAAGTGAGGTCGGAAAAATTGAGCTTACCATACTCGTAAGCTGTAAGGGCATCGTTGTAGAACACGCCGTAAACGTCGCCTGTCTCGCTGTCCTGTGCCGTTTCGGCAGCAGCACAGGTCTTATACTGGGCCTCTGGACCAAAGGTCTGTTCACCTGTAAGATAGTCGTATTCTGAATATTTGACGGTTGCCACGCCATACTGTAAAAACTTGGTGTCCACATACATAACGCCAAACTTGCCGTCTGCAAAACGGCAACCGCCGTTGGGTATGTAGGTGTTGTCTGAAGCAAACTCGAACATGTTGCTGAGCGTGGGCGTGGCACCAGCTGTCAGACGGTAGAGACCGTAGTGGGTGGCATCGGAAGTCCAATCAGACTTGTAAGCCACGAAGCCCCACAGCTCTTTGCCGTCAGGCAGGGTGAGCACACGCTGTGGCGCCGCGGCCTTCATGGCCTTCGGTGCCTGTCCCTGAAGTGTTCTATCGAACACACTCGTCGACTTACCTGCTGTAAGATACTGCGAAAGAAGAGGGAACGTCTTCTTTACGTCCACCTTCTTGGCACCCACCGGTATGCCGCCGATAGTGCGCTCCACTGCTGCTGGTTTCGCATCGGTACGTTGCGCCTGAGCCCAGCAAAAAAGCGGGCTGAACGCCAATATCGCGCCTACGAGAAACGAATGTAGTGTTTTTCTCATAACTTTAATTGAATAATATGTAACACAAAGAGAATTTGTTATTTCTTTTCTAATTTTGTTATTTATTTTCTAATGGCGTATTATTCCTTTCTTATAAAAAGGCGGAACAACGACCCTCATTTTAGTATCTTAGCAGATTTGTTTTGGGTTTTTATAAAACAGACTTTTGGGAAAGATTACACTAAGGACAATCTCTCACTTATAGCTGTTTGAAAAAAGTGGACATTTCTTCTAAATACTTTTATCTATCACGATTTTTAATTGATTGCAAAAATATACATTTTCTTAATAAAAACAAACATTTTTCTTGTATTTTTATTAAAAACTATCGTTTTTTCTGCAAAAGCATGCTTTACAATAACATTTTGACAACAAAAACATGTTTTGCAGCAGAATTTAAAGTTCCACCCCCGTGCCGCTATAAGATTGTTGAGTTTTTTGAATTTAAAGCCCCACCCCCACGCCGCTTCGCGGCTTACCCCTCCCCATCGGAGAGGGGAGTGATTAGCTAGGGCTATACGATTTTTCACTTTTCCATTAAATCGGCGCCAGCTTTTTTACCTTTAAAATGCCTTTTATCTTTTTACCTTTAAAATGACATTTTGCTACTTTTTTCGCCTTTTTGCTTAACTCAATTATTAACGGATGTTAATTTTTCAAGATTTTGTCATTAAGCCCATTTGAGGCGGTCAAAGAGGCTTAATGAGCGCCTCAAATGGGCTTAATGAGGAGCTCAAAGAGGCCCTTTCAAAGTGTCAGTAAAGCATGGTTAAAACTGACAAAACGATAAACGCGATTTTTGATAAAATTGAGGGGATGGAACGACAAAATTAGAGCTTTTCAACAAAAAATTTGGAACTTTTCAACAACGAATGTTGTTTTTTCAACAAAAAAAATTGTCTCTATTGTCTCTATTGTCTTTAAAACAACGCAAGAAAGCAGGTTGGGGCCATCACCACTCCCTCCCACCATTCTTGCTGCGAAGGTTTTAAAGACAATAGAGACAATAGAGACAATTTTGAAAAACAATATTTTTTTGTTTCAACATTGTCTTTTGGCGTTGTCTTACCACGACAGCCTAAACCGTGGGGTAAAACAGCTTCAGCTTTTCAAAGCAGCTTTAGCTTTTCAAAGCAGCTTTAGCTTTTCAAAACAACGTTGTCTTTTACAAAATCAGCGTTTGTTTTACGACAGCTCGAGCATGCGCTCGATAGGCTTGACGGCATCGCGTGCAATGTCGGCAGGCACATCGACGGCGGGCCACTCGTGGAGAAGCGTGTTATACATCTTCTCAAGGGTGTTCATCTTCATAAACTCACACTCGTTGCATGAGCAGCCGATAGAACCTTCGCTCACCTCGGGAGGCACGGGGAGGAACTGTGTGTCGGGACATGCACGCTGCATCTCGTGCAGGATGCCAGCCTCTGTTGCCACGATGTAGGTGCCTTCGGGGTGTTCGGTGGCATATTTCAGGAGCACGGCGGTGGAGCCTACCACGTCGGCCACAGCCAGGACGGGAGCCTTACACTCGGGATGGGCGAGGACCACGGCCTTGGGGTTCTCACGCTTCATGCGCACAATCTCTTCCACAGAGAAGCGCGAGTGGACATGGCAGCCGCCGTTCCACAGGAGCATGTTGCGGCCCGTCACGCTGTTTATGTAAGAGCCGAGGTTATAGTCGGGACCAAAGATTATCTTCTCGTCCTTGGGGAAGGTGTCGACGATCTTCTTTGCGTTGCCCGATGTCACCACAACATCGGTGAGTGCCTTCACCTCGGCAGTGGTGTTGACGTAGCTCACCACCTTGTAGCCCGGGTGCTCCGCCTTATACTGGCGCAGGTCTTCGGCGCGACACGAGTCGGCGAGCGAGCATCCTGCTCTGAGGTCGGGTGCGAGCACCAGCTTGTCGGGCGAGAGGATCTTGCATGTCTCCGCCATGAAATGCACGCCACACATGAGGATGATCTTTGCATCTGTCTGTGCAGCCTTACGCGCCAAGGCCAATGAGTCGCCAATGAAGTCGGCCACGTCTTGCACGTCACCCACGGTGTAATAATGAGCCAGGACGATGGCGTCCTTCTCCTCACACAGTCGTCTTATCTCCTTCTTCAGGTCCAGGGTCTTGTCAACCGGTTCGTCGACATACCCTTTTTCTATCCATTGTTGTTTCATAATCTAAATAAAAAAACTTAAGACCTTTCCACAAAGCTCCTCCCCCTCGCCGCTTTGCGGCTTACCCCTCCACGTTCTTGCTCTGGCAAGCGACCAAAGGTCGAGCGGGAGAGGCGGAATGATGAGCGAGGGCTATCGAATTCTTCACTCTTCACTCTTCACTCTTCCTTTCGAGTAAGTTATCCACGCTTCATTATATTCTTATTATTTATATTCTTTTTAAAAATAAAATATATGAATATGATGATGTCGTGTTGAAAGGTTCATAACTCAAGGCCTAAAAATTTGCATATTTGGATGTAAACATTAGGTGTTGGTGCTATTAACATGTGCCATTAATGTTTTATGGTTGAGCTACAGCAGAGTTATGTGCTTATCCACAGATGTTGTAGATGTGTGCAAAGTTAATAAGTTTATATCTTTTTAAAGAATGTTTTCGTTGAAAAATGTTTCATAACATGTTAATTTCGTGTTGAATATCCACAGCTCTCGTGGTGCTCAAAAGGCGAGTTGTGAAATGTGTGGATAACGGAAAAGTTTTCCACAGGTTATTAACGTGGTTTTCAACTAATCTTTCAAGCATCCTATCGGCACTACATACACCCCGTCTTGTGGGCGCTGGTAGGCATATTTTCCGACACCTGTCAGAACCATTTTGAAAGACGGCGATTTCATCTTGTCAACATCAATCTTACTTTCCAGCCTCACCAGGTTTTCTGCACCTTCCTCTATCAGTTTGTCACCGCCAAGCTTCACCTCTATCAATCCGTACTTGCCATTGCGCAGATGAACCACAGCGTCACATTCCAGCCCTGTCTTGTCGCGGAAATGATAGACAGCACCCCCCAACGCATCGGCATACACTCTCAGGTCGCGCACACACAAGGTTTCGAAAAACAGCCCGAAAGTTTTCAGATCGTTTATCAAATCTTCAGGCCCCATACCTAAAGCAGCCGTAGCTATTGAAGGGTCGGTAAAATATCTGGTGTCGGAGGTTCTGATGGCCGATTTGCTTCTCATGTTAGGGTTCCAAGCCGTAGAATCTTCTATTACAAAAATCTTTTTCAACACCTTAATATAAGAATAGATGGTGTTTTCGCTGACCTCAGCGCTCTCATTATTGGCAATGTCCGCCAAGATGGTGCCTGCTGTTGCCTGGCTCCCTTGGTTTCTCGCATACGACCTCATTATTCTTTTAGCCAATTCGCTGTCACGCTTTGTTCCGTCTACACGCGAAACGTCAAATCTCGTCACCGCCTCAAAATATTCGATGGCTTGTAGCAACGCAGCTTTTTCGTTCTTCTTGTTCAACGCTTTCGGCCAGCCCCCACGACAGGTTAGATAAGCCAGACGCTCTAAATTGTTTTGATTTATTCCCTCTACAAAATAATCTTTTTTGTCTGAGCCGAACAATTTGGCAAGGCTTACCTCTCCTGTAGAATCGCCCGACTCCCACAAGCTCATTGTTCTTAGTTTCAGCCAAGCAAAACGTCCTGTTCCCGTATGAAATATTTCATTATAATTAGGTGGAACAGCTGACCCTGTCAGAATAAACTGCCCGTCATCGTCTCGTTTGTCCACTTCATTTCTCACGGCATCCCAAAATTTAGGCGCAATTTGCCATTCATCGATCAGTCGTGGTGTTTCTCCTTGAAGCAAAAGCTTAATGTTTGTATTGGCCATGGCAATGTTCTGCTCCATGTAATCTGGATCAGACATTGACAAGATGCTTTTGGCTTGTTGAGCCGCCAAGGTTGTCTTTCCGCAATATTTAGGCCCTTCTATCAAAACAGCACCCATTGCGTCTAATTTTTCAGCCAATATTTTATCTGCAATTCGTGTTTTATAATCCTTCATAAAAGAGTTTCTTTGTTACAATTGCAAAAATAGCACATTTATCTGAATATCAAGCAAATAAATTAGTTAAACCTTGTTATCTTTGTTACCTGTTGTGGCAGTTGGCGCGTTTTTGTTGTGGCAGTTGGCGCGTTTTCGTTGTGGCAGTTGGCGCATTTTCGTTGTGGCAGTTGGCGCGTTTTCGTTGTGGCAGTTGGCGCGTTTTCGTTGTGGCAGTTGGCACAATTAATCGTCTTTCGTTCATGCCTGCGGGGAGGAAGGTGGTGGAAAGGTAAAAAAGTAAAAAGGTAAAAAAAAGGCTGATATCATCAAAATCTGTCGCAATCTCGAAAAAAAAGTGAGATTACGACAGGTTTCTTGCTTAAAAGTTGTCGTAATCTCATGTTTTTTATATCTTTGCATAAGATAAGCTGCACCTCGGCATAGCTTGCAAGCCAGCTTGCACCTCTGCTCTCGGTTTGCATTATCTTTGCATAAGATAAGCTATTCACTAATACAAGAAAGATATGAAGGAGAATATTATTGGCAGAAAACAGGAGATTGAAAAGCTTGAAAACTACGTTTCAAGCCGGAAATCTGAATTTATAGCCATTTACGGCAGACGTCGTGTAGGCAAGACTTTTCTTGTAAAAGAACTGTTTGAAAACAGATTTGCGTTCCGTGTTACGGGCAAAGACAATGTCACGACCAAGGAGCAACTAACAAGTTTCAGTTTCGCACTTAACGACCAATTAGGCATAGAATCAGTCGCTAATAGTTGGTCTGAAGCCTTTCGACTTCTTCAAAAAGCATTGGAAAAGAAGCCAGAAGGAACAAAAATAATATTCTTTGACGAGCTTCCTTGGTTCGACACTTATGCTTCAAAGTTTATCAGCGCCCTTGAACACTTCTGGAACGATTGGGCCTCTTACCGTAGCGACATCAAACTAATAGCTTGCGGAAGTGCCACAACCTGGATGCTCAATGAGGTTATTAATTCAAGAGGAGGTCTACATAATCGCATTACCCACAACATTCTGCTCTCACCATTCAAGCTGCATGAGGTAGAAGATTATTTCAAATCGCAAGGTTTCTATTATGAGCGACCTGAAATAATTGAATGTTATATGGCGATGGGCGGTGTGGCTTATTACTTGTCGCTTTTCGAGAACAACAAAAGTGTGGCGCAAAATATCCAACAGCTTTGCTTCACCCGCGGTGGAGAACTTACTGAAGAATTTGAGCGTCTGTTTAATTCGCTCTTCAAGAAAGCCGACAATCATATGGTCATAGTTACAGCCCTGAAGAACAAAGGCAAAGGTATGACCCGGCAAGACCTGCTTGATGCTACGGGATTGGCTAACAACGGACGATTCAGCCAGATTCTTAAAGAACTTGAACAATGCGATTTCATTCGCAGCTACATGCCCTTTGGCAAGTCGAAGAAAGATATGATGTTTCAGCTGATAGACCCTTTCTGTTTGTTTTATTTCAAATTCATGCATAACAAGGGCTCGTTCCTCGACAACTATTGGGTTAAGATGCAAACCACAGCCGAATATGAATCATGGTGTGGGCACGCTTTCGAAATGGTATGTCTTCACCACATCAACCAAATTGTCAAAGCTTTAGGCATTGACGGCTGCATCAACGTTCCTTGCTCATGGTCTTATCGCCCTACAGCTAAAGTGTTGGCAGATGATGAGGCTGATGAAGACTTGAAACATGGAACGCAAATAGACTTGCTGATAGACCGCTCTGATAAATCAATATCAATCTGCGAAATGAAATATTGCAATGGCGAATACGAAATAAGCAAGGCTTACGATGCTCATTTGGCACACCGCCTAAAGGTTTTCAAGAAAGTAACAAAGACGACCAAGACACTTATTCCAACCTTCGTTACGCCACATGGTTTGTTTAATAACATGTACGCAAGAAAAATCAACAGGCAGGTAACAGGAAACGACTTGTTTTAATGTCCCATGCGTGAGGTGTCTACAGCCTTTACATCCTTTTCCTTGTAGCCGCCAAACTTATAAATGACACCGAGGGTGAGCGATGCCCAGTTGTAGTTGATCTTCATGCGGTAGTCTTGGTTGCCCTGCACGGAGCGGGTGTCGTATGGGTTGTTGAAGATGTTTCTACCGTTGAGTCGCACACCCCATCTTCCGTCGTGCGACGACCATTGCAGCTTGGCATCCATTCTGAAGATTGGACTGATGTCGTAGACTCCTTGTATAGCCTTTGTTTGATAGAACGGATTAAGGATGAGACGGAGATCCTGCGTGCTACAGAGTTTTACGGATGCGGTGCCTCCAAGGACGACAGACAGCTTCTTGCGGTCGAAAGGCAGGTCAAAGAAATGGTCACTCTTGTCGTGCTTGTAGGTTCCCATGACAAACACGTTGCCGTTGAGCCATTGGCCTGCATTGAAGATGGCAGAGGCTTGCAGCCCGAAGCTGTTTGAATAGTTGAAATTGGTTTCCTTCATTATCACCGCCATGCGGTCGGTGGTCTGGTAGGGTAGCTGCACGGAATAATCGGGCTTCAGACTTGCGAAAGCCATGAGCGTGTAACGTCGCTTTATCTGCCACATCAGGTTGACATTATAATAAGAGAAGGGCTTCAGGTCAGGATTGCCATGAATCTCGGTGTAGGTGGATGAGTAGAACACGTTGCTCATGGTTGACCAATAGCTCGGAAACTCGGAGTTGGAACTGAACGAGAGGTTGAGCAGATGGTTGTCGTTGATGTTCCATAAAGCGTTGAGCGTAGGATAGACGCGCCATTTGTCCCATATCGGCGAGTGATATTGCTCGGCGGCAACGGATGCTTCAACGCTGACAGCCTCGCTTATCTGCTTGCTGAACCCAGCATACAGGTTCCATATACGCTCGTTTATGTCGACGCTGCTTGTACCGTCAGGCAGGACGCTTCCATCCTTGTTGACGGTGGTCTGATAGCTCTTGTTGCTTGCAAACTGCCCTTTCACGCCATAGGACAATCCCCAGCCGTGTGCCAGCGAGTGGGTTTGGTCTGCCGTGAACATCCATTTGTTGATGGTCTGCTTGCTGCCGCTTGTCATGTTGCGTTCCGTCGCTGTTGTGTTTTCATCCACAATCATCGTTCCGTCGAGAACTTGCTGCTGAGGTGTGCGATAGTGGGTGTATGAACCGTTAAGGGTGAGTCCGAAAGGAAGCGAGTAGTTGACATCCACATTGTGCAGATACTCGTGGCTGTCATGATGCATTCCGCTGATGCTCGATCCTGTAGTGTGGCTGTTTTAGCACGTCTTGTCCCATTGTCCCATATAGGCTACGTCAAGACGATTGTTCTTGCTAAAGGTGTAATTCATCCCCAGTCGGTAGCTGTGGGTAATGCCAAACGACTTCTGCCCGTTTTCATCATTATAGTGTATACGATTGTTGCCAAGTGGATGATTGGCTATGCGTGAAGACTCACCGTAGGAATTGCCGTTTACATATTTATATTGTGCGTCAAGTCCAAACTTGCCTCTTTGCAAGGAAAGATATAAATTACCAAACTCATTGGCGTATTTGTTTTGCCGCATGCCACCAATGATTTGTCCAGAAAGCTGATTGGTACCGGCGTAGTCTTTCGTGACGATGTTGATAGCCATGCCACGCACATGATAACGGGCGGGGGCAGACAACATGACTTCGGCTTTTGCCAGCTGTGCGGCAGGCATTGACTTAAGACGCTCTGTCAGCTGCTCCTGTGTCAACGTTGTGGCTTGTCCGTTGACAATCAGCGTCACCTCGTTGCCAGAGAACGATATCTTGCCTGTGGCATCGCTGATGCCAGGTATGTGTGTCAATGCCTCGTAAGCGTTGTCGGCAGGCAGCTGCTTTATGAGCAACGGCATATTGTACGTCAGCATGCCGCGCTCTACCTTGACAATGGGGCGCGAGCCTTTTACCATCACTTCAGGAAGATTGTGCATCATGCTTTCCATGGTGAGCGAATCTTTTGGAGCGTTGTCTTGTGCGTGGACTGTTATGGACGATGCAAAGAGAAGGCTTATTAAGAAAAATCTATTACGTTTCATTTGCTTTTTTGTTAAAACGGCTACTTGTTTTTTTTGCTTCTGGTGTTAAAACGACAGGCAATGTTATTTTTTCCTGAAATGACATTTGTGCGTTTTTTTTGCCTTATTTCTTTGCAAAAGTAACTTTTTTTTCAAAAAGAACGAGTAATATGTTATGAAATTTTGTAAAAAGCGTTTTGTTTATTAACAACGTTGCTGCCGTTGTCTGTCTAAGCTGTTAAATTGTTTTCCCTTCAATCGGTCACTTTGTCCAAAATTTTGTCAATCATACCTACATAATAGAACGGGAGGTTTATCAGACGGAACTTTTTGCCGTTGGGTGTCGTCACGTCGTCTATGCTGTATTTGCCTGGCCATACCCTTACGGCGATGTCGGCAGATTCGGCGGTGTCCATAAACGAATGTAGCGAGCGAAGATGAGCATTGGTTCCCGACTTCACCTCTATGGGTACGATCGTCGCATGGTGCTGCCACACGAAATCGACCTCAGCCGTAGACCCCTTCTTGTCTCTAACCCAGAAAAACTGCTCGTTGCGGTAGTTGCGGTCGAGGACGATGCGCAGCTCTTGAGCCACAATCTGTTCGGCAGCATGGCCTTTCCACACATCGAGCAGAGAGCTGTTCTGTAGATATTCTGTCTGTATGCCAACCGAGAAATTCATTATGCCCGAGTCGAGCCATATCAGCTTGGGCTGTCGCGTTGTGGCAGGTATGGCAGGGACCTTTACTGCCGTTACGGGATAGTCGAGGTTGAGCAAGAACGCATTTTGTAGAACCTCAAGAGCTTTGTGCACCTCCTTGCTTGTGTAGTTGCTGCCCCCGAAGCGGTTGAACGTTATTGTTTGTCCTGCTTCAGCCCATCCGTGTGTGAGCAGATGGCGTATGATGTTCACCTGGTTGGCGTTCCTGGCATATTTTTCAACATCTTCATTGTAGCCGTTAAGCAACGAACGGTAAATGGGCGAAAGGGTTGTTATGTCATTGTTGGAGGCATATTCCATCAGCGCCTCCGGCATTCCGCCCACGAGCGTGTAGCGGTTGAACAGACTCATGAGCATGTCGTGGTAGACGGGCGAAACGTTCTGTTGGCGCACCATCTCAGCCAATGGCTCGTTGGATGTGGCGTTCAAAAACTCGAGGAACGAGCACGGACGAAGCGACATATACTCCACACGCCCCACGGGAAACGAGATGCGTTGCTTTATGAGCGTTTGCAATCTTGACCCGGCAGCCACGATGTGTAGCCACGGCATCTCCTCGTAGAAATAGCGTAGCAGTCCGACGGCCTTCGGTTCGTTCTGTATCTCATCGATGAAGAGCAGTGTGCGTTTGTTCCTGTCTACCGTTATCTTCTTCTACAAACAGATATATTGGAAAATTTCAGCCACATTGTCGGAGATGGCGAATGCCTTTGCATCATTACTTTGCTCCAGGTTGAGCTTAATGTAGCTGTCATATTGCTTGCTGAATTGGTCAATGAGCGTGGTCTTGCCAACCTGTCGTGCTCCGCGTAGAACAAGAGGCTTCCTGTTCTCGCGTTTGCTCCACTCGGTCAAATTGTCGATTAATAGCCTGTGTATCATAACGGTTATGTCGTTGGTTCGTGTTGCAAAGATACAGCTTTTTTCCTAAAACATAGGCAAAAATGAAATAAAATTTTCCTAAAACATAGGCAAAAATAGAGTAAAAATTGCCTAAAGCATAGGCAAAACGAGATAAGATTTTCCTAAAGCATAGGCAAAATGAGATTAGATTTTCCTAAAGCATAGGCAAAAATAGAGATTCTTCACTTTTCGTTTTTCACTTTTCCCTTAAATCGGCGTCAGCCTTTTTTACCTTTTTACTTTTTTACCTTTAAAATGTCTTTTCAAAAAAAAGCCCCATAAGGTTCAGAAACCCTATGGAGCTTAATAATTCTAATGTGGCGTCAGCCTTTTTTACCTTTTTACTTTTTTACCTTTAAAGCGTCGCATCCCTCAGCCTTGACGATGTAGAGGCCGTGAGGCAGGGTGGCGAGACTTATGGTTGATGCGTGGGCAGAGAGGACGGTGCGACCGGCCACGTCGGTCACGGTGAAGAGCGTGGCGGCAGGAGCCGACACCGTGTTGCCACAGACGGTGAGCTTGTTGTCGGTGCCGTCGGCAAGAGTAGATGTTATGCCCGTTGTGCCCTCATCGTAAGGAATGTAGAGACCCACGGTGTGAGAAGGATAATTCTTGTAGGTTACCTTTCCGATGAATGTCGACTTGCCCGTGGCCGGGTCAAGCTCCAGCAGTTCGCCCGACGACAAGTCGCCGTTGTGAGCCCAGAACAGACGGCCCGTCTTGTGGTCGAAGGTCATGGAATGGTAGAGCGCGATGTCGGTGATCGAGGTAGAGCCCACAAGCGTTGTTGTGCCCGTCTTCTTGTCGAGGGTGTAGAGGCATCCGTCGTTGGCGATGGCGAAGAGCGTGCCCTTGTTGTCGGCAGCGAGCGTAGAGAGCTTGCGGTCGGTAGGTGCCAGCAGCTTCTGTGCTCCCGTGGCGAGGTCTATCGATGCGAGCACCAGTTGCTCTTTGTCTATGACGAGAGCATACATGGTGTGGTCGGCGTAGCTGTAGGTCACGTCGAAGACCAGGTTGTTGAGCGATGTAGAGAATGTCGGCTCCCATGTCAGGGTGTCGAGAACCACAAACTCGCGCGGAATGAACGATGTGCCGTCGCCTGTGAAAGCATAATAGGAACCCTTGTAATATTCGCCTGTAGCTATGCGGTAGCCGTTAGGCATCACCTCTTTCTTATATACAGCCGTCTCGGGAGCGTTGGTCGGAATGGTCATGACGCCAAGATAGTCGTATGGATCCCAACGGAAGCCGCGGAGGTCGGCATCGGTGTAGTTGAACAGTTGGAGCGCGGTGCTGTTGTTGTCGGCATAGGTGTCGCCCTCCACGTTGGCTGTTGCCGTGATGGTGTAAGCCGTCTCAGGTTTCAGCGTCATGTCGCCCACTGTAAACTCTACGCTCTCGCCCTTGTTTATGTTGCCGTTATAGGTTGCTGCGAGCGTCTGCTCGTCAGAGAGCACCACCTTCACGGGCACGGTTGTGAGCGGCTTCTCGCCATAGTTTTTGATCATCACCTTCACCGTGACGCCGCTCTGCATGGCAACGGTGCGTGCTGGCGAGGTGATGGCCTCTATGCTGGCGTCGACGTCGGTCTGGCGCTCAACGGTGTTAGACAGCGCCTCAGCCGATGTTACGCTTGCTTCGTCCGCCGGGTAGACAGCCTTAACGGTGTAGGTGTAAGCGTTGGGAGCAAGGGTGCCCCATGCGTCGTCGCTGACCGTAAAGCCGGTCACGCCCTCCTTTATGACCTTCGTCTTGGACGGGTCAACAGGTGTGGTTGTGCGGTAGATGTTATATTTGGGAGCAGGGAGGCTGACAGCCGGTTCGCCATACTCGCCCTTGCTGCCGGGAATGACACACTGGGCTGCGATGTTCCAGCCATAATAGCCGTTATAGGTTGAGCCTGTCTCGCTCCATTTCAGACAGTTCTTGTTGTTGACCTTGCTGTAAGTGCTGGCGTTGCCCACCTCAGCATTCTCGTCGCCCACTATGCGCAGGCCAACCATATAATTCTCGCCCTCGCGCACCTCAACAGGAGTGGTGAGCTGTGCCACAGCCCATCCGCCCTCGGCAGAGGTGGTCATGGGCACCGACTGGAGCACCACATGGTCGTCGCGTGTGCCACGCCACACGATGGCTTGCACCGTGCCGTTGTTGGCCTTAACCCACGCCTTGACGGCAGCAATGCTGGTGCCCACCATGAGTGAGTCGGCAGCATCTTGGGCGGTGAAGGCGTGAGCCACGCAGAAGTCGGACTTGCAATAATATTCAGACGATGTGCTCTTTTTCACATCGGTCGGTCCGATGTGAGCCCACTGTGTCTTGACGTCACGCGTCTGCGGGTCCTTCCATGTTATGGTTGCCGACTTGCCGTCGGGAGCCACGGTTGCTGTCACGCCGTAAGGCACGATGGCGCTTCGCATGAGCGTTGTCTCTGGTAGCTCCTGGCTTGCTGTGGCCTTGTCGGCAGAGATCACCAGCTCGCTGTTGTCGAAGAGCGGATAAGAGAAGGTAAGCTTGCTCTCCTCGCCCTTGAACACGTCGATGGCAAACTGTCCGTTGGCATCGGTAGCCGTTTCGCCCTCGGTGTAGCCGCTGAGCTTCACCTTTATATCCTTCACGTTGCCGCTGACGCCGCTGAGCTTCACCTTGCCGCTGAGCTTTATCATGGCACGCTTGGTCATGGCGATGTTCTGAGAGGCAGAACCCTTCTCGGGAATGGTGATGTCGGCAGACCAGTCGTCGTAGCCCTTGGCCGTGGCCTTGAGGGTGTGTGAGCCGCTGGGTGCAGCGTAGAAGCTGTAGGTGCCGTCGGCGGCAGAAGTGGCGGTGAAGGAACCTATCTGCACGGTGGCGTTCTTCAGAGCCTCGCCACTCTCGCTGTCGGTCACCTTGCCGCTGAGCGTTGCCACGCCTGTGGCGTCGATGATGAAGCGCATGTAGGGCAGGGCAGCGTCGAAACTTGTTCCCTCGCCCGATGCGATGTTGTCGAGGTCTATGTCGGAGCTGCTTGACGACACCGTGCGTGTGCGGTTGGGCTTGTCGGTGTTGGCTGCCACGAAGAAGCGGTCAGCATAGGCTCCGTTGCGCGAGCCTTTGCCCAAGAACATGTAGACCACGAGGTTGCGGCCCTTGTAGCTGTATGGTGTGGTGAGGTGCAAGGGCACGTCGTTGGCACCCTTGTTGAAGGTCACGTCGCCGTCAAAGACAAGCGTCATGTCGGTGGTCTTGAACCATCCCTTTTGCAGAGAGGTCTCATCGGTCTCCATCATCCATATCTTCATCGGACTGGTCATGGGGTCTGCATATTCAGAGAACGAGTTGCGCAGCACCAGGTCGCTGATGGTGCCCTTGGCGCCCTTGAGGTCAGAGGGGTAGACCATGACCTGTGTGGCTGTCTGGTCGTAGCTGAGGTCGAAGGGCAGTTTTGGGTTGCCATAATCAAATGTGGCGTCGGGGGCTATGTTAAAGTCTTTGAGCGTCTGGCCGTAGCCGATAAACTCGCTTGAGGTCATGCCCTTGCCCTCGCCAGCCGGGTTCACCGGCACGACGGTGTAAGAGGTGAGCTGTCCTGCTGTCGGCGTGTCTTTATAGGTTGTCTCCTTGAGACCTGTGGCAATGGTCTGATGGGTGTCGCCCACGTTGCGTGTCACGGTGTATGTGAGCTGTGCGGGGTCGAAGGTACCCTTGTTGGCTCCCGCTGTGGGGGCTTTCCATGTGAGGGTTATCTGTCCGTCGTTCGCCTTCGCCTGAAGGTCTGTAATGGCTGCCGGGATGTCGAGACCCACATGGATGGTCTTTGAGATGCGGCCCGACTCGCCCTCGTCTGTGCTCATGGCCACGGCATAGGTGTGGTTGCCTGAGGGCACGTCAGTGTCGGTGTAGGTGGCGTCGGCACCAGGGGTCATGCCCTCGCTGACGGTGGCAATCTTCTCGCCATCGCGGTAGATCACGGCTGTGACGGCGGTGAGAGCGTTGTCTGTGCCTGTGGCTGAGGCGTTCTTCCATTTGAGCACCACCGATGCGCCGTCAGTGCCTGCTGTGGCGGTGAGGCCAGTCGGCGCTTTCGGGCCAGCGAGGTTGCTCACCTTCACGTCGTCGATGCCGAGGGCGTAAGACGCTGCTTGGTGGTGACGGAAGGCGATGTATATTTTCTTGCCTTCAAAGGCTTTCAGCGAGAAAGAACGGTTGTTCTTCACAGGGTTGTCCTCATATTCGTTGTCGAGGGTCTCGGCTGTGAGCTTGTGTGTGAAGTCGGCGGGTGCGGTGCCTGTCTCCGACACCAACAGCTCATAATACTCCTTCGAGTTCAGATCCTCGGCGCAGCACATGTAAGAAACCGTAAACTGGTCGTTGGTGACGTTGATCTGTGGCGTTATGAGCCAGTTGTCTTGCGTGCCGTCATAGTCTTGTCCGTTGTCGGGATTAGAGGTGTAAGAGATGGCAATCTTCTTGCCGTAGAGCGAGGCGTGTCCGCTGGTGGCAATCTGCCAGCAGTGGCCGTCGCCGTCGGCATCGACGGTAGTCCATCCTGACGGTGGGAACACGTCGCCCTCAAAACCTTCGTTCACGATGAACGATTGACCTGATGCCTTTGCCGCTCCTGCGAGCGTCATGGCAGCAGTGAGGGCCATGATGAGATAATGTCTTGTTTTTCTCATAGCTATACAGTTTTTTTGTTGTGTTTTATCGGCTTTTGCTTATCGCCCATTTCTTCTTGCCCTTGGCTTATCAACCATTTCTTCTCGGCCTTGGCTTCTTGACCATTTCTTTTGGGTTTCATCCAAACGGTTATTTTTTGCAAAAATAGCGCAAAATCTTCAAACTACATAATAAAACGTTATTTATTTTGTAAGAATAGTTACAATATGTAGTTTTTTTGATAATATTTTATCAATAATTCCTACATAAGAGAAAGTTCTTTTTATCAGAAGAACAGTTTTTTGTAGATTTTATTTAAAAAGACTGATAAAAAAAGCAAAAAATAGCAGATTTGAGCTTTTGTTTTGAGTTTCAAGTGGTTGTGGCAGTCGTTGGCTTTTTGTGGCATTCGTGAGGAAATGCGAAAATGGCGGATTTGAGAAGTAGAAACGCTTTCAAGTCATTACCTCAAAGAAACGCTCTAATAAGCATTTTTAACGGCTTCGGTTTTTACTTCTCAATTCTGCACAGGTTGTGAATTTGCCATGCAACTCTCATGATTTAATTTTGCACAGAACAAAAAGCAAGGAATTATGAGAAGTACATTCAAGACAGTCTTCTATGTAAATGGAAGCAAGGAGAGAAACGGAATTGTCCCTATCATGGGACGTGTGACAATCAACGGAACTATCGCACAGTTCAGTTGCAAGCAGAGCGTTACCAAGGCAATCTGGGATGCCAAGGGCAACAGAGCCATAGGCAAGAGTAAGGAAGCCAAGGAGGTGAACTTTGCGCTTGACAACATCAAGGCTCAAATCACCAAGCATTACCAACGACTTTCCGACCGTGAGGCGTTCGTTACCGCTGAAATGGTGAGAAACGCTTATCAAGGCATAGGCATGGAGTACGAGACATTGCTCAGAGCCTTTGACAAGGAGAACGCAACCTTTGCCAAACGTGTGGGCAAAGACCGAGCTGTTAGGACTTATCGCAAGTATCTTGTGGTAAGAAAGTACGTTGCCGAGTTCATCAAGTTTCAGTACAAGCGCAGCGACATGGCAATGAATGAGCTTACCGAGGAGTTCATCCGTGACTTTTGCCTGTACTTGAAGAACGTTGTAGGGCTTACGCAGTCCACCATTTGGATATACTCCATTCCGTTGAAGCATATCGTCACGGCAGCACACTACAACGGCAAGATACCGAGAAACCCTTTTGCCATGTACCACGTTGACCCAGACCACAAGGAGCGTGAGTTCTTGACCTTGGACGAGCTTACCGCCATGACCGAGATAAAGTTGGAAGACCCAAACATGGCATTTGCAAGAGACCTTTTCGTTTTTGGCTGTTGGACAGGTATCTCTTTCATTGACACAAAGAACCTGACGGAGGACAACATCTGTATGATAAACGGTGCTCCTTGGATAGTTTCCAAGCGTCAAAAGACAGGCGTGCCGTTTCAAGTCAAGCTGATGGATATTCCGATGCAGATTGTTGAGAGATACAAGCCATTGAGAAAGGACAGCCACTTGTTCAATATCGGCAGACTTGACACTATCAACAAGCGCATCAAGAAAGTGGCTGCAATGTGTGGCATCAAGAAACGAATCTCGTACCACGTTAGTAGGCACTCGTTTGCAGTATTGTCCCTGGAATACGGTATGCCGATTGAGACAGTAAGCAAGATACTCGGTCACACGAACATCACCACGACGCAGATATATGCCAAGGTGACAAGCACCAAGTTGGAGCATGACATATCAGTCTTTGAAAATCGAATCAAGGGGCATTTGCCAACAATGGGAGGAATGGCATGAAAAGAACTGTAATCACTATGGACGGAAATGGAGAGTTTTCCATTCCGTCCAACTTGCAAGACTTGTGGATGATTGAGGGTGAATTGGTTGATATGCTTCATGTCACCGCCCCGAAACTCCATGCTGTGATAAGGTCAATGTACAAGGAAGGCTTGTTTTTGGTGTCGGATGTCCAACAGAAAAAGGAAACTTCCAAGGGCATTTGGCAAACGCAGTATGGCTTCCCGATGATTGTTGCCCTTTGTTTCCGTATAAATTCATACGGTGCTGTTCGATTTCGTGACACAATCATAAAGAGGTTGTACGGGGCAAAAGAGAAAGGTAGTGTCATTATCCTACAACTCAATGGAGGGACAAACGCTATTAACTGAATGTCCTCTTGTCGTTGGCTTAATGCTGTCGTTCTGTCACGAAGAAGTACAGAAGCATTGGTATGAAGCAGCTTATTTGATGGGGATAGTCCTAAGCCATTAAAAGGGCGGACTAATCCCCTTATTTTTGTTGATTTGTTGAATATACAG
>OCRP01000259.1_pt1 | contig 60949 bp, 59 predicted proteins | sample 1538871 | NCBI WGS metagenome assembly OCRP01 (sample SAMN04571731, study PRJEB22368) | human gut metagenome | biome: human gut; material: stool | host: Homo sapiens | place: Luxembourg | collected 2012-09-20 | reverse complement strand
GCGGCGTTGACCGTACCGCCGGAGATGGTGAGGTCGTCGCTGCTGCTGCAGATGCCGCTGCCGCCGTAGCTGCCGCTGCCGCCAGCGGCGTTGACCGTACCGCCGGAGATGGTGAGGCCGCCGCTGCTGCTGCCGATGCCGTCGCCGCCGTAGCTGCCGCTGCCGCCGTCTGCGCTGCTGCCGCCTTGGGCCGTCAGGCTGTCATTTTCGCCGCCGGTGATGGTGAGGCTGCCGTTACTGGTGATGCCGCTGCCGCCGTAGCGGCCGCCGTTACCACCGGTGAGATGGTTTTCGCCCTTCAGGGTCAGCGTCACGTCGCCCTTCGAAGTGAGAGCGGGGCCGGAGTTGGCCTCGATGTTCACATCCTTGAGTGTGACCTCGACCTTATCGTTCTTACCGTTGGCGTTGATGGTCACGGTGTGGGAAGAAGCGGTGTCCTTGTCACGGTTTGTGATGACGGTGTCGGTGTCTTTCTCGTCGGTAGTCTCGCCCTGTGAGACCTTGTTCGTCCCTTCGGTCTTGCCTGCTTTCACGGTGATGTTACCATCCTCGATGGACCATGTCCCTGCAAAGGCCGGGGCGGCAAGGGTGGTGAGCATTACGGCAGTCAGGATAAACGCTGCTGCCCGCTGAGAGGCCGGACGGGGTGAATCGATCCCCCCCGTATGGAGAGGGCGGCCCAGAACACGCATCGCAAGCTTACGATAAGACAGCATACAAAAACCTCCTTTGAACGGTGAAAAGAAATGGTGAGACCGTAGAATATCAGGTTGCTTTGAATATACCACATCTGCGGAGAAAAAATCAACAAAACCTGCGCGAATCGCCCTGTTTCCTGCGTGAATGGAGAAAACCCGTCAGATTTTGGCTTTGACAAAGAACCTGCTTATCGCTGTGCGGCGGCTCTCGGGAGACGGGCTTGCCCTCTCCGTCATCGCTTGCGCGATGCCACCTCTCCCAAAGGGAGAGGCTTTTGCATCCCGTAAAGCCTGCCCTCTTTGCCCAAGGCTCTCCCTTTGGGAGAGCTGGCGCGGAGCGCCTGAGAGGGCAAGGACGCTGACGGAGAGGAACAGGCGCAGCGATAGCATCGTTCTGTCAAAGAACCTGCTTATCGCTGTGCGGAGAGGGCAAGGACGCCGACAGAGAGCTTTTCTGCGCCTTTTTGCTCAAAAAACTTCCTGAAGATACATTTTATTGGACTTTTATTCTGCTATACTCCTGTCAGAACAAAAAGACACAGGAGGGAAGAGGAATGAAAGACGTTGAACTGCGGTATGTGGGCGGTCATGTGGAGGTGTATACGGGGGCGGGCGCGTTCCTGTTCTCGGCGGACACCCTGCGGGAGGCGATGGAAGAGCTGGATGCCGCCTGATGCATTCCCGGGAATGCCGGGAAACGTCAGAGCAGAGGTTAGAAAATACTAATGTAAAATGAATGTAAAATTCAAGAAAAGAACCGTCTAAGGAGACCCGGAAATCTTAAAATTCCGGTCAAAAAAGTGATTTTCCTGTAAAATAATGCTTGTTGAGCCGGGGGGTTCGATGCTATAATAAAAAGGACGGCGTTTTGCGTATGGAGAGCTAAGCACAGCCGTCTTGTGCAATGGAGCAATAGGAAGATTTTAGGAGCATTGTTTTATGGACATTACACACATCACCTCTCTGCTGGGCGGTATTGCGCTGTTCCTGTATGGCATGTCGATCATGGGTGCCGGCCTCGAAAAGCTGGCCGGCGGCAAGATGCAGGGCATATTGCAGAAACTGACTTCGTCCACCATCAAGGGCGTCATTTTCGGCACCCTCATCACCGGCGTCATCCAGTCGTCGGCCGGCACGGTCGTCATTTGCGTCGGCCTCGTCAACTCCGGCATCATGACCCTTACGCAGTCGGTAGGCGTTATCATGGGTGCAAACATTGGTACTACGGTCACCGGTCAGCTCATCCGCATGGCGGATATTTCGGGCGACAGCCTCATCCTGACCCTCATCCAGCCCAAGACGTTTGCGCCGGTGGTGGCGTTTATCGGCTGCATTTTTTATGTATTTATCCGCAACGCGAAGAAAAAGAACATCGGCCAGATCATGCTGGGCTTCGGCATCCTGTTCACCGGCATGAGCCTGATGGACACCGGTGTGTCTCCCCTGCGTGAGAGCGCAGCATTTCAGGAGCTGTTCGTCACCATGACCAACCCCATCCTCGGCGTTCTCGTGGGCGTGGTGGTCACGGTCATCATCCAGTCCTCTTCGGCCTCTGTAGGTATCCTGCAGGCGCTTTCCAGCACCGGCCTCGTCACCTTCAGTTCGGCCATCCCCATCGTGCTGGGTGCCCACATCGGCACGGCCTTCACCCCGCTGCTGACCATCGGCGGCTCCTCCAAGGACGGCAAGCGCGCCGCCCTCATCCACCTGTACTTCAATATTATCGGCAGCGTCATCCTGCTGGCGCTGGTCTATGCAGTCCAGTTCACCATCGGCATCCCCATGTGGGGCGATGTGATGAATAAGAGCAGCATTGCAAACATCCACACCATGACCAGCGTCATTGCGATGCTGTTCTTCCTGCCCTGCAGCGGCGTGCTGTCCAGGCTGGCCATGATGACCGTGCCGAACAGCGCGGAGGAGGCGCAGGAGCTGAGTATGCCTGTGCTGGATGAGCGTCTGTTCAAGAGCCCGGCTGTGGCTCTGCAGCAGGCTAAGAACGCGGTGGTCAAGATGTCCCGCCGCGCAGCCCGCAACGTCGGCCTCGCCACCCCGCTGCTGCTCAAGATGGACGAGGACGTCGTGAGTGCCATCGATGTCCGCGAGAACCTCATCGACCGGATGGAGGTGGACATCTCCAACTACCTCATCAAGCTGGCAGACCAGGAGCTGGGCGACGCGGAGAGCCATGAGGTGACCGAGCTGCTCAACTTTGTCACCGAGTGCGAGCGCATCGGCGACTATGCAGTCAACATCAAAGAAAAAGCGCAGGAGCTGACCGACAAGGAAGTCACCTTCAGCGAGAAGGCACAGCAGGAGCTGAAGCTTCTCGACAATGCGCTGGAAAAGATACTGACCCTCACCACGGACGCCTTCGAGTTCGACGACGCCCGGACCGCCAGCCAGGTGGAGCCACTGGAACAGGTCATCGACATCCTCGTGGAGCGGCTTCGTGCGCAGCACATCAAGCGCCTGAAAGATGGTGCCTGCTCCATTGATACCGGTGTCGTCTATCTCGATGTGCTGAACAATGTAGAGCGTATCTCGGACCACTGCTCCAACATCGCCGCCCGTCTGGTGGGCATGGAGGCAGGCGAGGACTACGACTCCCATACCCTCAAGAACATGATGCACCACAACCCCACCAAGGAATATATGCTCAACTACGAGCAGTGCCGTAAGGACTACCTTATCCCGCTGGAACAGCTCGAAGCCTGATTCTGATAAAGAATAAAAACAGTGCAGACCTCCCCGGGGAGCGTCTGCACTGTTTTTGTTTATTCACCCAGGTCTTCCAGCAGCGCCCGGAGGGCCGTTTCGCCGGTGACGTAGAGGCCCTGCTTGAGCCGGAGGGCATCGGCCTCGGGCAGAAGATTGACATAGATGCCGGTGCGCAGGAGCCGCTTGTCGGGCAGTCCGTTGTCGGAGCAGGTGTAGACGACCACCCGCCCGCCCTCGTCGCAGAGGTAGAAATCGGTGCCGCTCTGCCCGGCGGAGCCCTGCGCGGCCAGACCCGGCTCGGAGGCCGGCGTCTCTTCGCCGGAGTCGGCAGGGAAGGGGAGACTGGGCAGGGCCATCCAGAACAGGCTGAACACGATGGTAAAAATGCACAGCGCATAAAAAATGCAGAGCCAGACCTTGCGCATGGCAGTGGACTCCTTTCGGCTGAAATGGTGTTTCAGACGGTAGTATGTGCAAAAGAAAACTGCCTCAGACAGGAATGCAGAATTTTCACACCCGGATGCTGTACTTTGGCGGGGCAGATGTGCTATACTAACATCGTATCCCGTCGATTTCCCCCTTGCGGAAGCGGGCGGTGCGGACTATAATGTATTATTATGGCTGTGGGCAGTCTGGCCGCAGCAGGAACAGCAAACGGCATCGTCAGAGGATGCTTTGAGATGCAGAACAGTGAAAATTGCGATAGGAGGCGATCCTTATCTCAAACAATGAAAGACGGAGACTCCACAGTGATGGTGCGCTCCGGGAGCAGCGGCCCGCAGCGGAGCAGAACCGGCGGATCCGTGAGCCCCGCGGGCCACAGGAGCAGGGAGAAAAGCACGGCCATCCCGTTCTCGGATTCCTGGGCCGGACCATCGTCACCCTCGTCTGTCTGGGCATTATGGCGGGCAGTCTGGTGGCGGTGGGCGCTGTATACTATGTGGTGCAGGCTACGGCCAGTGACGGCGACCTGCTGGACCTCGACAACATCGAACTGAGCCAGTCGAGCCTTGTGGTGGCCACCGACCCCGACACCGGCGCACAGGTGGAGTACGCCACCCTGCGCTCTTCCAACAGCCACCGCGTCTGGGCGGATCTCGAGCAGATCCCCACCAACCTACAGTATGCATTCATCTGCACCGAGGACAAAGACTTTTACAGTGAGCCGGGCGTCAACTTCAAGCGCACCATCGGCGCGATGATCAATGAATACCTGCTGCCTATCTACAGCTCCAAGCAGGGCGCCTCCACGCTGGAACAGCAGCTCATCAAGAACCTGACCAGCGACAAGAGCGCCAGCGGCATCGAGGGCGCACTGCGCAAGCTGCGCGAGATCTACCGCGCCCTCATCCTGAGCCGCAGCTACTCCAAGGAGACCATTCTGGAAGCCTACCTGAACACCATCAGCTTCACAGGTACCATCCAGGGCGTCCAGACGGCGGCAAACGAGTACTTCGACAAGGATGTCAGCGAGCTGACCCTCTGGGAGTGCGCGTCTATCGCGTCCATTACCAAGAATCCCACCAACTATAACCCCTACACCAACCCCGAGAACCTCATCAACCGCCGGAACTTCCTGCTCTACAATATGTGGCAGCAGGGTGTCATCTCGGAGGATGATTACCGCAGCGCCGCTGCCCAGCCGCTGGTGCTGGCAGAGACGGACAACACGAAGAAGAGCAGCTCCACCACCTCTTACTTCACCGATGCCCTCTTCAACGAGGTGGTGAAGGACATCATGGCCAAGGAGGGCGTGGACGAGTCCACCGCCCAGAGTATGCTCTACACCGGCGGCTACACCATCGAGGCAACGGTCAACCCCAAGATCCAGACCGCGATGGAGAACCTGATGCTCAACACCGACGACGCCTACTTCCCGGCCGGCTGGCATGAGGAAGAGGTGACCAGCATCTCCGACGACGATGTGCAGGTCTACAACGAGGACGGCACCCCCAAGACCCGCACTGGCGACGACGGTACGGTCTATTATTACCGCAATGTCCGCACGCAGGCGGCGATGGTCACGCTGGACTATGACGGCAATGTCATCGCCATGGTGGGCGGTCTGGGCGAAAAGACCAAGAGCCTTTCCCTGAACCGCGCCTACGGCGTCACCCGTCAGACCGGTTCTACCATCAAGCCCATCGGCGCCTATGCGCTGGGCATCGAGTATGGTCTGGTCAACTGGTCCACCATGCTCAACAACTCGCCCCTCTACCTCAAGCAGGACATGGTCATCCGTGACGAGGACTACTGCCGCCGGAACGGCCTCATGGGTCTGACGGACAAGCAGCTGAAAGCCTACCCCAACGCATGGCGCAGCTGGCCCCGCAACTACGGCGGCAACTACGGCGACGGCTCCGACCTGCCGCTTTGGAACGGCCTCGCACGCTCCCTGAACACCATCGCCATCCGCGTTGGCGACCTCGTGGGCGCGAACAACATCTTCAACTTCGTCTACAATACCCTGCAGCTCAGCACGCTGGACCCCGTCAACGATGTGGGCCTTGCACAGATGGTCATGGGCAGCCAGACCCACGGCGTCACTCCGATGGCGCTGGCGGCGGCGTTCCAGATCTTCTACGACGGCGAGTACACCACGCCTCACCTCTACACCCGTGTGCTCGACCGTGACGGCAACATCTATATGGAGAGCAACGACACCAGCTATCAGGCTCTGACGCCCCAGACGGCCTACGTCATGAACCGTTTGCTGAAGAACGTCCTGTTCTCCAGCGTTGGTACGGCCAGCGGCCGCTACCCCAATTCCAACGGCATGGAGGCCTTCGGTAAGACCGGTACGGCCAGCGATGAGAAGGACCTGTGGTTCGTGGGCGGCACGCCCTATTACGTCACCGCTGTGTGGTGGGGCTACGATGCGCCTTACGATATGACCAAGACCCTCGGCAAGCAGCAGGCCAAGACCCGCACCTGCGTCACGGCTTGGAAGGCCTTGATGGAGCAGGTCCAGGCAGACCTGCCCTATAAGGCATTCCCGGCGGCTGACGGCGTCGTGGAGCGCAGCTACTGCACCCAGAGCGGCCTGCTGGCCAGCGGCTCCTGCCCGAGCACGGCAGTGGGCTACTACCGTGCCGACGACCTGCCCGACGTCTGCAATTATTCCCACGGTCAGGCAGCTGTCGCCAGCGAACCCCTCGCGCCTGAGCCGGACACCACCAACCTGGACACCGACTGAGGCAAAAATCATACTTTTCGGCATATCGGGTTGCAGATTCGGTGCGCTGAAGGGGTACTTCACGGCTCAAAACTGGATAATCTGACAAAATAGCATCCGACCTCTTGCAATGCAGGGAGTCGGATGCTATTATATTTTCTGCAAGAACACTTGTGTTTGAGAGGTGAACAAGTTGGAACGCCGTTTTTATCTGGTGGATGCGCAGGTCCTGCCGGAAGTTTTCCTCAAGGTCGTCCGGGCCAAGGAGCTTCTGGCCAGCGGAGAGGCACGCAGCATTTCGGCTGCGACCCGCAGCGTAGACCTGTCGCGCAGTGCATTTTATAAATATAAGGACTGCATCTTCGACTCGGAGAATGGCCGCGAGGTCATCACTGTCATGGCGACCCTGCGGGACGAGACGGGTGCATTGCAGAGCCTTCTGGCCGGCATCAGTGCCGCCGGTGCCAGCATCGTGACCATCAATCAGTCTACTCCGGAGAACGGAGCCGCGCTGGTGGCTGTCACCATCCGTACCGACACCATGCAGATGACCCCCGAGGAGCTGACGGAAAAGCTTTCGCGCCAGCGGATGGTCGTGGGCGTACACTGCGGATACAATCTGTGACAGTACATTCATAGAAAAAGGAACGAGGGCAGTATCATGGCAAAAATCGCGATTCTGGGCTTTGGCACGGTGGGCAGCGGCGTGTACGAGGTGCTCTGCCGCAACGCCGCAGGCGTCTCCCGCCGCGCAGGCGAACCGGTGGAGGTCAAGTACATCCTTGACCCCAAAGACTTCTCAAATCATCCGGCTGCACAGCTGTTTATAAAGAATTTTGACGCCATTCTGGAAGACCCCGAAGTGAAGGTCGTCGTCGAGACCATCGGCGGTACCCGTTTCGCTTACCCTTACGTCAAAGCCTGTCTCGAGAGCGGTCGGAGCGTCTGCACCTCCAACAAGGAGATGGTGGCCACCTACGGCGCAGAGCTGCTGGCTCTGGCCAGGGCACACAACTGCGCCTTCCTGTTCGAGGCTTCCGTGGGCGGCGGCACGCCCATCATCACCCCGATGCACCAGTGCCTCGCGGCCAACGTCATCACTGAGGTGGAGGGCATCGTCAATGGCACCACCAACTTCATGCTCACCAAGATGGTGCGGGAGAATCTGGGCTTTGACGAGGCTCTGAAGATCGCTCAGGAGCTGGGCTACGCCGAGACGAAGGACCCCGGCGACGATGTGGACGGCCGCGACGCCTGCCGCAAGATCGCCATCCTGTCCTCGCTGGTCTGCGGCCACCAGATCTACCCCCAGAACATCCCCACCCGCGGCATCCGCGACATCACGGTGGATGATGTGGCTGCGGCAGAGAAGCTGGGCTGCGTCATCAAGCTCATCGCCTGGATGAAGCGGGGCGAGGACGGCAGCGTTGCCGCCGGTGTCGAGCCCTGCCTCGTGCCGAAGGCAAACCAGCTGGCCGGTGTCGATGACGTCTTCAACGCCGTCCTCGTCAAGGGCGATATGCTGGGCGACGTGGTCTTCTACGGCAAGGGCGCGGGCAAGCTGCCCACCGCCAGTGCTGTCGTGGCCGACGTGGTGGACGCTCTCAAGAACGGCGTCAAGGTCCACGACAGCCTGTTCTGGCAGCCCGCCGAGCCGGTGGAAGGAATGCTCACCGACCCCGCTCCCGCCGCATACTATGTGCGTGTGGAAGGCATCGCCCCGGCGGTGGCCGAGGCCATCTACGGCAAGGGCCATGTGGTGGAAGAGCATTTCGACGGCTGCTCCTACTTTGTGGACAGCGCCGACGACAAGGCTCTGGCCGAAGCAGCCCGCAAGGTAGAGGCCATGGGCGGCAGCGTGAAGCTGGTGCTCCGCCGCCTGCCTGAGGACGCCTGAGCGTGAGAGAAGAGGGAACTGCGATGAAGATAAAAGTTTCCGTCCCGGCCACCAGTGCTAACATCGGCTCCGGCTTCGATGCGCTGGGTCTGGCTGTGACCTTGTACAATACCGTGACATTCGAAGAGAGCGACCATCTGGACATCTCGGCGGCGGACGGCACCCGCATCCCCCGCGGCGAGACCAATCTGGTCTACCGCTCGGCCAAGGGTCTATTCGATAAGGTCGGCAAGACCATGCCGCCCCTCAAGCTCGTCCAGACCAACGCCATCCCGATGGCCCGGGGCCTCGGCTCGTCCTCGGCCTGCATCATCGCGGGCCTGCTGGGTGCGAACCGGATGCTGGGCGATGTGCTCAACACCCAGGAGCTGCTGACGCTGGCCACCTCCATCGAGGGCCACCCGGACAACGTGGCACCGGCCCTTCTGGGCGGTCTGACCAGCAGCGTTTTCGAAGACGGCGTCGTCTACTCCGTCAAGCGGGATGTAGACGAGAGCCTCTGCTTTGCGGCCATCGTACCGGACTACAAGCTGCTGACCGAAGCCGCCCGTGCGGCCCTGCCCAAAGAGGTCACCCACAAGGATGCGGTGTATAACCTGTCCCGTGCAGCCCTCATCCCGGCGGCGTTCTGCGAGGGCCGCCACGACCTGCTGGCCATTGCCACCGAGGATAAGCTCCACCAGCCCTACCGGATGCCCCTGATGCCCGGCTCGAAGGAAGTCTTCGATATGGCGCGGCTCTGCGGTGCCAAGGCGGTGTACGTCTCGGGCGCCGGCAGCACCGTAATGGCTGTGGCCGAGAAGGCCAACGCCGAGAAATTCTACTCCAAACTGGAAAAGGGCCTCGAGCTGCTGGAAGGCTTGGACGGATGTGAAGCATTTACACTGCTGCGGCTGGATGCCGACAACACCGGTGCGACAGTGGAATGATAAACAGGACCGGAAGTGCAAGACCGCTTCCGCCCGGTGTACCCCTCACACACTGAGGGAGCAAAAAGAGGAGAGTGACAAGATATGGCGTTGATCGTACAGAAGTTCGGCGGTTCTTCGGTGAAGGACCGGGACCGTATCTTCAACGTGGCCCGCATCGTGGCCAACACCCACAACGCGGGAAATGACGTGGTCGTGGTAGTGTCCGCACAGGGCGACACCACCGACGACCTCATCACAAAGGCAGCAGAGATCACCCACAACCCTTCTGCCCGTGAGATGGATATGCTGCTGGCAGCAGGCGAGGAGATCAGTATCGCCCTGCTGGCTATGGCTCTGAACGAGCTGGGCTGCCATGCCACCAGTCTGACCGGCTGGCAGGCAGGCTTCCGCACCGACCGTGCCTACACCAAGGCCCGCATCACCAAGCTGGAGACCGAGCGCATCTCTTCGGAGCTGGAGCGCAACCGCGTCGTCGTCGTGGCAGGCTTCCAGGGCCTGAACAAGCTGGACGACATCACTACGCTGGGCCGCGGCGGTTCCGATACCAGCGCTGTCGCCATCGCAGCAGCGCTCCACGCCGACCGCTGCCAGATCTTTACCGACGTGGAGGGCGTCTACACCGCCGACCCGCGCAAGGTGCGCAACACCCGCAAGCTGGATGAGATCACCTTCGACGAGATGCTGGAATTGGCATCCCTCGGCGCACAGGTGCTCAACAACCGCAGCGTGGAGCTGGCTAAAAAGTATAATGTGGAGCTGGAGGTCCTCTCCAGCCTGAACCCCGTGCCCGGCACGGTCGTCAAGGAGGTTGTAAAAGACGTGGAAGGTATGCTGATCAAGGGTGTCGCAAAGGACACCGACGTTGCTGTTATTACGATCCTGAATGTTCCCGATGAACCGGGTACCAGCTTCAAGATCTTCGGCCTGCTGGCCCAGAAGAATATCAACGTGGACATCATCCTGCAGTCCACCGGCCGCGACGGCAAGAAGGACATCAGCTTCACCTGCGCGGAGAGCGAAGCTGAGACTGCTCTGCGCGTCCTGCGCGAGAGCGCAAGGTTCGATCAGGTCACCTGCGACGAGACCTGCGCCAAGGTTTCCATCGTGGGTGCCGGTATGCAGAGCCACAGCGGCGTGGCCTCCAAGATGTTCGAGGCTCTGTCCAACAACAACATCAACATCAAGATGATCTCCACCAGTGAGATCAAGATCTCCTGCATCATCGATCGTGAGGACGCTGACAAGGCTGTCAGCGCCATCCACGAGATGCTGTTCGACTAAGACGTGGCTTCAAAGCCGCCGTGCCGTGCGTCCTGCGCCGGTGCGGCGGCTTTTTGCGTACACAATTTTTTTACAGCCCCTGCCGTTTACACCCAGATAAAAGGGGTGTATAATATTATTATGTGCCTGTATCCAGGGCGAACGTCAAAAACAGGAAGGAAGCTGCATCATGGAGCAAAATCGACCCGCACCCCGCCGCGCTCTGTCGCTGAAAGAACGCCGCCGGAGACACCGTATCCGCCTCGTGCGCAACTGGACGGTCTTTCTGCTCAGCTGCGGTGCGGTCATGGCTGTGATGACCGGCGGCATCCTCTGGCTGCTGCCCAGGGCCTATGCCCTCATCGCACCGCCGACGGCCTTCGAGGCCCGGGAGTATGAGGGCGGTGCGGAGACGGACCTTTCGGATAAGCGCCTCGTGCTGGTGAATGCAAACCTTCCCCTGACGGAAGAGCCGACGCCGGAGCTGGCCGTGGCCGATGATGCCACCGGCGTTTCGCTGGAAGCCGAGGCTGCCGCAGCCTACCGCGAAATGGCCGAGGTCGCAAAGCAGGATGAGATAGAGCTGGTGCTGACGGCAGGGTATCAGGATGCCGCCGCCCGCCAGAGCGCCTATGAGGCTGCTGTCCAGAGCTACCGGGAGTCCGGCTGCTCGGAGGAAGAGGCCACTGCCAGGGCCGCGACCGTCCAGCCTGCACCGGAGGCCAGCGAATATGCCACCGGCTACGGTGCCGACATCCTCGCGGCAGACAGCATGGAGAAGGACACCGGTTTCGCCGACACCCGTGCCTATGAGTGGCTGGAAGCCTATGCCGCAGAGTACGGCTTCATCCTGCGTTGGCCGCAGGAGCGTCAGGCCGCTACCGGCATGGTGTTTGAGCCGTGGCACTGGCGGTATGTGGGCAGGGACAACGCCCTCGCTATCCGCACCTCCGGCCTCTCGCTGGAAGAGTATCTGGCGCTGGAACAAACGAAATAATACAAAAGGACGATAGAACATTGAGACGATTCCAAATCGCGCCCGGCGTCCACCTCTCGTATGACGCCGCGCAGAAATTCAACCGCTGCCGCATCAGCATCCACTTCGCGTTCCCGGCCCGCCGCGAGACGGCCACGGCCCACGCACTGCTGCCGCTGGTGATGGAGCGGGGCTATGCCGACTGCCCCGACATGACCCAGATGACCAAAAAGCTGGCCCGCCTCTACGGCGCCGACCTGACCGTGGACGCCCGCCCCATGGGCTGCAGCCACAACCTCTGCGTCAGCATCACCGGCATCAAAGACCAGTTCGCACTGGAAGGGGAGAAGCTGACGCAGGAGTACGCCGCACTGGCCCTCGGCACGGCGTTCCACCCCTATTTTGTGGGCAGCACCTTCGACCCCGAGGCCGTGGGCATCGAAAAGCAGATGCTGAAGAAGGCGCTGGAAGACGAAGTGAACGACAAGCGCCTTTACTGCCAGCGGCAGGCCAACCGCGAGTTCTTCGGAGACAGCCCCGCCGGTGTCCGGCAGGAGGGCTACTTAGAAGAAGTGGACGGCCTGACGCCCGAAGCGCTGACCGAGGCATATGATGAGATGCTGCGGACGGCGAACATCGAGCTCATCGTGCTGGGCTGCGACGAGGCCAGCACCACCGCCGTGAAGGACGCCCTTCTGATGGAGCTTTCGGCCATCGACCGCGCCCCGCTGCCCCGGGCGGAGAACATCGCCATGCCCCGGCGGGAGCCGGTGCGGAAGGTGGAGCATTTCGACACCACACAGGCCAAGCTCTGTATGCTGTTCACGCTGGGCCAGCCCATGCAGCCTGAACAGCTGGCCGCTGTCCGGCTGGCGATGGCTCTCTACGGCGGCAGTGTGACCAGCCGCCTTTTCCTGAACGTCCGGGAGCGCGACCATCTGTGCTACTACTGCTCGTCGTCCTTCCAGAGCTTCACGGGCAGCATGGCTGTCAACAGCGGCGTCGAGCACGCCGACGCGGCCCGCGCTGAGCAGGCGGTGCTCAAAGAGCTGGCAGATCTCTGCGACGGCCCTATCACCGACGAAGAGCTGGAAGACTGCCGCCGGGGCCTGCTGGCCGGGATGAACGGTCTGGAGGATACGCTGGGCGGCATCGAGACATGGTACTATATGGAAGTGCTGCGGGGCGGCCCGGTGCAGACGCCGGACGACGCCCGCCGCGCCCTGCTGGCTGTGACCAGGGAGGATGTGCGGGACATTCTGAAGCAGTTCACCCTGTCGGTGAGCTGTCTGCTGACGCGGGAGGAGGGAAACGAGAATGGCTGAGAACACCCAGAGCGTGCTGGAACGCACCGCCGCTGACCAGTGGAAAGTTCTGCCCTCGGGGCTGACCGTACTCGTCCGCCCCATGCCGGGCTACTCCGGCACCCATGTCATCTACGCCACCCGCTTCGGCTCCATCGACCGGGATTTCCGGCTGGGGGAGCAGGAAGTGCATCTGCCCGCCGGTGTGGCCCATTTCCTCGAGCACAAGATGTTCGAGGATGAGGACGGCGATGCCTTTGCAAAGTTCGCCAAGACTGGCGCGAATGCCAATGCTTTCACGGCCTTTGACCGCACCTGCTACCTCTTTACGGCCACGGAACAGCTGGACGAGAGCCTTGACGTGCTGCTGGGCATGGTGGGACACCCCTACTTTACCGAGCAGACCATCGCCAAAGAGCAGGGCATCATCGGGCAGGAGATAAAGATGTACGATGACAGCCCCGACTGGCGGCTCATCACCGGCCTGTGCGAGTGTCTGTATCACAGCCACCCCATCCGCAGCGATATTGCGGGAACGGTGGAGAGCATTGCGGAGATAACGCCGGAGATGCTCTACGATTGCTGCAAAGCGTTCTATGCGCCGGGCAATATGGTGCTGGCCGCAGCGGGCAACACCAGCATGGAGCAGATCCTGGCTGCCTGCGCCCGCCACGGCCTGATGGACGAGCGCCCGGCGGAAAAGGTCGAGCGCCTGCTCCGCCCCGAGCCGATGACGCTGGCGGCGGCCGAAAAGACCATCGCCATGCCCATCGCCAAGTCCTGCTTCGGTCTGGGCTTCAAAGAAGAGCCGCTGCCTTTCGGCGACCTGCGCAGCGAGATGCTGTACGAGCTCATCCTCTGCTGCATCTGCGGCGGGATGTCACCGCTCTACCGCTGCCTCTACGACGAGGGCCTGACCAACCCGGGCTTCGGCGGTGAGGTGCTGCGGGTGGACGGATGCTGCTGCATCCTCTTCACCGGCGAGAGCGACCAGCCCGACACCGTCCGGCAGCTTCTGCTGGACGAGATCGAGCGGGTGCGCAAAGAGGGCGTGGACCGGGAGATCTTCACCCTCTGCAAGAACGAAAAATACGGCCAGCTCATCGAAAATCTGGAAAATGTCGAGGATTCGGCCAGCCAGATGGCAGATTTCGCGCTGGCAGGTCAGACTGTGGCCCAGCAGATCACCATGCTGGCGGGCCTGACGGCAGAGGACGCCGACGCGGCATTGCAGCACATCCTGCGGCCTGAGCGGATGGCCGTGATGTACATTGAGCCGGACGGCACTGCCGTTGAGGACGAGGAAGAAGAGGAGACGGAAGAATGACGAATCTGGTACAGTTCCCGGGTCTCGGCCTCAGCTTTGAGCTGAGCCGGGTGGCTTTCAGCATCGGCGACATGGATATTTATTGGTACGGCGTCTGCATCGCCTTCGGCCTCTGCCTCGCATTGGTCTTTGCGTTCCGCCGCTGCACGGAGTTCGGCATCGACGCCGATTCGATGGTGGATGTCATCCTCATCGGCGTGGTGCTGGGCATCGCCAGCGCCCGCCTGTATTATGTGGCGATGGCACCCTATAATTACGATACCATCTGGGATGTGCTGGCCGTCCGCGACGGCGGTCTGGCCATCTACGGCGGCATCATCGGCGCCTTTGTGTTCGGCGGCCTGGCCTGCAAATGGCGTGCCGTGCCGGTGCTGCCCATGTTCGACCTGGCCGGCATGGGCTTCCTCATCGGACAGGGCTGCGGCCGCTGGGGCAACTTCTTCAATCAGGAGGCTTTCGGCTGCAACACCACCCTGCCCTGGGGCATGTTCAGCGAAGCAACGGAAGATTACCTGATGGGCAGCACTGTCACGGTGCCGAAGGGTGTCACCATCGACCCCGCCATGCCCGTCCACCCCACCTTCCTCTACGAGAGCATCTGGTGCTTCGTGGGTCTGGCTCTGCTGGTGGCGTACATCAAAAAGCGGAAGTTCAGCGGCGACATTGCCCTGCGCTACCTTGTCTGGTACGGTGCAGGCCGCTTCTGGATCGAATCTCTCCGCACCGACAGCCTGCTGCTGGTGCCGTCGCTCGGTCTGCGCGCTTCCCAGCTGGTGGCGGCTGCGGCCGTCGTGGGCGGTGTGGCACTGGAAATTTTCCTGACCCGGAAATATAAGTCCAAGCCTCTCATGGTGACGCTGGCCCTGACGGCAGAGAACCGCAGTCTGCTGGCAAAGGTGCGCAAGGCAGAGCCGGAATTTACGGTGGAGAGGGAAGAGCTGGTGGCTTCCAGCCCGCGCAAGCTCTTCCTCGAGCGCACGAATGCCTATAACGAGCGGGTGAAGCAGCAGCTCAAAGAGAAACTGGCAGAGAAAAACTGAAAATATTTCCGCAAAAGCGGGATTTTCCTCTTGAAATCCGCACATTTTTTTGCTATACTATTCTAGCCGCTTGGTGTGGGCGCCTCAAATGGCCCCTGTGAGGGCCTGCCTTTACGACCAGCGAGTACAACGAAAAGGAATGAACAAAATGTACGCAATCATTGTTACCGGCGGTAAGCAGTACCGCGTGGAGCAGGGCGACATCGTCTACATCGAAAAGCTGGACGTTGAGGCCGACTCCGAAGTGAAGTTTGATCAGGTTCTCGCTATTGGCGAGGAGGGTTCGGTCAAGGTTGGCGCTCCTGTTGTTGAGGGCGCTTCCGTTTCTGCCAAGGTCATCAAGAATGGCAAGGGCAAGAAGCTGAACATCATCACCTATCGCGCAAAGAAGCACAGTGCTCGCCGCATGGGCCATCGTCAGCCCTTCACCAAGGTTGAGATCACTGCGATCAACGGCTAAGTAGGAGGTATATTACAATGGCACATAAAAAGGGCGTAGGCAGCACCAAGAACGGCCGTGATTCTGCGGCTCAGCGTCTGGGCACCAAGCGTGCAGATGGTCAGTTCGTTCTGGCCGGCAACATCCTCGTTCGTCAGCGCGGCACTCACATCCAGCCGGGTGAGAATGTCGGCAAGGGCAGCGATGATACCCTGTTTGCTCTGGTCGACGGCACCGTTCGTTTCGAGCGCGTGGGCAAGAGCGGCAAGAAGTGCAGCGTCAAGCAGTAACTTCTTTCTAAAATCTGCAACACAGAGAGCCGGACCCTCGTGGCCCGGCTCTTTTTGATGAATTTCTTCTTCCTCGATCAGGCTCTCCTCGCTAGGGGAGCTGGACGCGCCAAAGCGCGGACTGAGAGGTTATTTTCAAATAAAAGCGCAGAAAATAAGCGCTGAGAAGAATTTTTTCTGAGAACAGGAGGGCCTGTATGGCAGCACAAACCAATTTTATCGACATCGCCACCATCTGGCTCCATGCCGGCAAGGGCGGCGACGGCGCAGTGAGCTTCCATCGTGAGAAGTTCGTGGCCGCTGGCGGCCCGGACGGCGGCGACGGCGGCCGGGGCGGCGACATCATTTTCGTCGTGGACGACCACCTCACCACTCTGATGGACTTCCGTTATAAGCGCAAGTACACCGCCGACGAGGGCGGCAAGGGCGGCGCAAGCCTCTGCCACGGCAAGAATGCCGAGAATCTCGTCATCAAGGTGCCTCTGGGAACGGTCATCAAGGACGCAGAGAGCGGCCTCGTCATCGCCGACCTGTCCGACCATACCCCTGTCACCATCGCCAGGGGAGGACGCGGCGGCTACGGCAATGCACACTTTGCCACCCCCACCCGCCAGATCCCCAAGTTTGCAAAGCCCGGTATGCCCGGCGAGGACATTCAGGTGACCCTCGAGCTGAAGCTCATCGCGGATGTGGGCCTCATCGGCTTCCCCAACGTGGGCAAGTCCACCCTCATCTCCACCATCAGCGCCGCAAAGCCGAAAATTGCAAACTACCACTTTACCACGCTGGTGCCGACGCTGGGCGTCGTGTCGGTGGGTGAGGGCGCAAGCTTCGTCTGCGCCGACATCCCCGGCCTCATCGAGGGTGCCAGCGAGGGCATTGGCCTGGGCCACGACTTCCTCCGCCATGTGGAGCGCTGCCGTCTGCTGCTGCACGTCGTGGACGTCTCCGGCAGCGAGTGCCGCGACCCCATCGAGGACTTCGAGCAGATCAACGAGGAGTTGGCAAAGTTCAGCCCGGCTCTGGCCGAGCGTCCCCAGATCGTGGTGGGCAATAAGTGTGACCTTGCCACCGAGGAGCAGATCAACACCTTCCGCAAGTATGTGGAAGAGAAGGGCCTGACTTTCGTCCCCATCTCCGCCGCCACCATGCAGGGCGTCAAGGAGCTTCCGGGTCTGGTCTACAACCGCCTGAAGGACATTCCCGCCGTCCCCGTGTTTGCCCCCGAGTACAAGAAGCCCGAGGCAAAGGCCGGTGGCCGCGAGTTCACCATCAAGCGGATGGAGGCTCATGTCTGGAGCGTGGATGCACCCTGGCTGGAGTATATCCTGGCCGGCAGCAACGTGGACGACTACGAAAGCCTGCAGTATTTCCAGCGCCAGCTGGGCGAGAGCGGCATTCTGGACGCTCTGGTGCAGAAGGGCGTGCAGGAGAACGATACCATCCTCATCGGCGAGTATCAGTTCGATTATATCTTCTAAGAGGTCAACAGTATGAACGAACCCGAAAAGATCGACCCCCGGGAGCTGAGCCCGCTGGCACTGGCCTTCGTGGGCGACAGTGTACTGGAACTTCTGGTGCGGCAGCGGCTGGTGGAGCACCACCGTCTGTCGGCGGGAAAGCTCAACGCCGAAAAGGTCAAATACGTCTCGGCCCGGGCGCAGTTCCGGGAAGAGCAGCTGTTGGAGCCGCTTTTCACCGAGGACGAGCTGGCTGTCTTCAAGCGGGGCCGCAACGCCAGCAAGGCCAGTGTGGCCAAACACGCCTCCCCGGAGGAGTACCGCGCGTCCACCGGCTTCGAGTGCCTGCTGGGCTGGCTGTATCTGAACGGCCAGCTAAGCCGGGTGCATGAGCTGTTCGAGACGCTGTGGCAGTCGTTCGACCCCAACGAAAAATAACCGGAACACGCGAAAGCCCACTGCTTTCCGCACTGGGAAACAGTGCAAAGAGAGCAGCGGGCTTTTTGTTGTCCCGCCAGATGGTCCGTTCGGGCGGGGCGGCGCTCAGCGCAGAGGCTCAGCGGCTGTTGCGGGCGGAGTTGTGAGCCGAGTTCTTGCCGCCCTCGTCGTCGGCACCCTTGGTGTACTGGTTGGGGTGCTTGTGCTCGTTGGTAGCAGAGTTCTGGCTGGAATTGGTGGTGCGGTTGGTGCTCTGATTGCTGGTGCGGTTCTGAGTCTGGTTCTTGCAGTTGGTGCTGCGGTTCTCGCTGCGATTTTCCATCGTATCGTCGCTCCTTTCGATTTCGGGAGGTGTTCTGTGCTCCCTGCCCATAGTTTGACCGGCTGCGGCGGCTTTATGCACCGCAGCCCGAAGGAGGTCTCATAAAAATGTCTGCCGAATATTTTGAAGCCCGGGAACGCGCCCTTCTGGGTGAGCGATACGATACGCTCTACGCTGCCCCGCAGGAGACAGCGGCCCGCGGCGTGACCGTCTCTGCCCTCCGCACTACGCCGGAAGAATTTGCGGCCCGGGCAGACTTTCCGCTGCGGCCCTCGCCCTTCTGCAAGGCGGCGTTCGTGGTGGAACAGCCCGACTTCAAGCCGGGCCGCCATCCCTACCATCACGCAGGCGTCTTCTACTCGCAGGAGCCATCGGCCTCGTCGGCAGCTCCGCTGCTGGGCGTCAAGCCCGGGATGCGGGTGCTGGATCTATGTGCTGCCCCCGGCGGTAAGAGCAGCCAGCTCGCCGCCGCTCTGCAGGGGCAGGGCCTGCTGGTGAGCAACGAATATGTCGCGGCCCGTGCAGAGATTTTGAAGAGCAACCTCGAGCGGATGGGCGTGTCCAACGCCGTCGTGCTAAACGAGACGCCCGCCCGCATCGCAGCGGCCCTGCCGGAGTTCTTCGACCGCGTTCTGGTGGATGCGCCCTGCTCTGGTGAGGGGATGTTCCGCAAAGAGCCTGCCGCGCTGGCCCAGCACTGCGAAGCGCTGGTGAAGCAGTGCGCAGAGCTGGGCGCGGACATCCTCGACAGCGCCGCTGCGGCCCTCGCGCCGGGCGGCGAACTGGTCTACTCCACCTGCACCTTTGCGCCGGAAGAGGACGAGGGACAGGTGGCCGCATTCCTGCAGCGCCACCCGGAGTTCACGCTGGCCGATGTGCTGGGCAATGTGGACTATCCCTTCGGCAGTGAGGGTGAGGCCAACCGCACCGGTGGTCTGCCGCTGGATGTGAGCAAGGTGCGCCGCATCTGGCCCTGTCAGGGCGGTGAGGGCCACTTTATGGCCCGGCTCGTCAAAGCCGGTACGCCCCGGGCTCTGCCGGCTCCCGGCGAGTACACCCCCGAAGAGCAGCTCTGGCTGGCCGCTGCCGCCGAAGCAGGCAAAAAGGCCAAGGGCAGCAAACCACAGAAGGCTGCAAAGCCTGCGGATGCCCGCAGCGCCCGGCGGGAGAACAGCCGGGCTTGCCGAGAGGCTGTGCAGGGCCGCAGTTCCCGCAGCCGGGACGCTGGGGCAGGGGATGCATCGCCCGCCCAGAGCCTCGCTGCATGGCGGGAATTTGCGGAGGAATATTTCCCGGAGCTGGCAAAGCGCCCTGCCGTGGTGCATGGCGGCGGCGTTCTGCTGCCGGCAGCTTTCCCGCAGACAAATCTTCACGTTTTGCGTGCAGGCGTCTTCGTGGGCAGTGTGCAAAAGGGGCGCTTCGTGCCGGAACATCATCTGTTCACGGCTTTCGGCGCGCTCTGCCAGAACCGTGAGGAACTGACCCTCGCCGACTCCCGAACCGTGGAATATCTCTCTGGCCGGGAGATAGAAGCTCACACCGCTGCCGATGGATGGTGCTGTGTGACGGTGGACGGCTGGCCGCTGGGAGGCGGCAAAGTGTCCGGCGGCAGGGTCAAAAACCATTATCCCAAGGCACTTCGTCTGCTGTAAAACGTAGTTTTTGGCAGAATAAACCGGAAAACCATCGGTACAAGGCTTGAACGCCGGTGGCTGTTGTGATAAAATAATAGAGTTAGATTTTGTGTGCTGCCACAATGCGGGCGACCACAGCCCGTCTGCCCGCAGGCGGAGATCACTGATAAAATACAGGAGGCTCTTTCCCATGTCTGGACATAGCAAATGGAACAATATCAAGCGCAAGAAGGAGAAGACTGACGGCGCAAAGGCAAAGGTCTTTACCAAGATCGGCCGCGAGATCAGCGTTGCCGTCCGTACCGGCGGCCCCAACCCCGCTTCCAACAGCAAGCTGGCTGACCTGATCGCCAAGGCAAAGCGTATGAGCGTGCCGAACGATAACATCCAGCGTATCATCAAGAAGGCCGAGGGCGGCGATAAGACCGAGTACGAGGCAATCACCTACGAGGGTTACGGCCCCGGCGGCGTTGCGGTCATGGTCGAGACTCTGACCGACAACCGCAACCGTACCGCTGCTGACCTGCGCCACTACTTTGATAAGAACGGCGGCAACCTGGGCGCTATGGGCTGCGTGGGCTTCCTGTTCAGCCAGAAGGGCGTCATCGACATTTCTCTGGAAGACAAGGATGCCGACGAGGCTATGATGGACGCCCTGGATGCCGGTGCTGAGGACTTCGATGCAGGCGAAGATGCCGCTGAGATCACCACCGACCCCGAGAACTACTCCGCTGTCGTCAAGGCAATGGAGGAGAAGGGCTACGAGATCCTCTCCGACGATCTGGCCATGGTCCCCATGACCACCACCCGTCTGACCGACCCCGATCAGCTCAAGCTGATGGGCAAGCTGCTGGATGCTCTCGAGGATAACGATGACGTCCAGAATGTCTGGCACTCTCTCGAGAACGAAGAGGACCTGCCGGAATAATGCGCTATAAGTCTGAATAAGGACGTAACAAAGCCGCTTTTTGTGCTGTGAGGCACAGAAAGCGGCTTTGTTGTTTCATAGCGGCTTCTAATATTGGGAGTGCCCGTAAAAGATAAAAAACGCTTTTTGCCGCTTATTTATAATTCTGGATCTATTGCAAGCTTAGACGGTGGCTGCTAGGCAAAAGCTGTTCAAAAAATCATTTATAGCGATTCAACTTTGTAGAACAAAAATAGAACAAGGCAAAGAGAGTGATAAATCGGCGGCTATAGAAAGGGTAGATGTTTGAGTGGAAAACTATTGAAGTAATGGTAAAATTATGATAAAATTGGTCGAGGAATAAATCATAATATGAAAATAGGCAGGGGTTGTGGCTCTGAAAGAAAAAAGCTCAGAAAAACGATAAAAATAGAATGAAATCTCAAAGTAAAAGGGTTTGACTTTTGCAGAGTGTGCGCAGGAGTCTATTAAAGTTGTGCGAAACTGAAAGATGAAAAAAGAAATTGCGATTTCAAAAGTGTTGTTGGAATGACACATTGAATCTGAAATGCCTCTGGTCAAAATACCGGAGAAAAGGTATTTCAGATGTGTCCATAAAAGCTCTTGTGGTCGTCATGCTCGAAAAGCTCCGTTTATGCGGTAGTCGAGCAATTTTGGCAGGCAGAGATGAGCGGTGAGGCAGAGCAAAACATCGAATCGTAAGTGAGGTATGCGGAATGTCAGCAAGTGTGGTTGAAATTGAGAAGCCGGTCGTCATCGACCGAAAGCAGAACCTGCGGGAACATCGGTTATATTGGGTTGGACGCCGGATGCAGGATGTGGTCTTATCGGCACTGGCGCTTGTGGTGCTGTCGCCGGTGATGCTGGCAACAGCTATTGCTATCGTGGTAGATGACCCTTCTGCCGGGCCTATTTTTTCGCAGGAGCGCATTGGACGAGATGGCAAACCGTTCAAGTTCTACAAGTTCCGCTCCATGTGCCCCAATGCAGAGGCAAAACTGGACGACCTGCTGGATCAGAACGAGATGGATGGTCCTGTGTTCAAAATCAAGGACGACCCGCGAATTACCCGCGTGGGCAAGTTTATCCGCAAAACCAGTATTGATGAGCTGCCGCAGCTGTGGAACATCCTGAAGGGTGATATGAGTATCGTTGGCCCTCGCCCGGCACTTCCCCGCGAGGTCGAGCAGTACGGTGACTACGAAAAGCAGCGTCTGTATGTAACCCCCGGCCTGAGCTGCTATTGGCAGATCGCGCCGCACCGCAATGACCTCTCTTTTGAGGAGTGGATGGATCTGGACATTAAATATGTGAAGGAGCGCAGCTTCTGGGTGGATTGGAAAATCATTTTCAAGACATTCAAGGTGTGCCTGCTGGGGCATGGAGAATAAAAAGACAGGCCTGCGTATGGATTGTGGCTGCAATCTGTATACAGGCTTGTTGTCGTACGGCTCATTATGAGATTTACATACATTGTTGATGAAAAGGTTTCAGGAAGATATGGGATTATGAAAAAAGACTATAAAGTTGCAGTCGCCGGTACCGGGGCTAGAGATATAATACGCGGCTGTCATAATAGGGACAAGGGTACGGCAGAGAATGAAAGGCTCCGCGACCCGAAGTTCATATTTTCTTACCCGAAGAATGAACGACTGATCTTTTTGGGTGGCAGAAATGCCGCACAGGAAGAAATCTCGACCATGAGGGTGGGGGTGACAGCCAGCGGACAGGTGTGAGAACCTATCCGCTATTTGTGTTGGATGAAATTAGATGAAGAAATTGAGTGGGATTGTGGGAAAGATTTATGAGTAAGAAACTTGCGATTGCGATGTTCGGACAGAAGCGATTATTGAGAGAAGGTGGAGTAGAGATCGTTGTCAAAGAGCTCTGCACCCGAATGGCACAGAATGGTTGTGACGTGACCTGCTACAACAGAGCAGGCCATCATGTGAGTGGTGCAGAATATGACGATGCTGGTAAAACGGAGTACGAGGGAATCCGTCAGAAGTTTGTTCCGACCATTGAACGGTGTGGATACGTCGGCCTTTCCCTTAGCGTTCTGTTAGCACAGCATAATCAAGTGATGGCTGTTGACATTGTGCAAGCGAAAGTGGATATGATTAACAATCATAAAAGAGTTGCGGCAAATGAATCACATGAAACAGTCTGAACTCGGAGACATCGTACATGTATCGCTAGAAACCATATCTATATGGGAGCGAGATGTACGAAAACCAGAATTTGGAACAATAGAAAGATTGTGTGAGCTCTTCAATGTGAGTCTGACGTACATGCTGGGAATGAATGATGCTCCAACAGCTCCAGGAGTGATGAGCGATGAACTCGCAGCTCAATACGCAGAAGAAGACGAAATGGAAAGGCTAAGGCACTTAGCAAGAGTGATGACCAGTTTAAGCCCAAGCCCCATGGACATTGTAGCAGCTACGATTGTGGCGGCATATAGAACCGATAAGGAAAGAGGAATCCTCCAGAGGGGATACAATGTAAAACTTGAACGGTTTGGAGAGGAAGAACCAGAGCCAGACATTTAATGAAAATCACCTGCTATTTGTTGGCTTGATTTTATATGTTAGGCATTGACCTTTTTTTGACAAACCTATCTCGGTGAACTGCGTTGGCCGCATGTTCTCTGACAACCTGTATGGGGAAATCAGGCGCAAGTCTGACAAGTGTCAGGGAATGTCTACCTCAAACTTTCAGTGGCGGCATGATGGTCTACGGTGGCGTATAAAACTCATGCAAAATACCCCTATTACGAGCCTAATTTATTGCAGAGTAAGGCAGTAACATGATACCTTCATTTTTCCGAAGAATTAGAGGTGGGGGTTGAAAGTGTTGAAAAGCCCAAAATCTATTTTTCTGGAAAAGTTTATTGCAGAGAAAAGACGGACATGATAACTGCATTTTTCCGGGGAATTAGAGGTAGTGAGGGGTAGATGATTGTTCATGTTGCAACAAAGATGGGATATGAACTTGTACAGTTTTAACAAAGTGAGTTGGCTTGCAGGTTATGACAATAAAGGTCAGCACTTTGTCAGTGAGTTGGTATGAAGGTGTCTACCATAAAGTTTCAGTTGAGGAATAATAGGTGAGTAGACCATGACAGGTCTACGCAAAAGATTCAGTGGTTGTTGAAGGATGGCCACTGTGAGAAAAATGATAACTATAGTGTGGTAAGACATCCGATACGGATGATGAACACACTGTTCTAAATAGATAAAGCCCGCCGGTGTTCTGCATCGGCGGTTAGATGTAAAAACTTGTGAGAGGAATATAGCGGAATGTCAAATAAGAAGAATCTCCTGATTTACGCTCATTACTATATTCCAGATACTGCGTCAACGGGGCAGATCCTCCGTGAACTGGCGGAGGGTATGCTGGATGAGTTCAACATTACGGTCATCTGCGTGGTGCCGAGTTACTTAGGAACTATCGAAAAAAAAATACAAGACGCAGAAATATTACGAAGAAGAAATTAACGGCATAAAAGTTTTAAGGATAAGAGTACCGGAGTTCAGCAAGACCAATAAGAAGAGCCGTGTGAAGAACATCGTCTCCTATTTCTTTGGAGCAATGGGTGCGACCTTCAAGGTTGGAAAGATGGACTATGTATTCTCCATCTCACAGCCTCCAATCCTCGGCGGGGAGTGTGAAATAATATGGACAACCAGAAAAAATCCTGATTTCATGCGGGTTTACGCGGCTTGACCTTTTCACCTCAACCTGTTTCTGCCTGTCATGGTGCGTTGCGGCCAGTGTGATTTTAGGTGCTAATGGCTTCTGGTTGCGCTCTATACTTAACCCACCACAGCGAAAGCTGATAGAGCAGAAAACAGAATAAGGAGGTACGAAGGCAAGCCTGCGTATAGATTGCTGCTGCAATCTGTATACAGGCTTGTTGTCGTGCAATGAAATAAGCAGGGGATTCAACAAGGGAGGATAAGAAAAATTATGATGGAAAATAAAACAAAAATTGATCTGAAAAACAAAAGTGTTTTCATCACAGGTGTGGCGGGCTTCATTGGCTCCAACCTTGCAAAGCGGCTGCTCTCCACAGTGGAGGGTGTCAAGGTCGTGGGTCTGGATAACATGAACCACTACTATGATGTGCGCCTGAAAGAAGCCCGCTTGAACGAACTGGAACAGTTTGAAAATTTCAGTTTCGTAAAAGGCAATCTGGCAGACAAGGCTGTGATCGAATCTATCTTTGAGCAGTATAAGCCGGAAATCGTAGTGAACCTCGGTGCGCAGGCGGGTGTCCGCTATTCCATTACGAACCCTGATGCCTATGTGGAAGCAAACTTGATTGGCTTCTATAACATTCTGGAAGCCTGCCGCCATTCTTACGATGAGGGGCATACCCCGGTAGAGCATCTGGTTTATGCGTCCAGTTCTTCCGTGTATGGCAGTAATAAAAAAGTGCCTTATAGCACGGATGACAAGGTGGATAACCCGGTATCGCTGTATGCAGCCACTAAGAAATCCAATGAGCTGATGGCCCATGCCTATTCTAAACTGTATAATATTCCGTCAACGGGCCTCCGTTTCTTCACGGTATATGGCCCTGCTGGTCGCCCGGATATGGCGTACTTCGGCTTTACCAACAAATTGCTGAAAGGCGAAACGATTCAAATTTTCAACTACGGTAACTGCAAGCGAGACTTTACTTATGTGGACGATATTGTTGAGGGCGTTGTCCGTGTGATGCAGGGTGCGCCTGAACGCAAAAATGGTGAAGATGGTCTGCCTGTTCCTCCTTATGCAGTTTACAACATCGGTAATCAGAACCCGGAAAATCTACTGGACTTCGTACAGATTTTGCAGGAAGAACTGATTCGCGCAGGTGTCCTGCCGGAAGATTACGATTTTGAAGCACACAAGAAGCTGGTTCCGATGCAGCCGGGTGATGTGCCTGTAACCTATGCAGATACGAGCGCGTTGGAGCGTGACTTCGGATATAAACCTTCTACCAGTTTGCGCGAGGGTCTGCGGAAGTTCGCTGAGTGGTACGCAAAGTTTTATAAGATGTAACTGGAGGACGCAAATGAAAGATTCCGTTTTTTTGAGCTACCCAAAGCCTTATTTAGAAAAACAAAAGCAGTTTATAGAAAAAGTTGTCAGTTATTTAGAAAATAGAGGGCTGCAACCAAGAACATTAGGCGTGACAGATTATGATATGGATGCCCCACTAACAGCAATAAGAAGATTGTTGCTGGAATCAAATGGATTGATAGCAATCGCATTCAGAAGAAGCTTAATTGTGAAAGGAACGGGAAAACCGGATAGCGATATAGGCGAAAATGCGTACGATTTGACAAATCAGTGGCTGACAAGTCCATATTGCCAAATTGAACCAGCGATGGCTTTTCAGTTGGGACTACCGGTATTAATTATAAGAGAAAAGGGCGTAGTAGAAGAAGGCATATTAGAAAAAGGTGTGCTGGGCGTTTATATGCCAGAATTTGATTTGGATAGTGATATAGACGCGTACTTTGCATCTAAAGAATGGACACAAATAATTCAAAAGTGGGAAGGCTATGTCCGATGTGTTGTTGAAAAGAAAGGGCAGCCGCCAATCTTATACTGAATTTGAGGATAGAAAAGTCTGATGAAGTGTGTTGAGGTTTACAAGGAATTATATCATCAGGAACCGTTTGATGTGGCGTTCTGCCCGTACCGCATTAGCCCACTGGGGGCGCATATTGACCATCAGTACGGAAAAATCAACGGTCTGGCAATCGACAAAGGAATTCACATGGCCTACCATCCAAAACAGAATGGCGTTGTGGAGTTGCAGTCTTTGAACTTCCCGAAGCGCGCTCAGTTCTTTGTAAGTGCGGTGCCAGAAGAAAAACAAGGGGATTGGGCAGATTATCTGCGCGGTGCAGCTAAGATGTTGGGCGAGAAGTACCGCTTGAAAATTGGTCTGTCGGGCATCATCGAGGGAAGCCTGCCGATTGGCGGCTTGTCCTCGTCTGCATCGGTAATTATTTGCTTTTTGTCTGCACTGTGCAAAGTGAATGGCATCCATCTGGAACCGATGGAGATGATTCTTACGGCAAAGGCCGCAGAAAACCAGTATGTTGGTGTTTCCTGCGGCAAACTCGACCAGAGCTGTGAGGTGCTTTCCAAGAAGAATCACCTGCTGTACCTTGACACGAAAGACGATAGCTATGAACTGATCCCCACCAGTGAGAAAATGAAGCCTTATAAGGTGGCAATCTTCTTCTCTGGCTTGGAGCGTTCTTTGAAAAACTCCAAGTACAATCTGCGGCAGGACGAGTGCAAGGCAGCGGCCTATGCACTGATGGGCTATGCAGGTATGGACTACGACACCTTTGCAAACACCCGGCTGCGCGATGTGCCGTATGAGGTCTTTGAAGCCTATAAGGATCGTTTGCCGGAGTTGTGGTGCAGACGTGCAGAACATTATTACAGTGAGTTTGATCGTGCCGAAAAAGGTGCAGAACTGTGGCGCAAAGGTGATTTGGAGGGTTACGGTCAACTTATTTTCGAGAGTGGCAAGTCCTCTATTTACAGCTACGAATGTGGCTGCGATGAACTGAAAAAACTGTATGAAATCATGACTGATATTGACGGTATCTACGGTGGCCGCTTTTCTGGTGCGGGCTTCAAGGGCTGCTGTATGGCACTGATCGACCCGGATAAGGCCGAAGATATTGAAGCAAAGGTGACAACAGAGTATCTGAAAGCGTTTCCGGCACTGAATGGAAAGTATAGTTTCCATCTGTGTGAGAGCGCAGATGGCGTTGAGTTGTAAGAGGGGAGTACATATAAATGAAATGCTTGATTTTGGCAGCGGGCTACGCTACACGGCTTTATCCGCTGACGGAGAATTTTCCGAAACCGCTTCTAAAAGTAGGTGAGAAATCCATCCTTGATTGGTTGGTGGATGATCTGGTGGACACCACCGACATTGACGAATTTGTGGTGATTTCCAACCACAAGTTTGCACAGCATTTTGAGGATTGGAAAAGCAATAAGAAAAGAACACGGCCTTATGAGATTACTGTAATCGACGACGGTACAAGCACCAATGAAACTCGTTTGGGTGCAGTCAAGGATATTCAGTTGGCGGTAGAGAAATTGAATCTGGCTGACGATTTGCTGGTTATGGCTGGCGATAATGTGCTGGATTTCAGCCTTTCCAAGTTTGTGGAGTTCGCAAAGGAAAAGAATACCTCCTGTGTGATGTGCCACGAGGAAAATGAACTGAAAAAGCAGCAGAAAACGGCGATCATCACGTTGGATGGCAATGACCTGATTACCAGCTATGAGGAGAAGTCGAAAGAGCCGAAAGGAAATCTGGCTGTGCCGCCGTTCTACTGCTATCGTGCCTGTGATGTAAAGCGGATTCAGGAAGCTCTGGAGAATGGCTGCGGCTATGATGCACCGGGCAGCTTTGCGGCTTGGTTGAGCAGGCAGACCCCGATGCACGCTTATGTTATGCCGGGTAAGCGGTATGACATTGGCGATATTAACAGCTATGAGTATGTAAAGAGTGTGTTTTCAAAATAAAAACGCAAAGAGAGAGGAGAAAGTAATCATGAGAGATTTTAAGGATTTGAAAATTGCTGTGGCCGGAACTGGCTACGTTGGTCTTTCTATTGCAACACTGCTGAGCCAGCATCATAAGGTTATGGCCGTGGATATTGTGCCGGAAAAAGTTGAACTTATTAACAGTAAAAAGTCTCCGATTCAGGACGAATACATTGAAAAGTATCTGGCAGAAAAAGAATTGGATTTAACTGCAACACTGGATGCAAAAGAAGCATATTCTGATGCTGATTTTGTTGTTATTGCGGCTCCGACCAATTATGACAGTAAGAAGAATTTCTTTGATACTTCTGCGGTTGAAGCGGTTATCAAACTGGTGATCGAGTATAACCCGGAAGCAATTATGGTGATAAAGTCCACGATTCCCGTTGGCTTCACTGCAAGTGTTCGTGAAAAATATCACTGCGATAACATTATCTTCAGCCCGGAGTTCCTGCGCGAGAGTAAGGCTCTGTACGACAACCTGTATCCGAGCCGTATCATCGTTGGCACGGATGTGGATAATGCTCGTCTGGTAAAGGCTGCACACACCTTTGCAGAACTCCTGCAGGAAGGCGCTATCAAGGAAAACATCGACACTCTGTTCATGGGCTTCACCGAAGCAGAAGCGGTTAAGTTGTTTGCTAATACTTATCTGGCACTGCGTGTTAGCTACTTCAATGAACTGGATACCTATGCTGAAATGAAGGGCCTGAATACCCAGCAGATTATCAACGGTGTCTGCCTTGATCCGCGTATCGGTACGCATTACAACAACCCCAGCTTCGGCTACGGCGGGTACTGCCTGCCCAAAGACACTAAACAGCTGCTCGCAAATTATGCCGATGTACCGGAAAATTTGATTGAGGCAATCGTGGAATCAAACCGTACTCGCAAAGATTTTATTGCGGATCGTGTGCTTGAAATTGCTGGTGCTTATGAAGCAAATGACAGCTGGGATGAGAGCAAGGAAAAGGAAGTTGTGGTTGGTGTTTACCGTTTGACGATGAAGAGTAACAGTGATAACTTCCGTCAGAGTTCTATTCAGGGCGTTATGAAGCGTATTAAGGCCAAAGGTGCAACGGTCATCATTTATGAGCCGACCCTGAAAGATGGCGAGAAATTCTTTGGCAGTCTTGTTGTGAATGACTTGGATGAGTTCAAAAAGCAGAGTCAGGCAATCATTGCAAACCGCTATGATAAGTGTCTGGATGATGTGAAGGATAAGATTTATACGCGCGATATTTTCCACCGTGACTAATTAGCAGGAGTATGAAAATGAAAGTATGTTTAGTGGGATCGTCAGGTGGACACTTGACGCACTTATATATGTTGAAACCGTTTTGGCAGGATAAAGAGCGGTTTTGGGTTACGTTTGATAAAGAAGATGCGCGTAGTCTGCTTGATGGAGAAAAGTTTTATCCGTGCTATTACCCAACGAACCGTAGCATTAAAGCACTTATTAAGAATACCAAAATTGCGTGGAATGTTCTACATAAGGAAAAGCCTGATTTGATAATTTCCTGTGGAGCAGCGGTAGCCGTTCCATTTTTCTATATTGGGAAAATGATGGGTGCAAAGTTGGTTTATATCGAGGTGTTCGACCGTATAGATAAGCCAACTGTGACCGGAAAAATGGTTTATCCGATTGCAGATAAATTTGTTGTTCAATGGGATGAACAAAAGAAAGTATATCCGAAATCAGAAAATTTGGGCAGTATTTTTTAACGAAAGGGTTTAATATGATTCCTAAAATTATTCATTATTGCTGGTATGGAAATAAAGAAAAACCAGTTAAATTTCAAAGGTATATGGACACATGGAAAAAATGGGGGGGGGTACGAAGTCATTGAATGGAATGAAACAAATTGTGATTTGCAATGCAATAGCTACATAAGAAAAGCTGTGGAAAATAAAAATTGGGCCTTTGTAAGTGACTACTTTAGACTCAGAGCATTATATGAATTCGGAGGAATTTATTTAGACACAGATGTTGAAATTTATAAATCCTTTGATGATTTGCTGAGCAAAAAAGGATTCGTAGGCTATATGCACGATGCACTTATCGGTACAGCAGTTCTAGGATTTGAAAAAAAGAATCTGTTTATAAAAAAACTTCTAGACTTATATGATAATGCAGAGTGGATAGAAGGAAAATATGATTTGTTTCGCATCAAGTTTGAAAATGGAGATAGCTATTTATGTAATGCAAATAACTCGGTTTTCACATGGGCGGTTTTTCACTTTTACGATAATTTTAAATTAAACGGAAAATATCAGGAAACAGAAGATTTTTCGGTTTTTCCCAAAACGGAATTTGAAATTGGAACTTTCTGGGGTAAACGTAGTCACTGTGTTCATAGGTGTGAATCGAGTTGGAAAACAAAAAACAACAAGAAGGAATTGTATAAGATAGTAAAAAATGCGGTTAAGTATATACCGATTATTCATATGGACGCAATAATACGAAATATTTCTGCTAAGAATCATATGCAAAAATCAGTGTTCTATGAACGGTATTTACATGATACGGCAAGTGCGTGAGGAAAGCTAAATGATTTTTGTGACGGTGGGAACACATGAGCAACCATTTAATCGGTTGATTCAAAAGGTGGATGAATTAAAAAAAGATGGTGTTATAACTGAAGATGTCATTATTCAGACAGGTTTCAGTACATACGAACCAAAGTATTGCCAGTGGAGCAAATTGATTCCGTACCAGAAAATGATTAAAAATGTAGCAGATGCGCGTATTGTAATCACCCACGGTGGCCCTGCAAGTTTTGTTATGCCGCTTCAGATTGGAAAAACACCTATTGTTGTGCCACGGCAGCATCAGTTCAATGAACATGTTAATGACCATCAGGTGGAATTTGCGCGAAATGTTGCAAAACGGATGGGAACGATTATTGAAGTAGAAGATATTGAAACCCTTGGAGATGTTATAACAAATTACGATCAGATTGTAGCAGGCATGGGTCATGGAATTAGTAGCAATAATGCAAAATTCAATGAGGGCTTAGAATCAATCGTAGATGAATTGTTTAACAAGTAAAGAAAGGCAACGAATACAATGAGCAAAATCAAAGTTACCTTTGTAGAAACAAATTGCAAAAAGAACGGCCCAATTAAACAGACACTGAATATTATTCGCAACATGGACAAAGGGGTTTTTGAGCCTAGTCTGGTAACTGTATGGCCAGAAGATGCAGATAATTCAATGATTGATGAGTATAAAAAACTAGGCATCACCGTATTGTCTGCGAACATGAGCAAGAAAAAGTCTGTACTCTTTGGAAAGAAAGCGGTTGGACAACTTTTAGAGCAGTTGCGGCCGGATATTGTGCAGGGTGTCGGTATGCCGCCGTACAGAATGACGCTCGGCTATAAGAGCGCAATTCACTTTGTCACGCTCAGAAATTATTGCTATGAGGATTATCCTGACTACTATGGGAAAATTCCAGGAACGGTTATGGCTTTTCTTGATTTGAATTTGATTAAGAAACGTATGGCAGCAGGTGAACCTTTCGTGACGTGTTCTGAAAGTTTGACGAAAATGTATAGAAGCCGTCAGAATATGGAGATTCCGTATATCCGTAACGGCGTGGATGTGAGCCAGTATACAAAAAGAAACTGTAACGAAATAGATGACGTTCGGAAAAAAATTAATTTGCCGTTAGAAAAAACTATTTATGTGTATAGCGGTGGATTCATCGACAGAAAAAATCAAAGAGAAGCAATCACTGCATTTTTGGCAATGAAGAAAAATGCAGATGCAGTTTTACTTCTGCTTGGCGATGGAACGAATTTTGAAGTACTGAAAGACGAGTTTTCTAAGAATACAAATATTTTGTTCCGGGGTAAGGTGTCCAATGTAAATGAATATCTCCACGCTTCTGATGTTTACTTGGCAACAAGCAAGTCCGAAGGACTGCCTAATGGCGTTTTGGAAGCGATGGCTTGTGGTTTGCCGGTGCTTCTGTCAGATATTCCGCAGCACATGGAGGTTTTGGAAGCAGACCCTCAGTGTGGCCATTCCTATAAACTTGGGAATGTTAAGCAGCTTTCAGGCTTGATGGATCAGATGATGGACGAGAACCTATTTGAAATGGGTGAGAGAAGTTATACCGCTGTTATGGATAATTTCACGGCAGAGGGGATGAGCAAACGTTATCAGAATTTATATCTGAAAATGGTCAAGAGGTAAAGATTAAAATGAAAATATCAAAGCTTGCAAACGGAATCAAGCCGTCAAAGGGGCGACAGTTGTTTAATCTGGCAGCACAGTATGATGATGTTATAAATCTTACGTTGGGAGATCCGGATATTATTCCGCCTGAGTGTATTCGACAGGCTGGCTGTGATGCTATTATGGAAGGAAAAACGCGATATTCTGCAAATGCAGGGTTAGTTGAGTTAAGAAAAACTTATTCCAAGTACTTGAATTATACATATGGAAGAAAGTTCGACTACCAAACACAAATAGCAGTTACAGTAGGAGGAATGGAAGCACTATATTTGGCTTTGCTCAGTTCTATTGATCCCGGAGATGAAGTAATCATTTTTGCACCATATTACATTAACTATTATCAAATGATCGAAATGTGTGGTGGTATTCCGGTTATCGTTCGGACATGGGAAGAAAATGACTTTTCACCGAGGATTGAAGATATAGAGAAAGCGGTAACTGATAAGACAAAAGTAATTATTATAAATACGCCAACAAATCCAACAGGAATGGTATACTCTGAAAAAACGGTCACTGAAATTGTAGAGTTTGCAAGGAAACGAAATATTTTGTTAGTATCTGATGAAGTATATAGTACACTGGTATATAACGAGAGCAAGCACTTCAGTGCATTAAGTGTTAAACCTGTATATGAAAATATCTTATATGTGGACAGTTGTTCAAAGAAATTCTCTATGACGGGTTGGCGCGTTGGATTTGCGGTGGGACCGAAAGACTGGATTGCCGCAATTATTAAACTACAAGAAAATGTAGCTGCTTGTACACCATTACCTTCCCAATATGCAGCAATCAGAGCATTTAATGAAAATCCGGACATGACGGATTATGTTGACGAATTTAGAAAAAGGCGAAATGTTTTAGTAAAAGAGTTGCAAAAATCAAATAGAGTATCATTTATGATTCCAAAGGGAACATTTTATATGTTTGTGAATATTGGAAAAATGAAAATAGGAAGCACAGAATTTGCAATGCAACTTTTGAAGGAAAAGCATGTTGCAGTTGTTCCTGGAATTGCATATGGTGATGATTTTGATGATTATATTCGGATTGCTTTCACAATGAAAGAAACGGTAATTAAAGAAGCGGCTAGACGTATTGTTGAGTTTGTGGAAAAGTAAGATTTATAAGATTAGAGGAACTATTATGAGTTGGAAGAATATTTTGAAAGATCCTAAACAATATATGATTTATTTAGAGGGACGGGTATTACAAGGCAGCAAAGAAGCAGATGAAAAATATTTAAAAAAGTTGTTTAAGTATCGTATGGGACGAGAATTGGACTTGAATCATCCACAAGCGTTAAATGATAAACTTCAATGGTTAAAGATTAACGATTTTAAGCCGATTTATACAAAGTTTGCCGATAAATATGCGGTGCGCGAATACATTGCGCAGAAAGTGGGAGAAAAGTACCTTGTGCCACTATTAGGAGTATGGAATGAGGTGGATGACATTGATTTTAATTCTCTGCCAGATCAATTTGTTCTGAAATGTACACATGATTCAGGTGGTGTTGTGATTTGCAAAGATAAAAGCAACTTTGATAAGGAAGCTGCAATCAAAAAGTTAAAGCACTGTTATAAAAGAAATTATTATTTAAACACAAGAGAACCTGCATATAAAGATATTAAACCGAGAGTTATCGCAGAACAATTTATGGTTGACGAGACGGGATGGGATTTAAAGGATTATAAGATTTTCTGCTTCAATGGTAAACCAGTATATGTCGAGGTTGATTACAATAGGTCTGTTAAACATATGCTAAACGCCTATGATTTGGATTGGAATTTTTTGGAGTTCTGCGATAGTTCCCCCAATAATAGAGATGCCGATATTCCGAAGCCGCAAAGATTGGATGAAATGCTCGAAATTGCAAAAGTGCTCTCAAAGGATATGACTTTTTTACGAGTGGATATGTACAGTATTTATGACAAGATTTATTGCGGCGAATTGACATTATATCCGGGGTCGGGCTTCATTCAATTTAATCCGATGAAAACTGATTATGAGTTGGGAAAGCTGTTGAGACTTCCAATTGATAAGTAAAGAGGAGCATAATGAAGGTTGTTATTTTATCGACAGCCACCTCATATACAGGTGGGGCAATCATAACTTTGCTAAATGTCCTTCCTTTGTTGCAAAAGGAAGGGGTTGAACCATATTTTATTCTAAAAGGACATGGACAACTTGAAGATGTTTTAAGAAATAGGAAAATTCCATATTCAGTAATTAAGTCATATGATTGGTGCGTTCCAGAACAGAAAACGAAGGGCTTGAAGAATGTAGTCGCATGGAAAATAAAAAGTCTAATCAATTTAATTGCAGAATATAAAACATATTTTTTACTGAAGAGAGAAAAGGCAGAATTATATCATCTTAATTGTATATATAATGGAACTGGTGTTAGTTCGGCAAAAGTATTAGGAATTCCTGTGGTTTGGCATTTGAGAGAGTTTGTTGATTTGCACGGTGAAACCCCAGTGTTTTGGAATACAGTTGAGGCATGGAAAAAAATCAATCGTTCTGACAGAGTGATTTGTGTATCTAATTATCTTGAGCAAGCATATAAAAATAAGATTCAAGATGGGTCAAAACTACAAGTGATTTATGATGGAATAAATATGTCGTGTTTCCATGCGAAAACAGAAACATCTCCCAAAGCGAAAATCGTTATTGGACTTGCTGGAACGGCACCAATAAAGAACCATAAAGATGCAATTTTGGCACTCAAGAGAGTTCGTGATGCTGGTTATCATGTTACTCTTAAAATTGCAGGAAAGTGGTCAATGGACAATTATAACCAGAGTTACAAAAGTGATTTGGAGAAGCTAATTGTAGAAAATGGATTGAAGAATAGTGTGGAATTTATAGGAATGCAAAGCGATATGAATATGTTTTGGGCGGAGTGTGATTTGTCGGTTGTGTGTTCCAAGAGAGAATCGTTTGGATTGGCAGCAACAGAAGCAATGGCTTGTGGGGTTCCATTGATTTGCTCAAATACATCCATTTCAGGTGAACTTACAGAGAATGGGAAAAATGTGTTTGTGTATCAGCTGGGGAAAAGCGAAGAATTAGCAGAATGTATTTTGAAGTGCATTGAACAGTTGGGAACAGATAAACTGGATGCTAAAATAAAAAGAGCGGCAGCGTTTGTGAGAAATAATTTCTCGATAGAAGAGTCGGCAAGAAAATTAGAAGCTGTGTATGTCGAATTGGCGGGCAAATAGTATACGTTTGAAAGCAAAGGCGACTTGATAATTTATTGAGATGTATCTCTAAAAATGATTAGCGGCGGCATAGAAACGAAAATAGAATCAAAATGGGAATACTATGAAAATAAGAGTGAAAAGAAGCTGCATAGAAGAAACACTACTTCTTGTGCTTTTCGGATTTTATGTGCTAGTTGCACATTGGATTTGGTTTGGACGAGGAATACAAGAAACGATAATGATTTGCCTGTCGATTCTTGTGATATTGAAATCAATTAAACTAAAAAAAATATCGGTGAATATACTACCAAATTCTATTCTATGGGGAGTACTTTTTCTGATCTGTGGATTTGGTTTTGTGCGAGCGAAAACACATCAATATTTAGTCGCAGATTTAAAGGCAATGTTTGGAACAATTATTGTTTCTATTGCGGTTGTAACATCAATAAGAAAGCTAATGGCGAGTGGATATGATTTGGTAGATTACCTTTTTGAGTTCTTGAACCGTTATTTTATACTGAACGATGTTTTAATTGTGATACAATATTTTGTTCCATACTTTTTTATGAATAGAAGTGCGATTGCGAGTGTAAATAATAAGGCTTATTTTGACCAGCTGACAGGATTGCTTGGAATCAATGGCACTACTCGATGGGATATATGGAGTATTGCAATTATTATTTTGAATTTTTATATTGCATATAAAAGAAATGATACCCGGATTTTAAAATATAATATATTTTTCTTTCTGGTTAGTACAATTATCTGCATGATTAACTCGGCACGCTCGTTTTTGATAATTGCTCCTATAACAGTTTTGATGTATTTGTTTCTTATCAGAAAAGTTGAAATAACAAGTAGAATGAAACAAATTTTGGCAGTGATTGGCGTATTGATTGTGGCATTGATTGTGTATTCAACAAATACATACGTAAATGATTTTGTAAATGATTTGATTAGTGATAAATTTGCAATCTATATGAGCGGAGACATCAATCATATGATTGCCGCAAATGATGATCGTGTAGTGGCAACGTATTATGCGGTAGAAAATGGTGGGTCATATGGTGTTGGGATTGGTGTTGTACCAATGAACTCAACAAATGATCAAGTTAAGTATCTAGGACTTAATAGTGCATCAGCTTATATTTATATGGTGGGTACTGTTGGGTACTTCATATGGACGTTATGCTTGGCACGAATTGGAATCCAGAATAAGAGACAATCGGTGAAGAAAACATTATTGTATTTTTCGTATTTACTTTTGCTGAGTTATTTTCTGCCAATTTATTCAACCATTGCGCTTTTCCCTGCAATTATGTTTATATTTTATGTTTTTGATTTAGAACAAGAACAGAAAGGAAGTGAAAGACAATGAAAGTGGGGATTCTTACAATTTATGGAGGATCAAACTTTGGTAATAAGCTCCAAAATTATGCAATACAACAGTTTTTAAAGAGCAAAAAAATCGAATCGGAAACGATTCGATATACAGTTTCATGGGAGAAGAATAAACTTGGAAAACGAGAAAAGTTAAGTCTCTTAAAGAAAAAATATTTTAGTCAGGGTTTTGCAGAATCTATTTGGAACGTAAAATGGATTGTCAGTGCTAAGTTCCATAAAAGCGAATTAGAAGCAAAAAAGAATACACGATGCAAAAAGTTTGAGAAGTTTGAAAATAAGAACATTGCTTTGTCGGATGCAGTACTTAAAAATGTAGAAGAACTTCGAGAATATAGCAAGAAGTATGATGCTGTAATTGTGGGAAGCGATCAAGTATGGAACCCATACTGGCAAGGAAGCTTAGACGAGTTTTTTCTGAACTTTGTTCCAAAAAGCAAAAGAGTGGCATATGCACCGAGTATCGGTGTTTCTGAAATTCCGAATGAGCAAAAAAGCCGCTTTAAGGAAAGACTTAATGGATTTTCAAGACTATCTTGCCGAGAAAATCAGGGATGCAAACTTGTTGAAGAACTTACAGGAAAAGAATGCGAACACGTGTGCGATCCGGTTTTCTTATTGTCTCCTGAGCAATGGCAAAGCAAAGTCAGCCCGATTTCGGAAAAGTATATCGTGACATATTTTCTTGGGGGCCAGTCATTAGAAGTTCATAAAGAGATCGAACGGTATGCAAAGAGGCATGACTGTAAGATCATAGATTTATGGGATGAAAAAGACTACACGTCCAGTTATGCAGGAATTGAAGAATTTCTGAATTATATTGCGAATGCTAAAATGTTCTTTACGGATTCTTTTCACGGCTGTGCATTTGCTATATTGATGGAGACGCAGTTTGTAATCTGTGATCGAAAAGTAATAGATGCAAAGCAGAAAATGAATTCGAGACTGGATTCGCTGATGGCGATATTAGACATTCAGGGAAGAAAGTTGAATGACTTTGTAAGTTCTCCGGCAGAAATCGATTATAAAAAGGTTCACGATAGGCTATCTCCGTGGGTTCAGAGGTCGCAGAAATATCTTCTGGGGTGCTTAGAAGGAATACGATAAGTAGAAGGGAAAAGACAAAGCTGCAACATGAATAAGCTGATTCAAAAATACAAAACACTGCCAGTGCAGGTTCGGGCATCTGCGTGGTTCTTGATTTGCTCATTTTTACAAAAGGGCATTTCAATGATAACAACTCCTATATTTACACGGCTTTTAACAACGCAGGAGTATGGCGAGTTTAATGTTTTTAATTCGTGGCTGAGTATTGTCACGGTATTTGTTACGCTTAATCTGTATAATGGCGTGTTTACGCGCGGGTTAGTTAAATATGAGGAAGATAGGGATCGCTATGCGTCAGCCCTACAAGGAATGTGTACGCTTTGTATTCTTATTGGTTTTGCAATTTATGGCGTAGCACATGACTTTTGGAATCATTTTTTTGAAATGACAACGACACAGGCGTTGTTGATGTTCATTATGATTTGGGCAACGGCTGTGTTCAATTTTTGGTCGGTTTCTCAGCGAGTGGATTTCAAGTATAGAGCACTTGTTATCATTACTTTGATTTCATCCATTGCAAAACCGGTGTTGGGCATTATTTTGGTTCGCCTTGCTGATGATAAAGTAACCGCGCGCATTTTGGGATTAGCTTTGGTTGAAGTTGTTACATGTACGGGATTGTTCGTGGCACAGCTTCGTCGCGGAAGAACTCTGTATGTGAAAAAATACTGGGTTCATGCACTGCACTTCAATTTGCCACTGATTCCGCATTATCTGTCGCAAACCGTATTGAATAGCTCGGATCGAATTATGATTCAGAAAATGGTTAGTGCAGATGCAGCAGGCATTTACAGCTTGGCTTATTCCATTTCCCAAATTATGACGATTTTTAACACGGCGTTGTTAAAAACCATAGAGCCGTGGCTGTACAAAAAAATGAAAGCAAATCGGACACAGGATATTGGACGAGTTGCTTATCTATCCTTGGGCTTGGTTGCAGCAGTGAATCTGATTTTGATTGCACTTGCGCCAGAGGCGGTAGCAATTTTTGCTCCGATTCAATATCACGAAGCAATTTGGGTGATACCGCCTGTGGCGATGGGTGTTTACTTTATGTTTGCATATACATTCTTTGCAGTTATAGAGTTCTATTTTGAAAAAACAAAATATGTGACTTATGCAACTATGTCTGGAGCTGTGTTAAATATTATTCTTAATTATATTTGCATTAAACTTTTCGGCTACATGGCCGCAGGATATACGACGCTGGTTTGCTATATGCTATATACAGTAGCCCACTATTGCTTCGCACAAAAAATCTGTAATGAAGAAATGAACGGTGTACGAATCTATAATTTAAAGACGCTATTGACAATAACAGGGGCTTTCATGATTAGTGGTTTCTTGCTGATGATGACATATAATGCACCTGTTATCCGATATAGTCTGCTGGTGATAGCCTGCATCCTTGCAGTGTTAAAGAGAAATAAGATCATTGCATTACTGAAGAATCTAATCGCAATGAAAAAAGCATAAGGAGGTTCACATGAACGGACGATATACCAACGAGCGCAATATCCAGATGGTTATTGCGTTGATGAAAGCGCATAACATTCATAAGGTTGTTGCCAGTCCCGGAACGACTAACATCACTTTTGTGGCAAGTATTCAGGACGATCCCTTTTTTGAAATCTATTCTTCGGTTGATGAACGGTCAGCTGCGTATATTGCGTGTGGTCTTTCCGAAGAAAGCGGTGAAGCAGTTGCTCTGACTTGTACGGGCGCAACAGCAAGTCGAAATTATCTTTCTGGGCTGACGGAGGCATATTATCGCAAGCTGCCGATTTTGGCAATTACGTCAACTCAGCACGTAGGCCGCATTGGACAGAATATTGCACAGGTAATTGATCGAACTGAAATCCAGAACGATGTGGCAAAGTTGAGCGTTCAGATTCCGACAATCCACGATGCAGAGGATGAATGGGCCTATAATGTCATGCTGAACAAAGCAATGCTCGAACTGACACACAATGGTGGTGGCCCCGTACATATCAATCTGACAACAACATACAGCAAAACATATGATGTTGAGAAGCTGCAGGATGAACGAGTGATTCGCCGCTACTGCATGGGTGATGCCTTGCCGGAAATTCCTTCTGGCAAGGTAGGCATCATTGTGGGCGCACACAAGAAGTGGACAAGGGCTCAGATTGATGCGTTGGAAGCGTTCTGTGCTGCATATGGTGCAGTTGTTTTCTGTGACCATACATCGAACTATCTCGGTAAATATGCGGTACATCCTAGTTTGGTATGCTCTCAAAAACAGTATAATTCGCCCTGCAAACAGCTGGACCTGTTGATTGATATTGGCGATATTACGGGTGCTGCGATGGCTATGCACCCCAAGACAGTTTGGCGTGTAAACCCAGATGGCGAAATCCGTGACACCTACCGTAAACTGTCGAATGTGTTCCAGATGGAAGAAAGTGAATTTTTCGCAGCATATGCGGCGAAAAATTCGGCCAAGAGAGATGAAAGTTATATTAATGCTTGGAAAGCAGAATGCAAGAAGATTGCAGAAAAAGTCCCGGAACTGCCGTTGAGCAACGCATGGGTTGCAAAGACGACTTCTGCTTTGCTGCCCAAAGGCGCAGTATTGCATTTTGGCATCCTAAACTCTCTGCGTTCGTGGAATTTCTTTGAAATCGGAACGCCTTATACCGCGTTCTCTAATACGGGTGGCTTTGGCATAGATGGCTGCGTTTCGTCGTTGGTAGGTGGCGCATTGGCTGATCCGAAACACCTCCATTTTGGCTTCGTAGGCGATTTGGCGATGTTCTATGACTTGAACAGTCTGGGTAATCGTCACGTAACTACAACAATCCGGCTGCTGGTAGTAAATAATGGCCGTGGTCAGGAGTTCCGTAACTACAACCATCCGGCTGCTGCCTTCGGCGAGCAGTCGGATGGTTACATCGCTGCCGCGGGCCATTACGGAAAACAATCGCATGAATTACTGAAACACTATGCGGAAGATTTAGGGTTTACATATCTTGCGGCAAGCAATAAAGAAGAATTTTTGCAGAACGTGAAAGTATTTACGGATGCAAAAATGACGGATAAGCCGATTCTTTTTGAGGTGTTCACCGATACGGAAGATGAAAATGCCGCACTAAAAGCAATGCACACGATTGAGAGCGATGCGACCGGAACTGCAAAAAAACTGGCAAAGGAAGTTCTGGGCGATAAAGGTTTTCAAGCATTGAAGAACCTGATTAAAAAATAAGGAGAAACGCATGAAACCGCAAAAGAAAATCAAGGCATGGATTCATAAAATCATTATGATGACAAAAGAAGAAAAAATCCAGCCGATTATTGTTCCTACGGATAAAGAAAAGCTGCTCGATGGCAAAGTGGCACTGATTACAGGTGGAAGCAGCGGCATCGGCTTGGCGATTGCAAAAGCATTTATGGATAGTGGTGCGAAAGTAATTATCGCAGGAACGAATGAAACTAAACTTCTCTCCGCTTTGGAAGGGCTAGAAAAGGGGGGGGGGGGACGACCTCTAAGGGCTTGATTATCAATGTCCGAGATGTGGAAACGCTGCCAGATAAGGTAAAAGAAGCTGCTGCGTTGTTTGAGGAAAATCGAATTGATATATTGGTTAATTCCGCAGGCGTTGTTACGAAGCACAACTTCTGGGATACGGACGAAGCGGAATACGATTCGATTATGGAAACCAATGCAAAAGGCACCTTTTTCATGAGTCAGGCAGTTGGAAAACTTATGGTAGAGAAGGGCATCAAAGGTCATATATTGAATGTAACATCTTCGTCAGCACTCCGTCCGGCGTGGACTCCTTATCAAATGTCAAAATGGGCAGTAAAAGGACTGACATTGGGTTTGGCAGATATGATGATTCCGCATGGCATTGTTGTTAATGCGATTGCGCCGGGGCCGACTGCAACACCTATGCTTGGAAAAGAAGCAGGTGACAACATTTACGAACCGTACACGCCTAGCAGACGGTATGCAATGCCAGAGGAGCTTGCATCGCTGGCAGTATTTATGGTGAGTGGTGCGGGTGACATGATCGTAGGTGATACGTTTTATATGACGGGTGGTAGCGGTACGATTACGCTTCATCACTAAATTACTTCATAGCCTGTTTCTCTGCCTTGGAAAAGGATGAAACAGATGAAAATACTTGTACTTGGCGGAACGGGCGCAATGGGAAAACCTGTTGTGAAAATTCTTGGAGCGAGAGGGCATCAAGTAGATGTTACGACCCGAAAAGCAAGAAACGATGAAGGCGATAATATTCATTATGTTGTTGGAAATGCACATGATATGGCATTTCTGGAAAACATTCTGAATGAAAAGTATGATGCGATTCTCGATTTTATGGTCTACAAACCGGAAGAATTTAGAGATAGGTATATAAAATTCCTTGAAAATACAAGTCAGTACGTTTTTTTGAGTTCGGCGCGAGTTTATGCGGATTCTCCTGATGCGCTGATTGAGGAATCATCGAAAAGATTATTGGACACTTCTAAAGATCAGGAGTTCCTGCAAACGAATGAATACAGCCTTGCGAAAGCGAGAGAAGAAGATCTTCTTTTAAAATCAGATAGTCAGAATTGGACAATTATCCGTCCATATATTACCTATTATGATGAACGGCTGCAGCTTGGTGTTTTTGAAAAAGAAACATGGCTGCGTCGTGCTTTAGCAGGAAAGAAAATTGTGTTTAGCCGAAATATTGCTGAAAAATATACAACCTTGACCTATGGATATGATGTTGCGTTGCGTATTGCAGATTTGATAGGCAACCCCAAAGCAGTCGGACAGGTATATCAGATTGCAACGGGAGAATATATCAAGTGGAAGGATGTACTTGCTGTTTATTTGGACACAATTGAAAAGGAACTTGGTAAGCGACCAGAAGTTTTTATGACGGAACAATGTGACCCATTTACCGAGAAAAACAATCAGTATCAGGTTCACTGTGACCGCGAGTATAACAGAAAGTTCAGTGATGCAAAAATTCAGCAGGATACAAAGGAGACAGAACCGTTTATGCCAGCGGAAAAGGGATTGAAGATGTGCTTACAGAATTTTCTGGCTGGTGAAAGACAATTTACCGCGCCTGTAAATTGGAAGAGAGAAGGTGCTATGGATAAAATCAGTGGAGATAGAACACCGCTGAAAAAGATTCCGGGCATGAAAAATAAAGTAAAGTATGTAGTATACCGATACATGAAGTGATACTTAGAAAGTAGCAGCATCAAACGAGATGAAGGATATGCCATGAAAGGAAATTGATAAATGGTTAAGTCGAGATATTGGCAGGCAGTAAGAGGTATTTGTATTCTTGCTGTAATTATGATCCATTGCCCAGTAGGGCAGAATGGACTAGATCAAATAGTATGGTTGGCGTTAAGACAGTTTATCAATTTCCCTGTTGCAATATTTATTTTTATGGCAGGATATTTTATAAAGCCGGAAAAAGTAAATGCTGACTATATTATAAATCGGGGGGGGGGCGGCTGTTGTTGCCCTTCCTGCTGTGGGACGTAATCTATACTGTAAAAAATGTGTTAGTTGGTGACAATGTAGCTTGGAAAAGCGTTCTGTTCGACTTTTTAACAGGACGCGCTGCTGCACCATTGTACTATATTCTGGTTTTATTTCAGCTGACATTATTAACTCCTTTTATTCTTAAAAAGGCAGGTAAAAAATGGCTGTATTTGATTACGCCAGTATATTTATGTGTGATTTATATTTGGACAGTGGTTGCTGGCGCACCGCCAAGGTTATATGGAACAGTTTTCCCGGCATGGCTACTGTTTTACCTTCTGGGTATAGATTGTAGAGCAGGAAGATTAGAACGATATGTTCAAAAAAGTAGTGGTGTATGGGTAATTGTTGCGGTAGGTATTGAACTATTAGAAACGATAGTTCTATATGTTGGCGCTTGCTCTATTACCTTGGCCAGCAGCCAGCTGAAGTTTAGTAGTTGCTTATATGCCGCGACAATTTTGCTATGCTTGAAAAAGAATGAGGACAAAGTACAGTGTAATACATGGATAAGTAACATAGGAGACTGTTCATTTGGAATCTTCTTTTTACATTGTATGGTGCTGTGGATTGTAAAGAAAATTCTTTCTATGGTAGGAATCGACCATTGCTGGATTGCTTTCTGGATACTTACTTTTTTGCTTACAACTTTTATAAGCTATATGCTTGTAATGCTGATAAGAAATAAAGTCGGTGACATGAAAAAACTACGATGGATAGGATTTGACTAAAGAAAATAAGAGGACAAATAAATGGGAAAATATTTTGGAACAGATGGTTTTCGTGGTGAGGCCGGAGTTACATTGACAGCGGATCACGCCTACAAAGTTGGCCGCTTCTTGGGCTGGTATTACAATGCTCTCCGTGAGCGTAATGGTGATACTGAGCCTGCGCGCATCGTCATTGGCAAGGATACTCGCCGCAGTTCATATATGTTTGAGTATAGTCTGGTTGCTGGTTTGACTGCTTCCGGCGCAGATGCTTACCTGCTTCATGTCACCACTACACCGTCTGTGGCTTACATCGCTCGTGTGGATGACTTTGACTGTGGCATTATGATTTCTGCCAGCCATAACCCGTTCTACGATAATGGAATTAAGCTGATTGATTGCTACGGCGAGAAGATGCCGGAAGAAACGCTGCTGCTGGTAGAAGATTATATTGATGGAAAACTCCATGTGTTCGATAAGGATTGGCCGGAACTGCCTTTTGCTCATCGTGAACATATCGGCTGCACGGTGGACTATGTGGCAGGTCGTAACCGCTACATGGGGTATTTAATTTCCTTGGGTATTTACTCCTTCAAGGGTGTCAAGGTCGGCCTGGACTGCGCCAATGGCTCCAGCTGGAACATTGCAAAGTCTGTCTTTGATGCCCTCGGTGCAGATACATATGTTATCAACAACCAGCCCAATGGTCTGAACATCAACCTGAACGCTGGCTCTACCCACATTGAGGGCTTGCAGAAATTTGTTGTGGAAAAGGGACTGGATGTCGGTTTTGCTTATGACGGCGATGCTGACCGTTGCCTGTGTGTAGATGAAAAGGGCAATGTCATTACTGGCGACCACATTCTGTACATCTATGGTTGCTACATGAAGGAGCGTGGCAAGCTGCTGACCAATACTGTTGTCACGACTGTCATGTCCAACTTTGGTCTGTACAAGGCTTTTGATGAGAAGGGCATCGGATATGCAAAAACTGCTGTCGGCGACAAGTATGTCTATGAATACATGGCAAAGAATGGCTGCCGTATCGGTGGGGAGCAGAGTGGCCATATTATCTTCTCCAAGTATGCAAGCACTGGCGATGGCATCCTGACCAGTCTGAAGATGATGGAAGTCATGTTGGCTAAGAAAAAGCCGATGAGCGAACTGGCAGCACCGCTGAAAATTTATCCGCAGGTGCTAGAGAATGTCCGTGTGAGCGATAAGAAGGCTGCACAGAATGACCCTGCTGTTCAGGAAGCAGTGTCCAAGGTTGCTGAGACTCTGGGTGATACTGGCCGTATTTTGGTTCGTGAATCTGGTACGGAACCTCTTGTTCGTGTTATGGTAGAAGCACCTGATCATGATACTTGCCAGAAGTATGTTGACGAAGTAGTCAAGGTGATTTGCGAAAAGGGCTATAAGGCATAAAGTCAAAAACGACTCTGGCAAAATACCCGGAGTCGTTTTTGAAATTATAAGGAAAGTATATAAAATAGGTGGAGGGATAACTTATGTGTGGAATCGTTGGTTTTACAGGAACCCGACAGGCAGCACCAATCTTATTAGATGGTCTGTCTAAGTTAGAGTACAGAGGCTATGATTCAGCAGGGATGGCAGTTCGTGATGGAGAAAATCTGGCACAGGTTGTTAAAGCAAAAGGTCGTTTGTCAAACCTGATGGAGAAAACGGATAATGGTAATGCGCTGAAAGGGACCTGTGGTATTGGTCATACTCGTTGGGCCACTCATGGAGAACCGAGCCAGACAAATGCACATCCTCATGTTTCTGGTAATTGCACTCGCTCTGGCTCTGGCGCAGTAGAATCTGAAGTTGTCGGTGTACATAATGGTATTATCGAGAACTATACAGAACTGAAGGAAAAGCTGCTAAAGCATGGTTATACTTTTTATAGCCAGACAGATACGGAAGTAGTCATTAAGCTGGTTGATTACTATTATAAAAAGTACAATCTTGGGCCTATTGATGCCATTGCAAAAACAATGGTTCGTGTCCGTGGTTCGTATGCTCTGGAGTTAATGTTCCGTGACTATCCGGGTGAGATTTGGGTAGCACGTAAGGACAGCCCAATGATTATCGGTATTGCGGATGGTGAAACCTATGTGGCTTCAGATGTTCCGGCAATATTGAAATACACCCGTAATGTGTATTATATCGGCAATCTTGAATTTGCAAAGTTGACTCCGGGTGAGGCACATTTCTATGATTTGAATGGTGATGAAATCGAGAAGCAAACCACAGAAATCAAGTGGGATGCAGAGGCGGCAGAGAAAGCTGGATTTGAGCATTTCATGATGAAAGAAATCCATGAGCAACCAAAAGCAGTTCAGGATACACTTAATTCTGTAATTAAGGATGGCATGATAGACTTATCCAGTGTGGAAATCACAGAGGATGAAATTAAGAATTTTGAGCAAATCTATATTGTCGCCTGTGGTTCTGCATGGCACGTTGGTATGGCTGCTCAGTATGTACTGGAGGATGTAGCAGACATCCCGGTGCGTGTTGAACTTGCATCTGAGTTTCGCTATCGCAAGATGCCAGTCAATCAGAAAGCGTTAGTTATTGTGGTCAGCCAGTCGGGTGAGACTGCGGACACATTGGCCGCACTACGACTTGCAAAAGAAAAAGGCATTACTACGATGGCGGTTGTTAATGTGGTTGGAAGCAGCATCGCTCGTGAAGCAGATAAGGTGTTTTACACACTCGCTGGACCAGAAATCTCTGTTGCGACAACTAAGGCATACAGCGCACAGCTTGCGGCGGTGTATTGCTTGGCTGTTCAATTTGCAAAAGTCAGAGAAAAGATTACAGAGGAGCAGTACAGCTATTATATTTCTGAATTGCTGACCCTTCCGGAAAAAATGCAAAAAGTACTGGAAGATAAGGAACGCATCCAATGGTTCGCAGCTAAGTATGCTAATGCACATGATGTGTTTTTTGTAGGCCGTGGTATTGACTATGCGGTTTGTTTGGAAGGCAGTTTGAAGCTAAAGGAGATTAGTTATATCCACTCAGAAGCATATGCTGCAGGTGAATTGAAGCATGGAACCATTAGCCTAATTGAGCAGGGAACGCTGGTTATAGGTGTGCTGACACAGAAAGAATTGTATGAAAAAACCATCAGCAATATGTTGGAGTGCAAGAGCCGTGGTGCATATTTGATGGGCCTGACAACCTATGGCAACTATGAGATTGAGGATCAGGTGAATTTTACAGTCTATGTACCAAAAGTGGACGAACACTTTGTTGGCAGTTTGGCAGTGATTCCTCTGCAGCTGATGGGCTATTATGTGTCTGTTGCGAAGGGACTGGATGTTGATAAACCGCGAAACCTTGCAAAGAGTGTAACGGTAGAGTAAGATACTGGGAAAGCACGTATGAATGATCCGGAAAAAGAATATCAACTTATATTTGAGCGACTAAGAGATATTTGCCAAAAGAGAAAAGTTACAAATTATTCACTTGCGAAGTTGACAAATTTGTCGAATTCGAGCGTTAGCAATTTGATGAGAGGGAAAACAAAGCCCTATCTATATACGATGCTATTGATATGTGCAGCATTAGATATACATATGATAGAACTGTTCGGAGATAAAGAAAAAGAAAATACAGAGGAACAGCATATCATACAGGCGTATCGAATGATGCCACGAGAAAAGAAGCGGATGGTAAGAATTTACATTGACATGCTAATGGGATATAATGGGGATTTGTGACATATGAAGTTATAACGAAATGAGGAATTCTGCATAAAGAAGTACAAGCATCGATAAAAGTGTGGTATCCTATAAATGAAAAAGTTTATAAACCGAATCTTGACTTAATTCACATGAAGCAGTGTGAAGCTGGTAAAGCATAAAGGAATGCGCCAGTGTCGAGATGGGCATTTATTTGCTCTGTCAAACTTAGTTCCCATAGTGAGAGTGTGGGTATGAGAATGACAGAGCTTTTTTATTAGTGATTATACGAGGAGATGAAAAAATGCCGCATTGTGATAAAAAAATGCTGTCGTTCTTTTTGACGACAAAATGCAATTTATGCTGCCGCTATTGCTATAATGCAAAAGAACGAAATGCAATCGAAGAACAAACGATACCTCTTGATGTGGCTAAAGCAGCAATTGATTGGTATTTTGAGAATAGCGACAGTCGTCATATTAGATTTTATGGACCTGGTGAACCTACGCAAGAGTTTGGTAAGATGCGTGAGATTACTAAATATGCAAAGAACCATGAAACGGAAGGAAAAAATGTAACGGTTGAAATACAAACAAATGGTGTGTTTGATGAGAATGTAAGAAATTGGATTTTGCAAAATGCGAACATTGTTTGGATGTCTTTTGACGGTACAAAAGATATTCAAAATTATAATCGACCGTTAAATCCAAAATATAAATACCTTTTTCATGAAAGAACATCTGCAGATGTGTTGGAAGAAAATGTGAAATGGTTGATTTCGAATAAGGGAAATCAACCGCTGATGGTTGGAGCAAGGGTAACAATTACGGATAGAAATGTTAAAATGCAAAGGGAGCTGATTGATTATTTTTATGCGTTGGGAATTCGGTACGTATGGACAGATCCCCTTTTTTATTCTGTGGGTGAAAAACCTGTTATAGATGATATAAACAAACGGAAAGCATATTCGTTTGATATGGAATGCTATGTAAAAGAGTATATTGAGGCAAATGAATATGCTAAAACTAAAGGCGTGTTTTGGGGTAGCTTTTTAACTGTGAATTTTGATGGGGAGTCGGCGTATCATTGTAGAAGCTGTACGCCTCTAGCTGCTCCACATATTACACCGGATGGATATATTTCTGCATGTGATATGGTGGTATTAGGGGAAAAACCATATCATATGGAGGTGTTTATCGTAGGAAAATGGGATAAAGATTATCATAAATTTGTTTTTGATAACAAAAAGATAGAAACGCTTGAAAACAGAAAATCTACAACGATGAAGCACTGCGAGAAATGTTTTGTGCAATTACATTGTGGCGGCTGCTGTTTGGGAGAAACTGTAAATGAATTTGGTGTACTTGATGGACAAAATCTAGAAAAGTGCAAGGCTATACGAAAGTTGTATAAAATTCTTGGGCCGTGTGGAAAATATCCGTATTTGCATCCATAGAAAATAGACACAGGTGTAAGGGGATGTACGATTTGAACTATGATGAAATGACAAAAGAAGAACTGATTCAGTATATTAAGGAATGTAAAGAAAAACGTGCATTTACTTATGAAGATCAAATGAAGTTGGCATTTTTGGATTCATCACCTTTTACATTGTGGGCAAGTGATAGAAACTGTAGAATTAAATTGTGGATGGGACAGTGTGAAGCATTATATGGTTATAAAAGCGAAGATGTTCTAGGAAAAGACTTTGTGGATTTATTTGTCGCAGTTGATGAGCAAAAAGCGGCAAGGGAAGATCAAATAAGTATTATCGATGATGGAGCAGTTTTTCATAATATTGCAAACGATGTAGGAAAAAATGGAAATACACTTCGACTATTGACAAATTGTTGGAGACTTAAAGATCCGATTTCAGGTGAATACTGGAATGCTGAAATGGGGCTTATTATAGATTTTTTCAATCAGGAAGTGGTGAGGTTAGAACAGATAATAACAGAAAGTAGAATGCTAAAAACGCGCGTCACACAGTTTATTGACTGTACAAAACAATATAAAGGACAGTTTTTAGAACGAAAAAAATTGGTTAATGAGGCAATTAGAGAGTGCGACAGAAAAGCAGTCGCGCAAAAGAAGCGAAAAGAATTTAAGGCTAAAACAAAGGAAGTAAAAAGTGGACTTGCTGAAATCGAAGAGAAGATAAATACGATTATTGAGGATTATTTGAATAAAGTGAAAGCATGTGGAAGTTCTTCAGAGTGCGAAAATTTGATTCAAAAATTCAAAAGTGATTGTGATGGTGTGCTTTTCCAATTTGAAGATCTTATTACAGATTTTCAAGAAATAAGTTTGGAGTATGATGAAAAAGGTGGAACGATTTTTGGAAAAGATTCATTGCTAAAAGATGTGGCCGTTGTTTATGGGGCATATTACAGTAAAGCATTTAACTTGAAGATTAGAATCGAAAAAGAAATTGATGATTACAAAAGTCTAGGAAATATAAGCGAGGAGTCATTAGTGCTTTCGTCACTACTTGAGTTGAGGGAAGCGATAGAATCTATTCTGAAAAGAATCAGCAAAATCGAATTAGAAGTATATGAAAAAGTTACACAACTAAAAAGCGAAGAAGAAATATCAATAATTCGTGAAAGTGTTAATAAAGAATATGAGAATATTGACAAATGTATTAAAGAGATTGAAGATCGATTGGGAAGGTAAAAGTGAAATATATATTTAAAAAAATATGTGTTCCGTTGCTTTGTGTAAATAATAATGTATACGCATTTGTGAGTGGAATCATGATTTCTTTGGCTACAAATATATTTGCGACACTATGCTTTCAATTACTTGATTTAAAGAGTCAATGGTATCAGTATTTGGCATCTTTTGTATTTGCTGTTGCAAGTGCAATATGCTTATATGTATCAACTAAAACGAGTGCTATGCAAAACTATATAAGTAGTAAAAAAATACGGCATTTGAAAGATAGAGAGAAAATTATTTCAGATGTAACGGCTACAGAATATAAGAAATGGATAGCGGTTTATAGCGGATTGTTTGTTACAATCGTTATAGGAGTTGTACTGCTTCTATTTGGATTTTTTCTTCACAAATAAAACAATTTTAAGGAGGACTGTTTTATGAAAAAAGCGTTGGTTACAGGAGTATCGTGGGATACAGGAATCGGTTATGCAATTTCCAAACAATTGATTGAAGATGGCTATTTCGTATATGCAATATATCATAGCAAGGACTCTACAGCAAAAGAAAAATTGGAGAAAAATTACAAGGATTATGTTGAATGTATTCAGTGTGATTTTACGAATAGAGAAGAGATAGAAAAGTTAATTGAAAGGATGAAGGTTACTAAATTAGATGGCATTGTCAATAATGCGGGGGCGTTCAGTGGGAATGAAAATATAGATGATTATGATATAACCGAATGGGATCGAGTGTTTGCAGTTAATGTTACTGCGCCGCTACTTTTGAGCACCGGACTTAAAAGTGTGATGAATCCACATAGTGTGATTGTTAATATGGTTAGCACGGACGGACAAAAAGGCTCTTTTTCAAGTATTTCATATGCGGCCAGTAAAGCAGCGTTAATGAATTTGACGGATAGTCTTGCAATTAATTTTGGCTATGATGAAAAGAAAATTCGGGTTACGGCAGTGTGTCCGGGTTGGGTGAAAACATTTGATCCGAATGATCCTAATTCTTCTGAAATGGTGCCATTTATTTCCAGAAGCACAGGAAGGCAGTTATGTCCGCTGGAAAGATTTGCAGAACCCCATGAGATTGCAAACGTTGTAAGTTTCCTTTTGTCAGAAAAAGCAAGTTTTATATCTGGTGGCTTTATACCTGTTCATGGTGGATACAGTGCAGTGAGCTTTGATTTATATGCTGAATCAGGAAAATCTTTTGAAGGTTATCATCCGGACGAGGCAATCGAAATACAGAAGAAGAGGTAAAAGAGGCTATGGATAGTGATAATCGATTTATAGCGGAGTTTGAAAGACATCATGGAACGATTGTTATGTATCCATTCAGAAAGGATATTTGGCGGGATAATGCGTATTATATGAGAAAGTATATTGTTCAACTGGCACAATGTATAGCGCAGTATGAGCATGTTTACTTAATATGTAGAGAATGTGATTTCGACGAATTACAATATTTGAAGGATGAAAACATTACGCTTGTAAAAGCGGAGTATGATGATATTTGGGCGCGAGATATAGGGCCAACATTTATTAGAAACAAAGGAAATATAGTGGGTATAAATTGGAAATTTAATGCGTGGGGCGGGAAAAAAGAGGGATCGTATTTTCCATGGGATAAAGATGATTCCTTTGCTACAGAGATGTGTAGATACTTTGGAATAAAAAAAATTGATGTTGGCTTGACAGTAGAAGGAGGAGGAATTTTAACAGACGGAGCAGGTACACTTTTTACGACAAGAAGTGTCCTTTTAAATAGGAATAGAAATCCGTTTAAATCGCTAAAAGATGTTGATAATATCCTAAAAAAAAACCTGCATGTAAATAATATTATATGGCTTAGCAAGGGACTTGCAAGGGATGAAACAAATGGACATATAGATAATGTGATGTCTGTGGTTAGACCGCATGAAATATGTCTTGCGTGGACAGATAATCCCAAAAGCCAAAATTACAGGAGAGTTCGTGAAATCGAAAGAGAAATAACTGAAAGTTACAAATGTATAATTCATAAAATTCCTCTCCCGGCAGCACAATATATGGTGAAAGAAGAAGCCGAAGGACTAGAAAAACGAGAAAACTCACTGGAAAGGAAGGAAGGTGATATTCTACCTGCGTCATATTTGAATTACTATTATGTGAATAATGCTGTCATTATCCCTGCATTTGGATGCAAAGAAGATGCAAAGGTATTTAAAAAATTTTGCGAAATATTTCCAGATAGAAAGGTGATTCAAATTTATAGTAGAGAGCCACTACTAGGGGGTGGAGGAATCCACTGTATACTTCATGAAATTCCAGAGAGGTAATGAAAAGCTATGAAATCAAGATTGTCAGAGAAAGTTGAGGTTAGAGAAAGTGGAATTGACAGAAAGGGAATGTTTGCGAAAGAACATATTTTTAAGGGTGAGATAGTATATATTAAGGGAGGGCATATAATAAGGAAGAACGAAATTTTTTCGTCTGGAATGATTAACAGCTATTTGCCGATTTCAGATGATTATTACATAGGGGCATTGAACAAAGAAGAAGAAAATGATATAAAACTCTATAATAATCATTCATGTGATCCCAATTGCGGAATGCACGGAGAAATTACTTTTGTGGCGATCCGGGATATTAATCCTGGTGAAGAATTGACAGTAGATTATGCTTTTATTGATAACGAGGATTATTCGTTTGAGTGTACTTGTGGAAGCCCATATTGTAGACATACAGTCACGGGATTTGATTGGAAAATAAAGGAACTTCAGATTAAATATTATCCCTACTTTGCTCAATATTTGAAAGACAAGATAGATATTGAAAATCTAACGAAGTAAGATGGATTGAATATGTGGCGAGGTTGTGATATAATTCCACTATTAAGTATTAAACTGGAAATAGTGGAGGTTATTCATTATGCCAAGAACAAAAGGTAGCAAGAATAAGTCCAAAGTTGTGATTGTTGATTTTGCATCTCAGATTGCAGAAAAGCGGTCTGCAAAGGAATCACTCTCTGCTGAAATCGCGTCCATCACCGCCAATATTGATTCTCTGAAAGCTGATCTGAAAGAGAAGAAAGCATCGCTGAAAGCCATTGACAAGGAAATTGTCAAACTGGAAGCAAAGAAAGAAAAGGCGGATGCCAAAGCTGTGGAAGAAGCAAAAAAGGCAGAAGCGGAAGCTGTTCTGAAAAGGCTGTTAGCCGAAGGCATGAGTGCAGATGAAATCCTCGCAAAACTGAAATAACAGCAATGCCCACGATGAACAGGGGATACCTGCTTATCGTGGGCATTTTTCTTTTAAGTGATATTCGTTTCAAACTGCCTGTGCCGCATCAAATCTAAAATGGGCCGGAAGTTTGAAGCACTCAATAAAGGCGTGGTGCTGCGCATAGTAGTGTCGGAGATCGTAACCCATGCGATACAGTTCCAGCAGTTTGACAAGCACCAAGTTTGGATGAATCCGCTTCAGGGCAGCAATCTGGGCAGCGTCTAATCCCTGCTTTGTGAGTTTGTAAATCTCGTTGCTATCCAGCATCAGGTGAGAGATGAACGCATTTTGCTCATGCAGGGTAATGTGCTTGTTCTTGATGGCAATGAACTTTTTCATGGTGTTCAAATCAGGATGCTCCAGATAATGCCCCAGAGCATAACCGCACACCATCTGCTTTGTATACTTATCAATGTGTTGGTTAATGAAAATCATGTGGTCATGCCACTGGAAAGCAAACAATCCAAGCAAGTCATGAAAGCAGTCTGTTTCGCTGACTTCCATGCCAACATTTAAGGCAATTTTCTTGATGTTTCTTGTTCCAAAATTCTGAACGAGATCGTTGGCCTGTTGATGAATTAAAAGAGAATCCATACAAATACTCCTTTCGGGGTATCTGCTGCCAGAAACAGCAGATAGGTCATTCGGTCTGGCCGCTTGCTTTTCGAGTGCGAAGATGTTCCGCTTCTTTTCGCAGCTTTTCCTCTTTGTGCTTGAAATAGGCTTTTTGCATTACGATCATAATACCATCCATATCTTCATCGGATAGCTCCCCGGAGGCGAACAGTTCAGATAAGTCCAATGCAAGCTGCTGTGCTTCCATTCGTCCACGTTCGCCAAAAACTTTTCCAGCCTTGGCGATAAACTCATCGGAAGATGTGTTTTCGGTGTACAGGTAATTCAGGGGAACATGAAAGATGTCAGAGAGTTTCTGATATATTTCTCGTTTTTTGGGATAGCGTTCTTCTTTTTCGTATCCGGCAATCGTTCGGGTAGTGACACCAAGCATTTTTGCTAGTTCAACCTTGGTATAGCCATTTCTTTTCCGCAAATCATAGAGTTTTTCTCCAAATTTCATGTGATTGCATACCTTTCTGGTGTGGTGTGTGTTCATCAGGTAGTAGGGGATATGCAGCGGAATCTCTGAAAATTGTTATAGAAAGTAAGTTTCAGACTTTCTTCTTGACAAGATGCCGCTAGTTGCATATAATATTGCTATATTCGATGTAATGCTTGCATTATACATGAAAAATCCAGTGATTGCAAGATGAAAGGAGCATAATTATAAGAAAGATGAAAGAAAGTTAAGTTCCGCAATAGTCATACAATAGAGGATTGGAAAAGTAAACCACTAAAAAGGAGGATGCAGTTTGGACAAAGAACAGTTTGTTGTCCGCACCGATGGTGGAGTGCGGATCGGAACCAGCGGAGTGATTGATGGCAAGGTTGTACTTCATGTGAAACAGGGAAAGAAGCAAGATTGCATCCTGCTGGAACGTCTAATAGAGAAAATCCATCATGCGGCTGCAAGTGATACCATGTGCAGCGACTTGTAAGATGGAAGCAGGCAATGGGTGTGCTGTTGCAGAAGTCTAGGTAAGCACCATGAGTAGCTGGCCAGTTCTGCAAAACGGCAGTCATGCTACAATAGAATAAAACTGTTTGATAAGAGCGATACCGCATGACGAGTATAGGCCGGAACAGAATGAGCGAATGCAGCGCAGCAGTGCGCCTGCGAGTAGTTCATCCTGTTCCGGCTTTTTTATTTTTCAAAATTTTTTGAAAAACTGTATTCCAAAATGGCTCTGCGGATTCCTATTAGTATAGAGACTTCAAACAAATAGAAAGCAGCAAGAGGAATCTTAGATTCCCGTTCAAAAAAACGGGTGAATCTGAGACGATTTTTGCTGCTTTTTTCAGTTCACCCGAAGCCGAACGGCAGAAAGGTGGACAAAATGCTTACATTAAAAAAGGTCAAAGAACTGGTAGAAGCACCTTCCCATGCAAAACGCACTCCTTCTCCCAGGATGCTTTTCGAGGAAGGTATCGTGCTGCTTCGCAGAGAATTTGATCATGGCAGTCATCTAACGGTCTACAACAGCGGTTATGTTTTGTTTTCTGCAGGGAAGCGAAACACCGTGTTCCATATCCATGACTGTTGTGGAGACTATGCCTATGATGCAGCAGAGGGAAAGGGAGATGTAATCGAGGAAGAGTATTTTGAAAACTGTGAGTGGCATATCCGTGCTTTGTTTGAGGGTGAGCGGAAGATGGAAGATAATCAGGCAAAGTGCGAGGACGCAGGACGAAGCAATGTGTGCGTTTCATACCACGCATTATCGGAGGACTGGAGTGAGGTTGCTGACCGCACGATCAATATGTTGGAAAAGATCATCGAGAATGAAGCTGTTCATGCGATGCTGGCCGTTCTGACGGATAAGCAGCGTGACCTGATCCATCAGCAGTTTGTTCTTGGCAAGACCCATCAGGAAATTGCAGACGACATGGGGATGTCGCGTGGATCGGTGACAAGGGCGGTCAATCAGGCTCTTGAACGGATTCGCCGTAAATTTGATTTTGAAGCACATTATGAATTAGCAGCAGGAGGTTTTGCATGAGAGAGGAACGGCAGATGACCAAGAATACACGGCAGGCAGATGGTGTGTTGAACGCTTCTCATTATATAAATAGGTGCGGCGAATATACCATTGAGGTTGAATTTGCAGGCAGCAGTTCTCTGGAAAGCTGCATTGCTGCCTATCTCAATGAAAAATATCGAATTACATAAAAATGAAATTTTCGATTTCACGTTAAAAACGAGCGCGTTGGAGAAAAAATCAAAAATTTCTAAAAATTTTTTTGAAAATTGTATTCCAAAAAGGCCCTGCGGATTCCTATTAGTGTAAGGGGTACACAAAAGAAACCTCTCACAAAAGTTCCTTGAAAACTGAATAAGCCATCCCAGAGAGATACTTCTGGCACTGAATGTGCATCCTGCGCGTCTTACCAGAGAAAACGCCGCTGAAATATGGGGCAGGAACGGGCTGGGGCAGAATGGCAAAACTCAAATAACAGCAGATACGCTGCGGTGGAGCATGGAAACGTGTTCCACCGTAGAAATGTACTGTTATTTCCGATAGTGCAAATCCAATCCGACAGGGGGTGATGAATCTACATGGAGTACCCGTATTTCAAAGGTCTGGAAGCAGACCGATACAGTTTTTACCGTGTGCCAAAGGCACTGGTAAAGGCTGATCTATTCCAGAAGATGTCCGGGGATGCTAAACTGCTGTATGCTGTGCTGCTTGACCGCATGAGCCTTTCTATCAAGAACGGCTGGCAGGATAAGCACGGCAACGCCTATATCATCTGTACGATAGAAGAAGTCATGGACTCTATCCATTGTGCAAGACAAAAGGCAGTCAAGCTGCTGGATGAACTGGAACATGAGTTTCGGCTTATCGAGCGGCGCAGACAGGGCTTGTGCAAACCCAATCTGCTGTATGTGAAAGACCTTTATGCGGGGCTTTCGCAATCGAACTACTGGAAGTATGAAAATCATACTTCTGGCGGGTTGAAAACCGAACTTCCGGGAGTTCCAAAATCAAACGGAAGTAATACTGAGAAAAATAATAAGACAGATAATAGTGAGCCTGATCTTATCTATCCGGCTGAATTGCAGGAAGAAGAACAGTACCGCCGCTATTTCAAGGAAGCTCTGGAACTGGAAATTCTGGAACAGGGCTATCCGGCAGATAAGGCTGTTCTGCATGAGATTTTGGAACTGCTGGTGGAAACTGTCACCAGCAGAAAGAAGTTTCTGCGTATTTGTGGGGAAGAAAAGCCGAAAGAAGTGGTGAAAAGCCGCCTTATGAAGCTGGATTCCTCGCATATCCAGTACATATTGGAGTGCTTGAAAGAAAACAGCACCCAGATTCGGAACATCAAGCAATACCTGCTGGCAACGCTCTATAATGCGCCTGTGACGGTGGATAGCTACTATTCCGCACAGGTTCGGCATGAATTTGGGTGGGGCGGCAGGGCAGATAAAAACTAGGAGGACAACCCCATGAACATCGTATTCATGAGTATGGACACGCTGCCCTCTACGCTGTGGGCGCGTGATTTGTACGACCAGATGCACATTCGCAGCGATTTCCGCAAGTGGTTTCCGCGTATGTGCCAGTATGGTTTCATCGAGGGCCGCGATTACGAGTATATGCCCCGTGTCCGGCTGCAGGATGAAGGAGGGCGCACGGTGCAGCGGTATGTGAAAGACTACCGCATTACGCAGGACATGGCAAAGAAACTCTGCAAACTGCACCACACGGCAGTCGGCGCAGCATACCATCCGCAGATTTTCGATTTGGATTCGCTGCTTGGCCTGCTGCATAAGAAGCCGCCGCGCCGGAGCAGCTATGAAGCGCAGCTGAGTGATTCCAATTCGCTGGTTACAACTACGCAAATCGCCAAAGAGTACGGCTGCGGAGCCAAGGTGTTCAATCGGCTGCTGCATCTGCACGGCATCCAATATCAGGTCAACGGCCAGTGGGTGCTGTATTCGGAACACCACGGCAAAGGCTATACGTCCAGCCTGACGTTCCGGCTCCAGCGCAGCGATGGTTCCGAAGTGGAAAAGCTGCACACGGCATGGACGCAGAAAGGCCGGAAGTTCCTTTACCACACTTTGAAGCGGCGCGGTGTGCTGCCGCTGGCTGAACAGGGAGGTTAATGCCTATGAATTTCACCGACAATCCGTTTGAACGCATGATGCGCCAGCGTCCGGGAACGGACAGCGGCCACCCCTGCAAGCACTGTCGGCACAAATGGGAGTGCGGTTATCTGCTGCACCAGTGCCGCAAGAAGTTCCGCTCGGTGCTGGGCGATACCGCACCGCCTGCGGCCGGGGCAGTCCGCCCCTGATGCAGCAGCGGCAGATAGGAGGTGAGCATCTTGCAGGAAGAAGTCAATGAAAAAACAATTTCTCTGTGCATCAAAGGAGGAAAAATCACGGCACAGATTTTGAAAGCGGCTTTGATAAAGCTGCTGGCCGAACTGGACAAGAAGAAAAAACAGGCGAAAGGAGCAAAAGTCCAATGTAGGAAAACCGGGAAGCAGAGCATTAAAAGCCTGCAAAAGAGCGGTGCGCAGATCACGAACATCGTTGTCACAGACAATAATATCAAGTCATTTGACCGGGTGGCCCGGAAATACGGTGTTGATTACAGTCTGAAAAAGGTGGAGCAGGAGGGGAAAAGCGAATATCTGGTCTTTTTTAAGGCCAAGGACGTGGATGTTATGACCGCCGCCTTTAAGGAGTACACCAGTGAAACGCTGAAAAAGCAGAAGCGCGAATCGGTGCGTCAAAAGCTGGAAAAGGTGAAAGCGGAACTTTCCAATCACCGCCAACTCAAAAAAGAAAAGAAGAGGGAGCAGGAACCGACACGATGAAAAATCCGAAAACACCTACCCAGCGTCCGCGCAAAGCACCGTCCAACCAGACGGGCGGCACGGCATGGGGCAAAAAGCTGGCTGCGGAAATCAGCAGGATGGCGCAGGCAACCGATATGAAAAAGCTGATCTTGCTGAATTTTCCGTACATCATCGCCTTTTACATGGTGGAAAAGGCTGCATGGCTTTACCGCCATTGCAATGGTGATACCGTGCTGGACAGGCTCATGGTTCTTTTTATAAACTTTGGTCTGGCCTACAAAAGTGCCTTACCCAGCTTCCATCCATTCGATTTGCTGGTGGGATTCCTCGGCGCGGCTGCGCTGAAAGCTGTGATCTACTTCAAGGGAAAAAACGCGAAGAAATATCGGCAAGGTGAGGAATACGGCTCTGCCCGATGGGGCAACCAGAAGGACATCGAACCTTTTATCGACCCGGTATTCGAGAACAACGTCTTACTCACACAGACCGAACGGCTGATGATGAGTGGTAGGCCAAAGCATCCGAAGTATGCTCGTAATAAAAACGTCATTGTGATCGGCGGCAGCGGAAGCGGTAAGACGCGGTTTTACGTCAAGCCCAATCTGATGCAGATGCCCAAAAAGGTCAGCTATGTCATAACTGATCCCAAGGGTACAATTATTATCGAGTGCGGAAAGATGCTCTCGGATGCCGGGTATAAAATCAAAGTCTTGAATACCATCAATTTCCGAAAATCTATGCACTATAATCCTTTCCATTATATCCGCAGCGAAAAAGATATTCTGAAGCTGGTCAATACCATCATCGCCAACACAAAGGGGGATGGCGAGAAGTCCGGCGAGGATTTCTGGGTCAAGGCCGAACGCCTGCTCTACTGCGCACTGATCGGCTACATCTGGTATGAAGCCCCGGAGGAAGAACAGAACTTCTCCACGCTGCTGGAGTTCATCAACGCCAGCGAAGCCCGTGAGGACGACGAAGAATTTAAGAATCCTGTGGATGAACTGTTTGAGGAATTGGAAAAGGATAAGCCGGAACATTTTGCAGTCCGTCAGTACAAAAAGTACAAGCTGGCGGCAGGTGTTGTATGCTCTAAAAGACTTCTTAATCAAGCGGTTGAGAAGTCTCTTAGAACACATAACCTAAAATCGAAGAAAGGAGCGCAAGCGATGAGAAAAAACGAGAAAATCACAGCTCTGTACGAACGACTGAGTCGTGATGACTTTGGCAAAGATGATGACCAGCAGCGTGAGAGCAATTCCATTTCCA
>OCRP01000242.1_pt1 | contig 63865 bp, 71 predicted proteins | sample 1538871 | NCBI WGS metagenome assembly OCRP01 (sample SAMN04571731, study PRJEB22368) | human gut metagenome | biome: human gut; material: stool | host: Homo sapiens | place: Luxembourg | collected 2012-09-20 | reverse complement strand
TGGAAATGCGCACGCCCCACGGTTTTCTTCTTTTCCCTGGCAGCTTTACAACGCCGCCGTATCCGTTTGGTAATTTCATACACGACTCCGATCTAACTGTTGCGACGTCGCAACAAATTCATTATTTTTCCAACAAATCATGCGGATCAACTCCAAGAGCATCCGCGATTTTAAGACCGCGCGAAAGAGAGGGTTCTTTCTTTCGGGCACTGCGGTACTCGTTTATAGTTGTTCTTGGTATACCGGTAGCGATAGACAGCTTTTCCGTGGTGACACCTTTTTCCTGCATGACTTCTGAGATCCTTGACATTATTTGCTCCTCCAATCATTTAGAATATATCCAATCACAAATATATTATAGCATGAAAAGACATATAAGTTAATAGACTTATATGTAAAAGAATATAAAAATAGGGGTTAAGTTTTGAAAAAAAATGCCGATACAGAATTTAAATAAAAGGTTGACAAAATAAACAGAAAGCATTAGTATATATTAAGCGTTTTCGTAAATGAGCATATTTCTTGAATAATTTGATATAAATATAAAGAGGCATTGAGACCTCGAAACGGAGGCATTGAGACCTCGCAATAAAAGAGCCGTACCCTTTGGGTATGGCTCTTTGTCACAAATGAATTGTGGAGGAGCGTTAAGATATGGAAGAAAGAACCTGTTTGAAAGATTTGTTTATAGGGAAGACCGATGGCGCGGTTGAATCTAAAGAAGATAATTTTCAAGAATTATTTTATGATCCGTTTAATAAATACAAAGAACTTATGTCAGGGAAAGAAAAATTTCTTGTATTAGGATTTAAAGGGACGGGAAAAACCTATTTGGCAAAATATGTTGAAGCAATGGCGAAAAGAGGGCAATATGTAAACATAGTAGGCGAAAATGATTTTATACTGTGCAAATTGAACGTTATGAGCCAGGAAAAACTGGACGAAGAATTGGCAAATGCACTATGTAAATGGTTTTTATTAGATCGGTTGGCTCGCTTAGTAATTGAATCAAGACCCATAAGAGCAAAATGGATTCCGTTTTCAAAAACTTATAGTTTAAATAAATTTTTAAAATATTTTGAAAGTGATGATATTTTCAAACAGGTGAAGATGATTGCAGAAAGCACTAAGGAAATGAAAACGCAGTGTGAAACATCTTTGGATAAAAATAAGAAAAATAGAAAATATTCGATTCTGGGAACGAAGAACAAAGGGGAAAAATATTCGGTTGAAAATGTTAGAAAAGAGTTTTTTGAATTAATACAGCCATTGGAACAAAAAGTTTTTAAAGCCATTGGAAAAAGAGATAGCTACACAATTATTGTTGATGATTTAGACGAGATCAAAAATAACGAAGAATCTGTTGGAAGGGATGAAGTTATTATCAATATGTTAAAAGTGGCTCGTGAGTACAATCTAAAGAAAATGCCGATTGACTTGAAGTACGTTATTCTATTGCGAACAGAAATTTTAGATGATTTACAAGTAAAGTATTCGAATCTGAATAAAACAATTACTTCGTGTTCTGTTGAATTGTATTGGCTGTTTGACAGCACATATTCTGAACCATATAATCATCCGTTGATGAGCATGATATTACATAAAATCAAGAAAAAGTCTCAAAAATATTCGAATTATAGCAATAAAGAATTATATGAGTTACTGTTTCCGGAATCTATAGATAATAAGAAACCACTTGATTATTTATTGGATTATGGATTTGGAAGACCAAGAGATTTTGTGACATTTTTGGATTGCGCACAAAAGATGTGTCCAGACCAAGGGTGTTTTAATGCTCATGTAATGAAGGAAGCGAGAAAAAAGTATTCTCCATGTTTTTATGAAGAATTACTTAATCAGTCTGCATATTATGGAAATCCAGAATTTGTAACACAATGTTTACAACTGTTATCCAGTGTTAAAAAAGCCTCGTTTACGCATGCATACTTTGAAGCTATTTACAATGAAGGTAAAGATAATTACCCATGTATAAAATCGGTAGATGATGCGCTGAAATTTTTATATAAAATAGGTGCAATAGGAAATTCGTGGAAGGTATTGCAAGGAAATGGAATAAAAAAGACACATTTTGGATGGGCATATAAAAAAGATGCAATGAATGATGTTGACCTATCAAAAAGATTTACAATTCACTACGGATTACGAAAAAAGTTTTCAATGTAATTATTTTAGAAAAATGCATTATATATGTTTTGTGATCCTGACAATAGGTTCATAGTGTTTAGCCGCCGGTTACTCGGCGGCTTTTTGATTGCATAAATTTTATTTTAATAAAATATCGCTTACAAAACACCATCTCATATTAATTCCAGGGGCGTGAATTACCAATATTTACCAATAGATTGATGACAAATAGAAAAATATAATATTATAGCGCCCAGCACGATAAAGGAGACGGGAAAATGAGTGGGATGATCGAAAAGAACATAGCGTTGGGAGTTAAAGAGGTATATGCTGTTGTTTACAAAAAGGAGAAAATAGTCTATATCAATACGGATTGCGAAAAGACATGTAAACATAAGACAATAGTCTACAAGTAAAAAAGAGGCTGGGCGCATTACCCAACCTCTTTTATTGAGAAACTAAGCATTTAGAAATCGGCAGGAGATCCGTCTTCTGCACTGATTAAGAAATCGGAAATATGGGAGCCACTACCGATTTTTTTCGCAGAACTTTCTTCACCGTCAATGTGAGAATACTCGGTGATGGAAAGATACCCATTTATGCAATTGATGCAAGAAGTTGTGTTATCGGAATAATTGACTATCCAATGTATTTCGTCATCGCTGTTAAAATAGGATTTGTAATAATCGAAAGCATATTCATCAATTGATTTTTCGGTTAATACGGTCGATAATCGCCAGTTGCCGGTAACATCATCACTGAAATCTCCGCGGTAGTCAACGAACACGCCGTCAATTTTATTGTTTGCAATAGAATCAGCATCTGTTTCGGATTCGGTCTCCGTTTCGGATTCCGGTTTATCTGTTATATAATCATATAATGTTCCGGAGAAGGAAGATCTGTCACTGACCCAATACACATGATCGTTATGCCAGTTGGAAATCATTGTACACTGAGCGTCATCAGACTTTAAATAATAAATGATTGCCAAACTATAGTCGGCATAGTCTGTTCTGATATATACATTAACATTCCAAATCTCATTCTCAACATCATCTTTGTCTTTGTCGAGAGAAGCATAAGTCATTTTTTCGATCGAAGGAGAACCAACGTGAACGAGAGCATCGGTGATGCAAGAAGAAAAGGAAGAACTATTTTTTAAAACAGACTGATTTTGAATATCCGTTGCGTTCTTAATGTATTCAGGAACATAAGAATCAACGGATTCTGTAGAATACTGAGAATCGACAGACTCAGTGGCAAGCTGAGATACAGTTGCGGGGTTACTAGAACCACATCCAACGAAAAGAAAAAGTGCTGGAATTATGGGGAAAAGTTTGTGAAATTTCATAAGACGCCTCCTGTTATCTTTTGATTATAGTAAATTATACCTTAAATATGAGAAAATGAAAAGGTATGCAAATACTATACTTATAATGGATTGCTCTGATCGCCACTTTTAAGGAAAACTCTCGGACTGAAGTAACGTCTCTCGAAGTATAAAAAAATTTGATAGTTAAATTGGGAATCGGCAGGACCAGAAACGGCAGAAACTAACCGCCAACCGGCACGAGCATATTCATTTATCAATTTTGCCATGTCGGAATCAGCAGAACTGCTATAAGAATGAACGATAAAAGGAACCACGTTGTATTCATAGGAATCGTTTAATATTGGAGCAAAAGTATCGACCATGGACATCGAATACTCGCGACCGGCAATGCAGGAAGGACGAAAAGTTGCAAGCTGCTCACTTCTTGCCTCAATAGAATTCACATATTTACCATCATTTTCTGGCGGAATTTTATTTCTTTCCTGATCGTTGCGTTTTGCGGCCTGCTTTTGGCGTTCGGCCACAGAAGGAACATGGCGCGTGATAAAATCATAGTGACAATTGAAACAGGTACAAACGTTATCACCGACAAGCTCGTTACAATTCGGACATTTTTTCATACAAAACACCTCACATTTGTTTTTTTGTTTCATATTTTAAAACACATCAGTGATTTTTTCCATATATAAAAAAGAACTTTATTTAAAAAATAGCGGATTAAAAAAGGCTGGGAATCACCCAACCTCTTTTTCATTCTTGTCAACCGCCTCGCTTGGTCCGTACTGTGCTTCCAGCTCTGCAGCAGTGTTCGGAAACTGATCCGCAATGTTCGGCTCCGGAGCGGCAGCACTATAAAAGAAATCACGCACCGCCTGTCTCTGGTCTGCATTTAACTTCAGGTATTGGTATACCAGATTGTAGCTGAAGTCATCCAGATCAAATTCTTTTTTCAACTGTTCCATCGTAGAGGAAGGGGATTTTTCAAATATATCATCACCTTCCCCAGTGGTCAGCCAGGTATAGTCAACGCTGAATTCCCGGCAGATGGATTTTGCCATCTGTTCGGTTAGGTTGCGATTTCCTTTTTCTATGTTGGATATAGCGGTTTTCCCGACTCCGACCTTTTCGCCAAACTTTTCCAATGTCAACCTGAGTTCTTTTCGTACCCGTCTGACACGTTCACCTTGTGTCATCACATCACCTTCTTTCTTTTTCTTTTAAGATAACACCCACAAAATGTAAAGTCAACAAAAAAGTCCACAAAGAAAACATTTTGGTATTGACAAAGTAATCAACGTGGATTATTATGTTCACATAGAAAACAAATTAACAACAGCACAGAGGAAGGAGGGAGAGGATGGGAAAAGAAAAACTCGAATCTATCTTGGCGAAGTATGCAGAATACGTTGAGCAGAGGGTTGAAAAAGCAAAGAATGGAGAGATCTCCGTAAAGCCAGAAACGCTGATGGATGAGGTAAGAACAGTTAATGTGCTCTGCGTTACATATGAACGTATGCAACACAGAACACAAAGCGGAGATGAGAACGATTAGAGAATGCGTTCCCAACCACTTAGCTCACAGGGACAATCTACGACCTGGCCGTCAAGGGAGTCCCAAGCCGAACATCCGGTGACGTGCATATAAACGTCATCAGCTTGCGCTTCTGGCGTTGTGCAACTTTCCCATATGATGCCGTCGTATTCAAGACCATAACGACCGTTCGAAAGAGGAACAATGCGAAGCGTACCAATAGGGCTTTCGTATTCCCACATAAAACAACCTCCTCTCAGAATTTAGACTCGGGCGCGGCAACGTCCTGTAAGGCGATAATAGCACGGAGGGGAGAAACAAACAACAGCACAGTAGAGAGGAGAAAAGAAGATGAGTGATAAGAATGTAACAAACATCGGAAAAGAAGACCGCACATTTATCAAAGCGGTGGTGGAATTGCCGGAAGAAAAAAAGATTCTTCTGAGAGGAATTCTGATCGGCATGGAATTGCGGGACACAAAGGTAAGCGCGTAATACAACAGCATAAAAAATAAGGCTGCAAAAACAGTATTCCATATTGAAAAAGAAGGGATGGTGAGAACAATGGAGTTGGAAAGAGTGAAAGTAAAAGAAGCGGCCAGAGAACTAAATATGGACCAGGAATCGTTGAGATACATGATGCAGGCGCAAAAACTCCCGATTGGGTACGCATATTGCAGGGAGGGGAAAAAGAGATGGAACTACATAATATACCGCGGGATGCTGGACCAGTACAAAAAAGCAGTGGGATAGCAGAGAGACAACCGGATATGCCGCGTGTGATCCATTTTCCCAAGCACAAAAAAGAAAATGAAGGATTTAGGAAAGTGCTAAACGAAGAAATAAAAAAGGAGAGTGTAGATATTGAGAAAAGCGTGGATGATGGCAGCATTCCTACTGGACAGCCTGGCTATATTAGTTATCCTGCGAGCATTAGTAGACAGTGGGCTAATACAGATTTTTACATAAAAGGAGATAGAAGATGGTTGTGCGAAAATCCGGAAAAGGAAGGGAAAAGATGTACAAATTAGAACTGACAAAAGAAGAACTTTTGATGGTGATGGATGCGATGCAGGAACGCAGGGAAGCACCACATTATGACTGGCAGACAAGACTCATGAATGCTGTCTCTGAAAAGATTGAAAACGTCTACCAGAAGCCGACAATGACGGAAAATGAGGTAAAGGAAAAGTGCAAGGCGATTGCGGAAAAGTGGCCGGAGGATAAGGAGACAGGAACGTTTCTGGCGAATATCGAAAGAGCACGCCTGTACTTTATGTACAGGGTAGAGCCGACATGCTGACCGCGGAGCAGATCCGGGACAAGCTCTATGCGAGCGCACAGCAATTTGAAGAAGCGTATATGCGAAAACAGTACGCGAAAGCAAAGAATATATATGATACTGCAGAGCGCGTTGCACTGTTTGTTGATCTTCCACAGGAGGATCGCAAAAAGTTGTTTATGGACCAGAGTGATTCTGACGAGAGGGACGCACAGCCGATTTGGGGAGCGTTTAACCAGGATTGGGTGAGACGAGCTTACATAGAGTGTATAAAGCGGAACGAAGGTTTTGAAGTAAAACCATACGAGGAAACTTATTTCGGGCAATAAAAAAGGAACGGTTTTGGCGAACCGTTCCAGATAAAGTGTATTGTCTAACAAGTCTATAGACAGTATACCATATTTGCCGGAAAAGTCAAGGGAATGCCGGTTTTAGAGGGCTTTTCTATTGGCTTTATTAAGATATTAAAGTTAGAACAGGAGAAAAGACATGGCATACTGGCACGATATATACAGGTTTGACAACTCTATCGAGCACGAACTTAAGTTTGCAGGAAAATGGGGAGCAAAAGGGGAAAAGAGACAGAAGAAAAAGAAACTGACTCCGGAGCAGGTGGCAAAGAATAACCAGAGAGCAAAAGAAACAAGGATGAGAAGAACGATGAAAGCGAACTTCCACCCGAAAGATCTCTGGTGCTGCTGCAAGTACCCAGCCGGGGTGCGCCTGACGGTGGAGGAAGTAAAGAATGATAAAACCAACTTCCTGAAGATATTGCGGCAGGAATACAGGAAAAGAGGGAGCCCGCTAAAGTGGATCGGGCGGCTGGAAGTAGGGGAACGCGGAGGCATACACTTCCACATCCTTATCAACAGGCTGTGGACAGAGCAAACAGATGCGATTATTGCGGATGCGTGGGACAGGGCGTTACAGAAATCTGCACTGCAAAAGCTCCGGCCGGGATGCCGGACACAGGGGCTGGTGGACTGGCGGAGCACATACGAGGAAGGGGATTTTAAAGACCTGGCTGCATATATATGCAAGCAGCCGGAAAGAGATTCGCAAGAGTATGAGCAATTGAGCCTGTTCCCGAAAGAGGAACAAAAGGAACTGCTAAGTTACTCATCAAGCCGGAATCTGATCCGGCCAGAGCCGGAACGGAAAAGATACAGTCACCGGACGGTTCGAAAGCTGATCCAGGATGGCCCGAAGCCGACACCGGGGTATTACATAGACCTGGAAAGCCTCTACATCGGCACCAATCCATATACCGGATACAGCTATTGTAAATACATAGAGCTTAAAATACCGGAAGACCGCAAAAAGACAAAGTGCGGAGATACTTTCCATCCACCGAGAGGAGGCGACACGGAGTGGATGTAAATATATACACGATCACGAGCGCGAAAAGCCCGAAAAGACAGAGTGCAAGGATTATTTACACACTCGAAACGCAGACATCAAAGGGGCCGGCAGACGTTACTAGGGAAGAACGGGTGGAAGCCACGGCAAACGAAGCGGCGTTGCTGGCGATTATTAAAGCGCTGGGGCATATTAAAGCGCCGTGTGTACTGCATATTTATACGGAATCCCAGTTTGTGGCATCCGGGATCGACTGGATGGCCGGATGGAAAGAAAACGGATGGAAGACGGCCAAAGGGAAAGAAGTTAAAAACAAGGATTTGTGGCAGCAGTTGGACGAATTGCTGCAGGGGCACGAGGTACATATACACTGCAAAGAGAAGCACAGCTTCCGGAAGTGGATGCAGACGGAAATAAGTAAGAAAGAGAGGAAAAAGCATGTTTGAAAAATTTGGGGAATTTGATTCGGCGGAAGAAATGAATAAAAAGGCGGAAGAATTAAAAAAGGCTGGAGATACAGAGAAAATCTATGATCTGGCAAGAGAAAATGGAATTGACAAAGAAGATGCAGAGGATTTTATATCAGGATTCCAGGAAGAATTTGTGAGCCCGTTAATGGCGGCTGCAGGAAAAATAAAGGTAGAGAGCAATAACCTTGAAATCGCCGGGGTGTTGGAGGACTGGAGCAATGTGGTTTTGAGATTATGCGCGGAAAATGTTCAGATTGCGCGGAAGGCGAGGAAGAAAAGCAGAAGCCTGGCAGGATGCATGGCAGAACTTATTACGTTTTCGTTTGAAAATAAAATCGAAGTCAGCGACGAGATCGTAAAAATCACAAAAATTGAACACAACGGAAAGAAAGAACCATTGAGAGGGCTGTTATACATGGGAGTACCGAACAACGCAGAAGTTAAGAGGATTGCAGAAAAATACTACAAGGAGGGGTAATTATGCTTGCGTTCAAAGGATTCAATGAAAATCTGACCTGCACAATGGGACACGGGGATTTTCGGTACGAGATCGGGAAAAAATATAAAGAAAAAGAAGCGAATTGCACAAGAAATGGATTCCATTGCTGCGAAAACCCACTGGATGTACTGGACTGGTATAGCAGGCAGGGAAGCAGATTCTGCGTTGTGGAGGCGGAAGGAGAAATCAATCAGGACAATGTCGGAACGAAAATTTCGTGTACAAAAATGACAATAGTAAAAGAAATTACGAGACTGGAGTTGGGAGCATGCGCGTGTGAATACATGCGGAGACATCCGAAGAGAACTGTCAGCAGCAGTTATTTGCAGCAGAATAGAGGAGAATGCAAAGAAAAAAATGGATTTATAATTGTGCGGGGGAAAAATCCGAAAGCAAAGGCGGTGCTGGGCGGAACATTTTTTCTTTTGCAAGAAGAAAAAAACAACGAAAATATTAAAGCGATTTATCTCGGATGTGCCGGAGTCGATGAGATAAAACCGAATGTCTACTACGGAATAAGGGGGCAGAAGGTATGCGAAGAAAAGAATTAGAAAAATTAAAACGGATAAATGCAACCACAAAAATGATTAGAATTGCACAGGATAATATATTGCCGTTTCCGGTAAAGGAGGGGGAGGACTGGAACGAACGGGAGTTTACAACACGATACGATATGATGATTCGCTGCCAGTCACGCGGAAAATATTTGATGGTATGTCTATTCTTCCCGAAACTGATTGCACAGGGAGAGACAACGCCAACATATGAAATCTATTTAAACCCAGAGGGACATGAGTTTGAAACCAGAATTCTTCCTGGGCCGGGGCAGATACCAAAGTGGTCGTCTGCTAAAATAGTCAATTTAAGCATGGTAGCAAACGAAACATTGCTGTGGAGCCAGTGGAGCTACAAAAAGAATTTTATCGATTCGAGGATATGGATAAATCGAGATGGAAAAGAAACACTGAAAAGATATCTAAGAACAAAAGAAAGCGGATGGCGGGCAATTAATGAATTCCAGAATAAATGCAGGGATGAACAGATCAAGCGCGCAGAAGAACGTGAAAAGGCACCGTGGGATGAAGATATGGCATTGGTTCCCAAAGAACTACCAGGATTTAAACGCTGGTCGGAGCACGAAGCATGCCCGGACACATTTATTTTTTACGATTCCGTGAAATCGAAAGAGGGATACTGTTCTTATTGTCGTACGATGGTTCCGATCGGAGAGAAACCAAAGCATAAAAAAGAGACAAGATGCAGCAGTTGCCACAGAAAAGCGGAATTTTGGTTAAATACATACACCCATACAGCACGCGCAATGGGATGGGATACAGTGTGCATCCAGCCGATAAAAGACGGTTTTGTGATCCGGAGATTTTATAATACGATGTCATATCGCAGCAAAGACAAAGAAAAACCAGATATAACGCATAGTGAGCATACGCGGGCAATATGTCAAAACAGCTCTGTAAGAAAATACGAATGGATGGAATACAAAGGGAAAGAAACACGCTGGGTTTCTTCCATGAAGTACGGAGGGGGCAGAATAGGCGGAAGACTTTACAGAGGAAACATAAAGGGACTGAAAAACGGGCCATTGAAGCGAAGCACGGTATTTGACTGGGGGCGGAAATTACCGTGCGATGATGTGTACGAATACCTAACGGAAGAAAGGGAACACCCGGTTATCGAACAACTCGTGAAAATCGGAATAAAGAATCTTGCGGCAGATATTTTGCAAATGTATATGTGCAAAAAGTACATAGATGAATCTAAAACAGATATATGCGGAATCCTGAAAATTGATAAAGCAAGACTGAAAAGGCTAAAAAAGATAAATGCAGGAATAAAGGGTCTGGTATGGATGCAGTTGGAAAAAACAACAAACACTATCTGGCCAGATGAAATGTTACAGGGAATGCAGGAAATAGGATACCCGTCGGATTTCGATTTTCTTCCGATGCCACTAAATTACAGAAAAATATGGAACTATGTAAATAAACAGGCTAAAAAGTCGAATGAGACTTTAAGTCAGACATTAATTACATGGCGAGATTATTACAACATGGCAGAAGCGGAGAAATGGAACGTGGAGGCCCAGCAGATCGGATGGCCGAAAGACTTAAAAGACGCACATATGGAGGCAATCCTTGCAGTAAACGGATCGAGCATAAAGGCGAAAACAGAAATACTGAAGAAAAAATGGCCAAAAGTAAACAGTATTCTTCCACAGACCAAAAAATTTGAATATAAGCATGGAAAGTACCAGATTGTGGCGGCAACGTGCATCGAAGACATGGTAAGAGAGGGAACGGCGCTCAACCACTGTATGGATCGGGCGGATTTTTACTACGACAGAATTGAAAAATACGAAGCCTATCCGTTTTTCCTGCGAAAAGTAGACCACCCAGACAAACCATGGTACACATTGGAAGTTGAAAGCTCTGGAAATATCCGACAGAAGCGGACAACAGGAGATAATCAGAACCCGGATCTGGAAGATGCAATTCCGTTCCTGAAGGAATGGCAGAAGGTTTTTAAAAGCCGGATGACACCGGAAGAGATCCAGTACGGGATTCTGGCCAACGAGGAGCGAATTAAAGAATATAAGAAACTGCGAAAGGACGGGAACAAGATCTGGCACGGAAAGCTGGCAGGAAAATTACTTGTGGATGTTTTGGAAGCGGATTTTATGGAGGCAATGTGATCAAAACGACCGAAATTGTTACCAAAACGACGAAAAATGTGATTAAAAAATAAAGGAGAGACAAAATGCATGAAGTAGCGTACAACAAAACTTATGAGGAATACAAACAGGAACTGGATGCAGAGTTATCCAAGACTGCCGAGAGTTTCGTACGGATTGGTTACTTGCTTAAAGTGGCGAGAGACACGGATATTCTTGTGGAATCCGGCTACAAAAACATGGCAGAATTTGCACATGCGGAGTACGGTTTATCGGACACTTATGTATCGAGATTCATTAAAATTAACGACAAATTCTCGGAGGGTGGCTATTCTGACCACCTTCTCCCGGAATACCAGGGATTCGGGTACGCGAAGCTGGCGCTTATGCTGCAGCTTCCGGATTCGATTAATGCCGAATTATCCCCAGCATACACGAAAACGGAGATACAGGCGATTAAAGACGAGGTAGACGAGGAGAAAAAAGTATCCGACATCGAGCGGATGCTCGAAGCACCATCGAGTGACAGACCGCTGATCGAACAGACAATATACTGGCTTGGGAAAGCGGAACCGGAGTTGTATATGCAAATTTCCGAACGGATGGAAGATATTTGGACGGTGGAAGATATTAAAGAATGCATGGCACCGCAGGGAGAAAAGACATACAGTGTTCGAATTCCGGGACCGGGAAGAATGCTGCTTATGTTAAACGAAGAGACAGCATGCATTGTAAGTACCAGGACCGGAGAAAAAACAGAAACCGGTTGGGGAGAGATCGGGCAGCAGTGGGAGAAGATCCGCGGGACAAAAGAACAGTGGCAGCAGATGTACGGAGATACTTTCCCGGAAAACAACGAAGTTGCACCGGTGCAACCCAAAAAAGAGACGAAAGTTGTAAAGGCAAAAAAGCCAAAAGAACCGGAAAAACCAAAAGAGCCACCAAAGCAGCAGACGATCCATAGTGTGGAGCCGAGCATACCGGAACCAGATCCGATTCCGGAAGAAGAACCGGAGCGCACACCGAAAGAGAACACACCGGAAGAACCGGAGCAGCAGTTGCCGGGGCGGATGGAAGTGGTAAACACGGACATGGATATGGAAGAAGTAAAAGAAAAATCCGAGGATCAGGCACCAGACCAGGTAGATATTTTAGTAAAATTGGAGGAATTGAAACAGTATGTGTGCACAGAAAACTGGAGAAAGTTTGCAGAAGAATTAGATGCATTGTTAAAGATTGCAAAAGAAAAAGAAGGTGAAGCATGAAAAGCATCATGCAACCATACGACCGGAGCAGGGGCAGCAGTTGCTACCTCTGCGAGAAACTATACAGAATATATAACGTGCAGTACACAGAAGAGCACCACGCGATCGGAGGGACAGCAAACAGAAAGCTGTCCGAAAAGTACGGTTTAAAGGTAAGGTTATGCATCCAGCACCACCGGGAAGGACCGGAAGCAGTACATAATAACATCGGCAATATGCGACTCCTGCAGAAAGATGCGCAGATCGCGTTCGAAAGGAATTATCCCAATTTATCGTTCCGGGATATTTTTGGGATAAATTATTTAACAGAAGAGGATAGGGAGGCACTAAAGCCGCATAAAGACAAAGACGGAGCGGGATTTATACCGCTGGAAGAGGAGGACTTATGATAACACAGAAAGACATTGCAGAGATTAAAAATCTGCACAAAGAAGAAAGATGCCCGTATACGCACGTAGCGGCATGCTACGTTGTAGACAATGCGATCTCCTGCATTGTGCCGCCAAAATCCATGCTGGAGCTGAAAAACGAGGAATTTTTTAAATATCTGGACATTGCGAAGAATATATTCCAGCCGAAAAGCATCGGGGAAAAGAACCTGGAATTAAAAGCAAGCTACGAAGGACTGGATATCGTGGACGATTGGAAAAATATTGCGCTTGGCCAGGTCATGGATGAAGAAGCACTGGATGTGGTATATGAAAGCATCGTAGCTAATATTTCTTCGGCAGAGAATTATACGATCCTACTGTACTTCGGAGTTTACGACATTATGGTACGTACGGAGGACGGAAACAATCTGGACGAGTCCGAGGAAGTATACAAGTTTGTTACATGCGCAATTTGCCCGACAACACTGGAGAAGCCATCGTTGGAAATGCAAGAAACGAAAATAGAGCCGCTGGATAGAAAGAGGATTATCGGAAAACCGGAACATGGATTTTGTTATCCGGCATTCGAAAACCGGAGCGCAGATACAACGAAAGCATTGTATTACTGCAGCAATCCGGAATATCCATTACACGAGATTATGGAAAACGTACTTGGAATGGAGTGGGAACTCACTGGGGCAGAATACCGGGCAGACCTTAAGGAAACCATGATGGGGATCGTAAAATCCGAAGAAGAAGTGCAGCAGTACCAGGAGGAGCTTGCGGTACGGCTGGAAAGCATTGCAAGAGAGGCAGAAGCGGAGCAGAAAGACACGCGGATCACACCGGAAATACTGGAAAGCCTGTTAAAACCAATTACGGAGCATGCGGCAGCAGTTGCCAAAGAGTACGGAAAAGACTGCATGGGGAAATATCCGAAAGCAGAGCTCCTGTACACAAAAAAGCAGAGAGATGCCTATTATGCCAGAAAACAGAAGCAGAAAGGCAAAGAACTTTTAACAAGGGCATCGAATTCTCTCGCACGCGCCGGATTTGGAGATCTGGCAGGCGAGATCGAAGATTATCTGTACAAAACAAGATAGCCTTTTAGCCTTAAAAGGATTAAATAGATATCACAAAAGCCATGGAATAGCCTCCTGCTACCCGTGCAGGAGGGGAAAGGAGCAGCGGTGAAAAAGTGTAAAAACTGCGGGAAAGAATTTGAGCCTGTGTGCAACAGGCAAAAACATTGTTGCCCGGAATGTCGGATAGCCTACAGTTGGAAGAGACAAAAGGACAGACAAAAAACTGGACAGAACAGGAAACAAAAAGAAAAGAAGAAAAAACAAACATCTACGCTTGCGGACCAGAATAAGAAGGCAAGAGCCTGTGGATTGTCGTATGGGAAATATGTAGCACAGAAATATGCACCGGCGGTTAGGAAAAAGAACATACATTGCAGTGTAAAGGAGAACATAAAAACATATGGAAAAGGGTAAAAAGTTTCCGGTTGGAAAAGGAGAAAACATCGATTGGGATTTGATCGAACGGCACAGGGGACAAGCAGAAGAAAATCACGGACAATCATTGGAACGGTTGGCAGAAAGAGGCGGACTAAGCTGGTACGAGCTGTATTGTGTACTAAGCGATACAAAATGGACGAAAGTAAAGCTTGATCCAAAGACAGACTGGAAGAAGTTATGCAAAGAAATACTAAAATACGAGCGAATAAAACAGGAGAGGGAAAATGCTAAATGGATTTTAGTGGAGGAAAGATTACCGGAAAATAATAAAAATATTCTGGTGTCATTTGAAAACTTCCCACATCCAGATGTTGGAAGATACGAAACGGACAAGGATGGAAACGGGTCATTTTATCCGGTGAACGATGATACAAGCTACATAGAATACGATATGTTCGTGAATGCTTGGATGCCACTGCCGGAGCTATACAGGGAAAGCGAGAAATAGCAATGGAATACGGTTATATCAGAGTTTCTTCGGCAAATTTGGATGGTAAGGAGACGGCGCAGATGGCGATTGAAACATCGGAAATAAAGCATGAAAGAAGGGGGCAGCAGTAGTTGAAACAACCAAAGAAACCAACGAGAGAACAAAAAGAACTTATGGCAAAAAGAGGATTGCGACCAGAAAACTGGATGGTGATCTTAGATAACAAAGCGGAAATGCAGATCATAAGCCGTCACTCCAGGCAAAGAAGAACAATAGAAAGAGGACAGAGAACAGGATGAGAGATGAAATACCGTGTAGATATTGCAAACAACGCTCTCCGACTTGCCATGCCAGCTGCGAATTATATGCAAAATGGAGAATACTACATCTGACAGAGAAAGAAAAAGAACGGAAAACGAGAGAACTAGAACGGATGATAGTAGAAAGAGAACAAACGGCAGTAAAGAAGATGATACACCATAGGCACAGAAAACAATAAGAATTACAAAGGGCAGCAGTACAAGATGCCGTGAAAAACGGAGGAGACTATACCATGGACAGCGGAATTGTAAAACAGTATGGCGCATTGAAACGGGAACAACTGGATATTGAATACAGAATTGAAGGGATAAAACAAAGCCTGGAGAGACTAAATCGCACGGAAACCATGGGAACGGTCTATGGCGGAGCAGGCGGGAAACACAGATATGAGGTGGAAGGAAACACGGAAGCGTATAGCAGATCAAAGACCGCACTGCTGGATAACAAATATAGGTTACAGCAGATCAACGCGCAATTGATCGATACGATTAACCAAGTGGAAGATTGCATCGCAAACGTGGCAAGTGCAGAAAAGCGCCTAATCTTACGATTGCACTACCAAGACGGGTTGAAGTGGCAGGAGGTGGCAGAAAGGATGGGGGCCGGATATACAGGAGATGCGGTACGGATAGCGGCATCAAGAGCACTCCGGGAGATTGACAGAAAAAATGCAAGGGAAAAATAAAAGTGTTCGGTTTGTTCGGTTCTATACGTGTTATAATGGTAACGTACAAAAATGTACACGGACAGCGTCACAGATGTGGCGCTGTCTTTTTTATGCCCTCTCTTGGCGCGTACCGACTGATTGTCCAGCGGTTCGCGCCTGATTGGAGAAAAAGAAGAAAGGAGAGACAGTGACGAAAATAATGGTTGGAAAGACAAAAAGCTCACAAATTTTGATAGGTTCTTTTGGAGAAATAGAGCGTTGTGGGTCGGCGATAGCCCAAGGCTCGACTAGCTATTATAATTTTTTAATGGTCATTGCCGAAATTTGAACAATGGCAGCACAAAAAAACGAACTGGATTACACGTCAATCATCGTACCGTCCAGAACACTGGAATCCTTACTGGGAGTAAAGGCGCGGACGATTCGGGATCTCGCAGATAAGGGAATTGTGAAGCGAGACACTCACGGCAAATATTTTCTCTTTGAATCGGCAAAGGGGTATATCACAGCGCTGAAGGTTGCAAACGCTGGAAAAAACGGGTTTTCCGTGGAAGACAGCGAGGACGAATTGAGTCTGGAAAACGAAAAGGCACTGCATGAACATAGCAAGCGGCTGATCACAGAGATTAAATTGCAGCTGATCCGCGGACAGGTGCACAAGTCGGAAGATGTGGCGCGTGTCATGACGGATATGTTTGCTAAATTCAAGTCAAAAATGGACGCGCTCCCGGCAAAACTTGCACGGAAACTGGAAGGAAAAAACAAGGTTGAAATACAGACGGTGCTAAAAGCAGAGATAAGTAAAGCGCTGGCGGAATTGGCAGATTACAAGCCGGAGAACTTTTACTCAGACGAACATGTGGAAATTCCGGAAGATGCGATCGCGCAACTGAAGGATGACTTGAAATGAGTGTGAGTTATAACACAGTAAAGTTTATGTGCGATCTTACGGAAAACCTGCGGCCAAGACCGGAAATGTCTATCAGCCAGTGGGCGGATCGGCACATGGTGCTTCCGGAGGGCAGCAGTGAGGCAGGACGATATTCGTCCGATACCATTCCGTTTCAGAAAGGGATTATGGATGCGATTGCCGATCCGGAAGTAACTTCGGTATCTGTTATGGCATCTTCGCAGGTAGGAAAGACAACCATAGTGATGTGTGGGATTGGATATTACATTGATTATGAGCCGGCCACACAGATGCTTGTAATGCCAACGATTGCGGATTCAGAACGATTTTCGAAAACGCGTTTTGCAAAGATGATTGCTGATATTCCGGAACTTCGGGAGAAAGTTGCAGATCCGAAAGCGCGTGGATCGAACAATACGATATCACTGAAAAGTTATCCGGGAGGAACGATCGCGTTGAGCGGTGCAAACTCCCCGTCCTCTCTTGCATCCGATCCAAGACGGATTATCTGGATGGATGAGACGGACCGATTTCCGGAGAGTGCAGGAAGTGAGGGAAACCCGATAATTCTGGCCGAAACCCGTGCGACGTCTTATTGGAATAAAAAATATATAAAGACATCGACTCCGACCGTAAAGGGACGAAGCAAGATCGAAGATGCATACAATAAAGGCTCGCAGGAAGTATGGAGTGCGAAGTGCCCGGAATGTGGAGCATGGCAGCCATACAGCTTTCAGAGAATTGATTTTGACTCTGTGTCTATGGCGTGCGAATCCTGCGGATGCCTGATTTCGGAAATGCGCTGGAAACAGAGTGAGCATAAGTGGATTGCAAAGCATCCGGAAAGAAAGAGGAACAGGAGCTTCCGGCTGAACCAGTTGGCAAGTCCTTTTGTAGAATGGCAGGATATTATCGACCGGTTCAAAAGCGCAAATGAGCGATTAAAAAAATATCATGATCCAGAGGACCTGAAAGTATTTGTAAATACAGTATTAGGTGAAACATGGGACGAGACGGAACACGTAGATAATGCAGTGAGCGACGAAACTCTGCAGGCACGGGCAGAACATTACAATGCAGATCTGCCGGATGGAGTCATATTGCTGACAGCGGCCGTTGATGTGCAGGACGATCGCTTCGAGATTGAAGTGCGCGGATGGGCGCGGGAATACGAGACCTGGGGGATTGTAAAGACAGAACTATATGGAGATCTGGTTAAAAAAGCCATATGGGATGAGTTGGAGGAGTATTTATCACAGGTATTCCATTTTGAAGATGGCAGGGAACTTGGAATAGCAGGGTTTGCAATCGACACAGGAGGACATCATACCAACAGTGTATACAAGTGGATCAAGACGATGAAAGCCAAAGGAAAGAAATGCTATGGTGTAAAAGGATATGCTGGAAAAGCGGATCTTTTGTTATTGCACAAAAAGACTGTAGTAGAAATCACAGAGGAAAGACCGAATGGAAAGAAAGTTGTAGTGGATCATACAGTGATCCAGATTGTCGGAGTTGACTCCGGAAAAGAGGACATCACAAACAGACTGAAGATTCAGGAACCGGGAGCGGGATACTGCCATTACCCGGAAGATACCAGAAGGGGTTACGGAAACGAATACTACAAAGGTCTGACATCTGAATCAAAAATCGTGAAAAAAGTCAATGGAGTATACAAGCCGGTATGGGTAAAAAAGAGCGGTGCGAGAAATGAGCCACTGGATCTGTTTAACTACAATTATGTGGTGGAAGAAATCCTAAGACCAAACTGGGATGCACTGGAAGCAAAACTGGAAAATGGAATTAACTATGTTGCAGGAGTACAGAGAAAGAAAAAAACCACTGTACGCAGGACGATAGGGGGGATGGAATTGTGATCATCCGGAACAAAGAAGACTACAAACAGGCACTGGAAGATCTGGCAGACCTTAAGAAAGCAAAAAAGAAAATCCTCGTGGGTGGTCAGTCGTATTCGATTGGAACGAACCAGCTGACACGCGCCAGTCTGAAAGAAATAAACGCAGAAATCAAAGAACTGGAAACCGCAATTAACGCATACGAACAGACCGGAAGCACACGGCGCATTGCAAAGCGTGTAATACCGGTGGATTGAGGAGTATATGGGAATCAGAGGATGGTTTGATAAAAAGAATCAGGAAAAAGAATTAGAAGCGGCAAAGCGAGAGAACGAACTGGAACGGCTAAGGACGAACACAGCAGCGGCCCGCGCGCAGAGGTCGTATGTGCAGCAGTTTATGAATTCGGGATACGGAAATGGCGGAGCCAGTCACACAGAAACGTGGTCAAAAAGCTATCACGACGAGAGCCTGTCGCCGAAATCTGACATCGAAGAAAACCGGAAGACACTAAGACAGCGCACACGGGATCTGGCAATGAATGCGCCGATTGGTGCGGCGGCCATCAATTCGACAAAGACAAGTTGTATTGGCCCGGGACTGATACCAAAACCAAAGATTGACTATGAGTTTCTTGGACTCACAGCGGACGAAGGGAAAAATTTAAGTGATCAGATCAAACGCGAATTTGCTCTTTGGGCGGAAAGTACACAGTGCGATACTGCAGATCTGAACAATTTCTACGAATTGCAGCAGATTGCGTTCGCGGACTGGCTAAAAAACGGGGAAGAATTTGTATTAATACGGTACGAAAAAGAGAATGAAAACATGCCATATCAGCTAAGGCTAAAGCTGGTGCTTGCGGATCGTGTATCAACTCCGGGAGCACTTGACGGAGATTACAGTGGATACGATGAAAAAGCGAAAAACGGGAACCGGATCATGAATGGCATTGAAATTGACCAGAACGGGAAAGTGGTAGCCTATCACATTAGCTCCTTTTTCCCAGGAGAGGATAATTTTGGAGGAAAATATGACTGGACAAGAGTAGAAAAGCGTGGGAACCGGACAGGAAACCCGAATATACTGCATATTTTTAACGCGGAAACAGCGGAACAGTATCGCGGGGTGCCGTTCCTGGCACCGGTAATAAAAACACTAAAGCAGACCACACGTTTTTCGGACGCAGAATTGATGGCGGCAATAGTAAATTCGCTTTTCGCTGTGTTTATCTGTACGGATGACGGAAATGGGATAGATGGATATGGTGGAGAAGATGAAGAAACAACAACCGAAAACGGGGATGTACATATTGGCACAGGCACGGTATCTTACCTGAGACCGGGCGAAGATGTGAAGGCAATTGAATCCACGCATCCATCGAATAACTATGCAGAATTTATGAAAACCATGACCATGCAGATCGGCGCCGCGCTGGAGGTTGCGCCAGAAGTGTTGATGAAACAGTTCGGGCAAAACTTTTCAGCGTCGAAAGGAGCTTTGAATGAATCATGGCGTGCATTTTCCACACGGCGAAAGTGGTTTGTGCGGGATTTTTGCCAGGAAATCTATAATTTATGGATAGCAGAAGCGGTATCAAAGGGGCGGATCAAGGCACCGGGTTTTTTTTCAGACCCGATAATCCGGAAAGCCTATTGCAACGCAACTTGGACAGGACCGGCGCAGGGATGCCTGAATCCAGTGCAGGAAGTAAATGCGGCCATAGCAAGAGTGAAAGAAGGATTCTCCACACACGAGGATGAATGCGTGGCAATGAATGGAAGCGACTTTGGAGAGAATGTCCGCACGCTGAAAAAAGAGAATGAAAGCATTGCAGATGCTATAAAAGCGAGAGAACAACAGGAGGAAAAAGATGGGAAAGATACAGATTAAAGGGCCGATTGTATTAGACACAGATGCATGGATCTACGATTGGCTGGGAATGCCATGTGCGTGCCCGAAGAAATTACAGAAAGCGCTAGAGGAGGCGGGCGGTAAGGATGTAGAACTGGAAATTAACAGTCCGGGAGGATATGTGTCCAGTGGGTTTGAGATGTACCAGGCGGTAAGAGATTACGCAGGGAAAGTAAGTGCGCATGTGATCACTGCCTGTTCTGCCGCTACGCTTTTGGTGTGTGCAGCAGATGAAGCCCTGATATCCGAGGTGGGATATGTAATGATCCACAATGCATCGAGACAGACATCCGGCAACATGAACAAAAACGAGATGCGCCAGTGCGCAGACCAGCTTGCGGAAATTGATGAAGGAATTTTGAATGCATACGTGAACAAAACAGGGAAAAACAGAGAAGAACTGCAGACGTTAATGGATGCGGAAAGCTATATGGGCGCAGAAAAGGCGATCTCATACGGTTTTATTGATGGATATATGAAAGATAACAAAAGTGCAGCAGTGCAGGCGGTTGCATCAGAAACACCAATGATTTCCGCAGAGAAAATGAAAGAGCTTGCAAATCTGATTGAGCATAAATCAGAGAAAGACACTGCAAAGAAAGAAGGAGGAGACAAGATGACATTGCAGGAATTCTTACAAAAGAATCCAGAAGCAAAAGCGGAACAGGATGCTGTTATCGCAGAAGCTACACAGAGCGGAGCAGATGCAGAACGCGAACGGATTCAATCGCTTGATGCGATTGCTAAAACCGTATCGGCAGAAGCATTGAACGAGGCAAAATACGGGAAAAACAAGGTAGATGGGAAAACCCTTGCGTATGATGCAATGGTAAAGGGAGAACTGAAAGCAGAGGCCTATATCAAAGATGCTGTGAAAGACTCGGCAGAGTCTGGAGCTGAAGACGTGGGTGCTGGAAAAGGAGAAGCTGGAGAACCAGAGAACACAGATGCCGAAGATATGGCGACGTTTGTAAACAGTCGGAAAGGGGTGTAAAACAATGGGAAATCTAATCAATGAAGCATACACAGTGCAGAACAGCGGATTACTGTATGATGCATCACATCCGGCGGATGGAAAAATCATAACTGTATCAATTGCAAAAGGCGCAGCTGGAACGATTGAAAAAGGCGAAGTGATTGATTTTGATGCAAGCACCGGGAAGTATTCCAAACATGCGGCAGACAAAACCGTAAGCGTGATTGCGGCGGAAAAAGTAAATTATGACGAAAAAGCGGAATCGGCAGAGGTTATGGTGTTTACGTCAGGTGCGTTTAAAAAGAGCGCGGTTGTGAGCGATCCGGCACTTACGGAAACAGACATTGAAACATTTAGAAGTAAAGGAATCTTTTTGAAGTAGAGGAGGAAGAAATGGTAAGAGAAACATTAACACTGATCAATGCGGTCAAAAAGATGTATCCGGTGGCTACATTTTTCAAAGACCGTTATTTCCCGGATGGAAAAACTTATTATTCCGAAAGGGCACTGATCGAGACAAAGAAGGGTGGAAGAAAGGTGGCTCCGTTCGTAGCTCCAATCGTCAATGGAATTGTAATGGAACGCGAAGGATACAGGGCTGACTATGTAGATGCTCCGTACATCATTCCGAAGATGGTGATCACAGCGGAGATGTTGGCGAAGAAAGCGTTCGGAGAGTCACCAGAGAGCGGGAGATCACCGGCACAGCGTGAAAAAGAGATTGAAGCAGAGTGCATGGACGAGCTTCGCAAGTCAGTATTGCGTCGGCATGAGCTTATGTGCACCGACATTATCACAAGGGGCGAAGTCATCATGAAACATTTCGCATCTGCGCAGGATGCGGAAAAGGGAACCAACTATCAGGAACAGTGTTTGCGCTTTTACGACAAAACGTTCGGCAATGTGTACAAGTTTTCCAAGGACTTCAAAACCATGACCACACGGGAACGGATTCTTGAGCTTTACAAAATCGAGAGCATACTGAAAAAGCGTGGGGTGAAGACGGCGGACATTGTTATGACCGGAGATGTCAGTATGCTGTTTATGGCGGATAAAGATTTCTTGGAATATTACAACAAGAAAGATGTCAATACCGGAAAGATTGACCAGAGTAAGCTGCCGGATGGAGTGGCATACAACGGAACATTGAATGTAAACGGTACCGTGTTCAATATGTTTACATATGATGAAGTCTATGAAGATTTAGACGGAACGGTGAAGGAATTTCTTCCGGCCGGAACGATCGCGTTCTTGCAGCCGGGAATGGGAACCACAGTATATGCACAGGTTACATTCGTGAAAAAAGGCAGCGGTTTCCATTCCTACGCACAGCCGATGGTGCCGCGTGTAACAGAATCTGAAGACAACAACCTGATGGAAGTGCAGGTATATTCCAGACCGGTACCGTATCCGCTGGACATGGATGGTTGGATGGTAGCAAATATCAACAATGTATCTGAAATGTCGGGTGGATCTAATCAGGTGGTTGAGACATCGATTGATTCCGGGAAACCGGTTGATGACGGCGTAAGCCTGAAAACAGAATCCGAGATCAACGCAATGCAGAAAGCGGACTTGCAAACCTATGGAGCATCCATTGGAGCACCGATTACAACGGACATGAAGGTGGATGAATTAAAGGAAACTATTATCGCATACCAGGAGACGTTAGAGTAGGGGGAATGACAAATGATTGCAGTGGCAACAATCGAAAAAAAAGGAAAAACCTTCCACCCAGGGGAGACTGTAACAGGTCTCTCCAAAACGGATGAGAAGTGGATGAAAGACCGCGGTTATCTTGCTGATGCGCCAAAAGAGACAAAAGAAGCAAAGAATCCGGCGGAAAAAGTCTGATGAATAATTTCAGGGATGCATTTGCGGAAGACCTGGACGAAACGTTTTTTTGCGAGGATGAATTCGCGACCGAACATAAGATTGATGGAAAGCCTGTGACTGTTGTGGTTGCAGGCATAGATCAGGAAGACGGGCAGAACACGAAAAATAAGCAGAATACCATAAATCCGAGAGAAAAGTTTGTTTCGGCAGAAGGGATAACAGTATATATCCGGGAAAAAGACGCACGAAAACGATATACCGCGAATGCTATGATTAATTTTGATGGAGAAAATATGTTTGTACTTTCTGCGAGCCATACGCAAGGAATGTACAAGCTGGTGATTGGAAAGAGGAAGTTTTAATATGAGCGAAGCGGTTACGGTGGAAGCGACATTGAAAGAAATATCCAGAAGACTGGGGACACTGGATCAAAAAACAAATGTTGTTATGTCGCGTGCAGCGAACCGAGCAGCAATGACAGGATCAAAAGTGATCCGGCAGGGAACAGGAAGCAGATACAGGATTAACCAGGGAGATGTAAATGCAACCCTGAAAACGACAAAAGCAACATATCAAAATCCAACAGCCGTATTGACTTACAGCGACAGGCATAGAAACTTGTATACATTCGGACAAAAGAACGTGGTAAAGCCTAGGTTTAATATCCGATCATCCAGAGCAGACGCACCGAATCCGCCATTTATAAGCGCGAGTGTAGAAAAATCCAGTGCGTGGACGGCGTTAAACAGAGATCCAAAGCCGTTTATTCGGTCGACAAGAAGTGGAAATACGCTTGTATTGCAGAGAGAAACAAGCGATCGCAGTGCTCCATTGATCGGAAGAAGTGCACCGGCGATTCCACAGATTGTCAAAAATGAAGATACCATGGAAGAATTTCATGAAAAAACAGATCAGATGCTACAGAAAAGAATTGATCACGAGATTGAACAGATTTTAAGAGGTAGAGGATGACAGACATTGAACTGCAGAAAGTGCTTGCGCAGGAATTAAAACAGATGAAATTGAAACGTCTGGACGGAACATTATGGAAGAACTTCCGTGTGTACAAGCAGGGAAAACCATACAAGGACGATCTGGACACAGACGAACAAGAGGACTACATCACAGTTGTCATTGCGGATGAGGATACCGATAAGGATGGGAACATGATCGTGGAGATACAGATGATACTAAGTATTTATCTGTACGATGATAAAAACCAGACGGGAGAACTGATGCTTGCAAACTTTATGAATCAAATCGACTACTATCTGCGAGGAAAACGGATTATTGATGGAAAGTACGAAATGGAGCGCGAGGTACATAAAAGGTTTAATCCGGACTGCTATCCGAATTTTTATGAATCTGCCTACATAACGAAATGGAAGCTGCCAGAAATTGATATGAGAGGAATAGGAGAATTGATATGAACCAGATCATGTATATCGGACCGGATGTGAAAGGAGTTGTAAAACGCAACCAGATTTTCACTTATGATCCGAAAGAAGTGAAAGAAAAAGTAAAAAAGATGTACGAACCGGCGGGTGAGCTGTTTGTAAAAATGGAATTTGCACCGGTGCAAAGAAAATCGGTATGCACAGAGGGGACTCTGTTAAATATCACATACAATAATTTCGCCAGAAAACTGGCAGAGTAGGGGGTAAAAAGTGGAAGATTACAAATATGGATTAAAAACAACCAGATCGGCAAATTCTGCGCGCGTGATTGAAAAGGCAACAGTTGCACAGGCAGCAGTAGGGATTGCGCCGATAAATCTGCTGGATGAGCCACAGGCAGCAGTAAACACACCAATCATCATAGAAAACCTTGCAGATGCGCAGGCACTTTTCGGAAAGTGCAGCAACCCGGCATACACCTTATGGCAGACGTATTTTGCGTCACTGAAAAAATATAAGGTTGCGCCGATTGTGCTTGTAAATGTATTAGATCCAGACAATCCACAACATGTCACGGCGGTAGGATCAAAAGACTATACATTGGAAAAAGGAAGTGTGAATATTAAAGATGAGGGAATTTTACTGGATTCCATAATCGTTACAAAAGCAGCAGGAGATACACCGGCAAAAATAAATGAAGACTACGTGACTTCTTTTGATTCGCGCGGATATGTAGATGTTGCGGTTACAACGACAGGGAGCCTGAGTGAGGAGACCGCCATCAAGATTGCATACACCAAACTGAATCCGGATGGGGTAAAAGCAGCCGATATCATCGGCGGTGTAGATGAAAAAGAAAAGAGAAGTGGTGTTGAAGTGCTGGATGAGGTGTATATGATGCATAATATTGTACCGGCCATTATCTCTGCACCAAAATATTCCAAAGACCCGGCGGTAGCTACAGCATTGGAAGCAAAAGCGGAACTGGTAGGAGATCTGCTGAATGCCACTGCGGTAGTGGATCTGGAATGCGAGACCACAAAGAAAATTCAGGATGCAAAGGCAGCAAAAGACAAGTTAGGCGTGTTCGGTCGCCAGACGGTTATTTGCTGGCCGAAAGTTGTCATGGCGGGATATGAAATCTATGCATCTGCCGAATACTCTGCGCATATGCAGTATGCCATGATGCAGAATGCGGGTATTCCAACATCCACAGACAATACAGAGGCAATGATCGAAGGGATCTGTACGGAAGGTGGAGAGCGGAAGCTCTATACGGAAAAGCAGTGCGCAAATTACCTGATGCAGTATGGAATTGTTTCTTACAAATATCAGAATATGTGGAAGACTATAGGTGAGAATAGTGCAGCGTTTCCGGACGAGACAGCGCAGAATCAGAAGTCGATCAAGGGTGTTGCGATCTGCAACTATCTGGAAAATCGTTTCAAGACAGATTATGCATATCAGATTGGACGAGATACAAAACCTGCAGCCATTAAATCCATAGTAAATGCTTTTAACTACATGCTGTCAAAAATGGTTCCGGACTATCTGGCAGGCGGAGAGATGGAATTTCGGGAGGACGAAAATCCGATCGAACAGATTCAGGAAGGATACTCAAAATTCCGTGTCCACTACGCGGATTATCCGACCACAAAAAGCATGGACGCAGAGTTTGTGTGGGATGTGAGCGATTTGGAAAAAGCATTTTACGGAGGGGATAACGAATGAAAGCAGGAATGATTCCAGACAAAACAAGCAATTTTAACTTATACACGAATACTGCCGATGCAGCAAATCGCATTGTTGGAGTGACAGACAGCATCAATTTGATTGAGCTGGAAAATATGAGTACAACACTGAACTTGGCAGGATTCGCCGGAGAGGTTGATTCTCCGACGGTCGGACAGTACAAGTCTATTACCATAGAAATTCCATTTTCGAACACATCAAAGCAGATGCTGGAGGTGGCGGCGAATGACCAAAATCCGATCATCGCGCGGAGCGCACAGGAATTTATCGACCCGGAAACAGGCAATAAACAGATTGTAAACAGGACTATTACAATCCGTGGATGGACAAAGAAGATTAACTACGGAAAGTTAAACAAAAATGGAAACGGTGAGCCTTCGATTACGAAAGAAACCATCTATTACCAGGATATTATCGATGGAGAAGAAGTTACTTGCATTGATAAATTGAAAGGAACAGTAAAGATCGCAGGAAAAGATATGACCGCGGATATCGAGAATTATATTTAGCAACAAGGTGCGAAAAATTCTACACCGATAATAAAAGCCTGTTGCGACGTCGCAACAGGCTGAATAAGAAAAGGAGAGAGAAAATGGATGAATCAGTAAAATTGGAAGCAAAAATGGACACAACAAACGAGCAGACAAAGAAAAAGGAGTTGCCACCGCTTGTAGCGAACTTCGAAAAAACATACAAATTCGAAGGGAAAGAGTATGACAAGATTGATCTTTCCGGCATGCGAAAGATGAACACAACTGACTCACAGGAGTTGGACGATGTAATGAGGGCGATGGGGAGAGTTTTGGTCAATAAATTTAGAGATACAATGTACTGCAAACATGTTGCAATGCGTGCGACAAGTCTCCCGGTAGAATTTTTTAACGCGCTGTCAATGAAAGATATAAATGAAGTGGAGAATGTGGTGCAATATTATTTTTTAGTTTTATAGGGATCGATGATCTCTCGGAATTAAAAAAACTGACGGTACATATATCCATGAGATTGTGCACATCGTTGCAGTATTTGCGGGAAATGCCGATTGAAGATCTACTGGAAGTGGCAGATGAAATCATACAAGCGCAAGGAGGCAACACATAATGGGAAAAAATGTCACATTCAAAACGACGCTGGAAATCGGAGCAAAAAAAGGAACCGGGTACGATGCCGTACTGAGTGGATCTGTAAAAAAACTGAATGCAATGGATCGGGTGGCCATGAAAGCCGGAAGGGTGATGCTTGGAACAGGAGTGGCAGCCGGAACTGCGGTGGCTGTTATGGCGGCAAAAGCAAATGAGACATACAGCAACTTTGAGACACAAATGAAAGAACTGCAGGCTATTTCCGGAGCAACAACAAGCCAATATGAGCAACAGAAAAAAGCTGCGATGGATGCGGGGCAGACCACAAAGTTCACAGCTGCGGAATCTGCGGAAGCTATGAAGTATATGGCGCTTGCAGGCTGGGACGTTAATACACAGTTAAAAGCATTAAATCCAATGCTAAAAACAACAGCGGCCACGAATGGAGAATTAAAGACCACATCCGATCTCGTGACAGATTCCATGTCAGCTGTTGGAGTCGGAGTTGAGGGAATGGAAACATACCTTGACAAAGTTGCCATGGCAAACAACAAGGCAAACACAAATGCGGAGCAGTTGCTCCGTTCACTGGTTAAATCCGGAGGCGCCGCTAAAACGCTGGGCGTATCCATGGACGATTTGATTACAGCCACTGGGGTTCTGGCGAACAACGGAACAAAAGCAGAAGAATCCGGAACGGCCATGAATTCTATTTTGACGCGTATTGTGTCGAATTCGACGGCTATGAAAGCGTTTGACAAGCTGGGCGTAAGTTTGTGGGATGCAGACGGTAAGTTTGTGGGGTTGCGCCAGACACTGCTGAATATAAACGATGCAATGGCGGACTACACGGACGAACAGAAAGCTACAACCATGGCTGCTATTGCCGGAGTACATCGATACAGCCAGTTTGGATACCTGCTTGACTCCGTAAAGGAGAGCACGAAAGACGGTGCATCCGCATGGGATACGCTGGAGAGCTCTATATCAAACAGTACCGGTGCCATGAATAAGATGTACGACACCACAACGGATACGCTGGCAAACGCGAAAGCAATCCGGCAGTCAGCACTTGAGGATATGCAGATCCGGGTAGTGGATACCGTAAGCGATTCGGAAAAAGAGTTTATCCAGTGGGAAGCGGAATTCATCCCGACGGTTACGAAAGATCTGCAAGCCTATGCGCAGGCTCACCAATACGATTTTGCTAACGCAATCGAAAGTGTGGAGGGAACCGTCGAAAAAGCGTATGAGGTTGGATCTTCGGCTGTATCGTTTATCGTAGAAAATAAAACCGCTGTAATTGGAGCGCTGAAAGGCGTGGCTGGTGGAATCCTTGCGATTGATATAGCGGCAAAAGGAGCAAGCGCTGTAAACGGAATAAAAAAGTTTATGGAAACGTTCGGCGGCGCCGGTGGCGGAGTGACAGGGGTAACACTTGCGGTATCTGCAGCGATTGCAGGATACAATGCTATAAAAGGCGCGATAGACAATGCCAACGAGAAGATGGCACAGAGTAACCTGGAAGATCATTTTGGAAATGTACGGCTAAGCCTGGATGAAATCGACAAACTGGCACAAAACATCATCGGAGAAGACACAATGATGAAAGTGGATGCGCTGAATGAGGCGATGCAGCAAAGCGAAACGTCTCTTGGGAACATCACGGACAGTCTGACGGATGTAGAAAAGAGCTCATGGAAGGTAAACGTGGGCTACAGTATGGACAAGGATGATTATCAATCCTATGCCACGCAGTTAGACACTTACACTAAAAACGTGGAGCAATACGCATCAGATCGTGGATATGAGGTGCATATTTCGACGGCGCTTCTTTTCGGAGATGGAAGCGAGCAGGATGAGGAACTTTCCAATACTTTTAAGGGCGCACAGCAGCAACTTGATACTTTGGGAGATGAGTTGCACGACTATCTGTACGATAAAACGAATGGTGCACTTTTAGATGGAATCATTGATATTGACGAGAACAAGGTTGTCGAAGAATACCAGAAAAAGATGCAAAGCATCGTTGAAAAAATGAATGCGGCAGAGACGAATGCTCAGTTTGATGCGATTGAAATGAAGTATTCCGGAGCGGATTTGGACTCCAAGGCATTTGAGCAGTTGCAGAAAGAACTACAGAAACAGGTTAAGGATGCGGCAGACAAAGAGGAAGAAGCCTATCAGAACACCCTGCAGGGATATGAGTACAAGAAAGCAACAGACAGCTCCTACACGGATACGCAGTTTGAAAAGGACAAGGCGGCAGCGGCTAAAGCCTACCACAAGGGCGTGGAAGGCACACAGGTAAAAGCAGCAGATTACACAGTGAGCACAGTTGATGATGCATATTCTGGAAAAATCAAAAAAGCCATGGAAGATGCGCAACAGGTCTATGAAACCTATACTGATTTAACAAACGAAGAGACACGGTCACTGTGGAAAAATAATCCAGGGCTAGCCGTGAACAATTTGGCGAACGAAGTAAATTCAATCTACGGAACGGAAATAACAAAAGCAGACAAAAAAGGCCTTGGAAAAATTGCAGTGGAAATGAAGAACCAAATCGAAGATCTGCAAGACGCTGCGCGACGTTATGAAGAGGCTGGAAAGGAAGTACCGGATGCGATAAAAGAAGCACTTGAGGGAATGTATACAATTCAAGGATTGTCGGGAAATTACGACGCTTTATCGCAAGGAATTCTTAGCAAACTACTTACGGATGACGACTTTACTAGCTTTGTAAGGCAGTCAGGTGATGAATTCACAAAGGCGTATTTTGGTATTGAGAACGAAGCGAAAACAACGTTTTCAAAAGGTTATGATATTAACACAGATATTCGACTAAGCCTTGACACAAAATTGACGAATATTAATTATTCCGTGACGGATGCCATGCAGAAAGCACAGAGTTATATCCAGCAAAAGAATGATGCGCATCCGATCAATACCAGCACGAAACTGGCACAGGATATTATAAATATCAGCAATGGGAAAATGCCGGGAGCTAAAAAGACCGTACCTTTTACGCAAAATGCGAAAGGTGGATTTTACGACAAATACACTATTACATCGCTAGTAGAGGAAGGAAAGCCGGAAGCGGTACAGCCGTTGGATGGTTCCAAGCGGGCAAAGGACATCTGGTATACATCTGGGGCGATGCTGGGGATGTTTGACAGACAGCCGCGTACTATATTAAGTAACAGCCAACAGACAGCGCAGCAGTTGATATTTAATCCGACAGTGATTATCCAGGGAAATGCGAAGAAAGCGGATGTACAGGACGCAATGCGGACAACTTATGGGGATGTACAGAATATGTTGCAAAAAGCGGCAAAGAAGAAAGCGAGAGTGGCATTCTGATGGGAGGATATTATTGGACAACCAAAGAAGGGGACATGTGGGACCTGATCGCATGGAAAGTCTATGGGGATGAGTCACGGACGGATCTTTTGATGGGTGCTCAAGAAAATGCTATTTTTTTGACGACAACAATTTTTTTGGATGGAGTAAAAATCTGGTGTCCGTATTTTGACGCAGAAGATCCAGACACAGAAGAAGAATTGCCACCGTGGAGAGATGTGGAATGAAAAGCACGATTATCTTGAAATACAACGAGAAAGACGAACAACATAAAATAACGTCAGACATGGAATCGTTTGAGTGGGTGGATAACGCAAGTGGATCGGCTGACACGCTAACTCTTACACTTAGAAATGATGGAAAGCAGAAGTGGATGCGTGGATACATGCCGACATCAAAGGATTTTATCCAAGCGTGGATACAGACACAGGACTGGCCGGTAGGCAAAGCCACGCAGAAGGTGTACTGTGGAAAATTTATGCTGGATTCATTAAGCTTTCATGGCTTTCCGGAAACGGTAGAAATATCTGGGTTATCAGTTCCGATTAATACGGGATTTAACGTAACTCAAAGACATAGAACATGGAAAAAGACAACGATTAAAACCATCCTTTCCGCTTTGGCGAAAAATGCAGGGATTCCGCTGCAATTTGACGCAAGCGATCACAAAATAGATAGCATTTCACAAAGCGGAAAGACGGATCTGAGTTTTGCTTTTTCGATTTGCCAGGACTATGATCTTTGTCTGAAAATTTACAACAAAAAAATGGTTGTATATGACCAGACAAAGTACGAAAGAAAGAAAGCAATCACAACGATAAAGCGCACATCTCTCGGAGGGTCAAACGCATACGAGATCAGCGATCAGCGATCGAAGGAATACAATGCGGTAAAGATCAGCTATACCGGGAAAAACGGAAAGACACTCTCATATACATTTCACAGACCGGGAACGAACGGGAGCCGCGTTATGTATGTAACCGAAAAAGCGGAATCTCTAAAGGATGCAGAATTGAAAGCGAAAGCGGCATTAAGATCGAGCATAAGGGAATGCAGAACGGCAACTATTACGTTGACTGGGAACACGATGTATACAGCAGCGGTAAATGTGAATCTGAAAGATTTTGGAAAATTGGACGGAAAATACTTCATAGATTCTGCGACAAATACAAAAAGCGGAGGAGCTTATACTACGGCACTTACGCTCCATCAGGTTGTTGCAGATTTTTAGGAGGGAAAATGAAACTGTTTTATTGCAAAATTGTTTCTGTAAATTATAAATCAGGAACTGTAAAAATCGTAATACCAGATGCGGATGGACAAGTTCTGGAAGATGTGCCGTTGCTTGCATGGGACTACCACATGCCACAGGACGGAGATACCGTTGCGGTATTAGCGGAAGAATATAATGGGGAAATAGAAAAAGCATTGGTTCTTGGACCGGTGTATTCAGAGACTAATCAGCCGGACGATGGGAAAAAGGGACTGTACTATATTAGCCTACCTGGAGGAGCTGCATTAAGATATGAAAGCACAGAGCAAATAATGAGTATAACAGCACGGACGCTTAGTGTAAAAAATTTGTTATACGACACACTTGAAAAGAAGGAATAAGAATGGGGAAAATCGGAAGTTTTGGAGATGTAACTTTTGAAATTAAAGAAAATGAAAAGGGAGTAAAAGCACTATCTATCCAGGATATGGTAAGGGAGGGAGATGCAACCCATTCGGAGCACCCAAGAGATGGAAAAAAACCATGGCTGGAATTTTCCAATCCGGGATTGGATGAAGTGACGTTTACTATTATTGCGGACGCACAATTTCAGGTAAAACCAAAAAGCATTGAGAAGAAATTGCGAAAATACAAAAATGAGGGTGCAGCAAAATATTTGACGCTGGGTGGATCGAAAGTTGGATCAAACCCTTTTGTAATAACAAAAATGTCGGATGCTTATAAAACCATTATGTGGAATGGCCGTGTGCAGTCAATAACCATGGATATAACATTAAAAGAAAAGCCGACAGCTCACAAAAAGAAAAAAACGGCAAGCAAAAAAAACGATAAAAAAACAAAAACAGCTAAAAGTGCCAAAAAAGCTTCTTACGACATTTATACTGTGAAAAAAGGTGACAGCCTGTGGAAAATAGCAAAGAAATACTATGGAAGCGGTGGGAAATATACAAAAATATATAACGCGAACAAAAACCAGATTAAAAATCCAAACTTAATACGTGTTGGAATGAAATTAAAGATACCAAAGTAGGGAGAAAATATGGACAATGTAGAATTTGCAGGAGAATATTCAAACACAGACAGAAAAATGATTGAAGATAATCTCGGCACTATTGCAAGTACGCCATATGGTTCCGCCCCATATGCAAGAGATATTGGAGTGCATAGAATTGCGCTGCCCACACAATACGCAAAAAACGAATACGCAAGTGAGCTAATAGCGCAAGCGGAGGAGTGGGAAGATCGTGCAGAAGTTACACAGGTAGATGTGGATAATAACGGAAAAGTAAAGGTGGTGATTGCGGATGTCGGCAATTGATATATTGGAAGCACTTCCGGAAATTGATTTAATTAAAGAGGAAGATCTGGACGTGAACCATATAATCGAAGAAATGGTGAATGATTTTGAAACAGATTACGAGGAAAAGAACGGTGAAGAAATAACGTTATATCCAGGAAACTATATAAAACTGCTGATCAATGCGACGGCGGGAATGTTTTCGCAGCTGGCGTATGTGATGCAGGAGAGATATCGACAGAATTTCTTAAAATATTCGCACGGAGCGGCTTTACGAAATCTTGGAGCGTTAGTTGGATATGCAGAAACCGGAGAAGAAAGCGCACAGGCTACCCTACGGTTTACAGTGTCGGAAAAGCAGAACAGGGATATTAAAGTTCCGCAGGGAACATTAGTTACGGCGGGGGATCAGGTTTATTTTGCTACAAACGAAGAAGTTATAATTCCGGCCGGAACAGAACATGCAGACACTGTTGCAACATGCACAGAGACAGGGGATGGGGGAAACGGATACCTTCCGGGCCAAATCAATATAATAGTAAACCCGATAGCTTATGTGGATGGTGTTAAAAACTTAACCGAGTCTGCAGGAGGACGTGGAACATTTAACACTGACGAACTTAGGGAAAATATATACAACTCACCGGATCTGTTTTCCGTAGCAGGACCAGAACCTGAATATATAGAGCTGGTAAAGAGGTACAGCGGTAATATAGTGGACGCGCGGATTGATACGACGGAGGATGCCACTGTAAAAATCTACGTACTATTGCAAAACGGGAATGTACCAGACAAGGAAAAGTTGAAAGACATCCTGAATTACATCATCGACCAGAAAAAGAAGGTAGATACGGACAGAATAGAAATTCTTGCACCAGAGATTGTGGAATACAGCATAGAAGCCACATACTACATATCCTATGATCAAAAAGAAACAGAGACCACCATAAAAGAAGAAATAGAAGGCGCAGCGGAAGAATTCAGGGATCATACGATGGAAAAAATAGGTCGTGCAATCAATCCAAATATGATGGTTGCATACATGAATGCGGCTGGAGCGTCACGAATTGAAATTACATCACCTGTTTACAAAGCGATCGAAAAAAATCAGGTTGCGCATTGCGCGAAAATTGATCTTATATACGGAGGATTGGAAAAGGAGTAGAGGATGTACAAACTGGATGATGAAGATACATTGTATATGTCACTGCCACCTAATCTGCAGAATAAAGACACAAGAAGTCTGAGTGTGGCGTTTGCAAAGCAAATGAAAAAATACCTGGCTTATGCTGATCGGCTGAATGTATGGGGGAATATCGATCATCTTGAGCCAGAGCATTACGATGTGTTCGCTGCTTGTATCGCGGCTCCGTATTACAGATCAGATTTCCCGGATGATAAAAAGTTGAAACTGATAAAACAAAACTATAGTGTTCGAAGGTCCGCAGGGACGCAAACCGCGATAGACGCATTATTGGAAAACGTATTTGACGATGCACGATATATCCCGTGGTATGAATACGGTGGGAAACCATATCATTTCAAAGTGCTGCTATTCGATGTGTTGAAAGAGAACAATATCGAATTGATGAGCAATGCGATGAAAAAGGTAAAAGCAGCGAGATCAATTATGGACGCGGTAGATATAGGGCGCATAGCAACAAACGTAACATATTGTGGGGTTGGAAGCTGCATTGCATCGCATCCTCCAGAGATACGCGAAGGATTTTCGATCAAAGGAGAGGATATTGTATCAAAAATACAATCAGGAGTTGAAACGGTCGGGATAACGAAAGAACCAACTATCAGAGAAAATCTCAAAGAGGCTGGGGAAGATATTTCGGCAGAAAGATATGTAGGAGTAGCGGAAACACAGACGGTAAAACAACCTGTTATTCGCGAGAACTACACAGAACGCTCAACTATACAACAGGCTATAGCAAGTAATATACAAGTTGATAGCATACACAAAAATGTAATAAAAGAACAGGAGGGATAAAATATGCCACAACCATTTTCAGGAGCTGTGATGACAAACAATGGCGCAGCATTGCTAACCAGAGCACAGGCAGGCGAAATTAAAATCGAATTTACCCGTATGGTGGTTGGAAATGGAACTTATTCGGCAAGCGAAAAAACACTTGCAAAATTACAGCAGGCAACAAAGTTGAAATCACAGAAAAACAGCTATACACTATCGGACATTGATGTCTATAGCAACTACTCTGTTAAGGTCACAGGGCTCATAACAAACCAGGACCCGGTATCTCATGAAACACTGGTAACGGAAGGATACTATATTAATGAAATCGGGCTTTACGCAAAGCCTTCCGGCGGCGCATCCGATACGGAGGTGCTGTATTCCATTGCAATAACTTCCGGGCCAAACGGCGACTTCATGCCGCCTTACAACGGATACAATCCGGCACAGATTACGCAGGATTACTTTGCTACCGTAAACAATAGTACAGAGGTAACTATTAACACAGCGGGAGCCGCGCTTCTCGCGGAGGACGCGAATAAACTCCGCGATGACACCACGAAAATGAAATGCAAGATCGGCATTGATAATGGTCTGATTTATGTTCAGGCCATAAGCGAATAAGGAGGATAAGAGCAAATGGAAATTGGAGAGAAAATTTACGTGGCCGACAAAGAGACGCAGGACAAGATTTACAATATTCTTGCGGCAGAACCGGTGTGGGGGTTCGTTGAGCACATGGATATTAAAAGCCCTTCCGCTAGAGTAACAGCTATCGGGCTGAATAAGAATTACAAAAATGTTACCAGAAACGGAAGTACCGGCATTGTTTCGTTGAACGACTGGGCGGATCATCCGGTTATCAAGGCCAACAAGCCTTATATGGTAAAAGCGGACGGAACACCGGACTACCGCCTCATGGAAACAGACTACACCAAGAAACTTGATGGAACCACTTCTGATGTGTCTAACACATCATATAATGGCGGCGCTTTCGCTTGGTTCCCTAAGATTTACAAGTATGAAAAGATGGAGGGTAACGATCGTACCGTATTATTCTCTATGAGCGCAAGAGACGGTTATGAGCCTAACGGATTCATTGATCCTTCAAACAATGTTCTGGAAGGCGTTTGGCTGCCTATGTTCTATGGTTCCAGACTTGGAGCAGACGGATCAACTCCTAAGATGGTAAGTTTAGCAGGATTACAGCCGTCGTATAATACAAATGCAAATCAAGAGCGCACAGCCCTGCAGAACTTCTCCGCAAGAGCGCAGTTCCTTGGAGGTCCTATCGTGGAGACAATCATTGATTTTTTAATCATGATTTCCGGAACAACGGATTTACAGATGGCATTCGGGAATGGAAATTGTAGCGGATATGACGCATCACAGGCACCTACATATGGTGTAAAACAGAACGCCGTTGTGAGTGGCGGGCAGTTCTACGGAACAGACGACGGAAAGAGCCTGAATAAGATTTTTCACAGCATCGTTCTTGGAAGTTATCAGCAGTGGATGAGAGATCCGTATGAGATTGTTGTAAACGGACGCGTGAAGGTAAGCAAGAACTACACCTATGATTTAACAGGCGCAACTTACAGCGATACCGGAATCAATGTACCAAATAATATGACATGGGACGGGAACAATAATGCGTTGGATTATCCAACAGAATACAGGACGGTTTCAGGATACGGAGCGATTCCGGCCGGAGAAATGAAAGGAGGAAGTACCGCAACTGGGGGCTGCGATGGTTTGTGGAGACATAATCCATCGACTACGTTCACGGCGGTCGCCCTTCGCTTCGGTGGTTGCAACCACGGTTTGGTTACGGGCCCGCGCGCCCGCAATTGGAGCAATGCTGCCGGGGCTGCGCCCTGGGACTTCTCTGCCGCCGATCTTCTTTTACCACCTGTCGGCGTAGCCGTTTAGGGGGTCTGGGGGTACGCGTAGCGTAATTCCCCCAGAAGTAGAAAATTTATAGGTTCTACATAAATAACAGGGGAGGGAGCAGGCGTCACTTTGGGCGGTCGCCCTTCGCTTCGGTAATTGCAACAACGGTTTGGTTACGGGCCCGCGCGCCCGCAATTGGAACAATGCTGCCGGGAATGCGAACTGGAACATCTCTGCCGCCTTTATTCTATCCAATACTGGAAGATAGACATAAAGCCTTGCGCCCTTCCTACACCGCTGACGGTTGAGACACCGTTATATCCGCAATTATTTGTTTGGTGAGTGAAAATTAACTCGATACAGGGCGAGTGGCAAAGCGGTCGCACCTGCTATTCGTAGGGGATAGAAGAAAAAATGTCTTATAGGAGTACAAATTTTTGAAAAAGTACAAATATCTGTATCAAAGAATGCTGGATGAAAACATCATCCGTAAGGCATATAAGAAGTTGCGAAAAGGAAAGGCCAAGCGCAAAGGAATTATCGCAATAGACGCAAACCTCGACATTGAAGTTGCAGCAATGCAAAAGATGATCGAAAACACAAAGCCGCCAGACGTTCCGGTTGAGAATCCGGAGCTGGCATATAAACCATGCAAGAGGACGCCGAAGATCATCTTTGAGCATGGCAAGAAAAGAAAAATATTCATGCCGGAAATACACGAACAGTGGTTGCATCATATCATCGTGCTTATTTTGGAACCGATCATAACAGCTACATCATACCGGTATTCCTGTGGCAGTTTCCCAAAGCGGGGAGTGCACTACGGAAAGAAATATATCATGAAAATATTGAGAAGCGGTAAAGGTATAAGAAACTTCGGGAAGATCGACATCCGACATTTTTATGACAATATCAGAATCAATATCCTGATGAAAGAGCTTGCTATCAGAATAAAGGATAACTGGTTTTTGTACATCATCCGGCTATGCTTAAAGGGATTCAAGAAAGGGATTCCATTAGGATTTTATATTTCACAATGGCTTGCAAATTACATCTTAGAGCCGCTCGATAAATTTATTACAGAGAAGCTGGGCTTAGATAAGTTCGTCCGGTACATGGACGACATGATATTTTACGACAATGCCAAGAAAAATCTGCAGAGAGCAATTGCTGAAATCAGGATCTTTATCGGACACAGGTACCGACTGAAACTGAAAGACAATTATCAGGTATGCCGTTTCTTTTACGAAAGCAAGAAAAGGGAAATCGGAAGACCGCTTGATTTCATGGGCTTTCAGTTTTACAGAAACAAAGTCATTCTTCGGAAAAACATTATGATAGCAGCGACCAGAATGGCAAAACGGCTTGCGAAAGCAAAAGCAGTAGGCAGGGGCTATTATGCGAAACATGTTAAATCTATGCTTAGTTACGTGGGCTGGTTTGATTGTACAAACACTTACGATTGCTACACTAAATACGTCAAGCCACTTGTAAACATAGGCAAGCTAAAAAAGATAGTATCAAAATTAGATAGGAGGAAAAATCGAAATGAAACAGTGGAAAAAAGAACGTTGCAGTACGCGACCTAAGGAACTGGAGCTTATCGCGCATGGTGTATATATGCAGCGCCGGAACATTGAGGCGGTAGAACATGAAGCCACAGAAGAAATGACAGAATACACCGACTATGTGTGCGATAGTAGAGAAATTACCGAATCGGAGTACGAAATGCTCAAGAGCATTGAAAGCATCAATACCGATAAGGCAATCGAAGAATACACATTGCAGCTTATGCAGGAAGGAGCGATCTAACGATGAGTACATTAGCATTAGTATTTAAGAGACTTTACTCAAAGGGAGAGATAACGAAAGAAGATGTTGCAGAGAGAGTAAAAACCGGGAAGATCACAAAGGCTGATTACAAGTATGTAACGGGAGAAGATTATGCATCATGAACATATAGATCTGATACAGGTTGCGGATTTGCAGAACGATATTATAAAAATGCAGTCCGATGTGATTGACAAGCTCTACAGGCAATTGTGCCAAATTCTGCCGGCAAGCGCACTTGATGTATTGCCACTCTATACTATGCAGACGGCGGCAGACGAACGAAAGAAATTGGAAACCGAATATGGTGAATAAAAGGAGGAACAGAAAGATGAAACAGGCATTATGTACGATGATTGGATTGATTGGATCAGCGATTGCAGCAACATTTGGGGGATGGGATACAGGATTGATTACACTGGTTATATTTATGGCGCTGGACTATGTATCTGGGCTTGTGGTGGCTGGGGTATTCCATGCTAGCACAAAAACAGACACAGGAGCACTGGAAAGTCGAGCAGGATGGAAAGGCTTATGCCGAAAATGTATGACACTTGTGTTTGTCCTGGTGGCGTACAGATTAGATTTGGTTATAGGGGTAGATTACGTAAGAGATGCGGTGATTATTGCATTTATTGCAAATGAGACAATTTCGCTGGTTGAAAATGCTGGGTTAATGGGAGTTCCACTCCCGAAAGTGATCAATAATGCAATCGACATCCTGCAGAGAAAAGGAAGTGATAAACATGGCAATTAAGGCAAAAACGTTGCTGGCGAACAGGAAGAACTATGGAAACAAGAGAAGCCTGTCAACGATCAGATACATAGTGATCCACTATACAGCCAACGATGGCGATCACGATGAGAATAATGCGAACTACTTTAGCAAAAATGTGGTAAAGGCAAGTGCACATTATTTTGTGGATGACGACTCGTACACAAAATCTGTCCCGCTATCATATGTTGCATGGTCTGTCGGGGGGAAGAAATACCCGAATTGCAGCAAGACTGGAGGCGGAAAATACTATGGCAAGTGCACAAATGCAAACTCCATCAATATCGAGTTGTGTGACACTGTAAAGGACGGAAAAATTATGGCCAGCAAGCAGACGACCGCGAATGCGCTTGCGCTTACGAAGAAACTTATGAAAAAATATGGAATTGACAAAGCACACGTGATCAGGCACTTTGACGTGACGGGAAAGCCGTGCCCGGCATATTGGGTGGATGATGCAAAATGGAAAAAAGAATTTTGGAACAAATTATAATACAAGGGGCGGCGAAAGCTGCCCCTTATTTTGCACATTAAGCTAAAGGGAGAGGTGGTGGAAAGATTTGACAGAGCGTGTGAAAGTGTCGGTATAAGTAAAGCTGCGCAGCTAACGAAAATGATGTTGGAGTTTGCGGAAGAAGAAAATATGTAAAAGCACGTAAATTAATTTTTGCTTAATTAAAAAAACAGAATTAAAAGGACTTAAAACGAATTGTCAGATAATAGTGGTATACATGTGGGCTACAAAAAATGCCGAAAACCGCAGAAATAAGCGAATAAATTTTAAGCAAATGTTAAGATAATATCTCTCGACTGTTTATAAATTCTCATTTATAATAGGTCTATCAATTATTTTTTCAGCAGGTTTGTACGAAGGGAAAACATATGAAATTATTAACATTTACAATACCGTGTTACAATTCACAGGATTATATGCGTCACTGCATTGAATCGATTCTTCCGGGAGGGGAAGATGTGGAGATTCTGATTGTGGATGACGGATCAAAGGATGATACCGCTGCGATTGCAGATGAATATGCCGAAAAATATCCAACGATTGTAAAAGCAATTCATCAGGAGAACGGGGGACATGGAGAAGCTGTGAATGCGGGAATCCGCAATGCAACCGGTTTATATTTTAAGGTAGTGGACAGTGATGACTGGGTAGACTGGAACGCTTATCAGGCGATTCTTGCAAAGCTTAGGGAGATTGCAGGGGGAAGTGTGGCACTTGATATGCTTCTGGCAAATTATGTATATGAGAAGGAAGGGGCAAAACACAAGCGGGTCATGCGTCAGACCGGTTTTCCGAAAGATCAGATCTTTACCTGGAGTGATGTGCGGCATTTTTATAAAGGACATTACATACTGATGCATTCCGTGATCTACCGTACAAAACTTCTCCGGGAATGTGGACTTGAACTGCCGAAACATACTTTTTATGTGGATAACATTTATGTATATAAGCCATTGCCGCATGTGCGGACGATGTATTATATGGATGTGGATTTTTACCGTTATTTTATCGGAAGAGAGGATCAGTCCGTCAATGAGAAGGTGATGATCAGCCGGATTGACCAGCAGATCCGTGTGAATAAGATCATGATTGACGATGTGGATCTGAATAAAGTGTCCAATTATAAATGCCGGCATTATATGATAAACTATCTGGAAATTATCACGGTTGTCACGACGGTTATGCTGCTGCGTTCCGGCACAGAAGAAAACCTTGAGAAAAAGCGTGAATTGTGGCGGTATATCAAAAACAAGGATATCGGGCTGTTTCACCGCCTGCGCAACGGCATTATGGGACAGACCATGAATCTGCCGGGAAGAAGCGGAAGAAAAATTTCAGTTGCGGCATACCGTCTGTCGCAAAAAGTGGTTGGATTTAATTAAAAAGGTTCACTGTCTTGTCACCTGTAAAGATATGTGCTATACTGCATGTCAAACACTATTGAAATATTCATACAGAAGGTGGCAAAAATGAAAACAGATATTCTGATCGTGGGAAGCGGATGTTCCGGTTTATACTGTGCATTAAATCTTCCGCGGGAGAAACAGATTACAATTATTACAAAGTCAGATGTTAAGAGCAGTGATTCTTATCTTGCACAGGGAGGAATCTGTATGCTTAAGGATGACAGTGATTATGACAGTTATTTTGAGGATACGATGAAAGCGGGACATTATGAAAATGACCGGGAATCCGTATCGATTATGATCCGTTCGTCACAGGATGTGATTCATGACCTGATCGGATTTGGCGTGGATTTTGCCCGTGACGAGAATGGCAATCTTGCATTTACCAGAGAGGGAGCACATTCGGACAAGCGTATCCTTTTTCATGAGGATATTACAGGAGAAGAAATTACAAGCAAGCTGCTTGCAGTTGCCCGCAAGTGTCCGAATATTACCATATTGGAAAATACCAGGATGGTAGATATTGTGACGAAGGATAACTGCTGTTACGGAGCCGTAATCCGCAGGGAGGACGGTACAATTGAAACGGTGGAAGCGGAGCATACCGTCTGGGCATGTGGAGGAATCGGAGGATTATATCGTCATTCGACCAATTTCCGTCATCTGACCGGAGATGCCCTTGCACTTTCCATCAAACATGGAATCCGTTTGAAAGATGTGAATTATGTACAGATTCATCCGACCACATTCTATTCGCCGGACGAAGAGGAACGCAGTTTTCTGATTTCGGAATCTGTCCGCGGAGAAGGGGCAAAGCTTTATGACAAGAATATGAAACGGTTTGTCAATGAGCTGCTGCCACGTGATCTGCTGGCAGAAGAAATTTATAAGCAGATGGCAAAAGATGGAACAGATCATGTATGGGAAGATCTGCGTACCATTCCAAGAGAAGAATTGATGGAACATTTCCCGAATATTGTGGAACATTGCCGTGAAATGGGGTATGATGTAACCAAAGAATGCATTCCTGTGGTACCGGCACAGCATTATTTCATGGGTGGGGTATGGGTAGATCACGAAAGCCATACGTCCATGGAACGTCTGTATGCTGTGGGAGAGACGGCATGTAACGGAGTACACGGAAAAAACCGTCTGGCAAGTAATTCTTTGCTGGAAAGCCTTGTATTTGCAAAACGGGCGGCAAAGCAGATGAGTGGGCAGAAGGAAACGATTTCCACAGCACCGGAACTGTTTGCGGCAATTGACCGGAGTATCTATGCGGATGCCAAAGCACTGTCGAGCCAGTATCATGAATATGTACGGGAAGCGATTATCGCGGCAGATGCAAAGATGCAGCAGGTACAGGATGCAAGGACAAAAGCAACGGTTGCATTTCGCAAGCAGTGTGCACAGGTCGGATAAAATAAAATAAGAAAATCAGGAGAGAGAGATGTACGATCAGGTAACTTTAAAATTAAATGTAGATCCATGGATTCTCAGTGCTTTAAAAGAAGATATCACAAGTGAGGATGTCTCCACAAACAGTGTCATGCCTCATCCACAGGCAGGAGAAGTGGATCTTATCTGCAAAGAAGATGGCATTATATGCGGGCTACAGGTATTCGAGAGAGTGTTTACACTTCTCGATGAAAAGACAACCGTTGAATTTTTGGTGCAGGATGGAGCAGAAGTTCATAAGGGACAGCTTATGGCAAAAGTGCATGGCGATATCCGGACCCTTTTATGCGGAGAGCGTACCGCACTGAATTATCTGCAGCGTATGAGCGGAATTGCAACCTACACACATTCCGTGGCAGAATTATTAAAAGGAACCGGAATCAAACTTCTGGATACCAGAAAGACAACACCAAACAATCGTATTTTTGAAAAATATGCAGTAAGAATCGGTGGTGGAAATAACCACAGATATAATCTTTCCGACGGGGTATTGCTGAAAGATAATCATATCGGAGCTGCAGGCGGAGTAAAAGAAGCGATTGCTGCTGCAAAGGAGTATGCACCGTTTGTCCGTAAGATTGAGGTAGAAGTAGAAAGTCTGGATATGGTAAAGGAAGCTGTGGAGGCAGGTGCGGATATTATCATGCTGGATAATATGGACACCGATGCGCTGAAAGAAGCCATCGCCTATATTGACGGACGGGCAGAGATTGAAGTTTCCGGAAATGTGACGAAAGAAAATATTGCAAGACTGACCGGGCTTGGCGTAGATTATGTTTCCAGCGGAGCACTGACACATTCGGCTCCGATTCTGGATATTTCTTTGAAAAATCTGCATCCGGTAGAAAATTAAAGAAGGTGGGATTCCAGAAATGAGCGGGGAAGAAAGGCGTGGAAAAATTATACAGGCACTAAAAAACAGTGACAAAGCAGTTTCTGCCACGACACTGGCAAAAGAATTTGACGTGAGCAGACAGGTCATTGTGCAGGATGTTGCACTTCTTCGGGCAAATGGAAAAAATATATTTTCGACCAACCGGGGGTATCTGATACAGGAAGATGAGGAGACAACCCGTGTATTTAAGGTACAGCATGAAGATGATGAGGTTGAAAAAGAGCTGACAACGATTGTGGATCTCGGAGGAACCGTTGAGGATGTATTTGTATATCATAAGGTATACGGAGTGCTTCGGGCAGAGATGAATATCAAATCCCGTATGGATATCCGCAATTATATGGAGGAGATCCGTTCCGGGAAATCCAGTCTGCTGAAAAATGTTACTTCCGGATATCATTATCATACGGTCCGGGCGGAACGCGTGGAAATTCTGGATATGATTCAGGAGGAATTGCAGAAGAAGGGGCTCCTTGCAAAACTACAGGACTATGAACCTGTTGATTTTTGGGGACAGAATAATTATAATGAGTAAATGACTACTATTGTGATTATTGATAAGAAGTCAGAGAAAGAATAAAAAGGAGAAGGATGGAATGAGCGACGAGTTTACAACAAACGAAAACGGTTCAAAAACACCGGAGGAAACAAACTTTCAGGATTATACGGCACCGGAAAATGAGATCGTACAGAATGAAACATCACAGATGAAGCAGGAACAGCCGGAGACTTCTTATGGAGCAACATCGGCAGAGGAAAATCCGCAGCCGGACAATACGGCATATGCGTATGGACAGACTGCGTACCAGCAGGCATATCAGAGTGAACAGTCACAGCCGAATGCATATCAGCAGGCATATTACGGACAGACACAGGCAAAGGGAACAGGAACCGGATTTGGAATTGCCTCACTGGTTCTTGGAATTTTATCTGTTTTTACATTTGCATGCTGCATTAATTATATTCTGGCAGTGCTTGCGATTATTTTCGGTATTGTGCAGATGGTAAAGAACGAGAAAAAGGGGCTGGCGATCGGTGGAATTATTACAGCAGTGATTTCAATTGTTCTTGGGATTGCCGTTTCGCTTTATGCTGTAAATATTGCGGAAAAAATGCAGGACCCGGACAGTCCGTTTTATCAGTATTTTGAAGAGTATGAGCAGAAACTGGAAGAAGGAAAGAGTTCTTTCTAGCCGGGAGTTATTAAAAAGGAGAACCTGTTTTACAGGTTCTCCTTTATTCGTATATCGATGTCTGTGTAGTGGAATTCTTCGCAGGAGATGCCCTCAATCAGATAACGGGAGAGCAATTCTACCGGAAGGTATCCCTGCTTGTATGGCTGCTGGCAGATGGTAGCAGTGATAATGCCATCATCGAGCAGTTTTTTTGTGGAAGGAACACAGTCGTAAGTAAAGATACGCATGGCATCGATCCGGCCGCTTTCGACTGCGGCACGGCATCCGCCTGCTACACCGCCGGCTGCAAAATACAGCACATTGATTTCGGGGTGTGAAGCCAGCATTTCTTTGACTTTTTCATAACTTTCATTATCATCATCATGATTTTCTATTGTTTCCACGATATGAATACGTTCGCCCTTTTCGGAAAGCGTTGAAGTGAAACCCTCGATACGATCGGAGTGACAGAGTACATGTGACGAACCGGTTACAATACCAATATGAATTTCCCCGAATGTCATCAGAGAAACCAGTCCGGCAGCAGTCTGTCCGGACAGGCGGTAATTACTTCCGACATATGCGATCCTGCGGGACAGAATATCGGTGTTTACGGTAATGACTGGAATGTTCATTTCTGTGAGGCGGTCGATTTCCGCGGCAATATATAAAGAATTGAATGGTGCGATAACTAATCCGTTGACGCCTTCCGCAAGCAGTGCTTCCATGGTATTAAACTGTTCGGTCTCATCAAATGGAACCTGACGGATAAGAACGGTGAAATTATAGGCAGATAATTCTTTTGCTTTGGCATTTACGCCTTCAAGAACTTCACTGAAAAAAGGATTGGAATCGGGAAATAAAATAACACCGATTTTCAGATTCTTTTTCTGTGCAGCAAGCATCAGTCCTGCTTTGTTGGGTTTATAGTTTAATTTTTCTGCAATTTCACGTACACGGGCTGCAGTATTGGCATTGACGGAACCGCGGTTGTTCAGTACACGGTCAACCGTACCGCGAGAAACACCTGCCATTTCAGCAATCTGTTTTATAGTGGCCATGTCGTTCCCCCTTGTTGAATTTTTCCTGAATAACTCTTACAAGGGTAGCATTGATAAGGTAAAATGTCAATTGAAATACAGAAAATGTGTGCGTGCACGACAAGAGTGGGGAAAGTTACTGTACGCTTTCCACAAAATAAGTGCAACCGGTTTGGAAGAAATCACGAAAAAGAGAAAAAATTTCGGAAAACAGTTGAAAATATCAGCGCATCGTTGTAGGATATGAGTAGAAACGTGCACGAGCACAAAATTAACATTTCAGAATTGAGGGTTATCATGAATTACATAGGAATTGATCTGGGAACTTCTGCTGTTAAACTTCTTTTGATGGAGGGCAGTGGAAAAATTTTAAAGATCGTCAGTCGTGAATATCCAATCTGTTTTCCAAAACCGGGATGGTCGGAGCAGAATCCGTATGACTGGTTTACACAGTCCATGGATGGACTAAAGGAATTGCTGGATGGTACAGACAGGAGTCTGGTAGCCGGCATCAGCTTTGGCGGACAGATGCATGGACTTGTAGCACTGGACGATAAGGATGAAGTGATTCGTCCGGCAATTCTCTGGAACGACGGAAGGACGACAAAAGAGTGCGATTATTTAAATCAGGTAATTGGGAAGGAACGTCTTTCTGCATACACAGCCAATATTTCATTTACCGGATTTACTGCGCCGAAAGTACTCTGGATGAAAAACAATGAACCGGAGAATTTTGCAAAGATTCATAAAATTATGCTGCCAAAGGATTATCTGGCATTTCGCCTGAGCGGCAATTACAGTACGGATGTATCGGATGCGTCCGGAACACTGTTCTTTGATGTAAAGAATCGCTGCTGGTCAGAAGAAATGTGTGAGATCTGCAGTATTAAAACAAGCTGGCTTCCAAAAGTATACGAAAGTTATGAGGAAGTTGGAACGCTGCTTCCGGAACTGGCGAAGGAACTCGGCGTATCGGATCAGGTAAAAATTGTAGCCGGAGCCGGAGACAATGCGGCAGCAGCTGTGGGAACCGGAACCGTTGGAGATGGTGCATGTAACATTTCTTTGGGAACGAGCGGAACCGTATTTATTTCTTCCGATAAATTCGGAGTGGACGAAAATAATGCACTGCATTCGTTCGACCATGCGGATGGAAGTTATCATCTGATGGGCTGCATGCTTTCCGCAGCATCCTGTAATAAATGGTGGATGGATGATATTATCGGCACAAAGGATTATGGCGCAGAACAGGAAAATATTACGAAGCTTGGAGAAAACCATGTATTTTTCCTTCCATATCTGATGGGGGAGCGGTCTCCGCACAATGATCCGAATGCAAGAGGTACTTTTATCGGTCTGACCATGGATACTACCAGAGCGGATATGACACAGGCGGTACTCGAAGGTGTGGCATTTGCCTTAAGAGATTCTTTTGAGGTGGCACGTTCACTCGGCATTCATATTGCCCGTACCCGTATTTGCGGTGGAGGAGCAAAGAGTCCGCTGTGGAAAAAGATTGTGGCAAATGTGCTCAATATTCCGGTAGATATTCCGGAAAATGAACAGGGACCGTCAATGGGTGGCGCAATGCTTGCAGCAGTAGCTTGTGGAGAATACCCGACCGTCCGCGATGCAGCAGAGGCAATTGTAAAACTGACCGATACGGTAGAACCGGAACCGGAGCTTGCAGCAAAATATGAAGAGCGTTATCAGAAGTTCCGTAAGATTTATCCGGCATGCAGGGATCTGTTTTTGGAACTTGCAAAATAAAATCATATCATCGTATCTAACAAAAAATTAAAATGATTACATACAACAAGGAGGCAAAATCATGATTAATATTCCAGAAGTAAAAGTAGGTATCGTTGCAGTCAGCCGTGACTGTTTCCCGGAGTCTCTTTCCGTAAACCGCAGAAAGGCGCTGATCAAAGCATATACAGACAAGTATGATGCAAAGGATATTTATGAGTGTCCGGTCTGCATCGTAGAGAGTGAAATTCATATGGAGCAGGCGCTGGCAGATATTAAAGCAGCAGGATGCAATGCGCTGTGTGTATACCTTGGAAACTTCGGACCGGAAATTTCCGAGACCATGCTTGCAAAATATTTTGATGGACCAAAGATGTTTGTTGCAGCAGCAGAGGAGTCCCAGAACAATCTGGTTCAGGGACGTGGAGATGCATACTGCGGTATGTTAAATGCAAGTTACAACTTAAAACTTCGCAATGTCGGTGCTTACATTCCGGAATATCCGGTTGGAGATGCAGAGGATTGCGCAGATATGATTCACGACTTTTTACCGATTGCAAGAGCAGTAGAAGGACTTGCAAACTTAAAAATCATTTCCTTTGGACCAAGACCAATGAATTTCCTTGCATGCAATGCTCCAATCCAGCAGCTTTATAATCTGGGTGTGGAAATTGAGGAAAATTCAGAGCTGGATCTGTTTGAGGCATTCAACAACCACGCAGGAGATCAGCGTATTCCGGAGGTTGTTGCAGATATGAAAGCAGAACTCGGTGAGGGAAACAAAAAGCCGGAGATTTTAGAGAAACTTGCACAGTATGAACTGACACTGCTTGACTGGATTGAGGCGCACAAAGGTTCCCGTAAATATGTTGCAATTGCAGGAAAATGCTGGCCGGCATTCCAGACACAGTTTGGATTTGTTCCGTGTTATGTCAACAGCCGTCTGACCGGAAGAGGCATTCCGGTATCCTGCGAGGTAGATATTTACGGCGCACTGAGTGAGTTTATCGGCACCTGCGTGAGCGAGGATGCTGTCACACTGCTCGACATCAATAACTCCGTTCCGAAGGATATGTACAAAGAGTCGATCGAGGGCAAGTTTGACTATACACATAAAGATACATTTATGGGATTCCATTGTGGCAATACCTGTTCAAAGAAGCTGGCATCCTGTGAGATGAAAAACCAGATGATCATGGCAAGAAGCCTTCCTGTCGAAGTAACAAACGGTACCCTTGAGGGAGATATTGCACCGGGCGATATCACATTCTACCGCCTGCAGTCTACTTCCGACAATAAGCTGCGCGCGTATGTGGCACAGGGAGAAGTCCTTCCGGTTGCAACCCGTTCGTTCGGAAGCATTGGCGTATTTGCCATTCATGAGATGGGACGTTTCTACCGTCACGTTCTGATCGAGAAGAATTATCCGCATCACGGAGCGGTTGCATTCGGACATTACGGAAAGGCTCTGTTTGAGGTATTTAAGTATATTGGGGTTCCGATGGAGGACATCAATTACAACCAGCCGGCATCTCTGCCTTATCCGACGGAGAATCCGTTCGCATAAAGAAAAATAATATGGGAATAAGCACCAGCTTGGGCCTGTAGATGTCTGCAGGTTAAGCTGGTGCTTTTTAAATGGGAGTTTCATCCCAAAGATACCCAGTGAAACAGGAAAACTAAAATCATTTGGCAGGTAATTCATCCGGCAGCAATACAGAAAATGACAACAGTACAAAGTAAAAATTCAGATTTTCAAAAAAAGAAAAAGTATGGTATTATAAAACTGGCATCACGGATGCCGGTTCTATAATAAAAATCTGAGGTGATTGTACAATGAAACAGGAAAATTATATACGTGGCATGATAATGATCATTTTGTCGGCATTCTTTTTTGCGTGTATGAATGTGAGTGTGCGGCTGGCGGGAGATCTGCCGCCCGTACAGAAAAGTTTTTTTCGGAATCTGGTAGCTGCATTTTTTGCGGCAATTATTCTTATCAAAAATCATACAGCACCTAAGGTGGAAAAAACACAGTGGGGTTCACTGTTTTTACGCTGTGCATTTGGGACACTTGGAATTCTTTGTAATTTCTACGCGATTGATCACCTGTTGGTGGCAGATGCTTCTATTTTAAATAAATTATCTCCCTTTTTTGCAATTATTTTTTCCTTCCTGTTATTAAAAGAAAAGATAAAACCAGCTCAGGCAATGTGCGTTATACTGGCATTTGTCGGCTGTTTGTTTGTGGTAAAACCGGGGTTTGAAAATGCACATCTGATCCCTGCGCTTATTGGCGTATGCGGAGGACTGGGTGCAGGAATCGCATATACAATGGTGCGGAAGATGGGTACACACGGAGTAAAGGGACCGGTCATTGTGTTTTATTTTTCTTGCTTTTCCTGTATTATTGTGATACCGTGGATTGTATTTCATTATCAGCCGATGTCACTGCGGCAGTTGTTGACGCTGCTTCTTGCGGGACTTTTTGCAGCGGGAGGACAGTTTACGATCACCGCAGCATATACCTACGCACCTGCCGGAAAAATTTCTATTTTTGATTATTCACAGATTATTTTTGCAACATTACTTGGATTTCTTTTATTCGCGGAGATTCCGGATCGATACAGTCTGATAGGATATGGATTGATCATTCTGGCTTCACTGGGAAATTTTCTGTATAACTGGAAACACAAAGATTAAAGGAGTATTCACATGTCGATTATTTCATTTCGGTGTCATACAACCATTCATCTGGCACCATTGGTAAATCAGGAAACGATTCATCAGGATATGGATAGGGGACAGCAGCTTATGTCAAGGATCAATCAGGGAATCCTTAGGGAGATAAAGCCAAAAAACCCACTGGTTGAATGGTATTACTGGAAGGACAAACACACAGTTTCGGATGTCACAGAGCATAGTTTGTTTAAGATGGCGCAGGGGATGCTCTCCCCCGTGGAAAATGATAATTACCGGTTGGAAGAGATTGAAGAATTAAATAATGCATGGGCAGTTTATGATAAAAAACTGAACACATTTTTTGCGTTTGACCCGGCAATTACGACATTGCAAAAAGATGAGAAGCGAAACCGTGTGCTGGTAGTCTGTGAAGACAAGGAACACGGGCTGATTGATGTTATTGAAGCGGGAGCTCTGCTGCTTGAGTGTCTGCGTGCATTTACAGGGATAGAAGAACTTTGCTTTCTTCCGCTCAACCCGGACTACTATATATGGACAGGAACGGTGACTGGGATTGACGGATTGAAGATGCGCAGTAATGGATATGCCGGTACCTGGCTGCTTCTGCAAAGTGAAAGCCAGGTGAAGAAATTGCGGATGCTTGCAACAATTTACAGTATGGATTATCCGAATCTGGTAGATTCGGATGAACTGGCACGCAGACTGGCAAAGGAGGAAGCCGCAGGGCAGTGCATCCGAAGCAGGCATGGGATCGTGCTGTTTACGGAAGAGGGCCTTGTGTATATGGATGGAACAAATCCGGACAATGACTGGGAACTGAAGTATCCAATTTATGAGAATGACTGTTATTATGAGATGCTGAGATTTGCTTACCAGAAACAGGTATCCGGGGAACTGGAAAATTACTGTGCATGGAAAGCCTGGCTGAACAAGGATTTTACTTGACATCTGAAAGAATCATTACTATACTTAAAACCAAAGGTGAAAAACGAAGACGAAGACAGTAACTGTGATAGGAAAGTCAAAGAGAGTTGGAACAGGTGAGAGCCAATACGAGTAATATGACAGTGAAAATCACTTCCGAGTTGCGGATCGAAATCCCAGGAGAGTAGAGTTCGACGTATTTCCAGCGTTATGGGAACGAAGTATGCAAATCCTTTTTGAATAAGGGATTTAAGTACATGGTAATCAGGTGGTATAACGTGACCCCGCGTCCTAATTACTGGACGTGGGGATTTTTTATTTCAGAATCATAAATGCAGGAGGAAAATATGTACAACAAAGTAGATACCAATATGAACTTTGTCGATCGCGAAAAAGAAACGGAAAAATTCTGGCGCGAAAATGATATCTTCAAAAAATCCATGGAGAACCGTAAGGAAGGCGAGACTTACACATTTTATGACGGACCGCCTACGGCAAACGGAAAACCACATATCGGACATGTAGAGACACGTACCATCAAGGATATGATTCCAAGATTCCAGACCATGAAAGGAAAGTACGTTCCACGGAAAGCCGGATGGGATACCCACGGTCTTCCGGTAGAAATCGAAGTGGAGAAACTTCTTGGACTGGATGGAAAGGATCAGATCGAAGCATATGGTCTTGAGCCATTCATCAAAAAGTGTAAAGAATCCGTCTGGAAATACAAGGGTATGTGGGAAGATTTCTCAAATACGGTAGGTTTCTGGGCTGATATGGACAATCCATACGTTACCTATGATGACAATTTCATTGAATCCGAGTGGTGGGCATTAAAAGAGATCTGGAACAAAGGACTTCTCTACAAGGGATTCAAGATCGTGCCTTACTGTCCTCGGTGTGGGACTCCGCTTTCCGCACAGGAAGTTGCACAGGGATATAAATTAGTAAAAGAAAAATCTGCAGTTGTCCGTTTTAAGGTTGCGGGAGAGGATGCGTATTTTCTGGCATGGACCACAACTCCGTGGACACTGCCAAGTAACGTGGCACTCTGTGTAAACCCGAATGATACTTATATTAAGGTGAAAGCTGTGGACGGCTACACATATTATCTGGCAGAGGCACTGGCAGACAAGGTACTTTCTCCACTGTTATCCAAAGAGGACAAAGAGGCAGGAAAGAAAGCTTACGAAGTGCTGGAAACCTGCAAGGGAAAGGATCTTGAGTACAAAGAATATGAGCCGCTTTATGCCTGTGCAAAGGAACTGGCAGATAAGCAGGGAAAGAAAGGATTCTTTGTCACCTGTGATACTTATGTCACCATGTCCGATGGTACCGGAATCGTTCATATCGCACCGGCATTTGGTGAGGATGATGCCAATGTCGGAAGAAACTATGACCTTCCGTTCGTACAGTTTGTAAACGGAAAAGGAGAGCTGACCGAGGAGACACCGTTTGCCGGTATGTGGGTAAAAGATGCCGATCCGGAAGTATTAAAGGATTTGAGTGCAAGAAAGCAGCTTTTTGATGCACCGAAGTTTGAACATGAGTATCCACACTGCTGGAGATGTGACAAGCCTCTGATCTACTATGCAAGAGAGTCCTGGTACATCAAGGAGACCGCGGTAAAGGATGATCTGATCCGAAATAATAATACGGTCAACTGGATTCCGGAATCCATCGGTTCCGGCCGTTTCGGAAACTGGCTGGAGAACATTCAGGACTGGGCAATTTCCCGTAACCGTTACTGGGGTACCCCACTTAATATCTGGGAGTGCGCGTGCGGACACAGGGAGTGCATCGGAAGCCGTGCCGAACTGGCAGAAAAGGCTGGTGATCCAAAGGCGGCAGAGGTAGAACTTCACAGACCATACATTGACGCCGTTACGATCAAGTGTCCGGAGTGTGGTAAGGATATGCATCGTGTACCGGAAGTATTAGACTGCTGGTTTGATTCCGGAGCGATGCCGTTTGCACAGCATCATTATCCATTTGAAAACAAAGAAGTGTTTGAGCAGCAGTTCCCTGCAAAGTTTATCTCCGAGGCTGTGGATCAGACCAGAGGATGGTTCCATTCCCTGATGGCAGAGTCTACACTGCTTTTCAACAAAGCACCATATGAGAATGTTATCGTACTTGGACATGTACAGGATGAGAATGGACAGAAGATGTCCAAGTCCAAGGGAAATGCGGTGGATCCGTTTGATGCACTGCAGACATACGGTGCTGATGCTATCCGCTGGTATTTCTATACAGCATCTGCACCATGGATTCCAAAGAGATTCTCCGGTAAGCTTGTGCTCGAAGGTCAGCGTAAATTTATGGGAACGCTCTGGAACACCTATGCATTCTTCGTGCTTTACGCAAATATTGATAAATTTGATGCCACAAAATACAAACTGGAATATGATAAATTATCAGTTATGGATAGATGGCTTCTTTCCAAGCTTAATTCCGCAGTAGCCGGTGTGGATGACTGTCTGTCCAATTATAAGATTCCGGAAGCAGCAAAATATCTTCAGGAATTTGTGGATGATATGAGTAACTGGTATGTCCGTCGTTCTCGTGAGCGTTTCTGGGCAAAGGGTATGGAACAGGATAAAATCAATGCCTATATGACATTGTATACAGCACTCGTTACCATCAGCAAGGCAGCAGCACCGATGATTCCGTTTATGACAGAGGATATTTACCGTAATCTGGTATGTTCCATTGATCCGTCTGCACCGGAAAGTATTCACCTGTGTGACTTCCCGACGGTGGATGAGAAGATGATCGACAAGGATCTGGAAACTGCAATGGATGAGGTATTAAAGATCGTTGTTATGGGACGTGCGTGTCGGAACAGTGCCAATATCAAAAACCGTCAGCCGATTGGTCAGATGTATGTCAAGGCACCGGAAGCACTGGGTGATTTTTATAAGGATATCATTGCGGATGAGCTGAATGTGAAGAATGTGACGTTTACGGATGATGTTTCTTCTTATACCGATTATCAGTTTAAACCACAGCTTCGTACCGTGGGTCCGAAATATGGAAAATATTTAAAACAGATTCAGTCTGTCCTGTCAGAACTTGACGGAAATGCTGCAATGAAAGAATTAAAAGAGAACGGATGTCTGAAACTTGACAGTGTAAGTTCCGAGGTTGTATTATTGGAAGAGGATCTGCTGATTACCATGACACAGGCAGAAGGCTTTGTGACCGAGGGGGACAACAATGTGACAGTTGTTATGGATACAAGACTGACTCCGGAACTGATTGAAGAAGGCTTTGTGCGTGAGCTGATCAGTAAGATTCAGACGATGCGTAAAGAAGCAGGTTTTGAAGTTATGGATCATATTGCTGTTTCTTATACAGCAGATGAGAAGGTAACTGGTATTTTCAATAAATATGGAGAAAAGATCCAGACAGAGGTACTTGCAAATGCTATCACTGCAGGCACACTTGCCGGATATCAGAAAGAATGGAGCATTAACGGTGAGAAGGTTACGCTGGCAGTGGAAAAACAATAGTGTCACGCAAACCAGGCACAGAGGAGGACTTTTGATGCGAGACAAAGTGTTTAGTAAAAAGGAGTTTATTGCTTCCGTGACAGAAAATGTCAAGACGATGTATCGTAAGACATTGAAAGAAGCGACACAGCAGGAGATTTATCAGGCTGTTTCACTGGCTGTCAAGGATGTTGTCATGGATGAATGGATGGCAACACAGCAGGTCATTGAAAAAGATGACCCTAAGATATTGTATTATATGTCCATGGAGTTTCTGATGGGCAGGGCACTGGGAAATAATCTGATTAATCTGGGGGCTTATGGGGAAGTAAAAGAAGCACTTGAAGAGATTGGACTGGATTTGAGTGTCATTGAAGACCAGGAGCCGGATCCGGCTCTTGGAAATGGCGGACTTGGCCGGCTGGCAGCATGTTTTATGGATTCTCTTGCTACTCTGGGCTATGCCGCATATGGATGTGGAATCCGTTACCGCTACGGTATGTTCAAGCAACAGATTATTGATGGATTTCAGGTCGAAGTACCGGATAACTGGCTGAAGGATGGATATCCGTTTGAACTTCGCAGACCGGAATACTGCTACGAGATCAAGTTTGGTGGTCATGTGGAAGAAACCGCAGGGGAGGACGGAAATCTGCACTTTGAGCAGGTAGGGTATCAGTCTGTTCTTGCAATTCCTTATGATATGCCGATCGTTGGCTACGGCAACCATGTGGTAGATTCCCTGATGATCTGGGATGCACAGCCGAAGGAAGAGTTTTCACTGGATTCCTTTGACCGTGGAGATTACGATCAGGCAGTGGAGCAGGAAAATCTTGCCCGCAACCTGGTAGAGGTGCTGTATCCGAACGACAATCACGTAAAAGGAAAGGAACTGCGCTTAAAACAGCAGTATTTCTTTGTTTCCGCAAGTATCCAGCGTGCGCTGGAGCGTTTTAAGAAACATCACAATGATCTGCATGATCTGCCAAAGAAGGTAACGTTCCAGATGAATGATACCCATCCGACGGTTGCTGTTGCAGAACTGATGCGAATTCTTCTGGATGAGGAAGGCATGTCATGGGATGAGGCATGGGAGATCACAACACACTGTGTAGCTTATACCAACCATACCATCATGGCAGAGGCACTTGAAAAGTGGCCGATTGACATCTTCCAGAGACTGCTTCCGCGTGTATATCAGATCGTGGATGAGATCAACCGCCGTTTTGTAGAAGAGATCCGTGCAAAATATCCGGATAATGAGGAGAAGGTGCGCAAGATGGCAATTCTCTACGACGGACAGGTGAAGATGGCAAATCTTGCAATTGTTGCCGGATATTCTGTCAACGGTGTGGCAAGACTGCATACAGAGATTCTTGAGAAGCAGGAACTTCGTGATTTCTATGAACTGTTTCCGGAGAAATTTAACAATAAAACCAACGGTATCACACAGAGACGTTTCCTTGCACATGGAAATCCATTGCTTGCAGACTGGGTAACAAAGCATGTCGGAAAAGACTGGATCACAAGTCTTGCGAAGGTCGAGGATCTGACAAAATATGCAACCGATCCGAAAGCACAGCAGGAATTTCTGGAGATCAAAAAGCAGAATAAGATCCGTCTGGCAAAATATATCAAGGAGCACAATGGTATCGAAGTCGATCCGGATTCTATCTTTGATGTACAGGTTAAGAGACTGCATGAGTATAAGAGACAGCTTTTGAATATCCTGCATGTGATGTATCTGTACAACCAGATCAAGGAAAATCCGGGCATGGATTTCTATCCGAGAACTTTTATCTTCGGAGCAAAGGCTGCAGCCGGATATCGTACGGCAAAGAAGACCATCAAGCTGATTAACACTGTTGCGGATGTAATCAATAATGATCCATCCATCAACGGAAAGATCAAGGTTGTGTTCATTGAGGACTACCGTGTATCCATTGCAGAGTGGATTTTTGCGGCAGCAGATGTCAGCGAACAGATTTCCACAGCAAGTAAAGAGGCATCCGGAACCGGAAACATGAAGTTTATGTTAAATGGTGCGATTACACTTGGAACCATGGACGGAGCGAATGTTGAGATGTACGAGGAAGTCGGTGCAGACAATATCTTTATCTTTGGTATGAGCGCAGATGAGGTTATCGCACATGAGCAGCATCATGATTACAACCCATATGATATCTACAACAACGATGAGGATATCAGGAAAGTTGTCAACCAGCTGGTAGACGGAACATACTCCCACAATGACCGTGAACTGTTCCGTGAACTGTACAACTCACTGTTAAACCCACAGCAGGGACAGGTGGCAGACCGCTACTTTATCCTTGCAGATTTCCGTGCATATGCAAATGCACAGAAGAAGATCGGTGCTTATTACACCAACAAGAGCGCGTGGGCAAAGTCTGCAATTTTAAATATTGCGCACAGTGGTAAATTCTCTTCTGACAGAACTATTCAGGAATATGTGGATGATATCTGGAAACTTGATAAGATTGAAGTGAATACGGAAGGCTGCTAATCGCTTGGATGGCAGTGGCAGAAAAGGCGGGAAACCCGATGGGGATCCCGCCTTTTTAGTCTGCAAATTTTCCATATGGAAGATAGATATACAATAGGAAAATAGAACTAAAAACAGATAGCGAATGATAAATATCCGCTATCTGTCTTCTTTCAGGAAAGAAATGTATGCAGTTCCTTCAGGCGTGCATTAAAATCAGAAATCCCCAGATCATACAATTCCTGTTCCAACTTTTCATCGCGTGCGTAAGTACTCATTTTTAACTCTTTCGAAGGAGCAAAGACGAGGGCTTCCCCGGCGGTTTCGTGTTTTTTAACATCGGCAATATTCTGGCGGTACATCAGATGCCGGTTGTCGAGGGCTTTTATGGTCTGTGGATATTTGCGCAGGGCATGCCGGTAAATGTGCCGGAAGCCTTCCGGCTGCTTTACAAAACTGCGGGGTTTGCTTAAGATTACAACCACACGGTCACATCCCTTGGCAAACGCGCGCTCGATCGGAACGGAATCCGATAATCCACCATCAAAATACGTCTCATTATGGAAAGAAATCGGACGGCACATAACGGGCAGGGCACAGCTTGCCATGATGGCACGGTAGTCATCCTGTTTCATATCATCTTTGGTAAAATACACCGGTTTTCCGGTTGCAGCATCGGTTGCAACAAGCTCGAACTCGGCCGGATTTTCCACGATGGCAGGATAATCGATCGGGTCAGCTCCATCGGAGTTGGTCAGTGTCTGATAAATATACTGAAGACCGAAAAACTGTCCGGTGCGTAGCAGATTTTTGACGCCCATATAACCAGGTTCGTTCAGATGGTCTACATAAAAACGAAGATTGCGCCCGCGTTGTCCGGCGAGATAGCTTGCTGTGTTTGCAGATCCGGCCGATACGCCGATGCAGTAATCGAATGTAATGTGTTCATCTAAAAAGCGGTCAAGAATGCCTGCGCTGTAGGCACATTTCATGCCGCCGCCTTCTACTACAAGTCCTGTCTTCATGTCTGGGATACTCCTTTTGCCTGAAATTAGCATTATTGTAGCACTTTTTTTCTTTTTGTCAAATTTTTAACAATATGTGTTTGTTTTTCCGCAACCGTTTCAGTAGTGCCGGGACATTTGAAAAAAGTGATTGGCTGACAATTCCTTAGAATGGGACAGCCCGGAAGGCAGAGATATTGGATTTTTTGATATGAGATATGATTTGACGAATGGGGAGATTGAGGAAGGTATGGGATAATATTTAAAAATAATAATATCCTTTCGTGAAGAAAGTTTCATAAAAGCTAAGAAAGTTTTCAATAAAGTTGTGGAATTTGTTTCTCATGGAAGTTCATCTCCTTTCTGTTTACGCTGTCATTATAAAACACGAAAGGGGATATTACTTGCCAAAATAAAAAAATAATTGGACAAAAATTGCAAAAAGCAGAGATACCGCTTCTCTGCTTTTTGCATTTTTCTTATATGTTTTTACGATATTCAGAAGGTGACAGTCCTTTTGCCTTTTGAAAAATGCGGCTGAAATACAGTGGATTATCATATCCGACAATTTGTGCGATCTCATTGATATTGTATTGTGTATTTTGAAGCAGTGCTTCGGCATTATATATTCTTTTTTGCAGAATGAATTGCTTTGGCGTGATTCCGGCATATAATCTGAAATTACGGATAAACCAACTGGCACTGACATGATTTTGTTCGGCATAGTCATCAATGCTGATTGGTTCATTGTAATGCTCACTGAAATAAGAAATTGCTTTGTCTATTTTCTCAGCAGCATGGGAGTTCACTGTGTTGACAGAAAATTTAAAGTGGCGTTGTAGTTTTATAAAAATTTGTCTTAAATACATTTCAAGCATTTCAGAATAGCTATCCTGACACATTTGTAATTCTTTTATCATGGCACGGAAAAGATACTGATATTCCGAACCGGAACCACAGTGGAACACCCTTTTATCATTTGTCAATCCATAGGAACGGAGCAGATTGGTGACATTGTTTCCTGTAAAATGAACCCAGTAAACCTCCGTCTGGTCTTTGGCATAGTATTCATATTTCTGGGGTTCTCTTGGGCGGTATAAAACCATATGACCAGCATGAACAATCGTTTCTTCCTCATCGTTGTCAAAATGAAAATGAGCTTTCCCGGCAGCAATAAAGATCAACTGAAAATCAACTCTGCCACGTGGTCTCCAGGTGGGAAGTTTAGGGTGCGTATATAACTTGTAAGTCCCACACATGGTTACGACAAGTGGCTTGGATTTATCTTTTCTGTCAATTGTTGAGTTATTCAGATATGCATTATTGGTATACATTTGAGACCCCCATATGATAATTGAAAATGTTCATGAAATAATAATCTGAAATACATAAATTTATGTTTGGCTCATGATGCAATTTTATCATTTTATGCATGTCTTGTCTATTTAGATTTTAAACGTTTGAAATAATGGTATTTTTTGTATAAATTAACGTGCTGGAAAATGAAAGTCAATAAAAGTACATGTCAAAAATAACAAAAGAAAGGAATAAAGAAAATGGTTTTTGTTAATTATACTGTTTTGTGCATGTTTTGTGTAATTTATGATATGGTTTTTTGACATCAGTTTTTATATACTATCTATAACAAAGTTGTGGGAACAAAAATAAGGATCATCGAAAGGAGCAGTTTCACATGGAAGAAAAGAAATACCTGAAATGGTATAACAAGGTGGGGTATGGAACCGGAGATCTGGCAGGAAATGTCGTGTATGCATTTCTTTCCTCGTTTGTAATGTTGTATCTGACAAATACGGTAGGGTTAAATCCGGGAGTTGTTGGAACATTGATCATGGTATCAAAATTATTCGATGGTGTCAGTGATATGTTTTTTGGTACATTGATTGACAAAACAAAGAGCAGACTTGGAAAAGCAAGACCGTGGATGCTTTATGCATATATTGGCTGTGCAGTAACGCTTGTGGCGAACTTTGCAATACCGGAAAGTCTTGGAAAAACAGCACAGTATGCGTGGTTTTTTATTGCATATACTTTGCTGAATGCAGTATTTTTTACTGCAAACAATATTGCCTATGCATCACTGGTTACGTTTTGTACAAAAAATAGCAAAGAACGGGTAGAAATGGGGTCGTTCCGTTTTATTTTTGCGTTTTTAACAAGTCTGATCATTCAATCTATCACCGTTCAGTTTGTAAGAATGGCAGGCGGTGGAGCTGCTGCATGGAGAACCGTAGCAATCATATACGCAGTAATCGGACTGATTGTAAACACAATTTCCGTATTCTCAATCAAAGAACTTCCAGAGGAAGAATTAAAGGCAGGCAGAGAACAGACAGAAGAAAAATATGGTTTGATTGAAGCTGCAAAACTTTTATTTTCCAATAAATATTATCTTATGATTTGTGTTACTTATATTTGTCAGCAGATCTATTCTGCTATGTTAAATATGGGTATTTACTATATGATTTATGTTTTGAAAAATGAAGATTTATATTCGGTCTTTTCCTGGGCAATTAATATCCCTGTCATCATTGCAATGTGTATTACACCTATGCTTGTGGAAAAGATGAAGGGATTATATCGAATGAATCTTGCAGGATACATTCTTGGAACAGCCGGCCGTGTCGGCGTTATTTTTGCAGGCTATATGGGAAGTGTTCCGCTGATGCTTGCTTTTACCGCAATCGCAGCACTTGGAATGGCACCATGGCAGGGAGATATGGGAGCTGTTGTGGCAAGCTGTTCAGAATACACATACCTGACAAAACATAAACACATTGATGGAACCATGTATTCCTGTACATCCTTTGGAACCAAAATCGGGGGTGGAATCGGAGTTGCCCTCTGCGGATGGCTGCTTGATGCAAGCGGATTTGTCAAGGAAGCGGCCGTGCAGCCTGCATCCTGCATGAATATGCTTCACATTATGTATTTATGGATTCCAATGATCCTGTCATTAGTCATTACATTTATTATGTCAGAAATGAATGTGGAAGCAGCAAACCGGCGACTTAGAGAACAGATGGAGGAGTGTTGATGTGGAATATAGTGGAATGAAAGAAATTGTATGGGGTGTATGGAAAGAGAGGGAAAATATGAACGCTGATATGAAATGGCTGGACAATCCGGAAGTGTTTAAGGTAAATCAATTGGAATCACATAGTGATCATTGTTATTATCTGGATTATTCAGACATGAAAAAAGAAAAAAATCCATTATTACAGTCATTAAATGGTCAATGGGAGTTTGCTTACAGCAAAAATGTGATGGAAAGACCTGTTGAGTTTTATAAGGAAACATTTGATGCATCCGGATTCGATAAAATTATGGTTCCCGGACATATTGAACTGGCTGGATATGATAAAATACGTTACATCAACACTATGTATCCGTGGGAAGGAAAAGAGTACCACAGAGGAGCATATAGTATGGAGGCAACCGGAGCAGAAGAGGGAATGTTCTCAGAAGCACAGTATAATCCGGTAGGCTCTTATATCAAATACTTTGATTTGGATAAGAACATGTGTGGAAAAAGAATACATATCTGCTTCGAAGGTGTAGAAGAAGCTATGTATCTGTGGCTTAATGGTCAGTTTATAGGTTATGCAGAGGACAGCTTCACACCTTCTGAGTTTGATCTGACACCATATATTAAGGAAAAGGGAAATGTTCTGGCAGTGCAGGTACATAAGATGAGCACGGCGGCATTTTTAGAGGATCAGGACTTTTTCAGATTTTTTGGAATTTTCAGAAATGTTACTTTGAAGGCAATTCCGGATGTTCATCTGGAGGATGTATGGTTCAAACCTGTGTTAAATCAAGATAATGAAAGAGGAAGCGTATCTGTCAGCATGAAGGTATCTGCTACTGACAGTCAGAATGTAACTGCTGGCTTTATTTTAAAAGACAGAGAAGAAAATATATTAGTTGAGAAGTCATTACAGTTAAATAAAGAAAACAACCATTTGGAAGGCACGATTTGTGTTGACTTGGAAAGTGTCAAGCTGTGGGATAATCATAATCCATATTTATATCATGCTTATGTTGAGCTTAAAGCAGAGGATGGTTCTCTGGCAGAGGTAATTCCTTATGATATCGGTTTCAGAAGAATAGAGATTATAGATAAAGTAATTTATCTGAATGGAAAACGACTTGTTATCACAGGAGTAAACCGTCATGAGTGGAATGCAAAAACAGGAAGATGCATTGGTGTGGAAGATATGAAAGCAGACATATCCTGTATGCTCAGGAACAATATTAATTCTGTTCGTACCTGCCACTATCCTGACCAGATACCATGGTACTATATGTGCGACAATGCAGGTATTTATGTGATGGCAGAAACAAATCTGGAAAGCCATGGTTCATTCCAGAAGCTGGGGGCAATCGAGCCATCGTGTAATGTACCGGGGTCTTTTCCACAGTGGAGAGATGCTGTGCTTGATCGTGCAAAAAACAATTTTGAAACTTTTAAAAATCATACGTCCATCCTTTTCTGGTCATTAGGAAATGAATCCTATGCAGGAGATGACATTGAGGCAATGAATGTTTATTTTGCGGAAAAGCAGGATGGAAGACTGGTTCATTATGAAAGTTCTTATTATAATAGGGCATATGAGGATACTATTTCTGATTTAGAGACAAGAATGTATGCAAAACCGGAGGATGTAGAGGAATACCTGAATAATAGTCCGAAGAAACCATATATTTTATGTGAATTCATGCATGATATGGGAAATTCCATGGGAGGACTTGGTTCTTATATGAAGCTGATTGACAAATATGATAGGTATCATGGTGGATTTATATGGGATTTTATTGATCAGGCAATTATGGTAAAAGATCCGGTGACAGGAAAAGATGTTTTACGCTATGGAGGGGATTTTGATGATAAACCGGCAGACTATGAATTTTCAGCAAATGGAATCGTATTTGCTGACAGGAAAGAGAAACCGGCAATGCAGGAAGTGAGGTATTACTATGGCTTATACAGATAAATTAAGA
>OCRP01000222.1_pt1 | contig 66070 bp, 64 predicted proteins | sample 1538871 | NCBI WGS metagenome assembly OCRP01 (sample SAMN04571731, study PRJEB22368) | human gut metagenome | biome: human gut; material: stool | host: Homo sapiens | place: Luxembourg | collected 2012-09-20 | reverse complement strand
TACAATTATACAAGCAATTAATAATCAAGCGATTAATAAACGTTACTTGAATCACAAGCAAAAACCGCAAATAGCTAATTATTAAGCTTTTGCGGTTTTTGTTTTATACTAATTGCACAACATTTGCACAACTCAAATATTTATCATACCTATACATCTATTATTATACGTACATAATGACCGTGAAAAAATCTTCATGCTTATTTTCTTCCCCTTTTTTATAGCATCCGAAAAATCCGAATTTTGGAGAATTTCTTTCATACGTGCGTAATGACTACGAAAAAATCTTTGTAGTGTATCAGTTCCAAATAACGGTTATTTAGAATTATCAATCATGAGGATTATCAAAAATCACATTTTACCCTTGCCCTAATTCTTTAGTTTATCCTTAGGGTAAACTTAGGGTGTTTTGCTCGTTTTTTGCTCGTTTTCCGCCGTTTTTCCGCCGTTTTCTCTAGTTATAAGACGGGAATAATCACCTATAGGAATCTAAGCGAATAATGTAAATATAGATAAATGTACATGATTTGGAAAACAGTGCATATTTGAGTAATTTATAACCGTTTTCAAACCGTTTTCTTACTTCGAAAGCAATAGTATGTTTGTACTATAATGTGAGATTTTCCTACGTTATCCTATGCCGTTTTACTTGAATAACGCTTGTTTAACGCTCGTTTTCTCACCTTTTGGTTTGCGTCTGAGCGATTTTCTTTTATTGGGCGGACATACTATCATCCAAAAAGAGAAAGCCCTAAAACCGCAATCCCTGAAAGGAATACGAGCAAATAAGAAATGCTGCCTCATCTCACGACGAAACAGCATAAGCGCACAAACACAAAACAAAAATATTAATGAATGAATCAAAAATAGCTTGCAACCAACTTAAAAGGATAGTCCATGATTCCAACTACAAAGATATAAATTTCTATCAAAACGGATCCGGCTCTTCTATCAATTCCACAAGCCTTGGGAAAGTATCGCTATACCAAACAGGTAGTAACGTGTCCGGATAATCAATGCGTGTACTATTCACTCCGTACTTTAATCCTTTTAAGGATATTGCTTTATATGATTCCCCGTTTTTGTTGCGAATCTCCATGAAGCCTTTTTCTATCAACAACTGGTTGAATTGTGCTGCCGTGTACTTTTTCCCGTGTATCTTTAACAGGTCCGTCAAAGTGTATGCTTTGCGTACTATCTTACATTTATCTTTCTCTTTTGCAGGGGATGGGGTAAGCTTCTCAATGCATGGGCGTTTTTCTTCCGGTGTGTTCTCTGTAGAAACGGGTATATCAATCATTGGCAAACCTTTTTCTTCCGCTATCTTCTTCATTAGTTCCAGTGTTAAGGCTTTATCCGCTCCGCCTAACCTTTGCAAAGCGCCTACCCATTCGATAAGTTCATGTACCGTATGACCTGCTCCGGAATCTGTCGGATCAGGTAGGGCATTACATTCCTTTGCCCTATCTTCTCTTTCCAGTTCATCCCAACGGAGAATTAACTTTGCACGGGCTTCGTCGTTGAACTTGGTAGCGATGTACATACATTCCCGGTAGTCTAGTAGATACATAGGGCGTTCTTGGTTGTTAGCGTCTAGGTAGGAGCCGCAACCAAATCTGGTTTGGGCTACTTTCACCCATGCCGGTTCCATTGCTCGGATAGACCGCAATACATGATGGTGTAGTTTTCCGGTCATTTCCGCAATCTCCACGGATGACATAGTCCTTTTGTGCGCACTCGGCTCATTTTTGAGTTCAGTGCTTGCATTAATGATTCTTGTTTTCATAATCGATTATAATTAAGAAGTTATTGCTTTATATTCAGCCGAGACCAAAATTGGACCCGGCTAATTTTCTTTTGTTCCTTTCGCATTGAGCACCGGACATACATAGCCGACACCATGACGTTTTTAAATGATAGCTTTTGCCGTTCCGGAACACCGTGCGATCATAGAAGCGGTGAAGGGGAAGAACCTTGCCGCAATGTGTGCATCTCTTCCGTTCTACTCCGTCCACTATAACCCGGTTTTTGGGCTTCCGTTTAACCAGCCGACACGAAAGACACTCATGTGCGCCATATCTTCGGCAATAAGCTATAGACCGTTCACCGCATTTGGCGAAGTGGATGCAATCGGGCCGTGGTGATGTTTGATGTATATTCATAATCGGATTCTTTTAAATGTAAACCCGGCAACCGTATTGTTACCGGGGTGGCTTTGTTGATTGGCGTCAACTAATGTGTCGGACCGAAGCCCCCTGACAAAATCTATTATAGTGCTTTGATTTCGGTTTCGTCTCTTAATCCTAAGTATTCATTATCATCTTTTAGGCCTGTAAGCCCAAGCGGGGTTTTGCGTTCATGCCAACATTTTTCAGTCAAATCATTAACTAGGCTGATAATATGTATAAGTGTCTCGATTGTACACTTATTGTCATCAAACACATAATTATCTGCGTTGAGAATATCCTTAATCAAGTTCAGCAACCCAGATGATAAGCCGAACATACCGGCATGGTCTAAAATCTCTTTACCGAACTTTGCAAGTTTGCAAACTTGGTCTGCATTCAGACCTTCAAACTTTTCTCTAATTTCTGAAAATTCCATAATGTTTTTATTTATTGATGTGAGTTGTAAACCATTTCATTTAGTACGGTGTAACCGTCTTTGCCTAGATTAACATTATAACTAGTGCCAGAGTCTATACTAGCTAAGCTATCAATAACGCAAGTTTGGCAGTACATAATGTTAACCGTTACTTTATCGTTGTTCTGTAGAAGCTTCAGCAGCCTTTCGATAAACTGCTCTCCTTGCTCTGTCCGCTCTTTGCTGGCGGGTTCTATTATCATTCCCATAGTTGTATTTTATATTGATGGTTTCCCATTGTTATCGTTAAACATTTCATCCCATACGCAGAAAGCAAGAAGGATGATACAGACAATTAGTGTTACGTTCATAATTGATTAAATATCAAAGAAGTGCTCTCCGGGCTTCTTGAAAAAACGATATCCGGTATACAAGCAACCTAATACTATCAATATTTCCATCTCGTTATAGTTTAAGAGTTGTAACCTGTTGGTATATCGTGGAGGCTCTTATTATTTCTAATGGTGTGCCGGTCACTTCTATTGCTGTGTACTCTTCGTATTCGAATACATTATGCTTTATTCCTTCTATCTTTAGCATGGTAGTAATATCCTCTACTTGCTTGCTCTCGTGGAGCTTGTAGACCTTTGTTTCTGTCATAGTGTATATTTTATGATGGGGTAGCGTTTTACGACCCCATCCGATTAATAATCAATCACCACAATACAACCCACATCCGTAGCCCATTGCACGACTAATACGGTCCTGGTATTCATTATAAGAGATACCCTCTTTGCGTGCTGCTATCTCGGCTTTCATGCGTTCCGCTTTGGCTTCCGCTTCTCTTCTGATCCGGTCGGCTTCGATTTGTGCACGAAAAAGAACCGAACTAATAGCGGCTTGCTCTCTTTTCTCACGTGCCTTTTCTTCATGTACTTTTTCTTCCTCTTCGATTGCTTTGCATTTTTCTGCTATGGACTTTTCCCATTTTGCTGTTTTCCAAGATTTACGGAGTGCATCGGCAAATGTCGGGTACTTTGCACGGGCGTTCGTAAATAGGGCCCAAGCTTTTTTCATTATCTTGCTTAAATCGTATCTTTTCATGTTTCGTGATTATTAATGTTACTTTTATGATGCAAATGTAACCCTTATTGTCACATTTGCAAAATATGAATCTTATAAAATTTGATATTTAACGTTACTTAACCGAATGGACGTGATAATATACGTTTCATGTGAGTATATTTGCAACTGTAACATTTAATATCACATAATTATGAAACTATCAGTAAAAGAGGTATGTAAAGAAAAAGGGCTTACAATTCAAGACCTTGCCGATAAAATGGAAATGAAAAGAGAAAGTTTAAGTCGGGCTATAAATGGAAATCCAACGCTTGAAACATTGGAAAAGATTGCATCAGCTTTAGAGGTTGATATTACAGAACTGTTTGGACCTTCTTCTTCCGGTGGTATTATTGGAGTGATCCGCATAAGAGATACCAATTACAATATAAATAGCGTATCGGACTTGTCCTGGCTGCTGGATAGAATAGAAAGCGGAGAAATTGTTTTATAATATCAAAGTAGAATAGTCATGAATGAAGATTTAAAACAGTTGTTAGATAAAGCTGACACACTCAAAGAAGAGTTATCCGCTTTACGTCCATTACCGGAAGATGCGTTGCAAAAGATACAGGACGCCTTAGATATAGAATACACTTACGAAAGTAACCGAATCGAAGGTAATACCCTTACATTGCAGGAAACCGCCTTAGTGGTAAATGAAGGCGTTACCATATCCGGCAAGTCTATGCGTGAACATTTGGAAGCTATCAATCATAGCGAAGCTATTGATTATATCAAAGATATAGCGAAGAAGGATATAGAGATAAGCGAACGCACTATCAAAGAAATACATGCTCTTATCTTGCATGGAATAGATCGTGAAAATGCCGGGCGGTATCGCACCGTTCCCGTTATGATTTCCGGTAGTACCCACATGCCGCCACAACCTTATCTAATACAGAAACAAATGGAGGATTTTATGATAAAGTACCGACAGATGGAGGAAGAAAAAGTACATTCGGTACTTATAGCCGCATATCTTCACGACGAACTTGTACGTATTCATCCGTTTATTGATGGAAACGGGCGAACGTCACGTTTATTGATGAATCTTTATCTTTTACGGAATGGGTATACATTGGTTACTTTAAAAGGTAGCAATGAGGATAAAATAAGTTATTATAAAGCACTGGAAGAATCTCATACAGAGAATAAGCCGGAAGCCTTTCAAAAACTTGTTGTTGAGGCCGAAATAGCCTCTTTGCAAAGATATTTGTCTATAATGCAATAGGGTATGAATACAAATGAAATAGATAAATTGAGCTTTTGCAAAGCTCATGCCTTGTTTGAAACTGGAGATATAGATCGTATTGAGGTGGGAACCGTAAAAGGATTGTGTGACATACACCGTTATTTGTTCGATGGGTTGTACAGGTTTGCTGGACAGGTGCGTACGTTGAATATAGTAAAGGGAAACTTTCGTTTTGCTAATTGTATGTATCTTGATGTGATGCTCCCAGTAATAGAAAAGATGCCGGAAACGAAATTTGAGGAAATCATTGCTAAATATATATGATTGTAGCCATATCCGAAGAATTGCTGTTTAAGCTAGTAGAATTTGCAGAAAATCTGGGTCGTAAAAAAGAACGGATCAACTCCTTTAAAGAATCTCAATTTATATCTCAAAATCAGGCACATATCCGGTATGGCAAAGGAAATGTTACTAAATGGGTAAAAGCTGGCATAGTGAAGAAATATAAAGATGCTGATGGAAAGTTACGTTCCGGCGTTCGTTATGATGTGCTTGACCTGGAATCAGCCGCTTTTAAATGTAATTATATGAAAGAACTTTCCCCTTTGGCAAAGGCTGAAATGAGAGAAATAATAAGCCCCGTTCCTTGATTGGTTCGGGACTTTTGTTTATACTTAGCCATTAAAACTATAATTTATATTCATCGTTCAGACGTTTTATGACTCTTTTTATTGTTGAGGCTGATAGCTTATGCTTGTTTGAAAGAAAGTCCCGAATTTCGGCTTTTTTTCGTCCTTCTGCAAGCATATCTCTATACTCATAGAACATATCAAGATACATTATATCATCTGCGCTCACTCCGTTTCTGTTCATTGTAGCAAGTAGAAAGCGGCTTGATGCTAAAACCTCATATACTTTCATCTGCTTTGGGAATATAAGGTAAGAAATCAAAGCCTTTAAACTCTTTACTGTTGATGGTATGAGTTACCTTTTGTTTATCAGAAAGACCTATAATTCGGGAAACTATATTGGGATTAAACGCACCAACAATAGCACCTTCTAATTGTTGTGTCCTGATGACATTCTCTATGCGTGTAATGACTACGGAAAAATCTTCATGACTACCTTTTTTAAAATCGTTCCAAAAGGACTTACTAACATCTAAATAAGCCATTAACCCGGTCAGAGAGTAAGGACGTTGTGTAGGGTTTTCTTCTTTTTCCTTTATTTCTCCTTTCGTTTTATTCTTGATTACTTTCCATGGAGTCCTGTCACAATAGGCAAAATACTCACAGGCTGCTTCCCACAACTGTTCAGGAGAAGCAAAACGCTTGCTTCTCCCATGCTTATTTCTCAACTTCCAAAATTGGTTTCCTTTAGGTGCAGACATAACTAATGTTCTTTTAATTGTTTGATTAAATCCGCTTCTTCCTGGTTCTTGACTACAACGGTCAATCCTGTAGAAACTTCTCCTGAATGCTCGGTGTTCTGTTTGTTCTTCCATCTATCAGGAGCAAGGTTTGTAAGAAGGAATATACCAGCTCCCACATTAGGCTCAACACGGACATTTTTTCTTACTTCCTTTTTCAACTTCTTTTTCTTGCCTTCCATATAGTATTCGGAAGAAACCTGTTCGTATTCATACCCAATGGCAGACCTTGCAAGGGAAGAAACAACATTGCGTTCTAACCCGTTTTTGAAATCTTCTTTCGCTTTTTTTATAGCAGTTCCGAAAGTTTCATTTTCCATCCATCGGTAATAGGTACTCTTTCCGATTCCCATTACATTACAAAAATCAATAAGCTTTGTACCACCATAATCTATAAGCCCGTTCTCACATACCCAGTCAACACACTTTTGAATTATCTGTTCATTAAATTTTGCCATATCTTCAATAGTCTTTTATATTTAGTCATTAAATTACAAATCTCCTAGATGATCCAGAGCTTCGTCCGGTATTTCCATATTTATAGCCTCCTCCATAGAGATGGAATGTCCCAAATACTCTTCTAAAAGCATTTTTCTAGTTTGATTGGCCTGTTCGGTAATGCTCCGAATCTTTTCTTCTACATTTTCTTCCATGTCATTATAATTTTAAAAGTTTGCACTCGCATATATCATTCTCATTAGTCTTTATCTCTATGATAGCCAAATAACAGCCATATTGTGCTAGATAAACCGGTACATCCATCTCTAAATCTCGTAACTCGATACTGTTGAGACGGATATACTCGGTCACTACCTTTGCATCATTGATTAGTCCTTTGTACGTCTGGTAGTTATTTGCAATTAAGGTAGTCCATTCTAGCCCTTTGAATACTCCTTTTGTACCGTCAAGAAGCAATATTCGGGGATTTGTTTTATTGTATTGTAACTCCCCGTTTTCGTTGTAGGAATACATAGGGATATAAGCTACTCCGTTCTTTGTATCGCAAGCGGAGAAAGGCAGTTTAATAGCATCACGTTCGTAATCTATCGTGGCATCATTGACCTGTATATTTCCATCGTAATCCCCTTTTACCTTATCATCTTCTTTATACCGGAATCTGTTATTTTGAGCTATATTGTCAAGAGTATATTTAAGGCTTCGTGGAGTTGCACTCCTATAAGCCATAATAACACGGTTAGTCCAATCTACAGCTTTAGATTTGTTTGCAGACAGATTATCGAAGGGAATAAACTTGATTCCATTTACGCCATCCGGTAAGGCAAACAGACCAACCATTGAGGCAATGGCCTTGATAAAGTCTATTTGTTTAACATCAGGAAGATTGGGAACTAAGGGAAGTTTCTCTCCAAAAAGAACTTCACCTCTAGCTGATAATGTAAGATTCAAATCGGTATATTGAGATGCCGTAGTAGTTGTATCATTCGTGTTTAACACAAAGAATAATGTATCTTCTTGTTTTAGTGATACTGTTGCATCAATGTTAAATCCTGCATTATATTGCTTATTGCCAATTTCCTGAAATGATGTCGGCTTTATAGAATGCACGAGAGATTCATTAACCCGTATTTCCAAATATACTTTATCGATATTACTTGGATTGTACGCCATTGTAAATGTTGTAAGAACAATCCCCTTTACTTTAGTATTTACTGAATCATGGGAAGATGAAAAACCTCTAGTTGTTAATGTTCTAAAAGGTGATACAGAAGATTGATATGTAAATTCCCTTATATTTCCGTACTTAAGTTGAGTACTATCTCCATTGAATTTGATATTAAGACCTATATTTCCGGATAATTGGGTACTTCCTCCTGTTAATTGTTCCCTGGATACTCCATCTCCTGTAAAATTGATTCTATATTTGTCATACAATTTTTGTGAATCATTCCTTGTCAAAAGAGGAATAATCATTTTGTTTATGATAGTAAGCTTGTCAGACGGAAAATTAAACGTCACTCCGTTTTCTTCCTGAATCTTATCGAGTATCCACCAAACAGGTATTACCGGATGATACCACACATTCGGATCATCAGAGTTAAACCCGTAGTCAATAAGAGGAAACTGTACTGAATTGCTTCCTTTATTATTCCACACTACCCAATCTGTACCCTCAACTGTTCCATATTTCAAATCCGTCAATTTTTTACCATCGTTTACTACACTGGCGAAGTTAGTGACATTACCCCAAATTAAAGCTATCTCTATAAATTCTCCGGTTTCAAGTAATACTACAATTGCATCTTTGATTATCTCAATACCATTTCGCAATAATGTACCTTTATGTTTTAGATAAGGATAACGGCTTGTTGAGCTCGGCATGTGAGAACACTCAATCAAAGCAAGATTTCTCGCTGTTTTCGGTAGCTTGATAGTATAGCTGCTATTACTTACGATCTTACTAATATCGGTTAGCAAATTACTTTTATAACTCAAAGTAATATCCGTTTTACCTAGATCAACCTTTGTATTATTGATGTATAATTCGTCTCTTATCATAATCATATTTTTATTTATGCCGGGTAGATCGTCCGAAGCAGACCTACCCGGTATTGGGTTATACAATCTTTGCCAACACTTTAATTAACTCTTTTGCTGATTCGTTAGTCAGACATACGGAGATGGTTCCATCCTCCGCAATATCGTCCGCCTCCAGATTACCGATCTCGAAAATTAGTTCATCGATATGTACGCCATCTTCTTTGGCATGATGAACGGAAAAATCGTGTCCTGAAAAGTTATGTAATGACAGCCCGTTTTCCGGTACTCTCTCCGTACTAAGCTTTAGTAAACGGATTGCCAGATTTACAGCTTCTTCCTTACTGATACTACATACCAAATCGTTATCTTCTGTCAAATCTGATTCAGGATCAATTCCTTCAAAAAGAAAAGTAATCTGTTCGGGCAACTTCTCCTTTCCCTTGTGCGTAATGGCGCACGGTGATGTCTTTTGTATACTGAAATTTAAACCGTCTTGGTTCTCGATCGAATAAACTTTTTTTCTCATAATGTTAAAATTTTGATTGTTAATAATTTATTTAGTTGAGCAGTGCTCTATTAATTGCCTTTATTTGGTCTAATGTTTACGTCTAAACGATTTTCTCCACAAAGATGAATATCTCATCATCTCACAAAAGAAAATGGCTTAAATCGTCTTATTTTGGCTGAATATATTTTATCTGTCAAATTTCGGTAGTTCATTCTCTTCTTACTTCACATTCAAAACCTAGGTTTCTTAATTCATTCATCCGGTATTCTTGTAAAGGTCTGGGCTTTTCCTCCGGCCTTTTCACTTCGATAAACGATGCTTTCCCGTTCTTTAGGCATAGCAGGTCAGGAATACCCGGCTTATTCGTGAGAATCAATTTAACCACGTAATAACCTTCTGCCTCTAACCGTTTGATGATGCGAGCCTGTATTTTACTTTCTAGTTCTGCCATAGTACGAAAGTGTAAAGTCTTGCTTTCCGTGTACCGCTTCCAGTATCTTGTTTTCAATCCCGCAGTCAGAGCAAAGAAAGTAAACGTCTGCCGGGCTGGTGCGTTCTTTTGAAACTAGGCGGTTCTTGCCTTGCTCGTATGATAGATAACTAAATTCGAGATTAAAGAAAATCAAAGCGTCGGCTGTATCAAGTCTCACGCCTTCACGTGCCCGACGAACTTGCGATATAAAGACTTTATTTGATGAGGCTTGAAACTCTTCCGGGCTGTCTGTCCATTCCGGGAAGACAGACTGCAATAACTCCGCTTCGGATTGGTACACGTAAAACAATGCAATTTTCTGATCTAGGAAATAACTCTTCACAAAATCCGCCTTACTGCTGTCAAATATCAAATGCTCGCCATTCTCGGAAATTACACTCCCGGAAGATAGTTGATGTAATTTAGTCAAAAGCTTTGCCGGTGAATCTCCTAGAACAGTATAGCCGTTGATGTCTACAACCAAATCATTTTGTAATCTTCTGATATATTCTCCGGTCCTGTCTTCCATCTGTACCTGCAATATATGCTCGTTAATATTCACCTCAAATCCCGCCTGTTCCTGGGAGTAAGAGATAAACAGGTTTCTAGTATCATTGTCTATCTTTGGTTTGTTGGCACATGAGTAGTCGTTTATGAGATACCCGTTTACTTTCTTCTGTCGTGTATATACGTACTCTTTCGCCCATTTATAGAAACTTTTATAGTTTTTCCACGGTGATTTGCTGCATACCCAAAATTGGTGATACAGTTGTGAATAGCTTTCGGGGGATGGAGTACCTGACAGATAAAGCACGGGTGAACCTTCGCAAATAGTCCTTATCTCCTGTGTACGTTTGCTTGGTTTGGGGTACGCTCCAAGCGAATGAGCCTCATCAATGATAACCAGGTCGTACTTCCCTGTTACCTTGTGAGCACTCTCGTAGTTAATAACGTCCAGCTTGAAAGACGGATGTAATGCGATATAGTCGTTTTTTATGCTGGGGATGGCTTTTAGTTTAGTGATGAGCAGAACACTCTTTGCCTTGAATTTATCTGCAGCAGATAAGGCCGTGAGTGTTTTCCCTGTCCGACATTCCATTGACAGGTAGCAGCAACCGAAAGCTGTTAGTTTGTCGGCTGCCTGTATAGCTATGTTGTTTTGGTATTCTCTTAGTTTCATGATTAAAATGGATTGTTTTCTGTATAACCTTTCGTATCGTAGTCAAATATCTTAGTTAGGGAACCGTTATGCTTGAATTTGACAGTTCCGACAGAACCGTTTCGATGTTTGGCTATGATCAATTCACCATAGTTGTAAATCTCCTGCCCGGATGAATCTTTGACAATGATTCCGTAATATTCCGGACGATGAACGAATATAACCATGTCCGCATCCTGTTCAATGGCTCCCGATTCTCGAAGGTCTGCAAGAATAGGTTTTTTATCCTGTCTCTTGTCTACTTCCCGGTTGAGTTGAGACAGAAGGATAACAGGTACATTCAATTCTTTAGCGATAATCTTTGCTTCCCGGGACATCCGGGCTATTTCCTGTTCTCTGTTTCTTGTTCCATTTGAGCTTTCAGTTACCAACTGTAAATAGTCTATTATCACCATTCCACATTTGTTTTGTCGATGGTATAAACGGCACGTTGCACGGATGTAACTCATTCCTATAGCTGCGTTATCGTTTATTGTTATCGGTAAGCTGTATAAAGTTCCCCCTACTGCTTTATCTATTTGCTGTAGCTCATCTTGGCTTATATTGCCGGACCTTAATTTGCTGGGATGTACATTGGATTCTGAAGCAATGAAACGTTCATACAGGCTGACAGAATCCATTTCTAAAGAAAAAATGACTACCGGAATACCTTGTCTAGCTGCTGACTTTCCAAAATGTAGAGATACAGCAGTTTTTCCCATGGCTGGGCGTGCTGCCAATACTATCAACTCGCCACCGTACCAACCGGAATTTATATCGTTAAGGTCTTGTAGTCCGGTTGTTATTCCTGTCTGTTTCCCGCTACTATACAATCCCATCTTCCTCTCTATGTTTTTTAATGCGGACTGTGCAATGTCTTTAAATGACTGGGATTCACTTTGCCCGATTAAATCCTGCTGCATTTGCTCCAGTGCTTTCCCCGCATTGAAAAGAACGTCGCCGATATCTTCCGTGTCGTCATAGGCTTGTTGTTGGAGTATATGGGATAATTCAATGGCCTTCCGTTGCAGGTATTTCTGCTTTACCATCAGGGCATGCTCTACAACATGAAATGAATCATACCCATAATTGGAAGTTTCTGCGATGAAATGGAGTGGCACTTCGTCAATCTTACCCATTGAACGGATTTCGTTTGATACTGATACTATGTCACACGGTTTATTGTTTGCATAAAGCGACTGGATAGCATTATACAATACAGCATACCGGTTATCATAAAACATATCTTTGTTCAATTCGGGAGATATGGTATCGAGTATTTTGTCACCGCCAAAGCTAAGAAGTGAACCGATAACAGCCTGCTCCGCTTCAGGTGCGTTCGGCATTCCTTTAATTGGGGACGGTGTATACTTGTTTGTTTTCATCCTGTACCTCCTTTCTTCCGTGATTCTGCCACCAATAAGTAAACCTTCTCTTTGCGTCTGATATGTTCGATATACTCCGTTCCTCTCCGATTGAAACGATATAGGCTATGAACTTGTCTAGCTGGGCGGGAAGCATAGAAATGAAAGACACGCCTAAAGTAGACTGCATACATACCGATTCTTTCCATAGTTCGTCGGATAGTAGTTGTTCTTTGATTGATTGAAGATCGAAAACTTTATTCGCTCCCTCTCTCACACTCTCTCCATTAAGAGAGAGAGTATCACTTACACTATCACTTACAGTTGACGTCCGTAAACGACTTTCAACGGTCGTTGCATCTCGTTTGCGTTTTTCGGCACTTCTCTTTCCTGCTTCTTTGCGTTGTTCAATGGCTGCATCATATTTGCTTATATTACGGTCTATAGACGGTTGAAAAGCTGAAAAGACGCCATCTACCACGGCATTATCAATTTGTGGTATTTCTCCAGTACGGACATAATCAAATATTACTTTAATGAGTTCGCCTGCAAGTTCATTTGATAGTCTATTAAATGTATTTTCCCATTCTGTATAAAGTACAAATGATTTTCTACTCATTATTACCTCCTTTCCAATCAATAGACATCTGCCGTTTGTCCGGCTCTAACCAGTATAGTTTTCTTTTATCGTCCAAACGAACGTCTTTAATATTCCAGCCTTCATCATTACGGAGGGTGGAGATTACACGTCTGGCGTCATTCGAATTTGTTTCAGCGTTAATCTCTTTTGCTGTTACTTTCCGGCCAGATAAGAAAATAGATCGTACCTGTTGGATTATTCGAGATGATTTGCTATCTTTGTTTCCAGATCTATGTTGGAGATTGGCAGTCGTTGAGACTGCCTTTTTCTTTTCTTCCATAGTCAGCCCCTTTCTTATTTATTGAGAATTGCATCAATTTCAGACTTTTTGTAGAATCTCTTTCCACCAACTTCTGCCGGTATTAAATATCCAGTTTTCGCCCATCTCCATAAAGTAGACCTATCTACATGAAATATACCTGCGACTTCGTCAGGTGTCAAATAGGATTCATTTTGCTTTGCTGCGATAGAAGATTCTAACTCTTCTTTAGTAGAACGAATCAGATGATTCGCAAATTGTATCAAATCATTTGCACCAACCGTTATAGACACATTGGCTCCGCTTTGAATAATTTCTTGAAGACTCATAACTAATTACTTTTTTAATTTGCCTTTCCCCGATAGGTAGCTACTGCTATCGGTTGTTTGACGTGAACAAAGTTATGAGTGGAAGAAGATGATGCAAAAAAAAGAGAGTGGTGTTTAATGGTGCACTACTAAACACCACTAAACACCATTAAAATTATTGTTTTAGACGTCTTTAAAAAATATCATTATAGGTTCTATTTCTTCATCCCTGTGTTTCTTTGACATTTGATTATTATACCCAGATTCATTTCCAATATTAGGAAATTCCTTTTTTATTTGGGTGTATGTAGGTTTAGTTATAACTCCTGCTTTTATCGCTGCTTTTAATATTTTAGAAGCGTGTGAAGCTTTTCCATCACCGATTAAATCATGCAAAATATTTAAAATACAAACCTTCTTTTCATTGTTACCTAGCACCCAGGTACAGTTTCCAGCACCTATTGTCTGAATAATAAACTTATTATTTCTAAACCGTATATAGTCAAAATGCCTCATATCCAATTCGCAACCCTTACTAATAACAGGGAATAAATCAATATTGAAAAGAGCAAAATAATCAAATACATTTTGCACAAATTTCGACACATCTTCTTTTAAATAAAAGCTACTCCATCCTAGATTTTCAAGGTTTAGAATATCCATAAATATTTTATTTAAATAAACATCTAAATTTTTAGCAAATAATACAGCATACAATCCACGATCACTTTCTGTCATACAAAAAAGCTTTTTCTTTATTCTATAAGCATCTTTATATGAATCTTCAGATAAATTAGAAGCTATAATTTTTAATCTAAACATAGTATATTTACATATCTTATTATCAAAAGAACTCCCTCTTTTATGAGAATAAAAAGTCAAAGAATTTATCATCTTTTGTCCTATGGGAGTCATTGATATTTGTTTCAGCTCTTTTTCCAATGTATCTCTTTTTATATTTCCTAAATATATATTTTTTGTATACTTCAGAATATATTCAAGCATTTTATATTCAAACGGATATTTCCTAGCAGGAAAGTAAGGTCTAACCTGTTTGTTGTATTCAACAGAATATGTATAAGCAATAATATCTTTTACTTTAATCAAAAAGATTTCTAGTTCTTTCATTTCCAATTTCTTTTATATTTGCTTCATTTATCTTGTATTCATTACATCCAAAAGCTGCACACATTAGAATAAAACGCTCTTTTAACCCCATATTGGTGTATCGGTTTACCGCACTACTATTTTTCGCATGAAGACCTGCGGCATATTTATCGATTTGCACTTTATTCATCAAATCAACATGAGTTTTCCGAGCTAATTTGCTGCTTGCTATTTCATAAATTGGCTTATACTCGTTTGTACTCAATGATGTATTAAATATTGCTATTTTACGGTCTATCCCATAATATTCCAGCAATTTCTTTATTTGATAATTATATCCAGTCTCCCCATTTCCATCCGGATAAAACGGCAATAATGCATTTTTTGAAAGTTCCCCTTTGTACTTCATTATGATGTCATAAGCTATCCGAATTATAGGTGTTCTTATTTCGGTTCGTATAAGCCCATCCTTATGTGTTTTTTGAGGTAAATAATGAATGTAGGGTATTCCTTCTTCAATTCCGATATTGTCAAAAGTAAAACGTCTAAAATCTCCGACACGACAACCAAAGCAACATTGTACAATAAATATATCTTTTACTCGCTGTAATGAATCCGGACAATCCTTTACTAAAATGGCATTAAATTCCGCTTTTGTAAGAAATACCGGCTCATCATATTGCTGCTTCATAATAGCCTCTTTTTCCTTTCCTATTTTCCGGAAGGGTGAAACCGGAATAATATCATTTCGTTCTAATTCAACCATAAAAGCCTGAATTAATAAAAGCTTTTCGGCTATTGTATTTTGGCTTCTTTCCTTTGAAGGTCTGTTTCTATTGTTCATGTCAACATACAGACCGGGATATTTATCAACCAAAGTATGTTCAATACGCAGGAACTCACGAAATTTGAGGATCATATCTTTATTAAATACTTCTACCGGTTCCCCATCAATACCATTAATGATGAAAAAACGGTTTAGTTCCCGTATTACTACATCATAGTGTTTCTTTCTGCCTGCACCTATAACGCCAGTATCTAACCAACCATTTACGTAACGTTGGAACATTTCACATATTGATTCTTTTTGATCTGTTACATCATACTTTTCAGGATGGAGATGTTCATCTATTAACTTTTCAAGCTTATCGCTTGTCAAAGACTTATCTCCACCATATAGAGATAAAATTATCTTCTTCCTTTCACTTATAGACGCATTGAATAATGTTCTTTCTTCCAGTTTTACCAAGCTTTTAGCTTTATATTGCTCGTTCTTGGCATCCCAAAGTGTAGGAAGCACCATAAATTCGGACTTATGGAATAATTGTACATCTCTTCCGTCAGATAAACGAAATCTAACATTAACTTCTTTATCCTTCCGTCCTGTTCGAATAAATGCTTTTACGGTAGTCATATCTCATATAATTATTAGTTGTGCAAATATACTAATATTGCACAACATATTTGCAAAATTGCACAACAAAATAAAATGATATGCAACACGTATTTCGATAGAAATACTGATAATCAGAAGTTTTAAGTTATATAACTATTTATGAGATTTCAAAAATCGAATCGCAGCGGGATCACAGTTAACATCCGGTAACAGTTAAATGTTATCGGATTTTTCTTTTTAAATAGCTGATATTAAACATCTTACAGTCCGACCGGTATCTCCAACAAATACCAGACAACAAACAATAATGTCCAGGCAAACAAGATAGCCAGTGAATATCTCCAAGTATATTTAAGCAAAGCTCCATACGTAATTCGCTTGTCATATTGCCGCATATAAGTCAATACCAAAGGCATATAAAACAAGAAAGGAGTGATTGCATTGGTCGAGCTATCCCCTATGCGAAAAGCACATTGTACAATGTCCGGAGTAATCCCCATTTGCGCAAACATCGGAATAAATATAAAAGACATAAAAGTCCATTTAGAAGTAGCAGATACCATAATAAGATTGACAGTTGCTGTAAACAGGATAAACAATACCAAAGCAGCCAATGGAGCAGGTTCAAAAGAAGAAAGCAATTCCGCTCCCATGATGGCAAGGCACTTATCCAGATGTGAATACTCGAAACATGCAAACATCTGTGCTGCAAAAAAAGCAATTACAAAATAGACACCAAGAAGTTTCATGGGTTGCGTTAACCCTTCTATGACGTCATTATCCGTACGATAACGACCGGAGCTGAAGCCGTACGCCATTCCTGTGATACCGGCCCCCAATGAGAGAAGAAACAAAATACCTGCAATAAAAGGTGAATGCATTAAACCACCGTTTACCCCACGTAGAATCCCGTAAGAAGAAAAAGTAAGCCACAAAATAAGAGCCACATAAATAGCTGCCACAACAATGGAGATCATAATAGCACGCCGTTCTTTGCGGGACAGAGGCCGGTAAGCTTCTACCTTTATCCCTCCTTCATAATTCCCTAACTTAGGAATAAGCCATTTCTCAGTCACCCAATAAACAATAGCAGTAATAACCACCGTAGAAGCACTCATAAAGAAATAATTGCAAAGAGGTTCGGTGTTCCCTTGATATCCAGTCTGCGCCAAAGCAGCCTCTTGTGTAGTATGAGCTAATAACGGGTCCATCGTACTTAATACAATATTGGCACTATATCCACACGCAACGGAAACATAAGCCGTTACAATTCCGGCAATCGGATGGAGACCTACCCATTGGAACAACATAGCCGCAATAGGCAACAAAATTATATACCCACCGTCACCAATGGCATTCGATAATAACCCCAGAACAATTACCCAAAGAATAATTCTCTTTTTCTCTTTCCTGTTCCCCACCCCCAAACGGATACACGCATTAATAAACCCGGAATGTTGGGCAACCCCAAGTCCGAACATCGCGATGATTACCATCCCCAAAGGAGCAAATCCTGTAAAATTCTTAATTGCGTTGCGCAACCACCAGCGAATACCTTCCGGACTCAACAAACTTTGCACACGAATGTCTTCACCGGTTTGCGGCAATGTCACCTTTAACCCATAGATATCGCATATCCATGAAAGAAAAACCACTGCCATCGTCAACAGCATAAACATCGTAGCAGGATGGGGCATACGCCATTTTGTCTTCATCGCTTTTCAGGATTTATTCTTCGTCAGCTTTCCTTAGTTATTCATCATCAGGCTCCAGATTATCCAGATCAATAATGCGCAATTCCAATGCACGCACAGCCAACCGGGTAGCATTCACCCCCACCCGCTCTCCATTCGGGAAAAGACGTCCGATAAGGTCATTCTGCCGTTTTTCCAATGATTTCACGCCGAAGGGCATACCTTTCAGATTTGCAATCATCTCCTTCGTATATCCTAATGCCAAATGACGGAGAAAACGCTCGTCATATTCATCAATATCATAACTGATAACCGCCTCCTGACGTTTTGCATCATTAGCGACAGACTTCTTAAAACGGTCTACAATCTTTTCTAGAATCGGATAATTGAACACTAGCTTCTTTCCATCCATTACAGCCTGTACATCCGTTTTAGTAAGCAGCTCTCCTGTCTTGAGAATAATTCCATCGGCACCGGCATTCAACACATCCACCCATAATTTCTCATTCAAGATCTCACCGGTGAAGATCAGCACACGAACCCCCTTATAACGTTTGAATATATTCCGACAAATATCTACTCCGATAGTGGTAGAGCCCCCCAGCCCCAGATCCAGCAAAACCAAATCAGGAAGTTGGGCTTCCATCAAGGGCCAGAATTCATTCTCTGTCATGGCGGTACCGATCACTTCCGCATTCGGTATTTCGTGACGGAATATCTCCTCCGTGCCTTTCAACTCCAATTTTACATCCTCTACAATAATTACTCTAAATTTCTGTTCTTCCATTTCCTTATATCTAAAAACTTTTATGTGTTTTCCTTATTTTATCTACGCGGTACAGTAAAATAAACCGTAAATCCTCCATCTGCAGCAGGTTCGGCATTAATACGACATCCCCTGCGTCCTGCAAATTCATCATGATCGCGGATAATCTGTTTACATACCAAATATTCCGTACCACGCAACTCCCCTTTTTCACCGGCAGTCATACGTGCCAGATTCGGATAAAACAACAGGTTCAGTTCCTCCATACTCTTCTCGCGTCTTGTATCCGTAAAAAGAAAGCGAATATATTCATCATCCTGCCGTGCCTGCAAACGCAACAGACCGTCTTCGTGAACCGCCAACGCTTCGTCAATCAGGTTTTCCAATAGGAAGCGCAACTGATTCAGATCTCCTATCACTTTTGCGTCCACCGTTCCTATCTCCAGTTCTATCCTCTCCGTCCGGTTCTTCATTGACTTTCTGAAGTATTTTCCGGCAGTATCCAAAAGTTCCTGTACAGGAATCACCACCCGCCGGAAAGTAACCTCTTCCAACTGACGGGAAGCGCACGAACTTAGAATCGTAAAGATTCCTTTATAATATTCAATCAATTCGGTTATTGTCTCCACAGCCTCACGTTCTTCCTTCTCTGAAATATTCTGCATATTGAGCCTACCGACAATTTGTTTGATCTTATTCGGATAATAAATTGTTTCATGTTTAATCGTAGACAGGCAATTATCCAATACCATATTTTGCACATGCAACATACTGTCTTCCCAAAGAGCACGTCGTGCCTCTTCATGCGCTGACTCAATATCCCGATATTTCGTAGCCAATTTCACCACCGCATTAAATATCACAATCGCCACATAGCGTGCCACCAATTCAAACAACAAACGATCTGTTTCCTGCTCCGACCCTTCCCTGCGTTCCAGATAAAGCACACCCACACACTGGTGTTCTCCTCCCGCTTCCACCTTCAATGGAATAGCCAGATAATGCCGTCGTTCAAGATATTCACCGGAATCAAAACATTGCTGTACCATCTCCGGCATCTCCTGACCGGGACATGAAGCGTATTCCAGCCTATGCGTCGTTTCATTATACGCTGCAATACCCATCCGGTCAATCGTAAGCAATTCATTTACAGACCCGAATGCTTCATCCACTATGCGTTGCGGGATTTCCTTTAGCGTACTCTCTTCTCGTTGGAGTGCTTCTGCATCCTCTTGCTCCTGTGGTCTGACCAAAGAGGCTGCAAACACTTTTTGATTTATCTCGAGCACCTGTTCAAGATTCAGTCGGTTCTGCAGCCGCTTGCGCATATACAGAAAATAGTACCCGACCAACAAAACCACCAACAGGACAAAACATAAAATGATCCCCACCGTCTTATTCGTATTCGAACGTTCCAACTGCTTGCAATATGCCTCCAACGTCTGATCTTCTCCTTGCAACTTATACAAATCCGTAAATGCCGAATTATTATAACTGTACGCATCCAGTTGTTTCAAAGCCAGAAAAGCGACTGCCGCTTCGTTCCTTATGTCCAGAATCACATGATAATCCGAGTCAAACAACTCATTCCACCAACTAATCTCGGCAGGTATCCCCTCACCAACCAATTTCATATAACGATGCGGATGTTCCGCCCGTGCATATTTCTCATAATGCTCGTTCAATAACATCATAGCCGAATCGATATACTGCAAAGCTAGTTCATATTCTTCATCCACATTAGCAAAATATGCAGCATTTGCATAGTCCGACGCAGCATCCAGCAAATCCTCATATACCGAATCCGTAACCACAACTATCGAATCTCCTTCCTGCAACATGGGGGAAATAGAATCATGCACACACGACACCATCCCTACCGGAAGCAACAGGCAAAGCAATACACCGACTATCTTACGTATCCCTAAAGGCAAACGAAAATAGAAACGACTCCCCTTACCCAATTCACTTTCCACATTGAAAGCACACACACGGAACAAATCATTCGTCTTCTTATATTTCTCAATGATTCCCTTACAGTTCATTAATCCGAAGCCACTCCCCTTGTTTTCTTTCAGTTCCTCCGGATCCTCCGCATTCTTCATCCCGATTACGCGCGAATCATACACCTTCTCACCAATGATACGCTCCACATCCTCCGTTGAAATACCTCGTCCGTTATCTTCTACGGAAATCTCCACATAAGTATCCGTCATACGTGCGTATACCTTGATGTTCCCACCTTCCGGAGTATATTTACGCGCATTCTCCGCCAACGTATTAATCATAAACAGAGTCAATGCACGGTCGGCCTTCACCGTGACAACGGTCGGTTCAATCTCCAAAGTCTGTTTTTTCATCTCAAAGGCACGCCGTCCTTTCCCTACCAGTTCAAATAACTCATTGAGGCTGAATATCTCAATATTCAAGCTGAGCGTTCCTTGCTTCATTTTAATCCAGAGAGCCAGAATATCATTATATTCATTGATCGTAGTAACCAATTCGTCGATATACTGGTACTTCTCTTTCTTGATCTTTTCATCATCGATATATCCCCGTTCCGTCAACTTATGTACTTCATTCAGAATACGGTCAATATACGGATTGATACCATTTACGATAGCCATACAGGCTTTTTTTATCAAGTTCTGGCGTTTATTTCCGGCAATATGCTGCTCATAGATATACCGCTGTTTTTCCAATTGCATCCGCTCGTCACTCAACGCTTCCACCATCTGCTCATTGTCAGCCGCCCAAATAATATAAGGCTCCAATACGTGGACCAAAGCCTTCTCGTCGCGGCTCAGCCGATATCCAGAGCACAGCGTCGCCTTACCTTCCTCCGATATTTCCAATTTCATACGTCCCTTTCCAAACAACTGATCTATCCCCTGCTGAATCAAAGGGACATTCATTGGGATGGATGAAGTAATATCCCGGCAGAGTCCTAAAATCTGCTGCAAACGTTCCACATCCAACCGGTTTCTTATTTTAGAACGCTTATTAAAGAACCACCAGAAAATCACCACCAATACCAATCCGGCAATCACCAGAGAAAGGACAAGCGTCATCTGGCGCGAACCAGCTTCCAATGACACATAACGACTTTCCAGTTCTTTGTCCTGGCGGGTAAAATTCAAAATATCCAAATAAATATTCCGATTATAATCAGAAGCATATTTCATTCCGAGCCCTGCATACGATACACTCAATTGTTCCCGAATCCTTGAAATCCATTCAGGAACGGTCTTCACATTTTCCTGCGCAATCCAAGGCACTCCCGTATAGGTAGTATCGCCTTCTGCAAACGTATGCAGCTTATCCAGTGTATCCGCTTCATGATGATAATAAAGTATATGATGGCGATTCACACAATCCAATGCTTTCGTAAGTGTATCCAGCGCTTCCGAATATCGTCCGTGCGCATTCAGATATTTTCCGATAGAAACATACGCTCCGGCAATCTGATACAAGTCGTTATATTGGCGGAATCTCTCAAGCGCGAGTTGTGCCATGCGCAAAGGTAAAAGAGAATCTACCGGCAAAGCAAACTGCTCCAGCATATGTCCTCTCCTTGTCTGGAAAAACTCGAAACTATCGGAAGAAGCCATCAAGTTGGCAAGACCTTGCAAACCATTTCCTTCGAAATAAGGATGATTGCTCTGAACAGCCGCCCGCCAAGTATAATACAAATGATCAAACTCACGTAGTTTTCTCTCCTCCGGTGTCTTTGCTTCAACCAAAGAAGCGGCCCCCTTAAGATAATGATAGTAAAGCAATTGATTAGTATCCGCCAATGCTTCCTCTTCCGGAATATGACTGAGCGACGCAATCGCTTCCTGTCGTTGCTGAAGGTAATAGTAATAAATGGCGGAAACAATAAAGAACTCCGTAAAAGCATAGTCCAGCCGAAGCTTTTCGTGCCTGTCGGCAAACAAATCACTTTCCTCACGAATACGTTTCATACGTCTCAACGCACTGTTTCTGTAATCATAAAATTCTTTATTCATTGCCGTCCTCTGACAGATTTTCATCAGTCCGATATCGGCAATCAAAAGCTCAAGTTCGTTTTTAGTCAGTTTATAGACCTCTTTATGAGACGCTTCGGCACGGTCAAAATCCATATTCATAAAAGCCCAGAATCCCAGATTATTTAAAGCTTCCGCTTTCCCCGACTTATAAAAGTTCACCTTACTATAAGCCTGTTCGGCATATTTATAAGAAGAATCCAGATTTCGGTAACGATAAGCATACGCTGTTCCATTAAGCGAATCAATCAAACGCACCTCTTTAGTCGGCACCATATCAGTGCACGAGAAGAACAAAGAAAGAATTATCAGAATAGATAACGGATAATAAATAATCGATAATGAGCTATGCTGTGCCTCATTACCTATTCTTCGGACATTATTATTTAAAGAAATCCTTTTCATTATCCATCGTCAACTATCCATTAATTACGCAAATCTACAAATATTTCCGATAAGTTGAAGAGAAAATGATTTTTTATACAATAAGTCCTTCTAAATAATAAGAGAAATTCCTACCTTTGCAGGCAAATTAACAAATAGGTAACATCTATTACAAAATGAGCGAAAAAGCACCCTTTATGGTATTCTCGGGAACGAACTCGAGATATCTGGCAGAAAAAATCTGCGCAAGCCTGGATTGTCCTCTGGGAAATATGAACATTACCCATTTTGCCGATGGCGAATTTGCAGTTTCATATGAGGAGTCAATTCGTGGCGCACACGTATTCCTGGTTCAATCCACTTTCCCTAACTCAGACAACTTAATGGAACTTCTCCTGATGATCGATGCTGCAAAACGCGCGTCTGCAAAGAGCGTTGTAGCTGTAGTCCCCTATTTCGGATGGGCACGTCAGGATAGAAAAGACAAACCCCGTGTATCTATCGGCGCTAAGTTGGTAGCCGACCTGCTGTCTGTTGCAGGTATCGACCGACTGATTACGATGGACTTGCATGCAGACCAGATTCAAGGATTCTTCAATATCCCGGTAGATCACTTGTATGCATCAGCTGTATTCCTCCCTTACATCCAGTCATTGCAACTGGAAAATCTGGTTATTGCTACACCGGACGTAGGAGGTTCAAAACGTGCCAGCACTTTCTCCAAATACCTCGGTGTACCATTGGTACTCTGTAACAAATCACGTGAAAAAGCCAATGAAGTAGCATCTATGCAAATCATCGGTGACGTAGAAGGTAAAAACGTAGTATTGATTGACGATATCGTAGACACTGCAGGAACAATTACCAAAGCAGCCAACATCATGTTGGATGCCGGTGCCAAATCTGTACGCGCCATCGCCAGCCACTGCGTAATGTCTGATCCGGCTTCTTTCCGCGTGCAAGAGTCTGCCCTGACAGAAATGGTATTTACCGACAGCATCCCATACGCAAAGAAATGCCCGAAAGTAAAACAGTTAAGCATTGCTGATATGTTTGCAGAAACAATCAAACGAGTGATGAATAACGAATCTATCAGTTCACAATACATCATTTAATAGATGATAGGTGATAGTTGAAGTTACTTTCAACAGGAAATTATAAAATGGATAATGACCGCTTTGGGTTATTATCCATTTTTCTTTGTACCATAAAAAAGAGGCCACGCAATGCGCAGCCCACTATCATTTATCATTTATCATTTATCATCTATCATCTATTGAAGTCTTCCGAATTTATAGGTTCCTTTTTTAATCACCTTCCCATCTTTATCTGTTTCCACAAAAGGACCATTTTTCTTTCCTTGTTTGAAAAAGCCCTCGAAGCGATTACCATCTTTGTCGATTTGTACGCCCTGTCCATCTTCCAATCCGTCAACAAAGCCACCTTTATATTGCATACCAGCAACGGTTTTCAAAGTACCCTGTCCATTGGGACGGTTGTCTTTCCAGTCACCGTCATAAACATCGCCATTGCTCCATTTATAAACTCCTCTGCCATCACGTTTATTGTTTTTCCAGCTTCCTTCGTACACAGCACCATTCGCCCAGGTAAAAGTACCTTTTCCGTCTTGCATGCCATTTTTGAAATTACCTACATATTTGTCACCGTTAGCATGATAATAAACCCCTTCACCGGTGCGTTCACCTAAGAGATAAGAACCTTCATAACGATCGCCCGTGTGGAAGTAGTATGTACCTCTTCCGTGTTGAATATCATCCGCCCAATCACCGTCGTATTTATCTCCATTGGTATATTCAAATACCCCTTTTCCGTGACGGACATCATCTTTCCAGTCTCCTTCATACTTACAGCCGTCGTCCCAGTTCATGATGCCTTTGCCGTTCTTCTTATCATTTTTCCAGTGACCAGTATATTTGGCACCATTCGCCCAAGTGTATGTACCTTCGCCTTCACGCTTATCATTCACCCATTTACCTACATACAAATCACCGTTATGATAATACATTGTTCCTTCACCATGCTGATAATCCTGATACCACATACCGTCGTAACGGTTATTATTCATAAAATAATAGATACCTTTTCCGTGCTGCTGATCCTGGAACCACTGTCCTTCGTACTTTTCTCCGTCAGGAAACATATAAATACCATATCCTTCACGTTTCCCCTTCACATATTCACCTTCAAAGACATCGCCGTTTTTGAAAACCGTTTTTCCTTTTCCGTTCGGTTTTCGCCCTTTCATTTCTCCTGTATAGACACTGCCATCCTTAAAAGTATAGTTGCCAATCTTTATTTCTGTAGAGAATGTATCCTTTATCTTTCCGAAGAATCCGCCCTTTTTCCCTTCATTTTCTTGTGCCATTACCCCCTCTTGTGCCAGGAGAGCCAATAAAAGTGTAGTATATAGATATTTCTTCATTTATTTTAGTTGTTACTCATTTTTAGAATTACGATTTGGACAAAGATACGACTTCTCTCCCAAAAAGCCCCTTACCGGAAAGCAAATTATGACAACTTTTTACCTGCAATGACCTCTTTTAATGTCTCTTTGCATAAATAACGCTGCGCTAAATCCTGTATTTCCGCAGGAGTAATCTCGTTTACGGCTTGCAAAGAACGTGCGAAGTAATCATCCTTCAAACCGGAAGTAGCTATAAATATCCACGCATCCGAGAGAGAGAAAGGCGATTCATAACTGCGGCACATTTCTCCCAACATATAGTTGCGCACTATCCTCAACTCTTCTGCAGATACAGGATCCAGGTGCAACCGGTCTATTTCGTGATATACTTCCTGTATTAACGGCTCCACATATTCATTATCCGTCTCCGTCGAAACAATCAGCAAGCCGCTATCCGGATAAAATACTACTCCTGCCGATATGCCATAAGTATACCCTTTATCTTCGCGAATGTTGGACATCAGACGGCTACCGAAATAACCTCCGAACAATGTCATCAGCACACGCAGCTTCGGATAGTCGGGATGTTCGCGAGTAATAGTGGTACATCCCATTTTCACTGCGCTCTGCATAGCGTCTTCACGTTCCGTAAAAATCCTCTTCTCAGGTATAGCCGCAAACGGGAAACTCGACTTCGGCATCTGTAATTGATATTGCCCGAACGGAATCCCGAAAATATCCGTTACACGGCTAATGATATCATCCGTCACCTTGCCGGATAAGAAAATGGAGCAATTGCCGGAATGGTAATGCCGCTCATAAAACTCACGAAGCACTTCTGGAGTTATGGTATGATAATCCTCCTCCATCACTATTTTCCCGCACGGATGTTGTTCACCGTAAAGAGACTTCAGCAAACTACGATGTGCAAGAAAATCAACCTTAGAGGTATTGACCAAATATTGCTGGATATTGGTATCCAGAATAGTTTGAAGCTCCTTTTGTGGAAACAGTGGTTCCTTAATCATCGACTCTACCACTTCCAACGTTTTCGCTAAATACTTATTCAATGAATAAACAGTGATATAAGCATACTCCGAAGAACTGGAGAGTTCTAGCCACGAACCATAATAATCCAAATTCTCCGCAATGGTGGCAGCCGTATATTTCGTCGTACCTTCGCGCAACATACGGTTCGTAAACAAAGCTTGCAACTTCTGCGACTGCTGCCAGCGACCTCCGGAGAAAAGCACATCCATACGCACCACTTCCTGTTCACCGGCATTAATAACAGTCAGCGGAATACCATTCGGCAACGTTGTCCTGACGGGAGTCTGTATATGGAAATTTTTCAGAGGTTGTATCTCAGGCTGTATCGTGCGATCCATAAACATTATAATCTATTTTTCAAAAATTCTTCTGCACGCGCCAAGTCCTGTGGAGTATCAATTCCAATCGTTTCCACTTCACTGATCCCCACTTTTATTTTATACCCGTTTTCCAGCCAGCGCAGTTGCTCCAACGATTCCGCTATCTCAAGTGATGATTGCGGTAGTGCGGTTATCTCCCTCAGCACTTCCGTACGGTAAGCATACAAACCGATATGTTTATAGTAGGTATGTCCTTTCAGCCAATCCTTCTTCTCGGCATTACGCTGATAAGGGATGATAGAACGACTGAAATACAGGGCATTCCAATTTGCATTGACTACCACTTTGGGAGAGTTCACATTCTCAAGTACGGCAAACGGCTCATCAGCAGTAAAAGGCTTTACCAATGTAGCAATCTGTGTAGTAGGATCTTCAAAACAAGCTTTCACGGCATTCAACTGCGAAGGCTGTATAAAAGGCTCGTCCCCTTGTATATTGACTACCACATCAAAGTCCCCTCCAATCTTGACGCAAGCCTCATAACAACGGTCCGTACCGCTTTTATGATGAACAGAAGTCATCACCACCTTACCGCCGAAAGCTTTCACCGCCTTCTCAATTCGTTCGTCATCAGTAGCCACATACGCATCATCCAAAATGCCGGCTACTTGTTCATACACACGCTGTATCACTGTTTTTCCGCCCAACATAGCCAACGGTTTCGCAGGGAAACGGGTAGAGGCATAACGGGCAGGTATAATTCCCAGAAATTTCATTTATTTAATAGATAATGAAGAATAAAGAGCGGATAATGACTGCTGCACATATTCCCTCTCCCAATCTTCCGGTTTTATTATTTTATCATCATACAAAAGTATATCAATATCCAAACAGACTTTCTCTTCCTTCTTATCCTCCGGCAGACGACCGGAAGCCAGTTCTATGTCTTTCAGTATCCTCTTCACGAGTTCCTCATCCTTATCCGAAAAGAACATGATCACTTGATTGGAAAACAAAGCCGGATTTTTGAAGAACAAAGGTGCCGTCTCCAACTCAGGTGCCCGGTAGATAGGAGAAAACTGTTCCGCCAGTTTCTGCCTGGCAAAAGTCAGATTCTCCGTTCTATTGTAGTTGCTCCCTATGCAAACAATGTATTTGTGCATCTTTTTAGTTGAAAAGATCATCCAGTCCCATTTCCTCCACCTCGCCATCCGGAGTCTCCGAACCGGCACAAGGATCGAATCCTTCCGGAAGTTTAAAAGTTTCCTGCTGATCGTATCCCAAAGTCGGGTCATCAAATACTTTCTTCATATATTTTGCCCAAATAGGTAAAGCAGCGGCAGCTCCCTGTCCGTATGTCATCGATCCGAAGTGGATATCACGTTCGTCACCTCCAACCCAACAGCCGGACACCAACGAAGGGGTAAAGCCCATAAACCAACTATCCGAGTTCTCATTTGTCGTCCCCGTCTTTCCGCCCATATCCGCAGTAATTCCATAATGTCGGACACGTCCGCCCGTTCCTTCATTTATAACGGCACGCAACATGACCAGCATTTTATATACACTTGAAGTACTGATCACCTCATCCATTTGTGGCGCAAACGTAGAAATCACATTACCTTCACTGTCCTCGATCCGAGTCACAAACAAAGGAGCCACCCGAATCCCCCTATTAGCAAAAGCAGTATATGCACTCACCATCTCTCCGACAGAAATCTCACAAGGTCCCAGACAAAGTGAAACAACCGGGTCGATGGCCTTGTTGCGCACTCCGAAACTATGGATCAGCCGCACCAATTCATACGGATTCAGTTTGCTCATCAGATAAGCCGAAATCCAGTTATCCGAATTAGCCAGTCCCCATTTTAGAGTAACCATCTCACCATAACGCTTCTTATTGGAATTACGTGGCGACCATGGTTCCCCAGTTTCTGTAATCAACGTTTGCTCTACATGGCGCACCTGGTCGCAAGGAGAAAAATTATTCTCCATAGCCAGTGTATACAAGTACGGTTTGATAGTAGACCCTACCTGACGGCGTCCTACCATCGCCATGTCATATTGGAAATATGTATAATTAGGTCCGCCAACATAAGCTTTCACATGCCCGTTCATAGGATCCATCGACATAAAGCCGGTACGAAGGAATGACTTATAATAGCGGATTGAATCCATCGGAGTCATAATCGTGTCCTTGCTTCCCATCCACGAAAAGACTGTCATTTCCTGCGGTGTATCGAATGCTTTCCGAATCTCCTGTTCAGAATTCCCCGCCTCTTTCATCAGCCGGTAACGCTCAGTCTGTTTCATAGCCTTCGTCAACAGTTCTTCCACCCGTTTCGTAGGCAGCACTCTTGCGTATGGCGCATTCTTACTTCCTACTTTTTCTTTGAAAAACAAAGGTTGCAAATAACTCAAATGTTCTTCTACCGCCTCCTCCGCATATTGTTGCATCCGCGAGTTGAGAGTCGTATAAATCTTCAGTCCGTCCGTGTAGACATTATAATTCGAACCATCCTTCTTTTTATTCTTCGCACACCAGCCATACAGAGGATTCGTTTCCCAAGAAAGGGAGTCTTCATAGAATTTCTGCATTTGCCAACCACGATAATTACTCTTCACCGGCTTGGTTGCTGTCATCACACCACGCAGGTATTCACGGAAATAAGTAGCCAAACCTTCCTTGTGGTCAACACGGTTATACGACAATTTCAAAGGAAGCGCTTGCAGAGAATCACATTCGGATTCAGTAATATATCCCGCTTTACGCATCTGTCCAAGCACCACATTACGACGGCCGCGAGAACGCTCATTAAAACGAACAGGATTATAGAGTGACGGATTTTTACACATACCAACCAAGGTAGCCGCTTCCTCTATTTTCAAGTCCTTCGGTTCACGGTTAAAATAAGTATGCGCAGCCGTCTTAATACCGACAGCATTATTCAGGAAATCAAACTTATTGAGGTACATACTCAGAATTTCCTCTTTGGTGTAATAACGCTCGAGTTTTACGGCAATCACCCACTCAATCGGTTTCTGGAAAAGACGCTGGAGAGTATTTCTCGCCACATTCTCCGTAAACAACTGCTTGGCAAGCTGCTGTGATAAAGTACTTCCCCCACCCGCATTTTTCTGGAATAACAAACCACGTTTCACAAATGCACGGAACAACGCCTTAGCGTCAATCCCCGAGTGTTCGGCAAAACGAACATCTTCTGTCGCAATCAACGCATTAATAATATTGGGGGACAAATCCTTGTAGGCTGTATACACACGATTTTCCTTACTATAAGACCAAGTACCGAGCACTTTCTCATCCTCAGAAAAGATCTCCGTCGCAAATTTATAACTTGGATTCTCCAGTTCCTCCACTGGAGGCATATAGCCGATCCAACCTTTCGAAATAGAAACAAAAATAATGACGACAGCCACTACTGCGATTGCCAATAAAATCCAAAGAGCTTTTATTATTTTTCGAATCATGTTTTTTCTTGCTTATAAAAAATGCACTTAATTAAGTTACAAAGGTAGATAAAATCCGGTAGCCGACCAAACAAAAACAGGCGGGATTTTTATTCCCGCCTGTCATTCACCCTAACTCTATCTATTCAGAGTTACCAATTATGAATGAGTCGTATAGTAACTCACCATTTATCAATAGTCTGTAATTTCCATTCTCCTATCGTACAGCGTTCACTATCAAAGTTGATCGCCACTTTCACTACCGGAAGCCCACACAAAGCGAAGCGTTCAGGATAATTCTTCAGATTGATCTGTTCCATAGCTTCACCGGCAGTCTTGTCAAGCTTCAACTCCATCACATAGAGCGTGGTTTTCGTACGAAGCACCACATCCACTCGACCACGGGGGGTACGGACTTCAACATCCACAAAAGAACCCAATAAGCTGAAAATAATGTAGAACATCTGCTGATAGTGACCTTCATACCTTGTATTGTCACAATAAGGAATGGTAGACAAGAAAGTCTGCAGCCGACGCAACGCAGAATCCATATCATCATTACGGATATCACGGGAAAGATAAGCTACCATGGTATTCGTTTTTTCAGTAGGTGTAGACACATAATAAGGCAACAGACTCCTCATCAAGCCGACCCTAACTTCTTTATTAGGAATATCCAATGTGTACAGTCCCAACTCGCTATCATAACCCTTGATGGTGATATAACCGCTCTGATATAACAGCGGAGTAATACCGGACATTGTCTCCGTCGGTGCATCAAAATCCTCCACAGCTGCTGTTTTCCCTCCGACTTCAGAAGGTTCAACACCGAACTTCTCCAACATCTTTATCAAGTATGTAGGAGTACCGCTACCGAACCAGTAAGAACCAAATTTACCATCCGCAAAAGCATTCAACAGACTGAACGGATTATAGATGTCGGGAGACGGATAAGTGAAATGATAACCGTCATAATTCCCCTTCAACTTCAGCAAAACTTCTTCTGAGGAAATATTCAATTTCGCAGCCAACATCCCCATATCCTCTTTCATCTGCGTTAGCATTTCATCCTCCGTTATTCCGCAAATTGCAGCGTATGGCTCATCCATGCTGATATTCTTGATATTATTCAATTCACTAAAGATACTCAACTGAGAGAACTTGGTGATACCAGTCAGAAACACATACTTCAGATAAGGATCACAAGCTTTCAAAGGACTATAGAAGTTACGCATGATATTACGTAATACGCCTAGATTTTCCTTTTCGTGTACCACATCAAGCAAAGGAGCATCATATTCATCTATAAGAACTACAACCTTTTTCCCTGTCTTTTCATAAGCACACTTGATAAGACGGGTTAATCGTAGATTAGCATCACCGGCAGTTGTATCGAGACCGAAGGTCCGCTCATAGTCTGAAAGCATAAAGTCAAGCAAACGCTCCAAACGCTCCTTATCCACATGCTTCGCCATACTCATATCAAAATGAAGAACCGGATATTCTATCCACTCTTTCTCCAACCTCTCCATAGCCAACCCTTGAAACAGGTCCTTACGACCAGAGAAATAACTATGCAAAGTAGAAGTAAGCAAAGATTTACCAAAACGGCGAGGACGACTCAGAAACACATATTTCGCAAAATGAGTCATGCGATAAACGTATTCCGTCTTATCGATATAAAGATAATTCTTCTCACGAATTTCAGAAAAAGTCTGTATCCCTATGGGGTATAATCTTTGCAAAGCTTCCATACTAATATTTTATTTTCTTTAGAGCCACTATTATTTTTCAATTATCCAGTCTCCTATCGTACAGCGTTCACTATCAAAGTTAATCGCCACTTTCACGACCGGAAGCCCACACAAAGCGAAGCGTTCAGGATAATTCTTCAGATTGATCTGTTTCATAGCTTCACCGGCAGTCCTATCAAGCTTCAACTCCATCACATAAAGTGTGGTTTTCGTACGAAGAACCACATCCACACGACCACGGGGAGTACGGACCTCAACATCCACAAAAGAACCCAATAAGCTAAAAATGATGTAGAACATCTGCTGATAGTGACCTTCATACCCCGTATTGTCACAATAAGGAATGGTAGACAAGAAAGTCTGCAGGCGACGCAACGCAGAATCCATATCATCATTACGGATATCACGCGAAAGATAAGCCACCATAGTAGTAGTTTCCCGAGTTTTGCTGGCCACGTAATTAGGTAAAAGGCTTTTCATTAGCCCCAACCGTACTTCTTTGTTAGGAATATCCAACGTATACAGGTCAATACTCTCATCATAATCCTTGATAGTGATATAACCACTCTGATATAATAATGGAATAATATCAGTCATTGTTTCAGTAGGTGCATCAAAAGCGGAAACCTCCGCATGGTTATTACCGATCTCCGAAGGTTCCACACCGAACTTCTCCAACATCTTTATCAGGTATGTAGGAGTACCGCTACCGAACCAGTAAGAACCAAACTTACCGTCCGCAAAAGCATTCAACAGACTGAACGGATTATAGATATCGGGAGAAGGAAAGGTGAAATGATAACCGTCGTAATTCTCCTTCAACTTCTCCAGGATCTCTTCCGGGGTTACGTCTAGTTTCGCTGCCAGTCTATCCATATCCTCCTGCATTTGCGTCAGCATCTCCTCCTCGGTGATACCGCAAATGGCAGCGTAGGGCTCATCCATACTGATATTCTTGATATTGTTCAACTCGCTGAAGATACTCAGCTGGGAGAACTTGGTGATACCGGTCAGGAAAACAAACTTCAAGTAAGGGTCGCAAGCCTTCAAGGGGCTGTAAAAGTTACGCATGACATTACGCAGGACATCCAGATTCTCCTTCTCGTGCACCACATCGAGCAGCGGAGCATCGTATTCGTCTATAAGAACCACCACCTGGCGGCCAGTCTGTTCATAAGCGCGCTTGATAAGCCGGGTCAGCCGCAGATTGGCATCGCCATCCGTTGCATCGAGACCGAATGCGCGCTCATAGTCGGAAAGCATAAAGTCAAGCAAACGTTCCAGGCGTTCCTTATCCACATGCTTCGCCATACTCATATCGAAATGAAGCACCGGATACTCCGTCCACTCCGTCTCCAACCGCTCCATAGCCAGACCACGGAACAGCTCCTTGCGCCCCGAGAAATAACTATGCAGCGTGGAAGCAAGCAAAGACTTACCGAAACGCCGAGGACGGCTCAGGAACACATAACCGGAAGCCGAATGCGTCATCTGATAAATATATTCCGTCTTATCTATATAAAGATAATTTTCCTCACGGATTTTAAAAAATGTCTGTATACCTATCGGGTATCGTCTTTGCAAAGATTCCATATCAATCATATTTTCTACAAAGCTACAAAAAAATATCCGTTCAAAAGACCGCAGGCGGGAAAAAGTTTCCCACCTGCCTCTTCCAGTCTATTTGAACAACTCCGCAGGTACAAAAGGTACAGTAGGTACATCCAACATTTTTTCCACACACGTGCGCGCGTCATTAAGGTATTAAGGAAAAAAGACTTCCGGACAAAGAGATTTCCGCCGACAACATCAACGACGATATCATCACCTGATGGAATGCCGACCGGGATTTCCTCTTCGAACAACTGGGAGAAGAATTTACCCGCACGCAGTTGCTCGAACAGGCAGTTGTCATGGGAGTTAAAGAGAATACATCCATCACCTGGCTGAAACGGTTGACCCAAAACGGAGTGCTGGTCAGTGTGGACGGTAAAGGAGATTATACACGTGTGCGTGTGTGAGGGAGCCCCGAAACAGTGTACCCGCTGTACCCGCGCATGAAGTTATTAACAACGGTGCCGGAATAAACTGATTGCACAGACACAATCGTAAAGCACTGCTTTCCGAGAGCTGAAGCACTGCTTTACCACCTCTAAAGCTATGCTTTAGGAGATGCAAAGCACTAGTCTGTTTCGTAACGGAATATACGAACAAAGTTCAGGCTGATCTCCCAAATCGTACAGGCGTTGCTACAACCCGGGACACCTCAAGATCCATTTCTTCATTTTCCGGAAAGTGGCAATATCAGTCAGTTCTGGACAATAAAACTGCACCAGTTCCATACAACCATATTTGAAGTTCACGACGATGCATTGACGTAAAAAACACCAGCAATCTTCACAGACAGCCTTTCAGCACTTAACGCACAAGAAGCGTGCACCGCAGGGGTTGGTTCCATCAACGGACATAAGCACCATCCTTGGCTTCAAAGATGACTGATGGTTCGAAAACCTCCACTGTATGCCACGCACCCTTCGGTATCTGACAACCGTATCGGGATTCCGACGGATTGAGACGGATACGCCGAACTTCGCGATATCCAACCTTGCGGACTGTATCCTGAGCATTCATCCCCCGCCGGAAATCATCCGTTCCATCATTCTCATAAAAAACCACCTCCTCATAAATCACTTCGTCCAAACTCCCGCACAAGCAGATGACCGTTTCTGTCGTATCCTTATGCTGATGAATTGGGACAACTGTGCCGGGAAGCAAGGCGTTGAGCATTCTCTGGCTGGTATCGTCCGGTGAGGTACGCAAATCAAAATTCTGGCGCAAACGAGGGTTGGAAACAGCCTGCTCCAACAGCCCGTCCAAAAACTCTTTATCAAATTCCATAATCGTTATTGTTTCAGTGACATGAGATATGCCTCATGCAAATGATAGTATTTTTTCATAAACAAGATGTAGGCAACAGACAATGCCGAGAATACAACCGCCAGATAGAACCAATGAGCCGGAACGGTATCGGGACAGAGATAGATAAAGCCAAGAGAAATAACCAGCTGCATGACCGCATATAGCAATGTAACTTTTACATGACCCACTTTCACCTCATTAGCCATAATCTGATAAGCATGCTTACGATGTGCCTCGCCCAAATTTTCGTGCAACATGATACGATGTACAATGGTCAGACAGCCATCCACGCCATAGACCAACAGAAATATCAGCCAGGTAATATCCGATGTACTGATCAGCAATGAATCAAGTAGTTCTTCCTTGATTTCTATCATATCGTGTCTTGTCTGTCTTTTGTGGCCAAAACAAGTAATTTGTAAATTTCCAAATAAACTCAAAGAAAGTCTTCATTGTCAATTACAATAGATTACAACAAATTAATATGAGCGAAGTACTACCTCAAACGCCTCGACATACTCCAATCCCCATTGACCACCACGCATAGCCGCCAATCCTGTGATATACTCGGCCGAACGAGGATGTGGATATGGGCGCATCACACCGCGATACATCGAGAGTGCTTTGACCTTAGCCTCCACACCTTCCTTACCTACCTCTACATAACAATTAGGGTTGAACGAAATCATCGCGTTGTTGATCTTCCACTCCGTGCACGAAGGAACCTCCATATACCAGAACTCCTTCACACGCTTTACCTCGGGACGGCGCTGGAACAGACGGATAGCCTCCTGACAAGCCATTGAAGTCTGCAAATGATCATTGTTGGTATCAGCAGGATGATGAGTGATGACAATATCAGGCTCACTCTCTCTGATTGCACTTTCTATGAACTGTACCAACTTCAAATGAGGAACCGTATTCATTTCAATATTTGGGAAAGTGCCTTCATATATTTTCCTCACACCCAAAAACTTATTTGATGCATTTGTATCATACTCCAATTCGTTATCTTCAGGACGAAACATACGAGCCTTTGCTTCTGTACACATGATAGCGATATCAACCGTTTGTCCTTCACGAGTCCATTTATACATAGATGCACCAGCCCCAAGAGTCTCATCATCTGGATGAGCTACTACAAGTAAATATTTCATAAATTTAGATTTTAATTGTTATCTTTCCATTGTTTCTTTTGCATCATTTATAAACTCGTTTAGCATCCATGTACATTCCTTACCAAACAACGCATAAACAATACAAATCACTGTATATATAATTATTTTCAAATCATAGAAAATACCTGCTTTCTTCACATATGTATATTCCAACTCACGACGTGTAGGATATACTTTCTCCATATATTCCTTTTCATCCGTAATTTGGTCTCCATAAATGAAATCATACAAAGCAGCAGGACCACTTAATCCTACAGGTACCTTTGCAGCCTCATTCCATTTATCATAACGGAACATTTGAAACTGGTCTTGAGCAACTGGACGTGGACCAACAATAGACATTGTACCATTTAAAATATTCAACATCTGTGGTAACTCATCAACCTTTACCTTACGAATAAAATGACCAAATGGAAAAATACGATCTTCATCTGGACGAAGACTTGCCTCATTAGCAACTTTAGTTACACGCATAGAACGGAATTTATACATTTTAAAACACTTATTATTCTTCCCAATACGAGTTGCCACATAAAAAACAGGTCCCCAATCTGATAACAAAATACCAACAATACTTATTATCCACAAAGGAGAAGTAACAATAATGCCAATCAAGGCACAAAAGAAATCAAATGTACGCTTAAATAATTTATATATCATATTAATAAACCTAATCACTTAATCTTAAAATTCTCAATCACATCCAAAGGTTCCCAACCAAGCATCTTTTTCGCTTTCTCATTGGAATAAGTATTAGACTTTGTCAACTGCTCTAACCTATGACTATCAATAGGTAATACACCTATTATATCACCTACTTTTGCAATACACCAAGCTATCCAGTATGGAATAGAAAGAGGATTATGACTTTTTCCCAACTGTTTACTGATACAAATTCCAAGTTCATTATAGGAAGGATGTCGATTATCACATACATTATAAACTCCACCAACATTCTCTATCTTTTGTACCAGATAAGCAATATCCTGTATCATCATCAAGCTCTTACGTGTATGACCTCCAGAAATATTCACATAGTACCCTTTCTGGATTCCCTTTATCATAGCCTTCAGATTTCCTGGAGGATTAGGTCCAATCATCAGTGATGGACGAAGAATACCAAGGATTACCCCTCTCTCTTTTGCCCAATCAATGAGGAACTCTTCTGCCTTCAACTTACTAATAGCGTAATGTGTTTTAGGATTCTTCGGATAAGTCTCATCGATGCATTCACCGACAGCTAAACCATAAACATCAAGTGTACTGATAAAAATAAAGGATTTAGGCAATCCCACCTTCTCCAATGCCTTACAAATATTCACTGTACCTTCATAATTCACATCATAAAAAGATTGGATTTCCTCCTGATTCTTTGGGTAAACGTGGGCCTTACCTGCTGCATGAAGAATAACATCATATTTCTCTGATAAAGAAGGCACTTCCTGTGCAATATTTGCCTTGATATTGTCATGCCTAGTAATACCTATTGTTGTAATATCATACTGCTTTGATAGTATTGGCACTACGTTATGACCAAGAAAGCCAGAAGCTCCTGAGAATAATAACTTTTCCATTAGTGTATCGCTCTTTCAGGAATTTGTTTTATAACTTTTGCAGGACTTCCCACCGCTATCGTATACGGAGGAATATCTTTCGTAACAAGAGAACGAGCACCAATAATGGCACCATCACCAATCGTAACACCAGGCATAACCATTGTCTCCATACCTAATAAAGCCCCCTTTCCAATATGAATTTCACCTTTTCTATACTTCAGATTAGCTACATTATCACCAACACAATAATTAGAAAGATCACGCTGATGACAAAGTAACCTACACCCAGATGTAATATGCGCATAATCGTCGATATGTATCAATTCAGCATGCCATATGTCAAAATGAACATACTCACCCACAAAAACATTTTTACCGACATGGCAGCCCATTTTGCGTAAGAGAATAGCCCGCATTTTTCTAGGAGCAATAGGTTGAAGAATCGGCCAGTCCATCATCATTTCTAAACGTTTAACCCAAATATTATGGAAAAATTTTCCAATTACTTTAGATAGACTAACTTGCCCGTATTCCTCCTCTGAATAATTCAATCCAATGACACGCATCAATTTATATGTCATACTTAGTTTTTTTTGTCCGCTCATTTTATTTAATTCCAATTATTTTCTCTAAATTGTCAATACACATATCCATACGATAATTATCATCATAGTATTCACGTCCCCTTTTGCCCATCTGTTCAAATGCAGTCTGATTCGTTAGTACATTCTCCTTGATAATCTTGATAAGAGCCGCTGAATCACCAGCAGGTACAGCATATCCACACTTACTCTCCTGTATAATATCAGCACCGCCACAACCTATCATAGCCAGTACAGGTCTACCTGCTGACATATAAGATTGTAAACGTGCAGGAACCACAGCTTCAAGATGTGGAAACCCAGCCCTCAATGTTACTAACATTGCATTTGCCTGCCTAAAAAATGCTGGCATCGATTTGAATGGATATTGTCCTACACATACAGCACTATCACTTAAATCGTTATCCTTAATAAAACGTTCTAACCATTCCTTACGAGATCCTCCACCAACAAATACCCATTTTATTTCAGGAACATTTTTAAGACCTAACATAACCTCAGTTACAGCTTCAAGATTCTGTGATTTACCCAAATTACCTGCAATCATTATTCTAAAGCCATTTGGCAATTTAGGAAGTTCGTACTCCTGTGACATCCTCAATATATCATCACTCCAGTTTGGAAAGTATACAATTTTATCCTTATATTCACCTTTCGAAACAATGAGTGGTTCAAACCTACGACTACTGATTAAAATCTTTTCGCAGTTGTCGTAAACATACTTAACTGTTTTATCAACCGTTCCTATTAATATTTCATTTTTAATACCAGCCGCCGATTTTAAAGCATCTGGCCATATATCAAGTACCCACATGTAAAGAGGTATATTTTTCAATTTCTTGATCAAAACAGCTGGCAATGCTTGAAAAATAGGAGTTAACTGTTGAACAAAAACTACATCATATTTTCTCCAAGCAAAGAAAAAAAGGATATAGAAACATGCGCAAAAAGGAAAACTAAAATAATTTAGAATCATCATAAACTTATTTGACTTTCCTCGTGGAAACTGAAATGCCCTATAAACATTTACTCCATTTATTACTTCTCTGCGTTTCTTGAAAATCCCATAACCTATCGTATAAGCACCATCTGGATAGTTTGGTATTCCACAAAGTACATCTACCTTATGGCCCCTTTTAATCAGTTCAAAAGCAATATCATTCCCTTTGAATACTTCAGGGTAAAAATATTGTGTAACTAAAAGCATTTTCATATTCTATATTGTTGTCTAAATTAAATCACAAATTGATACAATAACTGACTTTTGATCAATACCTTTCAAAGCTCGACCATTGTATGCAATGTATGAGGTTGGCCCCTCAAAATTTGGGAAACGAATGCTACCAAACTGAAAATATATTTGATTCCAACAATCTTTTTTATAAGAACTTAACTCTTTCCACTTATACCCATCGAAAGAATACCATAGATGAGAATGATCATCCAAATTGATCGTTGACGGCTCTACCGTTGTAGAAATCATCATTAAATTACCACTCTGCGCACCATAAATACCTGAACCTTGTATTGTGCATATATCCTTAACAATTCCTGTCACACGATTAATAGAGCGAATGTAGTTCTGTTCCAACGGAGAATCTGTTGCGAAAATTATTTCATCTGCTGTAAACAATGGTTGACAAACCCGATACTTTTGATTGCCTTCAAAACGTGGTACAAATGTCTTAAATCCGTCCTCCGTATAACCCAAAATACATGCAGAATCCTCATCTCCTGTAGCTACCCAAACTTTTTCAGAGAAAGGGTCCTGAAAAATACCATGGATATGGTTAATTGTACCATCCACAAAGGTATATGCCACACTCCAAGAGTCTCCATTGTCCTTACTTTGAAATATTCTCATTGGCTTTCGAGCTGGATTATAACAATATTCTCCATAATAAATCGTACCATCATTTGACTGACATAGACACATTGGACGAGATCCCTTCTCTATCTCACAGCATTTCTCAAACAATCGAGTTTTTGGATGATACTTGAATATCCCCTTTTTAGCAATACACATCCAAGTGTCATTCTGAAAATGGTACAAACACCGAATCTCTGTCCGCAAAAGTCTTCTTAAAAGTCGTATTTTAGAACACAGAGCATTCTTGGGATCATTCAACCTAGAGAAATATTTTTGTTTACCAGTATCTGAATAATAATAAAATAATGAATAACCTTTTGCAACAATAGAATATTCTACCGACACAAACAAAACAACAAAGTCCTTCACATCCAAAAGACTTTTATTTGGCCACAACCTGTTCATATAGTTTTAAATATTGATCAAAACAAATATTTTTATCAAATTTTTCTTCAGCTCGCTTTCTGCATTTCTTATTATAAAAAGCTTTACTTTGATGACATATCTTCTCTATTGCATCCTTAAATGCAGATAAATTATTACTTTCAACTATCATACCTGTATCACAAGAAATCAACTCAGGATGTGCCGTATTGTCATAAACTACACCAGGAGTTCCACAAGCCATTCCTTCAGCTATGGTCAGTCCAAATGTTTCTGCCTTAGACATACTAACAATCACATCTGCTAAATTATATAGCCATGCAAGTTCTTCTTGACTAGCAGTCTTTGGCAATCCAATAATATCTTGTGGTAATGCTACAATCTGTTTCTTTGTCATGCCAACTAAAACAATCTGATAATCATCACCCAGTTTTTTGGCCAGTTGATAATAATCACTTAACCCCTTGTCTTCATACCATGAAGTTGCAACCCCCATCACAATCTTTTTATTAGTTGGAAGATTCCAAATATTCTTAGGATTAGCAAGTGGTCTGAACACATTAATATCTAATCCATTGGGTATAGCACGTATATCACATCCCTTAAAAAAGGACTCTTCTGTAACATTCTTCAACCATTGTGACACAGTTGTAATATGTAGATTCTTGCAACTAAGGAAAGTCTTCTTTTTCAGATTAAAATTCCGTTTTGACCTGTCCCAAAACTTATTTCCTTGGACACAATTATTACATTCGACTTTCCACTTATCACAATTCACTGTAACAAAGTGGAAACAATGTCCTGTATAGGCCCAGCAGTCATGAAATGTCCATATTATTTTGATATCAGTCTCTCTTAGATATCGAAACAGTATTTCATAATTCAACCAATGATCATGAATATTATGCAAATGCACTATATCTGGTTGTATCTCCTTAAGTTTAGTCACTATTTTTTTAGTCATGCACCTAGATGCCAGCCCTTCATTATCAAACAATCTGTTTTCTACATAATGTTCTATAACCTCTAACATATTACCCATCTTAATGCACTTAAGTTCTGACGTGCAATTATATCTTCCGTAAATTACCCAACTTTCAAATCCAAGGTCATCTTTCGCTTTTACACCAATCTGTTCGATTATCTTCCCAATGGCACCTCTATTATGACTTGTTGATAATTGTACTAGCTTCTTCATAAATCAAGGCTGCAAGGTCCATCTACAATATCTACTTTCTGCCCAGATAATAAACATTCACATAGATGTATTAACTGTTTTGCTGCATTTTTAGGACACCAAATATCTTTCATTGTAACATATGCGTTTCTAGATATTTCCTTACATCTATCCGGATTACATAGAATTTCTTTTACCTTTTCACATAAAGAATCCAAATTATTTGACTTGAATACTAATCCGTTATATCCATCGACTATTAATCTAGGCACACTACCAATTTCATCAGCCCCAATAACAACGCATCCATTAGACATACCTTCATTTACTGTTGCCCCCCAACCTTCGTTTCTATCACTGGTAGTTAATAATACATCATGATTTCTCATTTCATCTCGAATGGTATCATTTGGAGCAGTTCCACAAATTTTTACCATATCACTTACATCCAATTTTAGAACTAATTTCTTCATCTTTTCCAACATAACTCCCCCACCATACATATCAAGTTGGAACACATATCCTTCATCCTTTAACTTCTTAACCATCATTATAGCCAATTCAGGATGCTTCCAACTGATGAATCTATTACACCACATCAATTTTTTCCCACTGAAAGTTCTATTACTAAGATCAATCTCATCGACCTCAGTAAAATAAGCCCATTTATAACACTTTCCTTCAAATGAATGCATCTTCTCATAATCTCTAGCTCCATATGCACTAATAGAAAGAGAATAATAATCTTTAATCCTTTTATATTTGGTATGATATCTAAATTGCGCCTTTAAAAGCCGTGGAGATAAAAGATTCAAATATCCTCGCTTCAACCATCTTTCACCACACTCAAAAGATAGCTTTCTTTTTCTCATCCTCGCTTCTCTAAATACTTGTACATCTTCGTTTCCTCCAAAAATTGCCACATCGGACTCTTCTGCCAACCGGACAGCTTTGTGATACCCCTCCTTCGTATATGCACGAATAACATACTCACGATTAAAATAATCTGCATATCCATTTCTACGGAATTCTGTTGGTAATTCCTCTACACATACGAATCTATAATTGCCATCAGTCAGTTTATACAACTCATCGGCCACCCATACCTGATGGTGATTGATAAAACAAGAAAAATAAGTTATTTGCATACCTTTACATTATATAACCGCATTGATAATACGGCAAGACTTACGAAAAACATATTGGTTTGTATCTCATGCGCACCCGCAAACATTGCCTCAAAACAACCTTTAAATAGTGTACAAACAGCATAAACACAAAAGAAATCAAACGGTAGATGATATCTTCTTATATTTGACAAATATTTGACCAATACAGACGCAACAATTAGGAACCATATAATTGCCAATGGGATGCCCATCGTCTTAGCTAAATCCAAGTAACTATTATGCGAGCTCATCATAGTAATTTGAGCCGCACGTCCCTGATTCTCTGTTATCAACCCCCATCCGGTCAAAGGTCGTTCCTGAATCATCCATTCTGCAGCCTCTACCTCAGCCCCTCTATTATTTCCGAGTTCACCGCTAATGGTAGCTTTCATTCTATTAATACCGGTCACTTCAATACCAACATTGGGCAAAAAGCCCCAAAATACGATTACAATAGCAGCTATGATAGAGACCGTTTTAAATGATAGTTTATATTGACTCAAAAACATTAATATCATCACTATTATACTACTTCGACTTCCTGATGCCAACGCTGCAAATACAGCAATACAGCAAATTAATAACGCCCATTTATTCCATTTCTTTCTGCGAAACTCACAAAGTAATATGCCAAATATTATTGTAGCTATTCCGCCTAACGCATTGGAGTTAACAAACCCGAAAGCACTTCTCGCCTCTCCATCAAATACTATTTCACCTCCTGGTAACACCAATCCTTGAGTAATAAAAAGACCTGATATTATAGCATATAGGTAAATGCCTTTTTTTTCATAAAACTCCAAATTGCTATTAAGGCTTGTACTGATGATGAAGAATGTGGCAACCTTTGCCACTAAATAAATTATATTTTCACGGTCTAAAAATTCCAGCCCAATTATAAAGCAATGAAAAACATAAATAAAACTCAGAGCAAGCATCCAACCAAACCTACCACGTGAAACCGGTGTCCAATTCTTGGACATAAACATTGACAAAAGACCAACTGCCAAAAGAGCATAAAAAAGTGGTGTAGTATACCGATAGAACAATATTGTCTGAGTACACAAGTTTTCAATCAAGAATGCGAATAATAAATATTTTGTAATAAGATTCATCAATCAAGCTTTTTTAAGAACCTCAAAAATGCCGTTATTAGTTCATCAACTTTCCAAGCAGACTCTAATAATAAGACATAATCCGGGTTGTTCTTTATTTCGTTTATTAGCGTAGATAAATGCCTAAAGTCTCCCTTTTCTATCAACCACCGATCTTTATCCTTATCGGGGATGATCTCTGCAATACCTTGTCCTTTCACACCAATAAAAGGTACACCACAAGCATATGCCTCTGTATATACGCATCCAAAAGCTTCCCAATAGGATGGAAGGATAAACAAATCAAGTGATCGATAGAAATCCGGTAACTGTTCGTGCATCATTTCTGTGCGGAACTCTATATACTGTTCAAGGCAATGTTCCTTTACGTAAGCTTTACAGCTCTCCAACGTATAGCCAGAACCTATAAAAATAGTCTCAATATTTTTTATGTCTCGATTGACAAGAATTTCAACCGCTTTAATAAGAGTTATCTGATCTTTCAATTCCCAAAAATTACCTATACATCCAATACGGAAAATCTCATCAACTTTCGTCCCCATTGAATTCTTTGAAAGAGTTGAACCCTCATTAAATATATTCGTATCCACTCCATTGTACAATACATATTGGTGCTTCAAATGAATTCCTGGTTGTTCCAACACATAATCTAGAGTTTTTTGGCTCACACCAATATTCAGATCAGCATCATTGCAAATATCTACTCCATGGCTGATACATTGCCGCTCATGAAACTTATATTTTGCCAGTCTGCCATCCGAGATACTCATTACATCAAAGCCATGATGTTGAACCATTGACTTAATATTGGGGTTGAGATGTTTTAGATAATTAGCGTAAGCACCCTGTTTAGTAACATGTCCATGAACTATTGCTATGTCTTGAATACTAATTCCTAATGTTCTAATCTTTGCCAATAGAGACTTTGATGTCAACCAATCGCATAGTTTATTTGGCCACATATTACTCGGAATAGTATAATCTCTAAAACGGTATACTTTTACACCATCGTATTCATAATCCTCTGCACTAGAATAGAATGGTGTCGGCTTCATTACCACAACCTTATAATCTGAATTGCGTTGTATAGCTTTAACCTGATCCAATATGTAGGGTCCTCGGAAGGAACCATTCTCAGGAAAAAAAGGGGTTATCACGAGATAATATTTCATCTATTATTCACTTATATACTTAATCCAATACCATCTCATTAAATATAGATACATCGTACTTTAAAATAATTAAAATATAATCGATTAAGAGATATTTTAAAACTCGATTTTGGAATTCATATAATATTTACAAATATCGATACGCAAAATATGCGAGATTATACAAATGCAGTTTCAATAGTTTACACTGCAAACGAAATCTCCCACCACCATTTATAGCCATCTCATCACAATGCTTAATAAAAAAAGGATCATTGCCCACTAGAGAAAAATAATTAGATTTTTCAAATAGCTTTGCAGTTCTTGATTGTCTAAGAACATAATCCATCATCTCTTGGGCATTTCGCAAAAACACATTATAGGAATGTCCCTTAAGATTCAATGCTTGATTCATCTCTTCCAGAGCATCCAAAACTAATGTTATAGATGGATAAAACTCCTTATTACCTCTTCGTTCTAGGATATTTAATTGTAATGGCAATTGATAATGATATCCGATATATGGAATGCTTGTAATCTGCGGCTTATGTGCAAGACACTTTAACACAAAACAGTAATCCTCAAGTACAATCATTTGCTTGTCAAAACAAATATTATGTTTTTGAATAAACGAACGTCTATATGTCTTAAGGCAGGCAGAAGCCATATTAACCGTTAAATTCAAATAACCAAATTCTTTTGCCACAGCATCTGAATCTACTTTTTTATAAATGGGGGAAACCTGTACTTTTGAATGGGATAAGCTACCATTTGAAAGCTGAAAATCTTGTGTTATACCAACAATATAAATGTCTGAATTATCATAAATTCTTTTTTCTATCTGCTCCAAGTAATCAGTTTCAATCCAATCATCACTATCTATAAACATTACATAGTCTCCTTTAGCAGTATCCAACCCAACATTGCGAGCATGTGATACTCCACCATTTGGAATATGAATAGCTTTAATGCGGCAATCACTAGCAGCATACTCGTCAATAATTAATGGCGTTTGGTCTTTGGATCCATCATCTACGATGATAAGTTCAAAGTCTTGGAATGTCTGATGCATAACACTTTTGATACATTTATGAATTGCATTGCCAGTGTTATAAGCTGGAACTATAATAGTGTGTTTTGGTGTATTCATTATTAAATATTTTCTAATGCCTTATCTACAAATTCATCTAATGATTTAAATAATGCCCTATGTAGTTTAATCTATTGCGCAACCAACCACATAATATTTTTTATTTATAAAAAACATAATATCCTAACATATTCTTAATCTGGCTCAAGATCTTTGTTCGTTCGCCAGACGTAAGACCGTAAAAAAACACGAAAGACGTTGTTATAATAGAGCATGCTACTATTGCTAAAAGTCGGAATACAGCAGCTTCTACTTTAAATAAAGAATATCCATATATTAATAATCCCATTACCATGGCTATTACCACTGGTTTTAGATAGGCCTCTTTAACATAACACCACGAATCAAACTTCAAAATTTTATTCAAGAGCATTAATTGGACGATTCTAAGACAAGCGTCCGCAACAATAAATAGTATCATCATCATATATGCTGGAAATCCACTGGTAAAAAGATAATATCCGATTGGTATACAAATTAAATAAAACAAACTAATCTCAATATTAAACCATTTGATTTTACCACTGCCATTGATCAACGGAATTATACCTCCACAAGTTAAAGCAACAGCAGCAAGTATCAGATTCAGCTTACAAAGAAATAACACACCCTCCGGTACTACCTTGAGCCATAAATGTAATATAAAATCCAACTCAATCCACAATGGGAATAAAGCCAACTCAAACAATAACAAACTGAAACGTCCCATTTTATTAACAAGATAGTTACACCTAGACATATCACCTGAATTATACGATTGTATAATTTGAGGAGCTGACGCTCCATCAAAATTGGAAGAGAATGAAATGACCTGTGCGGATATGGTTTTACTAATTGCAAATGCTCCATTTGTAACAGTTCCAAAAAATAAATTTATTATAAGATCAGAGCCGGTATTTCGTGCCATTAAAGATACTGTGGTTAGTAAATTCCATGATCCAAACGATAAAATGGGCTTATAATTACCCCATCCTTTTACAACTCTCAATTTGATTATTTCTGGCCACCACTTCTGTGCAAACCAATGGTAAACAATGAAACTATTTGCAGTTGTCATACACATAATAAGTGTATACATTCGCAAAGAATTACCATCATAATACTGAAGAGCGATAACACATAGCAGTCTAATTACATTATTCGAAATATCAAGTACTGCTTGAAAACCAAACTTTTCTTTTGCACTGAAGATACTTGTGCAAGGAGAGTTTATTATTCCAACACAAGTAGTAATAATCGCTACCTGAAACACAAACAATGCATCATCTAATTTTTCCGGAGCCACAACGAGCTTATTATATATATACCATAGCCCTACAGTTTCAGCCAATACGAATAATATTCCAGCAAAAATAATGTGAAGAGTTTGGTTTAAATTAAAAATCTTATTTATATCGCCATCGTTTTTTCCCATTTCTGCATTAAGAAAACGAGAGGTGGCTGCACCCAAAGAACCTGTTATAAAAGCAAATAAAGAAAGTACGCCTCCAACAATATTAAAAAGTCCATAATCGGATACTCCCAACACCAGCAATACTACTCTGGAAGTATAAAGTCCGATTACCAAAGTTATAAATAACCTGGCATACATATATATAGTATTTAATGCTATGCGCTTATTTGATGATTGTGTCATCTAAAATAATATTTCTATGTTAAAGTATTGTATAATATCGGTTTATTAATTAGCATTTTTAATTTCAATGGATAAAAATCACCACTCACGTTTCTTGCTTTCTCCCAAAAATATCATGCGTGTAATAGGATTTAGTGACAATATTCTATCAACCAACAAACACAGAAAAATTACAAGCACCGCATACACAAAAGTTATTACTAACTGAAAAAAGAACCCATTGGGAATATTTACCATATCATGCAATGCACATGGCATAATTGCAATAAAAAGGTAATGAATAGTATATATAGGTAACGTATTCTTACCTACTATACCTAACATCTTTGCCACTTTCAACTCTGAGTTTATCTCCCCACAAGCCATCCATACAACAACCACACCACCCAAAGCAGCAACAAACCAAATGACGACACCATTCACTAATTTATATTTGCGCATCAAAATTCCTAACACAAAGAATGGAAAATAATACTGTACATTTTGTATAGGCAGTATCCCACCAAGATCAATATTCTTGATCCGCCCCAATAAAATAACAAAATATGCAGAACCATAAAATACTATGTCAGCCACCATACCAAACTTAAACCTTTTAGAGGCGTAAGCCGCAAACGTATTTAATATATCACACCACCACAAAGCGAGAAAGAACCAGCAGCCCCTGTAAATATCTGTTAATGAAAAATGTTAACTTTCCATCACAAGCATTAAGCACAATAGACCATACAACTAGAGGAACGAGTAAAGTTCTCGAACGTATCAAAAGTCGAGATATAGTCTCTTTTAAAGACTCTTCTCTCTCCTTATGAGCCAAATAACCACTAACTACAAAAAACAAAGGCATCTCACAAATATTAATGATAGCAATCAAAGCTGTATGCTCGACTTTAAGGCTAAACAGTAGTACATGTCCCATCACCACCATCATCATTGCAAGGCTCTTAATATAATCCAGTTCAGGAATACGTTTCATTTTATTTCTTACTTTATAATATAACTAAGTAACTTTTTTAGATTAAAGAGAATTGAACGCAAAATATTTTGAGCTAAGCGTAAACCACTTCTTCTATCGCTTTCTCCCAATCCTTCACTAGTACCCTCCAATCAAACGATTTTGCTAACTTTATGGCTTCGGTGGCAAGAGAATTGAGTTTGTCGGGATTTTGCTGAAGGTCTTTAACTATCGCCTCTATTTCATCTATATTATCTACTACATAGCCATTCTTGCCTGTAGTAATCCACTCAGCAGCCCCATAATCAGAATAAACAATGGATGGTACTCCCATAGCAGCGGTTTCAAGTGTAACTTTTGGAAAGCCCTCAGAACGAGAGGGAAAAATATGTAAATCCATTTCAATAAGTAGTTGTGCCATCTGTACCTGGTTCAATGTACCATGATATACAACATTTTTTAAATTCAAATGATGTATTTCTACTACTGCATCATAACCGTTACCTGCACCAACAAGATTGAATGTAATGCTAGGTAATCGCCTTGCAAGTTTCATTATATCATTCACTCCTTTTCGACGCATATCATTTCCTATGAACACAACATTGCTCATTCCTACCCTCTTGCGTGGTTGTGCAACAAACTTTTCGGTTTCTACACCAAGATAAATAATCCCGTCAGAATTAATATTCAACAAGCGCTTATTCTCGCCCTCCATATATTTTGTAATGGAATAAGTTTTCGTTGTATAATTATACATTTCTTTAATTCCATTATCTGACCCGGCAATTTTCAATACACTTTCATAGGTAGCACCATCTATAACGCCTTCAACAGTATTAAACGATTTCTTACCTAACCATTTTAAGCATTTCGCACAATATTCCCAAATTTCACCTTTTGGTAAGTATGCAACATCACACCACATTATTCCACGGAGAAAAGTTACATAATGCCAATAACGCACTGGACGCCAACATGTGAAAAGTTTTACTCTATCAAGGTCATTATCCACTGGTAAATTGCCATTAGGAAACAGCATAGCAGCACATTCAAATTTATCTTTATCAAGATACTTTGCTAATGCACGACAATTCAAATTTTGCGCATTAATGTAATTAACGTACCCTCCAAGGAACACTCTTATCTTTTTAATCTTCATTGCCTGTAAGTATTTTCAATATTTGTTGCTTATCAAATGGAGCATATGCACTATCATACCACTTTTTTACAATCTTACAATCACTTGTGTATACCAGCTCATCTGTTCTGCGTCTCACGACCTCTAATAAACTCATACTTTCATAAAGAGGATAATGATATTGTCCGTAAAAAATTGTTGCACCATGAGGCAATACCTCATCAATCAAGAAGTAAGTAGGAACACCAAAATTGGCATATTCGAAACTAGTAGTAGAACTCCATGTAATGTGGAATAAAGCTAAAGGAACCAACTCAACTAAAGGTTTTGAGGTAAACTCCACAAACGGATACTTTGTGATTACATCATTTAAATCTACCTCGTTATTAAAACGAGGATGATGCTTTAACAATACCTTACATCCCGATTGTTTCAGTTGTTCCAAACACTCATACAACATCTTTGTCGAATGCTTATACCACATTTCACCATCCGATGTTATTTGCAAAGATATTACAATATATTTTCGTTCTTGATATACAATATTAATCGCAGATGTTTGTATTGGATAACCAACTACCTTTATCCTCTTACATAATTCATCTTTGAACAAAGCCCCATCAAAAGCATGTCGATAAAGCGTTCCCCATAACATTACACGTCTATTTGATTTTGCATATGAAGGTGCTAATTTATTTTTCTCTACGAAATACCCAGGATGACCATTAAATATAATTCCATGCTGATAATCATACACAACACCGTTTGAATTTAGCTCCGCTAAAACATTAATCATAGAGTTTGAAATTGTAATATATCTCTTAGCTCTAAATTTATGAAAGGTAACTGCATCCCAAATATGAGCTATCTTTGCATCTATCTCTACAGATATTTTTCCTTTATGAGTAACACACATTAGCTTACGCATTATTGCTACAATCCAAAAGAAGACATCTGCTTTCATACACTGATAATTGCGAGGATTAGAAGTCTCACTATCAGGTTCTTCCATTATGAGATATTTCACCCCATTCTCTTTGCAAACCTCAACTATCGAATCAAAATAAGGGTTTGTACCTTTAGTTGAACGATTGAAATGTTGTGGATAATATAGAATTACATCCATTTTTTTGCCCAACAAAATGTACTTGGTCAATTGAATAAAAGAATATAGAATATTGAAAATCATTATAATTTCACAGTTTTTGTTGATACATACTTATTAAGCCACTATGCAACTACCATTGTAAATGTTAGCGTTGATACAAAATCAACGAATAGGAGTCTAAATGCAGTAAACTATATAAATATTGTTTAGAAATTCATGCCATTTTACTTAATTTATTCCATCAAATTTATTTCAAAAAAAATATATACTATTATTGCCATATCAACATCTTGCAAAAGTATAATTATTTTACTCAATATACTATACATGTACTAGTAAAAACACAACTATACAAATCTGTATTACAAGGACAATTTTATTGTACTGAAACTTCACTTCACACTTGTGGACCCCAATTGCCACAATAATATAAAAAAATCACATTTACTTCGATATTATGTATAAATTTCCGCATTCTGCTTGCTATTAATTAAACTAGTTTTTCATTAACTTTTTTTTAAAATATTGTATTGAGAATTTCTCAATGAATTTTCAATTCCGAACTAAATACATTACAGCTTTTTTAACCGGCTACATTATTGTTTTTTTTGTTTACATATACTCTGTCAAGTAATCTATATTTCTTATCTCTATACCAACAAATATTACTTTTAATCAACCTCGTTGGAGTTCCCGCATATATTGCATTTTCTTCTTCGAGGACTTTGGTAACCAATGATGCATTGCCAATGACAGAGCCAGAAGGTACTACTACACCTTTTAATATTTTTACATTAGCACCAACCCAAACATGATTACCGATAGAAATAGAACTTCCTTTATTTAACCGCTTACCATTTTGAAATATAGCATGATTATCTCCTGTCCTCAATTCAATATTCCTAGCAAACATACAATCTTCACCTATTGTGATATTCTTCCCTTCCGTAACCCAAAATTCAGCCCCATTAATTGTAGTTTTGTTTCCTATCGTTACATTACTATCATCATCCATCATCATGATATTCAAATTGTTAGCGTACCCCCCCCGAATATAAACAGCTGAATTACAGCAGTTTATGGAAAGAATTGAGTTCTCAAGCGTTTGAGTTGATTCTATATATACTTTATTACCACTTCCTTTGATGCTTATCTTGACACTCCGAAGGTTTGCCCCGTTCAGCCTAACATCATTATCTCCATAACTCTGTAAATACAAAGATAAAGAATACAAACGATTCTTTAGAGGTCTAAGCATATTTTTCATTAATGCTACAATGCTCATTTACATTCTTATTTATAAACTATGATAATCTTCATTTCAAAAACTTTACGATAATTAATCACCTTCCCTATTTTAATACTTACTTATCTTTTTCTAGTAATATTTTAGCTAATTGGTAGTCAATATTATCATCAATATCTATCGAATCTATTTTGCTCATATAATATGCAATAGTACGAGAACCAAAGAAGTGCTTTCTCTCTAAATATTCCTTTAACTTTGCAATGAATATAGCTCCATTTGGAGAATAATCTTTGAAATTTTGGCGTCGATAATTAGCGAAATCCGTATCAAAATATTTTAGACTTTCATCATCATCGATAGGGTTCACAAGTACTCTCGCATGTTCAGATTCCTTCATAGATACAAGAAAATCAAACTCTTGATATTTTGATTCAAACTTTTCTATAGCCTCTTCAATATGCGTAGATGTACGAAGAGGGGATGTTGGCTGGAGAAGTACAAAATAATCAATAGTTTCAGTTAGTCTATTTTTAAGTATGTCCTCCAAAACCATATAGGTTGTGGCTTTGTCATCAGAGAGTCTTTCACCTCTCATCATTATCTCTGCACCATATTGGCGCGAGATGTCTGCGTAGTGTTCTGAATTAGTAGAAACTATGACATGTTCAAATAATCCAGTACTTAATGCAGCTTCTATTGAATATGCTATAAGAGGCTTTCCACATAGCTCTATAATATTCTTATCTTTAAGACCTTTAGAACCAGAACGTGCAGGAATTATTGCTATCCGTTTCATTTCTTTTTAAAACTTAATATCATAAAATTCTTTGTACTGTTGTTTATCACTATAAAGAATATTCATGGTGGTTTGATAATAAAGTTCTGCTGAGTTTTTCTTATAATATGGAGTTTCTATTATAGGTTCATCTTTATGTTCAATAACATACCGAATAGCCTCATTTATGACAGTTGCATTGCATCGAACATCCAAAATACTACTACTCTTAACGCGTCCTGTTTGGCGATCACCAATATTGATAGTATAACTACCAAGAGAAGGAACTTCGATAATACCACTACTTGAATTTCCTATAAGTGCTATCGACTTTTTTACTACATAATGATAGCTATCTGGGTGAAGATTGCTGTAAAAGTGACAATTTCCATGTTCATCACAAAATTCTTTAACTCGGCAAGTTATCAGATCCGCATGGGTATCAGCATTTGAACCTATAAAAATGAAATTGTAGTCCTTTGTGTATGGCTTTACAGCTTCAAGGATTTCTTCGACTTGTTCCAATGGTGATACATAATTAAGGGTTTCGGGATGAAAGAGAACAACAAACGAATTATATAAATCACGCAATTCTATCTGTACATTTTCCATATTAATATGCAAGCAGTTTTCTGCTCCCAAAGCTCCTAAACAAAAAACACTTTCAGGTCTCTCGCCTAATTGTATAACACGATTACGATATTCTTCTGTACTAGTAATATGCCATGTAGCCATCTTGGTTATGGAATGACGAATAAATTCATCATAGTTGGCTACAGTCAATTCCCCACCATGAAGATGCAAAATAGGAATCCTATGCATCGCTGCTGCAATAGATACACTATATATTTCATAACGATCACCTAAAATAATAAGAAGGTCATACTTGTGTTCAGAAAAGAATCGACTGAAATCATCAAGAGTTTGAGCCATGATATGGCAAGTATCATGAAGAGAACTCATCTTTTGTGGAATTACATTTCTATAATCAATACGAAAACCATCTTGCTCTATAATATTGACAGCACTACCAAATTGGGATAGCAAAAGCGCTCCAGTAGTAAGAACACAGAAATCCACTTCCGGATCAGCATTCAATTTTGCAATATAATTACGTACAATTCCATAATCAGCTCGTGACCCAGTAATAAAGGCAACTTTATATTTACTCATATATTTTTGTTTCAATTAATAATAACTTCGCTTCACAACAAATAAAAAATATTCACTATACCCCAAAATTACCCTTATAACTCTATCAATTCATCTTCACCAAAATCACGAATAGCAACAGTACCAAGAACATGATACCAGTTCATAGGGCTAATACCATTTCCAGGACGTTTACAAGTAAGATTTTGTGCTGTAAGAAGCTCACCTTCTTTAATTGCAGTACGAGCGACAATAGACTTACGAGCAATGTTTATATTACGCCTTTCTGATTCTGTAACTTTTTTCCCCCCCTCACCGGCAATAATTTCAATACGCCGAACATTTTGACATAGCTCTTTGAGTTCATCTGGTGTTGCAGACGCCTTATGATCAGGACCTGGAAGGTTCTTGTCAAGCGTAAAATGCTTTTCAATTAGCACAATATCTTTCATACAAGCTCCAATTGCTGCTACGTAACCAACAGAATGATCAGAGAAACCAATTGCTATACCTGGGAATTCTTTATGGAGTGTATCAATAGCACTAAGATTTACATCTTTATCCGGTGTAGGGTACTCTGTATTACAATGAAGGATGATTAGATTTTCAGATTTCTCATATTTGCAAATGATATCTACTGCCTGATGAATTTCTTCTACTGTACACATACCAGTTGAAAGGATTATCTTCTTACCCGTAATCTTAAACTTAGCAATGCGCTCTAAAAAAGGAAGATTAGTCACTTCTCCAGAAGGAATTTTCCAAATAACTTGCCCCTTTTTCTCCAGAAAGTCAATAGAATCCATATCAAATGGAGTAGAGAAAGTATCAAGACCGAGACTAATAGCATAATCACGAAGCTTAATAAATTCATCATATGGAAGTTCAAGTTTACGTGTCATCTCAAGTTGATTCTCTTCATTACCAGTTGTTACCTTTTGATATTCGGCCTTAGGTGCATAACGGGAGATAAGTTCCGCTGCCTTAAATGTCTGGAACTTAACAGCATCCACACCACAAGCCTTAGCTTCATCAACCATTCTTTTTGCAAGTTCAAAATCACCACAATGATTACAACCGATTTCTGCAATTATATATATATGTTTCATCTTCCTATTCTCAATTGTATTTATGATTTGTTGATCGTATTTCTTTGGCTGGTACGCCTACAACTGTTGTATGAGGTTTCACATCTTTAACAACCACTGCCCCTGAACCTACTAGTGCCCAACTTCCAATAGTCAGTTGACCATTAATAACAGTCCCACTCCCTACAAAACTTCCCTCTTCGCAAATAACATCTCCATTAAGAGTTGCGTTCGTTGAAACATTTACATGATCCATTACATGGCAACCATGTTCAATAAGGGCACGAGTATTAATAACACAGTTATCACCTACCGAACTACCATGATTGAGAATAGCAAGTTTGCCAATAAAGCAACCTTCCCCAATAGATGCTGCATGAGATACAAGTGCAGACTTGTCAATTACATTAATAAGTGAAAGATTACGTTTTTTGAGTTTATCGAACCAAACTTTACGCTTAGCATTATTTCCAATAGCGACAAAGTAAACATACTCATTAATATTCTCAATACAATCTATACTATTCCCAAGAACCGGAAATCCCTGATGATCAATTCCTCTTGGTTTCACATCATCAATGTATCCCATCATTCTGAAATTCATATGATCAAGAGAATCAAGAACAGACTTTGCATATCCGCCCGCTCCCACTATTATAAGATTTTTCATACATTTTTTTTAGTATTCAAATTAGTCCCCCTTTTTAGGAACTTTATAAGTGACTATAAACTGAAATATATTAAGAATAAAAAACGTTATCAACTATTGGATGTTAGCAATCAGATTTGAATATGTTTCAGTTTTGTCATTCCCCCTCTGTCTTCCCTTTACTCATGCTAGGCTCCTGACTCCAAAATGATTCTTGTTGGCTAACTAGAGTTTTAAACTAACAATCCACTAACAAAATCAATTATTCATCCAAACTTTTCTTCAAACGGTTGACCATAGGTTTAAAAGTCCAATAAGTTAATCCTGTAGATATAGGAACTCCAATTAATGGTATTACTTTAGAAACTCCTCTCGCAAATGTATCTTTTGTTAATTTTATTCCAATCCATTTTGCTACTTGTTTAGAGGTATTATAAATAGCATATCTAGTTAATGTTTGTCTAGGGAGCCTAATCGCCACTTGCTCAGCAAAAGCCTTAGAAATTTTCATAGTTTCCAATGCCACTTAAGACCCCATCATTCCTCCAGTAAACAGTGTTAAAATATACGCTGCCTCATTCAACTTCCCTTCTTCACCCTGCAAATCAGGCCAACCATAAAGATAAAGCAGTTTTTACATCAACGCAAAGATATGTCCATAGAACTGAGCAATATCCGCAGGAATAGTCCCATTCAAAACCCATCCACCGGGTAATCCTGCTGAAGCAGATGTACCACAAACCAACATCAAATGATACTTTATACATCCGCTAGCAATTCTTGATATTTGTTTTTAATGCAATACTTTCAATGGAGATTCCTTAATGCCAATATCCAACATATCATGATTGCAATAAAGAGCTAATTCTTTACGTAAAAAAGACTCCCTATCTACTTTCACAAAAGGAAGAGCTATTGCCCTCGATAGTATTTTATTCCACAATTCACTTTCGTTTCCCATATCATTTCATTTTTAAATATTATGTTGAGAAATCACAGTTTCTGATTTTCCTACTTTTTTCTCCACACCATTTTGTTTACCACCCCCGTATAACTCTGAATAATCTTCACCACCTTGTTGGCAACATCCTCAACATACACAGGTACAGGTATCCCGTTATCCCCTTCAGCATTCATAGCAATGGCAGTATCAACAGCCTGAAGAAGGGATTTTTCATCAATACCGGCAAGGATAAAGCCAGCCTTGTCCAACGATTCGGGACGTTCGGTACTGGTACGGATACAGACTGCCGGGAAAGGATGTCCCACACTGGTAAAGAAGCTGCTTTCCTCAGGCAGAGTGCCTGAATCACTGATTACAGCGGCTGCATTCATTTGCAGACAATTGTAATCATGGAAACCGAGAGGTTCGTGACGAATTACACGCTTATCCAATTGGAAACCACTCTTCTCTATTCGGTTACGTGAGCGAGGATGACAACTGTAAAGAATAGGCATATCGTACCTCTCAGCTATGGCATTGATAGCATTAAACAGGGAAAGGAAATTCTCTTCTGTGTCAATATTCTCCTCGCGATGAGCACTAAGTAGGATATACTTTCCCTTCTCCAAACCAAGACGATGGTGAATGTCGCTAGCCTCTATATCGGCAAGATTGGCATGCAATACCTCAGCCATAGGACTACCGGTCACATAAGTACGTTCTTTAGGGAGACCGCATTCGTGAAGGTATCTCCTTGCGTGCTCGCTATATGCCAGATTTACGTCACTGATAATATCAACAATGCGCCGGTTGGTCTCCTCAGGCAAGCACTCATCTTTACAACGGTTTCCTGCCTCCATATGGAAAATAGGGATGTGCAAACGCTTTGCCGCAATGGCACTCAGGCAAGAGTTGGTATCACCTAATATGAGCAATGCATCAGGCTTGATTGCATTCATTAATTTATAGGAGCAGTTGATGATATTGCCGACCGTTGAGCCGAGGTCATCCCCCACAGCATCCATATAAACCTCCGGATCGGCTAATTTCAAATCCTTGAAAAATACCCCGTTGAGATTGTAATCATAGTTCTGACCGGTATGCGCCAATACTGTATCAAAATACTTGCGACACTTGGTAATAACTGCCGCAAGACGAATAATCTCAGGCCTTGTACCTACTATGATAAGAAGTTTCAGTTTGCCATTATCTGCAAACTTTACGTCGCTATAATCTGTCTTAATATCTGCCATAATTGTATTTATTCTACGGGTAAGAAATAAGTGTCCGGACAATTGGGATCAAATGCCTCATTCGCCCACATGAGGGTTACCAAATCGCAAGTATCAGAGAGGTTTATGATATTGTGAGTATAACCGGGCAACATGTGTACAGCCTCTATCTTATCACCGCTAACCTCAAAATTCAGTACTTCATCCGTATCTATCCTACGTTGCTGAATGAGAGCCTTACCCGACACAACAATAAAGAACTCCCATTTCGTATGATGCCAATGCTGCCCCTTGGTAACCCCTGGCTTACTTATATTCACACTAAACTGACCGCAATTTACCGTCTTCAGCAGTTCTGTGAAACTGCCGCGCTCATCTACGTTCATCTTCAACGGAAAGATAGCCTTCTCCTTGGGCAAATAGCTAAGAAAAGTACTGTAAAGCTTCTTGGCGAATGAATTTTCCGGTATCTCGGGCATTAGCAATGTTTGGGGCTGTGCTTTAAAAGATTCAAGCAACGAAACTATTTCACCCAAAGTTGCTTTATGGGTAACAGGTACGGCGCAATAACGGCCATTGGCGGTAAGAACAGTCTTCACACCGTCAAATTCACAGTGATGTTCATTACCCTGCAAGGCACTTATCATTTCTTTTACAAGATCATCGATATAAAGAAGTTCAAGTTCCACACAGGAATCATTCACCTGTATGTCAAGGTCGTTGGCAATGTTGTTACAGAATGTGGCAACCGCGCTGTTATAATTTGGACGACACCATTTGCCGAAAAGATTCGGAAAACGATATACCAATACTTTAGCACCTGTTTCTCTACCGTACTCAAAGAACAGCTCCTCACCCGCTAACTTGCTCTTGCCGTAATCGCTCGTACCATAACGGCCGATCAGGGTTGCCTGAATACTACTTGACAGCATCACGGGGCAAGTGTTCTTATGAGCTTTCAAACAGTCGAGCAATATTGATGCAAAGCCGAAGTTGCCGCTCATAAACTCGCTATTCTCTTTGGGACGGTTTACACCTGCCAAGTTGAAGACGAAGTCACAGTCAGAACAGTAAACATCCAATTCCTCCGGATTACTGTCTATATCATATTCATAAACAGCATCAATAACAAGGCCGCCATAACAGCGGGCCTTTCCTTCCTTTATATTGTTGAGCTCGGCACAAAGATTTTTTCCTACGAAACCTTTGGCGCCTGTTACAAGTATCTTCATTATTCGGAACGGATTTCTTTTGATTTGGCACGCTCTATCAAACCGAGATCCTCCTGAATAAAGCGCAAACGCATAAGCTGTTCCTTCATCCCCTCAACATCCAGACGTGCGGTGTTGTGAGAGTGATAATCCTCAATTGCTGAAACCTTCTCATTACCTTCCACAAAGAACTTGTCATAGTTGAGGTCACGACTGTCGCAAGGAATACGGTAGTAGTTGCCGCAATCAATGGCTTTTGCCATTTCCTCACGAGTGACAAGAGTCTCATAAAGTTTTTCACCGTGACGGGTACCGATAACCTTGACTTCGGTTTCACCGTATTTGGGATCAATCTTAGAATAAATCTGCTTCAAGGCTTCAGCAAGCACATCCAAGGTCGCGGCAGGAGCTTTCTGTACGAAGAGATCACCATTGTGACCATGGGTAAAGGCATAGATAACAAGATCCACCGCATCATCCAATGTCATCATGAAACGGGTCATATTAGGATCTGTAATAGTAATGGATTTGCCTAACATGATCTGCTCCACCCACAAAGGAATAACCGAACCACGTGATGCCATTACATTACCATAACGGGTACAACAGATAGTTGTCTGCGCACCTTCACCAAGTTCACGCCCTTTCGCAATAGCCACCTTTTCCATCAGAGCCTTAGAAATACCCATGGCATTGATGGGATAGGCAGCCTTGTCAGTAGAAAGAACAACCACATTCTTCACACCATGATCAATAGCTGAAAGCAATACATTGCTTGTGCCCATCACATTAGTCATGGCCGCTTCCATAGGGAAAAACTCACAGGAAGGTACCTGCTTCAAAGCAGCAGCCGCAAACACATAATCCACTCCACGCATCGCAACATCCACAGATTCACGGTTACGAACATTACCGATATAAAACTTCACCTTTGACGCTTGTTCAGGATACTGTGCCTGAAGATGATGACGCATATCATCCTGCTTCTTTTCATCCCGTGAAAATATACGGATTTCCTTGATATCACTTGTGAGAAAACGACGGAGTACGGCATTACCGAATGAACCTGTACCGCCTGTGATCAACAGGACTTTGTCTTTAAACACTGACATATCTTTGATATTATTATTGATTAATTAGCCTTGTCTTTTATCTTATACTCCCCATAACCATAATGTTTACCATAGCCATAATACTTGCCATATTTGCCATAACCATAGTAATAACCATATTTCTTCTTCTGAAGATCCAAGCCATTGATGGCAATACAGAGATTAGGCAGTTTATTATTCTCGGTAAGTTCGTTGATCAGGGTAAACTCCGTTTTACGGGTGTAATCAGCACGGCATACATAAACGGATAAGTCCGCTACACGTCCTATAAGCAAAGTATCAGTTACCATACCCACAGGTGCCGTATCCAATATCACGTAATCAAAATTCTTCCTCAAGATTTCAACAGCTTTCTCCAAACCGTCACGAGCCAACAACTCTGTTGGATTAGGGGGAACTGTTCCACCTGGAAGAATATATAAATTCTTGTTTACATCAGAATGATGCACCAAATCCATCAGATTTACAGTGGAATTGGTAAGGAATTGAGTGATACCATACTCTTTCTTAGGTAGGTTGAAAACTTTGTTCAATCCGGGCTTACGAATGTCAAGGCCTACTATCACGACTTTTTTCCCTAACAAAGAAAGGCTGATAGCCAGATTGGCGGATATAAAAGATTTTCCTTCACCACTAACTGTAGAAGTTACCAAAATTACATTCTTACCATTTTCAAGCATAAACTGAAGATTGGTACGGACATTACGGAAGGTTTCGCTCATCAAATTGTTCTGATTCTCAAATACGGCAATAGCTCCCGTCTTTTCATCTGCCAATGGAATATCACCAACAACAGGGAGCGAAGTCAATTTTTCAACATCAGCACGACCTTCTATCTTAAATTTGGTCAGACCGATCAAATAAATAACACCTACCGGAATACCTATTCCAAATACCAAAGCCGCCAAATAAATCGTCATCCGTTTCGGGGAAATCGGAGTACTGTCCGCCTGTGCCTCGTCAATAATCTTGGCATTATTGGCTATGGCAGCCAAGACAATGGCATTCTCCTCACGCTTCTGAAGTAGCATCAGATACAAACCGGACTTGATTTCTTGCTGACGGGCAATACTCACAAACTGACGTTCCTGAGTCGGAGCATCACTGATACGACGGGAATAACGACTCGCTTCACGAATCAAATCAGCTTTCGTTATTTCAAGTCCTTTCAACGTGGCATCCAGAGTGGTCTGTATATTACTGCGCATCGCACGGATACTGGTAGTAAGATTCACAATTGCCGGATTGCTTTCCGTTGATGTACGTAACAGGCGTTTACGTTCGGCCACCATCTCATTATACCGGTCAATCGCCCCCGCTACCCCGGCATCCTGCAAACCGACATTCGCAGGCAGCACTTCATATCCACTACCCTGCAAATATTTTTTCAAATCCATTACAAGATTAATCTGTGTCTGATTTTCCACCCGCTTCTTTTCATATTCGGCATTACCAGTTAAGGCAATCTGAGCCTCACTTGTTAAATCAGTGATACCCGCACTACGCTTGAAATTCTCCAGATCGCGTTCCGTGCTACCCAATTCTTTTGAGATGATATCAATACGCTCATCAATGAACTCGCCCGTTCTCTGGGCTACCTCATTCTTGTCATTGTTAGCATTGATATTATACATCTCAAGCAGTTTGTCTATATAGTCCTTGCCACGCTGGGTATTAGAATTCTTAAGTGAAACGGTCACGACAGAAGTCGCCTTCGAGGTAGGGGTTATCAACAGGGAACCGGCATAACCTTTCGCTACAGCAAAAGGCCTGTTAATATAAGCCGTAATATGACGTTCTGTTGTTACACTTTCCGGACGAAGTGATGACAAAGTATCATTGTTCGCAAAAAAAGCAACCGTACCTTCATCGGTAGGAAATACGGCAGGCAATTTCTCAAGATGTTTCCGGTACTCCTTTTTTCCCACCTTGACCTGCACATCCATTGCACCGGCAGGTTGCAGAAGCATATCTATCTCCATTGTCTGCGGAAGCCTGTCCGCTTCCTGAGGGGTCAGACTGACCAAAACCGGAGAAGTACGATACAATTCCTTGTTTGGAAACTTATCTTCGTCCATATAGGTCACAAACAAGCCTAAAGAACTGACTACCTCCCTTGCCAATGTTCTGGATTTTAGCACTTCAATTTCATTCTCTATATTACTTGATGAAGAGACAAAACCGTTTAGCCCCATCTTTTCCAGTTCGGAAGACATATTCGCACCGCCACCCTTCTTTTCATCCTTAATCAGAACAGTGGCAGAAATATTGTATACAGGTGTTGTCAGACGCAGATATCCCCATGCTAAAGCAACACAAACTATAACCGAAACTACGAACCATGGCCAATGAATCAGATAGCGGAAAAGGATTTCCTGAATATTGATCTGTTCTTCGGATTGTACCCCCGTTTTTTCTTTTCTTTCCTCAACCATACGATGTTATTATCTGAAGATTGTTACTAATAAGCTCGCCAATGATACCAAAACTGAAGTAGCCGAAAACCATATACTTGTACTGTTGCTGATATCCGAATTGCGAGCCTTTGCCTTGTTCGGAGTCACATAAACAATATCATTCTGCTGTAACCAATAGTAAGGAGAAAGAAGAGTTTCAGCCTTATTAAGATCCAGTGTTATGATTTGTTGTTTACCATTGGCATCTTCACGAATCAACTTTACATTGTCACGGATTCCATAAATGGTCATATCACCTGCCATGGCCAAAGCTTCCAATAAATTCACTTTCTCATTGCTGATAGTAAATGTACCGGGACTAGCGACTTCTCCTAATACGGAGATTTTGTAATTGACCATACGTGCAGTAACAATCGGAGTTTCTTTTATGTAGGGTTTCAACTTTTCCACTATCATTTGCTCTACCTCCTTTTTGGTCAGTCCCCCGACTTTCAATGTCCCCAATACAGGAAAATTGATATTCCCCTCGTTATCCACCAGATAAGTCTGTTGGGAGGATTGGGAAGCGCCCTGTGAATTTCCGGCAGTCAAACCAGCAGAACCAGTCATTCCCAGGTTGAAAGGAGCCGCCAGTTCAGGGTTCGTACATGATACCATGATAGTAAGTTGATCCTTAGGCATTATTCTGGCATCATACAGGGTTTCCTGTTGGGTAACCTGTCCCACAATTTCAGAGTCCTGCAGGTAGGGAACTTTCTTGTATGACTGGCAGGAAGCAAGCAAAAAGAGTGCAAACAAGCAGGGAAGTATCCCACCGACTTTTTTCTGCATACTTGTAGCAATGCAAAATGAATTGTTCATAATATATTCTAGTTTATAATTCTTTATCCAACACCTCAAACCTCGGAGAATTCTTCGATTTGAACTCGGGCACCACCTTCTTCATCAACCGGACGGTATCCATAATCTTGACGGCACGGGACAACCTCTCGAACTCTGAATAAGTGTCAAGGATATCGGAATATTCATACCGGCGAACCTTAGCGATCATGATCTTTTTATTTTCAGTCGGAATCGTATTCTCCTTATCGCTCAGGACCTCTTCGTAAAGCTTCTCACCGGGACGTAAACCCGTGAACTCGATCTTTATGTCTTCACCGGGACGATAGCCAGCCAATTCAATCATACGGGTGGCCAGATCGACGATCTTGACTGCCTTGCCCATCTCAAAGACAAATATCTCATTGCCCTCCCCCATAGTGGCGGCCTCCATCACCAGACGGCAGGCCTCGGGAATCGTCATAAAGAAACGGATGATATCAGGATGGGTGACGGTGACCGGACCGCCATTCTCGATCTGTTCCTTGAAACGGGGAATGACGGAACCGTTACTGCCCAATACATTTCCGAAACGCGTTGTGATGAATTTGGTACGCCCTTGCACTTTCCCCTCACGGATGGCACAACCCAGGCTCTGCACGTAGATCTCGGCAAGGCGCTTGGAGCAGCCCATCACATTCGTTGGGTTAACAGCCTTGTCAGTAGAAACCATTATCATCTTCTCCGCACCGTATTCAACGGCCATGTCCGCAACCTGGCGAGAGCCGGTGACATTCACCAAAACCGCCTCACAGGGGTTTTCCTCCATCAAAGGAACATGCTTGTAGGCGGCGGCGTGGAAGACTACCTGGGGATGGTAATTTTCGAATACCATACGCACGCGCTCTTTAACACGGACGTCACCGATGACAGGAATGAAATCTATATCGGGATAATTCTTCTCGAATTCAAGACGCACATTATGCAAAGGGGTCTCAGCGGAATCAAACATGACAAGTTTACGGATGCCCAGACCGACAAGCTGGCGGCAAAGTTCGCTGCCTATGCTGCCTGCTGCACCGGTCACCAGAACGACTTTACCACGGAATTCCGCAGCCACCTGGCGAAGGTTGATATTGATTTCCGCACGGCCCAAAAGGTCCTCGATCTTGATGGGACGGACCCACTGGTGGAAGTTACCGTCAGAATCGGCCTCACTGATCGTCGGGGCTATCAGGGTCTTGAGATCATTGCTCTTGCAGTATTCCAAAAGACGGTTTTCCTCAAGACGGGTATCCTCATAACGGGAAAACAAAATACCTTTAATGCCACGCTTACGGATGATGTAATCCACATCGGAATCGTTTTCAAAATAATAAATGGGAAGATCGGCCAAACGGCGGCGGCTGTTGTTCCTGCCATAAACATAAAAGCCTGCCACCTTGTAATGGGAACTGTCCCTGAGACGAAGCTTCAGCGCCACACTCTCCTCGTCGGTGCCATAGATAAGGATACGGGTGTTCTTCTTGTTCACCCAATCCAGCAATAGATCGTACGTGATGATGAGTGAAACACGAAAGACTGTCAGCGCAACCAGGGTCAGAAGACCGTCGAGAAGAAGGCAGGAAAAACGGTATTTATCGAACGCGGACGTTTCGGGGATAACCCAGAAAGAAACGGCAAGCAGGCAGACAGACTTGAACAATACGGCACACATGACACGCCAGAGCTCACGGGCCTGGGAAAAACGGATCGTGTTGCGATACGTGTGGAACAACAAAGAGCCGACAACACTGCCCAGCAAAGAAACGAGAACAAACTGACAAAAAACCCAGTCACTCACAGGTATATGTGCCATATAATGAATGACAGCATAAGCGATCAATGAACATACTACTGATATTGTCGTGTCAATACCCAAAATAATCCAATAGCTCAAATAGTTCTTACGAGCGTATTGAGCTATCCCCCTTAATGTCTTTTCCATTATAGTATAAACGATAAATTGTGTATCAGAGATACAAAGAAATATAATCAGATACTAAAATCAAGATTTCACCGATTCTACATAACCGATAGGCATATCCACACATGCACAGCCTAACAGATTCAGTCGCACGGCAATCTTAGTCTTACCATCTACATTGACCAGTTCACCCACCAGTCCGGTCAGAGGTCCCTTGATGACACGTACTTTTTCACCACGCGCCAAAGGGGAGCTGTTCATGCAAACAGCTTCTTCGGAATAATCAAGCATAAAACGGAAACGAGCCATCTGCTCATCGGGAATCACTGCCGGTGTGCTCTCACCCCGCATCACCATGTAGCGACTAACTGTAGAAA
>OCRP01000203.1_pt1 | contig 70361 bp, 56 predicted proteins | sample 1538871 | NCBI WGS metagenome assembly OCRP01 (sample SAMN04571731, study PRJEB22368) | human gut metagenome | biome: human gut; material: stool | host: Homo sapiens | place: Luxembourg | collected 2012-09-20 | reverse complement strand
GAAGGCGGCGAATATCCATAACCGCTGGTTGAGCTGCCGAAGGCAGCGAAGCCTGCGGTTCAAAGAATGATGGTAAGATCGTCCTCGAAGAGGGCGAACATATGGAATATTTGCACAGTTTGCTTGTGTTCGCCCTCTTCGAGGACGTTATGTTATCTTGCTGTGAAACCGCAGGTTACGTTCGCTTCGCTCTCTTCACCAGCGGTTATGGATATTCGCCGCCTTCGGCGACGCTCGCTTGAGATAATTTCCATTTTTAATATGCGAAAGTTCAATACATTATCATTAAAACCAAAATAGCGCAACCCGACTGACAATTTTTTTTTGTAGTATGGTTGCGCTATAGGTTTGTGGGTGTTTTGTTTAAATGATTTTATTTCTCCTCAACAAAGTCGACATATTCGCCTTCGTCTTTAGGGATAATTTTCTTGTTGCGGTCAGCGTGTGACCGTGAGTCGCTTATGCCTTCAGCGTTATAAGAGCTGTTGTCGTAAGCGTTATTGCTGTAAGCGTTATTGCCGTAAGCGTTGTTGCCGTTAGTCTTTCTATGGCCTTGTTGTCCATGTCTTCCGGCGTTGTTAAACTGTTGTTTGATGTCCTGTATTCTTCTCAACACTTTGAAGACGGTCAAGCCTCCAAGCAGAAAGACGATGCCGAAGATCATCAACACAAACAATAGAAAAAATTTTATCATATTATTCTCACACAGCAAGTTTTACAAACAAATGTCTCTTAGGTAATGGCGATGCCTTTTCCATTTTATCTCGGCAAAGCCTCAATCTCAGCGAAGCCTCAATCTCAGCTAAGCCTCTATCTCAGCAAAGCCTCTATCTCGGCGAAGCCTCTATCTCAGCGAAGCCTCTATCTCAGCAAAGCCTCCATCTCGGCGAAGCCTTTTTTTTACCTTTTTACCTTTTTACTTTTTTACCTTTAAAACTCCCGACACCACGATATAAGCCAAGATGATGCCCCAGAAGCTGGTGAGCGGTCCGAAGATGATGATGGCAAGAACAGAAGCGATGGCGAAGCTATACTTCACCTCGTTGCCTTTCCATCCCCAGTGTTTGAACTTGAGGGCAAACATCGGCAGCTCGCAGATCAAGAGCCAGCTCGACAGCACAATCATGACAATCATGACGGGCAGCATGTAAGCGGAGCCTTCAAACCAGTCGTTATGTGTGGCAAGCAGTGAGCCCCAGAAGAGGGCGTTGGCAGGTGTCGGCAAGCCTATGAACGAGGTTGTCTGGCGTTCATCGAGGTTAAACTTTGCCAGTCGCAAGGCAGAGAATGCTGCCACGATATAGGCGAAGAAGGGTAGGATCGGGCGCAGACACTCAATGGCTGCGGGATATTCCATGACGCTCAACTGGGCAAAGATTATTGTTGCAGGTGCCACGCCGAAGGTCACATCGTCAGCAAGCGAGTCGAGCTCCTTGCCTATGGGCGACGACACCTTAAGCAGGCGTGCGCTCATGCCGTCGAAGAAGTCGAACGCTGCACCTACGATAATCCACAGCAAGGCCATTTGTGCTTCGCCTTGGAAAGCGAAGTAGGTGGCCACGCACCCCGACATGAGGTTTAGACATGTTAGGGTGTTGGGAATAATTTTCTTAATTGCGTTGAACATTTTTTTCTTTATTTTTTACTTCAGTTTGGCAATGACCGTCTGGTCGCCTGTTGTGGCCTGGCCCATCTTCACGCACACCTCGGTGCCGAGAGGCAGGTACACATCGACGCGTGAGCCAAACTTGATGAAGCCCAAGTGCTCGTCAATGTAACAGTCTTCGCCGTCCTTGGCGTAGGTCACGATGCGGCGTGCCACAGCTCCTGCAATCTGTCGGCACAGGATGTCGACACCATCGGGTGTGGTGATCATTACGTCGGCATGCTCGTTCTCTTCGCTGGCCTTGGGCAGCCATGCCTTATGGTAATTGCCGTTCTTGTGATGCACAAACTTTACCTTGCCGTCAACGGGGAACCAGTTGGCATGAACGTTGAACAGGCTCATGAAAATACTTACCATCAGACGCTTGTCGTGGAAATATTCGTTCTCCTCCACCTCTTCTATCACAACCACGCGTCCGTCGGCGGGCGCCACGACAATCTTGTCGGTGTCCTCTTGCGGGAAATAGCGCACAGGACAGCGGAAGAAGTTGATAACAATGGCGTACACCGTGCCCATCACAGCCATGAAACACCAGAAAGGCACTTTGTTGTCGATGAAACGCCAAAGAAGCAGAGCAATGGCTGCTATGACAATGAAGCCGTAGACAAGTGTGTCGGTTCCTTCACGATGTAGGCGTATTTTCTTAAATTTCTTTATATTTTTAATCATAGTAGTCGGTTAGGATTATTCTTTTGCAAAGGTAAAGGTTTTTTGCTTATCTCGCAAAAAAAAGCATGGCTTCTTTTGCATATATCGAATATTAAGTATAACTTTGAAAGCCCAAACGCACTTTTTTTATTACACTTTTCATTTAATGGAAGATTTTGTTCATTTGCATGTGCACACCTACTACTCGTTACTGGACGGACAGTCGAGTGTGCAGAAACTCGTCGACAAGGCCATTGCCGACGGCATGAAAGGCATGGCCATAACCGATCATGGCAACATGTTCGGCATAAAAGAGTTTTTCAATTATTGCAATAAGGTGAACGGCAAACTCAAGAAAGAGGGTAAGGAGCCGTTCAAACCTATATTTGGCTGCGAGATGTATGTGGCTCACCACCGCAAGGAGGATAAGGTGAAGGAGCATGGCGACATGGGTGGCTACCACCTCATTGTGCTCGCCAAAAACTATCATGGCTATAAGAACCTTATAAAACTGGTGTCGCGTGCGTGGGTCGACGGCTATTACATGCGTCCTCGTACGGACCGTGAGGACCTGGAGAAATATCATGAGGATCTCATTGTGTGCTCTGCTTGCATCGCGGGTGAGGTGCCCAAGAAGATTCTCAACGGCGACATTGAGGGTGCGCGCGAGGCGATAGAGTGGTACCACCGCGTGTTTGGCGACGACTATTATCTGGAGCTTCAGCGACATGAGGTGAAAGACCCCACGCTGCGTGCCAACCGCGAGACGTTCCCCCTGCAACAGAAGGCCAACAAGGTGCTCATTGAGCTGGCGAAGGAGTATGGCATCAAGCTGGTGTGTACGAACGACTCCCACTTCGTGGACAAGGATAACGCCGAGGCCCACGACCACCTGTTGTGTCTTGCCACGGGCAAGGATCTTGACGACCCCACGCGTATGCTCTACTCAAAGCAGGAGTGGTTCAAGACGCGTCAGGAGATGAACGAGGTGTTTGCCGATGTGCCTGAGGCGCTTAGCAACACGCTCGACGTCTTGAACAAGGTGGAGACCTACAGCATTGACCACCCGCCAATAATGCCGTTCTTCCCCATCCCTGCTGAGTTTGGAACGGAGGAAGACACCCGCCGCACCCATTCGCCAGAGGATCTCTACCGCGAGTTTACGACCGATGAGAACGGCGAGAACCCGCTGCCAAAGGAGGAGGCAGACAAGAAGATCAAGCATCTGGGTGGCATCGACAAGCTGTACCGCATAAAGTTTGAGGCCGACTATCTGGCGAAGCTTGCCTATGACGGCGCCAAGAGGCTTTATGGCGACCCCATACCCCAAGATGTGGCTGACCGCGTTAAGTTTGAGCTGCACATCATGAAGACCATGGGTTTCCCTGGCTACTTCCTTATCGTGCAAGACTTTATCAATTCGGCACGGGATAAGCTGGGCGTGATGGTGGGTCCGGGACGTGGCTCTGCCGCCGGCTCGGTGGTGGCCTACTGTCTGGGCATCACGAAGATCGACCCGATGAAATATGACCTGCTGTTCGAACGTTTCCTTAACCCCGACCGTATCTCGCTCCCTGATATCGACACCGACTTTGATGACGATGGTCGCGGACGTGTGCTCGAATGGGTGGAGGACAAGTATGGTCACGACAAGGTGGCGCACATCATCACCTATGGCACCATGGCGACGAAAAACTCGATAAAGGATGTGGCGCGTGTGGAGAAGCTGGAACTGTCTATCTCCAACGCTCTCTGCAAGGCCATCCCCGACAAGCTGCCCGACGGCTTGAAGATGAACCTGCCCAACGCCATAAAGTGTGTGCCTGAGCTGCGTGACGCTGAGGCAAGCAGTGAAGAAAAGCTCGCCAACACCATAAAATATGCCAAGATGCTTGAGGGCACGGTGCGTGGAACGGGCATACACGCCTGCGGCACCATTATCTGCCGCGATGCCATCAGCGACTGGGTGCCGGTGTCGACAGCCGACGACAAGAGTGATCCCGGTCACAAGCTGCTCGCCACACAATATGACGGACACGTCATCGAGGAGACGGGTCTTATCAAGATGGACTTTCTCGGTCTCTCAACGCTCTCTATCATGAAGGAGACGGTGGAGAACATCAAGATAACGCATGGCTTCACCCTTGACCTCGACACCATACCTATAGATGATGAGATGACGTTCAAGCTCTATCAGGAGGGACGGACGGTGGGAACGTTCCAGTTTGAGTCGGCGGGCATGCAGAAATATCTGCGTGAGCTGCACCCCACGGTCTTCGAGGATCTCATTGCCATGAACGCCCTCTACCGTCCGGGACCAATGGACTATATCCCGCAGTTTATTGCGCGTAAGAACGGCAAGGAGGAAATTAAATATGACATCCCCTGCATGGAGAAATATCTGAAGGACACCTACGGCATCACCGTCTATCAGGAGCAGGTGATGCTCTTGTCGCGACAGCTTGCCAACTTCACCCGTGGCGAGAGCGATGCCTTGCGTAAGGCCATGGGTAAGAAGAAGAAAGACATCGTTGATGCCATGAAGCCTAAGTTTATTGCGGGCGGACAGGCCAACGGCCATGACCCGAAGGTGCTGTCGAAGATATGGGCCGACTGGGAGAAGTTTGCTTCTTACGCCTTCAACAAGTCGCACGCCACCTGCTATTCGTGGGTGTCTTACCAGACCGCTTATCTCAAGGCCCATTATCCTGCCGAGTTTATGGCTGGCAACATGAGCCGATGCCTTAACGACATCGGCAAGATCACGAAGCTCATGAGCGAGTGTAAGAACATGGGCATAAAATGTCTTGGTCCTGACGTGAACGAGAGTTGGCAGAAGTTTAGTGCCAACAAGAAGGGTGAGGTGCGCTTCGGACTCGCTGCCATCAAGGGCATGGGTGACGCTGCGGCACAGGCCATCATCAACGAGCGAGAGAAGAACGGCCCTTACAAGACCATCTTCGAGTTTGCCCAGCGTGTCAACCTGTCAGCCGTCAACCGTAAGGCGTTTGAGAGCTTGGCGCTCAGCGGCGGTTTCGACAACTTCGGCATAAAGCGCGAGCAATATTTTGGTGTCAACAGCAAGGGCGACGTGTTCCTCGACACGCTGATACGCTACGGACAGCTCTACCAGGCAGAGCAGGCGGAGGCACGCAATTCGCTCTTCGGCGATCTCGATTCTGTCATCGTGTCCACGCCGCCTGTGCCTCAGGCAGAAGGGTGGAGCGCCATAGAGCGTCTGAACAAGGAGCGTGACCTTGTGGGCATCTACATCTCGGGACATCCGCTCGACGATTACCGCATTGTGCTCGCCAATCTCTGCAACACCCATTGCAAGGAGCTGGGCGACAAGCAGGAGCTGTTCAAGAAAGGTGGCCGTGTGACCGTGGGTGGCGTTGTGACAGGCGTGCGTAGCGGCTTCTCAAAGAACGGCAACGCTTATGGCATTGTAACCATTGAAGATTATGAAGGCCCTGGTGAGCTCGCTATCTTTGGCGACGACTGGGGTAAGGTTAACAGCAAGTTCTTGATTGGAAGCTCGGTCTTTGTTGAGATATTGCTGTCGCAGAGATATCAGGGCAGCAGCTACATCGACTTTGTCGTAGACAAGGTGTCGTATCTTAATGATGTGAAGGAGAAAAACCTGCGTAGCATAACGATAAACATCGACCCTACAGCGCTGTCGGAGGTCACTGTAGAGAACCTGACAACGCTTATAAACGAAAACCCCGGCAACACCGAACTGCTCTTTAGAGTGAAGCAGCCCGACGGTCGCGGCTATATGGGCTTGCATGCCAAGACCAAGGGCGTGAACATCGTCAACGACCTCGTGATGCTTCTTGAGGAGGAGGAGGCGCTGAGCTATGTCATCAATGAGTAGGTGGCAGAGCGTAGGGCGAGTAGGTGGCAGAGCGTAGGACGGCAGAGGTCTGCCAATATGCCACGCTTTCGTTTGTGGTATGACATTTGCTCGTAGATGAATAACAAGGTAAAGGCTTGATGCCTTAAGTCCTCAATTTCTTTACCTTCGGGAAACAGAAAGATAACAGTAAAAACAAATAGTAAAGATCAAAAAACAATAAAAATAAGAAAAAATGGAAGTAACAATTACAGCAGAGAACTTTGAGAGTTTGAAAAATGGTGAGTTGCCCTTGGTCGTTGACTTCTGGGCTACATGGTGTGGTCCCTGCCGTGCGTTGGGTCCTGTAGTGTCAGAGCTTGCAAAAGAGTATGACGGCAAGATCGTTGTAGGCAAGTGTGACGTTGAGGAGAATGACGACATAGCCGCTGCCTATGGTGTGATGTCTGTGCCCACACTGCTGTTCTTCAAGAACGGTGAGCCGGTAGAGAAGAAGGTGGGTGCCCTGCCTAAAAACAAGCTGAAGGAACTGTTCGAGAGCTTGCTTTAAGAAGCTCCTGAAAAGACTTTTTAGCTGCAAAGCAGCAAAAAATAGAGACAAGAGCTGCAAAGCAGCAAAAAAATAGAGACAATAAAGACAATTTCTTGACCACATGTTTTTGGCCTAAGAAATTGTCTCTATTGTCTCTATTGTCTTTAAACCCTTCCGTCTTAAAGCGTTCCGTCTTAAAGCCTTCTGTCTTAAAGCCTTCTGTCTTAAAGCCTTTTGTCTTTAAGCCCTGTTGTCTTTTAAAACTCGATAAGTCGTGAGCCGTCGGGTTGTTCGCTGATGCTTACCTTGACGGCATCCTCGGGCAGCAGTTGCTCGATGAGCTCAGGCCATTCTATGAGGCACAGTCCGCCGTTATAGAAATAGTCTTCGTAGCCCATGTCATAAACCTCTTCAAGCTTCTTTATGCGATAGAAGTCGAAGTGGTAGATGGGGTCGCCCTGGCCATCGGTATATTCGTTAACGATGGCAAAGGTGGGCGATGTGATGACATCCTCAACGCCCAGTTCGGTGCACAGAGCCTTGATGAATGTTGTCTTGCCTGCGCCCATCTTTCCGTAGAAAGCAAACACTCTACTGTCGCCCATTGCGGCAACAAATTGTTTTGCGGCATCACGAATGGTGTCTAATGATTCAATTTTTATTTCCATAGTTTTTATTTACCCTTTTCCTTTAAAACGGGATATTTCATTTTTCACTTTTCACTTTTCTCTTTTCCCTTTTCCCTTCGGTGTCAGCGTTATGAGCGGTATGAGCATTTCTTCCATTGAGATGCCTCCATGTTGGAAAGTGTCTTTATAATAAGACACATAATAGTTATAGTTGTTGGGGTATGCGAAGAAATCTTCGCCCGTAGCAAACACATAACTGGTGCTGAGGTTTGGCGAGGGAAGCTGTGCCTTGCGCGGCTCTTTTATGACGTAGACGTCGCGCGACGAGTAGTTGAGGTTCTTGCCGAGCTTGTAGCGCAGGTTTGTGTTCGTGTTGCGGTCGCCCACAATCTTCACCGGCTTAGAGCAGCGTATGCTGCCGTGGTCGGTGGTTATGATCACGCGACAATCGTGGTTGGCGAGCGTGCGCAACAGGTCTGCCATCACCGAGTGGCGGAACCAGCTGAGCGTCAGACTGCGGTATGCCGACTCGTTGTTTGCCAGCTCACGCACCATCTTCGACTCTGTTCGTGCGTGCGACAGCATGTCGATGAAGTTGACGACGATGACGTTAAGGTCGTTCTTCAACATGTCGTTGAAATGTTCGAGCATCTTCTCGCCAGCCATAGAGTCGTTGATCTTGTGATAGCTGAACGTGTCGTGGCGTCGGAACCGTTCTATCTGCGTCTTCACCAGCGGCTCCTCGTTGAGGTTCTTGCCCTCCTCCTCGTCCTCATCGACCCACAGGTTAGGAAACATCTCTGCTATCTTGTTGGGCATCAGTCCGCTGAAGATAGCGTTGCGTGCATATTGTGTGGCGGTGGGCAGTATGCTGGTGTATATGTCGTCGTCGATGTCGAAGAGCGGTGCTATCTCAGACGACACCATGCGCCACTGGTCATATCTGAAATTGTCGACCACGATGAGGAACACCTTATGTCCCTCGTTGAGCAACGGAAACACCTTCTTCTTAAAGATGTCTGTGCTCATGAGCGGACGGTCCGCAGGTGCTGGCGTGTCTACCCAGTCGAGATAGTTCTTGCGTATATATTTGGCGAAGGCGTTGTTGGCCTCCTCCTTCTGCATCTGTAGCATCTCCGTCATCGGACTGTCTGTTCCGCTCAGTTCCATCTCCCAGTGAACGATCCGTCGGTAGGTGTCTTTCCAGTCGTCTATGGTGCGGCATGAGTCGATCTGTGCCGCTATGTCTTGGAAGTTTTGCTGATAACCCGTCTGCGTCACCTCGCTCACGATCTGTCGTTGGTGAATGTTCTTCTTCAGCGAGAGCAGAATCTGCACGGGGTTAACAGGCTTGATGAGGTAGTCGGCAATCTTTGAACCGATGGCCTGGTCCATGATGTTTTCCTCCTCGCTCTTTGTCACCATCACGATGGGCGTGGCCGGCTGAATCTCCTTTATCTTCTGAAGCGTCTCCAGCCCCGTAAGACCCGGCATCATCTCGTCGAGCAAGATGAGGTCGTAGGTGGTGTTGGCACACTTGTCAATGGCGTCGGTGCCGTTGCTCACGGTGTCCACCTCATAGCCTTTTTTCTGTAGGAAGATGATGTGGGCTTTCAGCAGCTCAATCTCGTCATCTACCCAAAGTAACAATCCGTTGCTCATATTGCTTTTTATGATGTTCTTGTTTGTTAAAAACCGTCGAGGTCGTAATATTCGTCCTCAAGGTCTATCTTGTTCTCTTTGTTCTTATCCTGTTTGTTTGACGTTGGGGTGTCGTCAAAATAGATATCGTCCTCACGCGGCTTGGTTTCAACAGGCTTAGACTGCTGCTGAGGCTTGGCTTGCTGCTGAGGCTTGGCATGCTGCTGAACCTTTGTCCTTTCCTCAGCTTTTGGCCGCTCTTGAACCTTCGGCTGGTCTTGATCTTTAGGCTCCTCCAATGTAACGATGGTCTCGCCTCTGTTCTCCACAGGCTCCTCCTTCTTCGGTTCCTCCATCGGTATGACGGTAGCGCCGTTCTCCACAGGCTCCTCCTTCTTCGGTTCCTCCATCGGAATGACGGTAGCACCGTTCTCCACAGGCTCCTCCTTCTTCGGCTCCTCCATCGGAATGACGGTAGCACCGTTCTCCACAGGCTCCTCCTTCTTCGGTTCCTCCATCGGAATGACGGTAGCACCGTTCTCCTCAGGTGCTGCGTTCTTCGGCTCGTCAAACGGTATTATTGTTGAGCCGTTGTTGTCTATCGGCTGTTCCTCGTCGTTGCTTGGAGCCTTGCTCGGCACATCGTCAGGATTGAGAATCTCTACATCCTCGAACAGAGGTGTGGCTGCCGTCTTCAGCGGTGCGAAATGTTTGTCGTAGAAGCGGTCGTAATCGTCGAAGCTAAACTGTCGTCCGAGCAATGGCAGGTTCTCCTCGCTCACGATGATGCAGCGGCCCTTGCGAGCCTGTTGCATGACAGCCTTCTGAGCGTACAGGTTGCGGGCATATTGTAACGCCTCGTCATAGTTGCGGAATCCGCTCACCGTCATGCGTTGCAATGCGCCGTCGCCCTCTGTGCTGATGTCGAAGTTGCGCACAAGATAACTGGTGAAGTTGTAACGCGCCATCTCAAACAGCAGGCGGTTGGCGTCGAGCGAGTCGGGCTGGAAGGCGATCATAAACACGAAGTTGGTGTTGCGCTCTGCTGACAGCTGTCGTGTTGCTGTCGTGTCGTTGTCGTTGAGCGTCATGGTGCGGCGCTCCCACACGTTGCCGATGTCAAACTGTCCACCGTGCAGCTGTCGGCCTTCGCCCACACCGCGCACAATCATGCCTGCCATCTCTGCCAGGCCGCTCTGCGGATATTTCTCCAGCATCTTCTTCAGGTCTGCCACGCACGAGTCGGCACGGCCCTCGTTGAGCTTTGTCAGAGCGCCTATGAACATGAACTTGTCGCGGTTGGCACCTAAGGGAAACCGATGTGCCGACATCTTGGCGTTGGTGCTCACCACGTCATATTTTGCTGCCTTGAAGGCATCATAGGTAGTGGCGTAGAGCGAGTCTTCAAGATGAACGCCGAGCGCAGCGTTCTCCTTGAAGAACGGGTCGGTGACGAGCGTTGTCCACTCGTTGTCGGGATATTTGTCTTTCAGCAAGTTTACATACTGCTGCGCTGTTGCCGTGTCGCCCTTGCGCGAGTAGAGCAGGAACAGATGGTAGAAGGCATCTGCCATGTTGTTATAGTCGGGATATTGTGTCTCCAGACGACGCAGCGCCTTCTCGCTGAGCGGCAGGTTGTCGAGCTTGTCCTTGAAGATCACGCCCGCGTTGAACAGTCCGTCCATTATTGTCTGGTTGCTGGCTTCTATCTGCTCTTCGGTGAAAGGAATCTGCGCAAGATAATACTCGCGTTTGTGCGGGTCGTTCTGTGCGCTGTCCTTGACCTGTTCGAGCGAGTCGGCAAGAGCCTCTGCCCGGGCAATAGAGTCGGCTTGCTGCTCTGTGAGCTGCGGTTGCGTGTCAGGGCTGCCAATGGCCACCACCGTCTTGTTTATGCGTTGCCAGTTGTCGACGTTTTCACGTTTTCCCCACCGCTTCTGGAAGTCTTGCTTTCCTTGGTTCACGGTCATCTGGTTATAGAAATACCACAGCCCCTTGCCTTGTTGCGAAGCGTTGTTCTGCTGCGTGTTGTTCTTGCGGTGGGTGTTGTTGTTGCCTGTGCCGCCGTTCTGTGCTATTGTCTCCTCAGCGTTCTTTTCAGCCTGTTTGCGTTGCTCCTCTTTCTCCTTCTTTTTCAGAGCTTCAATGACGCGGTCTATCGCCTCGTTGCGCGTCTTCTCGTCGGCTTTGGCAAGCCATTGCAGCGAGTCTTGCAGATGCACGGCATCGGTGTAAGGCACCAGCTCGTCGAGCACCTTTGAGCGTTGCGATAGCTGTTCATAGTCGGGGCGTTCCTTGTCGAGCAGACCAATGGCTTCGCCGTAGCAGCGTTGTGCGTCGCTATATTTTTCTTTCGCCCAATAGATGTCGCCGAGCTTCAGCAGGAGCACGCCCTTCTCTATGCCGGCGCGTGTTGCCTTGCTGTTGCCCTTCTCGTAGGCATCGATGGCTTTTGCTGTGTCGCGTTGTGCGAGGTATATGTTGCCAATGGCATAATAGACCTGATCGAGATATTCCTTGTTCTTGTCTGATGCTGCCATGCGCTTAAGGCGCGAGACCATCTTCTTTGCCTGGCCACCGGTCGAGAGCACCTCGGTGAGGGCTATGCGTGCGTTAAACTCTACCTCGTAGGGCGGGCTGAGGCGTATGACGTGCTTGAACGCCTTGCTCGCGTTCTGCTTGTTGCCGAGAGCAGCCTCCAGCTGTCCTAACAGATACCACTCGCGTGCCTTCTGTTTGCGTCGCATCTCGTGCTTGATGACACGTCGCAGGTAAGGTATGGCTTTGGCATAGTCGGCGGTGTGTATGTAATAGTCGGCGTAGGTGTAGTCCCACTCCTTCTGTGCGCGCCAGTGAATGGAATCGCGCTTCATGTTGCGTATCACGTCTTCAGCATCATAGAGCCATCCCTCCTCTATGTAACATTTTGCCAACCAGGCGCGTGCTCGTCCGTAGATGGCGGGTTGCGTGTGGTACAGGCGGCTCATGTAAGAGAAGGTTGAGGCTGCCTCGTCGAAGGCTCCCTTATGAAACTGTGACCGTCCCATGAGCATCCATGCCTTCCACAGAAACGGGTTATACTCCTTGCGTTGCAACCACTCAAGGTCGCGCTCCGTCTTTTTGCGCTTCTTTGTCCATTCGGGTCTGCGCTTAATGCTGTGCAGCTTAATGGCTTTCTGACATTTCTCTATGGCGCGGTCAAAATTGGCTTTGCCCGTCTCGCGCGTGCCTTTGTTGCTTACGGTGTAGAGCGGAATAAGTTCGGTGAAATTGTCTTTGTTGCCGTTCTCCTTCTCCAGCGAGCCGTCAATGTAGGCGAGCGTTCCGTTATAATAAGTGTTGTAGCGGGCGTTGAAGGAGTGCCACCAACGTGTCTTTGCTGTGTTTTTCTGCGTGGAGCATCCCATCGCCGCCGTCAGCACGACAGCGGCAACAACAGAAAGGAGGGCTATATGTAGATGATGAAGCTTTCTCACATCTATTTAAACTTAAAAACCACCGCTTTTATTGTTCTGAGCAGGGCATAAATGATGATGCTGGCAAAAATTATCGATGCTCCCGACGGCACGTTGAACCAATAGGATATGAAAAGGCCGGCGAGGCAGTCGACCCATCCAATGGCGATGCTGAGGAAGATGATGCGTCGGAAACTGTAGGTAAACAGGTTGGCGGTCATCTGCGGAACGGTGAGCAGACTGATGGCCAGCACAATGCCCACGAGGCGCAGCGTGGAGACGATGGTCACGGCGATGAGCCCCATCATGACATATTCGACCGTGTCGACAGGCAGACGTTGTGAGCGTGCGAAGGTGGGGTCGAAGGCTATGCTCACGATGGTAGAATAGAGCAGGGTGAAGACCGCCGCCACAACCGTTGTGACCACGGTGAGCAACACGAGGTCGGGCGTGCCCACGGTGAGGATGCTGCCAAAGAGGAACGACGGCAGGTCGGGCATGAACCCCGGTGTGAGGAAGCTGCACAAGATGCCTATACTCATGCCGAAGGTCCAGAAGAGAGCTATGGCAGAGTCTTCGCGCACCTTCACATGATGCGACATCCACTGCACGCCAAAGGCGCTGAGCACAGCATAGACCATGGCAGAGAGGATGGGGTTGATGCCAAAGAACACGCCAAGGCCGATGCCTCCGAACGAGGCATGCGTTATGCCGCCACTTATAAACACCAGTCGGCGGCTCACAATGTAGGTGCCTATAATGCCGCACACGATGCTTGCAAGCAGCGACCCTATAAGGGCGTTTTGGAAAAATGAATATTCTAATATGCTCATTGCCTCATCTTCTCATTTTCTTGTCATCTCGAAACCTCGTCAACTGACAAACGCATACACCTCGTCCTTAAGCTGGTCCGGCAGGTTGATGCCTCTGAGGTGCAAACTGCGGCACCATCCTGCCACCTCTTCCTCGCGCATGGTGTAGAGCACATCGGCAAACTGCTCCACCTCCTCGTCGCTATATTGGTCGGCAGGTCGTCCGATGAAGGTGTCGAGCTCCTCATCGTCATAATATTCTATCGGCTTTGTCGCAGCCTCCATCATACATTCCTGCTCACATTTCTGGTTCTCGTCGTTACAGGTTGAGCATGTGGCTTTCTCCACAATGGTGTCATCGCCGTGTTTTGAGCACAAGGCAATAATGGCTGCCACGATGCCGAGAGCCACGAGCAGAAGGATAAGGATGTACATCTTTGTTCTCTGGTTTTGTCAAACTTCTGCAAAAGAACAGTCTTTTTTGCGCAATGCGCATTTTGTAAACATTTAATTCTTGCGCGAAGCGCTGATTAATGATAATTAATGGACCATTAATGGAAATTAATGTTTAACAAAAAAACGAGCGCGAAGCGCAATTTTATTATTCTTCTGTCAAAGAAAGTTCAATGTCTTTTTTTTTATGTTGCTTTGTTCTCTTCAGTTGTTGATCTCGCGAATCTCGAAGCCCGCCTGTTTAAGATCCTCCCAGAAGTGAGGATACGATTTTGACACCACCTCGGGGTTGTTGATCTTCAGTCCAGGATACTTTATGGCAGCGGGCGCGAAGGCCATGGCCATGCGGTGATCCTCGTAGGTGTCGATGGGCTCGAAGGTCGGCTCACAGCGTGCACCGTCCCAGATGAGCGTGTCGTCGTTCTCGTCGCGAAGGACGTAGCCAAGCTTGCGAAGCTCACGCTTGAGCGCCTCTATGCGGTCGGTCTCCTTGATCTTCAGACTTGCCAACCCCGTAAACTTAAACGGTATCTCAAGCACGGCGCAAGCCACCACAATGGTCTGTGCGAGGTCGGGCGAACTGATAAAGTCGTAGTCGAGGCGTGGCAGGTGGCACGGCAACTTCTGCTGTATGCGCACCGTGGTGGGCACATCATCGTTCTTGTCGTGGAATGTCGACTTTATGCCCATGAGTGAGAAGATGTAACGCACCACAGAGTCGCCTTGCTTTGAGCCGTCCATCAGTCCGTCGAGGTTGAGGCACGACTCGCTGTCGCCGCACAACGCCAGCATCTCATACCAATAGCTGGCGGCGCTCCAGTCGCTCTCTATGAAATAGTCGTGTTGGTGATAGGGCGTGGGCTTCACCGTCACGGTGTCTATGTCGCTCCATTCGGCTTCTGCGCCAAACTCGCGCATCATCCACAGCGTGAGGTCAATGTATGGTCTTGAGGCGATGTTGCCTGTCATCTTCAGCTCCAGTCCGTTCTTCAGCGCGGGACCGATCATCAGCAGGGCAGAGATATATTGCGAGCTCACGCTTCCTGTGATCTCAAGATGTCCGCCCTCCAGAGCCTTGCCCTTGATGCGTAGGGGAGGGTAGCCCTCCTCGCCTTCATAGCTTATGTCGGCGCCGAGGTATCGCAGCGCGTCTACAAGGATGGCTATTGGCCGGTGCTTCATGCGTTCTGTTCCTGTTATGACATGCTCCTCGCCCTCTGCCACGCTGAGATAGGCTGTGAGGAAGCGCATGGCTGTTCCTGCCGCCTTGATGTCGATGGTGTCGGGCATGTCGCGCAGGGCGTTGATCATCACCTCCGTGTCGTCACAGTCGGACAGGTGACGGGGCATGATGCTACCGTGAGACAGGGCGTGTATGACCAGCGCTCTGTTGCTTATACTTTTTGAAGCCGGCAACTTTATTGTTGCGTCAAACTTCTTTGGTGCTGTTATTTCGTATCGCATTTTTTTCCTATATAATGCAAAGGTAGTGCAAAAAATCCGATTACGCGAAGCCATTGCCCATTTATTTGCATTCGTTAGCATGAGTGTTTCTTTCGTTTTGAATACTTAACTAAACCTGTTTAATTCTTTCTCTTCGTTTTTGTGTCATGTCTTCTTTCTTGTCATGCCCCTTATATATTATTAAGGTGAAGGCGCGTAAAGGTCGATAAAAACAGGAGTCAAGGCATGAAATTAAGGAAAAACGCAAGTTTTTTTGCAAAAAGTTTCGTTTTTGTTTGGTCAATTCAGAATAAGTAGCTATCTTTGCACTCGCTTTTAAGAAGTACGGGATGTAGCGCAGTTGGTTAGCGCACGCGTCTGGGGGGCGTGAGGTCGCAAGTTCGAGTCTTGTCATCCCGACCTACAAAGGGTTAGAATGTTGGTAACAACGTTTTAACCCTTTGTGCTTATATATACTTTTTGAAACATCGACAACAGCTCTTTTAAACAACTAGCGTTTCTTCTGAAGCATCCTGCGTTTCTTCTGAAGCACCCGATGTTTCTTCTGAAGCCCCCGACGTTTATTTAGAAACCGTTACATGTCTCTCGAAAAAGAAAAATATGAACATCAAAACATTAGGCAACAAGATTAAGGGAAACCCGTCGGTGGCGGGAGGAACCGTGTTCTCCATTCTTATAATAATAGGTATAGGCCATTTCCTGAACGACATGATCCAGTCGGTTGTGCCGTCCATCTATCCCATACTGAAAGACAAGTTTGGGTTCTCCTTCGCACAGATAGGCATCATCACCTTTGTCTTCCAGATCTCGTCGTCGATCCTGCAACCGCTCACAGGCCTCTATGCCGACCGTCATCCGCGCCCTTACTCGCTGTCTGTGGGTATGTGCTTCACGCTGGTCGGTCTGCTCCTTCTTGCTGTCGCATCAAGCTATGCCCTCATCCTTCTGTCTGTCGCTGTGATAGGCATAGGCTCCTCTGTGTTCCATCCTGAGGCGTCGCGTGTGGCGCAGATGGCATCGGGCGGCAGGAAGAGTCTTGCCCAAAGCATCTTCCAGGTGGGTGGCAACGGTGGCTCCGCTCTCGGCCCTCTGCTCGCTGCTGCCATAGTGTTGCCCTTCGGTCAGGGTGCCATCTCGTGGTTTGCCCTTGCTGCCATTCTCGCCGCCGTTCTTTTGCTGCGTGTGGGCTACTGGTACAGCGCCCGTCTGGCCTATCAGATGCGTAACAACATACCTGCTCCACAGCCCAACACGTCGATCTCGCGCCGCCGCAAATACTGGGCGCTTCTCATCCTGGTGCTCCTCATCTTCTCCAAATATTTCTACACGGCGTGCATGACGAGCTATTTCACCTTCTTCCTCATCGACAAGTTTCATGTCTCGGTGGCCACCTCGCAGCTCTGCCTCTTCGCTTTCCTCGCTGCCTTTGCCATAGGTGTTGTGGCAGGAGGAATGTTTGGCGACCGCTTCGGGCGCAAATATGTGATCTGGGTGAGCATCCTCGGCTCTGCCCCCTTCGCCTTGGTCATGCCTTATGTGGGGTTTGCAGCCACCGTGGTCTGCGCGTTCCTCGCCAGCCTTATCATCGCCTCGGCGTTCTCGTCAATCGTTGTCTATGCCACAGACCTGTTGCCCGACAAGGTGGGACTGGTGTGTGGCGTGTTCTTCGGACTGATGTTTGGTCTTGGCGGCCTCGGTTCAGCCTTCTTTGGATGGCTTGCCGACCGCACCAGTGTGCAGTTCATTTTCGAGGTTAGCGCCTTTCTGCCGCTTTTTGGCATGATAGCCGCTTTCTTGCCGAACATGCAGAAAAGAAAATAGGGAAAAAGGTTCCTTTTTGATAAGAATGGCCGCAATGTGCTTTCAGTTTGAGAAAAACTGACACCTTGCGGCTTTTTTCTTGCTTTAAAAAATTGTTTTTAATTTCGTTTTGGTTCACGAAACGGACATTATGTAAGCGGTGGCGCTGTTTTCTGTATGTTGTTAGAAAAAGGCGTTTACAAAGTGTAAGTAAAACGGGGTGGTTTTGTAAAACTTTAAATCGTAAGCAATCTTGTAAATTACAATCGAAAAAAGCATGAAAAATATGTGTAAAATAGTGTTAACGGATGATACAACTTACGAATTAATACATTATCTTTGCAGTAGAAAAAAAGAAAAAAATAAAAACAATAAACCTACATATTTAAAAACACTACAGCTATGAAGAAGATATTACTTGTTGCCATTATGGCAATGTTGACAGTCGCATCTTATGCACACAAACGTGTCTTGAACGCCGTTCCGGTTTCTAACGACACCATCTATTATAACGTTGACAACATCCGTGTCGACGACAAGAGCGATGCCGCTTACGGCCGTCTGCTTCTCACCGCCGGAAAGGGCGTTGAAAAGCGCGACATTTTCCGCGACTTCTATCCCAACGGCACTCTCAAAGCTGAGGGTGGTTACAGCTTCATTGATCTCTCCAACGACAACAACACACAGCTCGATGGCGATGTTACAGCTTTCTATCCCAACGGCAAGGAGAAATGGCAGGGCAAGTTTGTGAACGGCAAGGCCAACGGCTATTTCACCGTGATGATGCGTGACGGAAGCATCGCAACTGCTCAGTTTGTCAACGGCAAGTCGAAGCTCGACTATTTCGTTGTGACTGCTGCCGACGGCACCATTTCAAAGCGTGACGTTAAGGACCTTAAGCATCTGTTGAAGAAATAATTCTACGGATACTACGGTTAAGTGACAATAAAAAAAGAAAACGAATAAGTAACGTTGTTCTATCGTTTCACCGTGAGGTGCGACATGAATAGTTTTAACATATAAGCAAAAGTTTTTTAGATCTCTCTTTTAATAAATACTATACAGTAAGAATTGCTAAAGATTATGAATTTATAACAAAGGGCGCGCTTCGTGAGAAGCACGCCCTTTTTGCTGTCCTTAATATTTAGCTCACATGATGGTTGCTAACAACCAACGGTTATGGCTTCATCTCCAGGTGGCGCTTTGCCCACTCCTCACGCAGGGCGTACAGGTAGAAGCTACGCTCCTGTGTCCACCCTTTGCTTCGGCTCTCTTTCTCCATTGTCTGACGCAGCTCCTCGTCACTGCTCTTTGCGAACATTACAGCATAGTGGGCCATGCGCTTCTTGGCATAGTCGGTGAGGTTTCCTCCAGACAGCTTGTCTTGGTTCCCTCCAAATTGTTTGTCTTGATTCATAAAGATAAATATTTTAAGCATTAATAAAAAAAACTGTCGCTTACACATCGTTTTACCACCGTGGTTATCTTTATTGTCAAACTCGGTTGGTGTGCCACAACATTTGGGCAACTCTTGATGTTTCGTTGGCAAAAGTATTAAGAAAAATCCGAACCTGCAAATTTTAGAGTTGTTTTCTCACCAGATAGTCGTCTCATTAATGCTTCAATGTCATCGTACCTCGACCGAGGTACATGCGTACCCCGACCGAAAGACATGTGTACCCCGACCGAGGTACACACATATCTCGGTCGGGGTACGATGACTTAATTATGTGAAAAGAGGTTCGTTGTCGTGTGTTTTTCTGTCTTCCTTTATCTACGCAGCGTTGCCGTTTTCAGCCTCCAGCAGCTCGGTGAACTCGCGGTGGAAGGTAGAGAAGAAATGTTGTATCTCGCGGCGGGCATCCTCGTCGAGCTCCCAGATGTTCTCCGTTCCTGCGCGGTGAGCGATGATGTGGCGGGCGCAGCGTGCAATCTTGCGCTTGTTGTTGCGTGCCTGTAGCTGGTCACCCTGAATGGGCTTCTGCATGATGTAAGAGAAGGCGGCGAGACGTTTCATAAACTGCTCATAGCGGTTGAAGAGCAGCGCCTGACGCATCATCTTCTCCGGATCGGCATCGAGACCCTCCATGTCGAGCAGCCCCTCCATGTGCTCGTGGCTCCAGTCGGCCTCGTCGAGCCAGAACCACTGGAACGCCATCTTCTGCTCCAGGCTCATGAGCGTCTGTGCCAGCGCGTCCTCATCCACATTGTCGGTGGCGGTATATTTCTCAAAGGCGAAGCGTGCCAGCGCCACAGCGTTACACTCGAGCTCGTTGGCTTCTTCCACCTCCTCGCCCGTGAGCGTCACGCGCCAACGGCTGTTCTTGTTCTTTATGAGGAGCGAGTGGGCACCCATCATGAGCTGTGAGAGCTTGCCACGGTCAGGAATCTGTGACACCTCAGTAAGGCGGTCGCGCATGTCGCGCACAGCCATGGTGCCGTCGTCGCGCAGCACACACAGATACTTCAGCTTGTCGTCGTCGAGCGACAAGGCAAAGCGGTCGTTGCCGTCGTTGCCCACGAAGGTGTAGCTGTAGAGGTCTATGGTGTCGGGTGTGACGCTGATGTCGCCAGATACCGCGTTCTCGTCGGCATCAATCAGCGAGAAGCCGACGTATGGCAAGACGAGGCGAAGGCTGAACGGTTCGCCCTCGTCGGGTATGAGGTTACACAACAGGCCGTCGTCGCCAAAGTCGGCCTTCTTCAGCACAAAACCCTCGTCGGTGAGCTCGCCCTTGTCGATCTTCACCTCGCCGTCGGGCCAGTAGATGTCGAACACAATGACGTTGTCGTCTTCGCGCACCACGCTGATGAAGCTCGACGGTTCCATGCCGAGGTTCACCATGCTTACAGGCTCCACCTCTTCGTTGCCGTCGCCGAGCACCTCTGCCATGATGTTGCCGAGCATGGGGTCGTCTTCCCACTCGTCGTCAGAGGCTTCTTGTGCCTTGAAGACCACGAATGTCAGGCGTGCGGGTTTGCGCTCGCCGTCCTCACGGCACAGGTAGAAACTTGTCTCTTTGGGTACAAAAACTGGGGTTGAGAGATATGGGCTGATGCAGAGAGAAGAATATTCTACCTCTGTCCAAGCAGCAGCTGTGTGTGATGGTTTGTTTGCCATGATTTATTGTCTATTCAAATGTTTTGTTATTCAAAAAATGTTATCCTCGTTCTTTATGAAAACCCTTTTTTTATTGTTGAAATGAGAAAAAGTGGTGCAAAGTTACTACAAAATTAAGAGAAGAGCAAAATTTTTACTAATTTTGCAGCGCAAAAAAAGGTTCTTCCGTTAAATGCGTGGATATTCCGTTAAATGCGTGGATATGCGCCCCGAAGGGGCATAAGCTCATAGCTTAGGGCATCGCCCTGGGTCGCCATAGGGCTTAACGGAAGAACCCCAAGAAAGAACCCTTTACAACAAAAAGGCTCTTCAAGATAAAAAAGGACAAAAAGACAACAGGATAAATTTTTTAAATATATGGAACATTTGCCAAACGACCCCATGATGCTGTTCTCGGCTGTGAACATGCTTCTTCGTGACGAATACAGCTCTCTCGACGTTTTGTGTGACGACATGAACGTCAACCGTAAGGACATTGAAAACAAGCTTGCTGCTGCAGGCTTCGAATATAATGAGAAGCAAAACAAGTTTTGGTAACTTTTTTTGCAAAGATTGATATTTACATTGCGCTTCGCGCTCGTTGCTTTTTAAACATTAATTTCCATTAATTGAACATTAATGATCATTAATGATCATTAATATTTCACGCTACGCGCGTGTAAATTTAAAATTAATGTAACATCAATTTTTCCGCGCTACGCGCGTATTGATGATAATTAATGGGTCATTAATGACAATTAATGTTTATAAAATGCGCGAAGCGCAAAAACATTGTTTTTTATAAGTACAGTTAGCTGTTATTTAAGCTTGTAACTATCTAAAGGTGCTATGAAAAACAAAAAAATCGCCCTCAAACGAGAGCGATTTTTTTTATTCTCTAAAGGTTGAATTTCCTTTTCTTGCGTGCTTGGCTTAGCCGCCTGCCTAAGCAGGCACTTGTTTTCTATTTCTTGACAACCTTCACTGCACCCTTCTTTGTCTTAAAGATGAACACACCGCGTTGTGAAGCCTTGTTCACGGCGCGGCCGCTGAGGTCGTAGACCTGTGTCGGCGTGGTGTCAATGTTGTTGTCGGCATCGATGTTGCTGATGCCCGTCAGCTTGCCAGCAGCGTTTGACGGACACGACTCGCCGCGCGAGTAGACGGCTGTCACCGTGTAGGTGTGCTCCTCGGCTGTGGCGCTGGCATCGTTGTAAGAGGTTGTGGCGGCATCGGTCGTGGTGAGCAGCTTGCCGTCGCGATAGATGTTGTAACCCTTCAGGGTTCCGTCGCCTGTGGCGTAGGCAATGTCGTCGACGCCCATCATGAACTCGTCGCTCGAACTGTAGCGCACGGCAAAATATTTGGTGCCTTCGGGCAGGACGTAGGTGTATTGCTTCCAACTGTCCTTCACGGTGCCTGTGACATCGCTCTTGAGAACGGTGAAATCGTCGGTGTCGTCGGTGCGGCTTGACACGAGGATGTCAAAGTTTTCCTGCATCTGCGACGGACTCATGGCCCACAGTGAGACGGTCTGCTGCTCACCTGTGAGCAGGGGAGAGATGAGCCAGTCGTCGTTGCTCGTTGCTGTTGTTGCAATGTCCACGGCACAGGCGGCTATGACATACTGCTTGCCGCCATGAGGGGTGAACTGTCCGTCGGCATAATATTCCTCAAGGTTTGGAGTGGTGAGCGTCGGGTCAAAGACCATCCACGCAAACGCTTCCTCTTGCACGTTTCCGGGATAGGTGGCCACGGTGTGAAGGTCGCCGTCGTGGAGCGGTATGCCCTGTGTCCAGCTCTGGTCGCCGTCTATCAGCTGCCAGGGACCGATGTTGTCAGTCCTTGTGTCGAAGGGAGCATAGGTCTCAAAGCCTTCAACCACGTTCTCGCTCTTGCTGTCGGGAGCGGTCCAAAGGAGCTGCGCTCCCTGTGTGGTGTTCTGTGCCTTCAGGTCGGTGGGGCGGGCGAGCACAGGCTCCGCGAGACTGATGGTCACGGGAGCCGACACGTTGTTGGCCGGGTTCTCGTCGCCTTCAATCAACACCTTGGCTGTGAGCGTAACCTGCTTCTTGTCTGTCGGTGCCTTGTATGATATTGTTGCTTTGCGCGACTTCATCGACTTGAGCATGGGCTGCTCCACGCTCTCCACCACCTCGCCGTCTTCCAACAGCTCTACGGTGTAACGCGACACCTTCTGCTTTCCGAGGTTAGACACGTTCACGTTGACGTTGGTCTTCTCGCCACCCGTCATCTCGCTCACGGTGGTGAGCTTTGCCGAGAGGTCGAGGTTGTGGTCGCCATCGTTGATCAACACATTGTCTATATAGACGTAGCGGTTGGGCGATGAGGTGGCGCGGAACTTCACGAACACATATTTCTCGTCCTTGAACTGTGAGAGGTCAAGGGTCACGTTGGTGTAAACGCCAGGTGCCACGGTCTGGTCTACCCAGTAGGTCGCAAGCACCTGGTCTTTCTTGCCGGCAGGCTGCACCACCGCTTGCACGAAGGCAGGCATTGGTGAGAGAGAGAACGCATAAGCAAACTTGAGCGTGGGCTGTGTGGTACCTTTCAGCGATATCTTGCCTGTGCACAGGTCAACGGTCTCGTTGTCGTCAAGCGGCGAGAAAACGGCAAAGGCATAGTCGTCGTCGGAGCCTGGCAAGGCACCGATCTCGTTGCGGTCAAAACTTGCAAACTTAAACTCAGACAACTCGTAGTCGCCTGCTGTGGTGCGCCACCAGAACTTCTCCGTGCGTCCGTAAGCAAAGCTCTCGGCAAACGGCAGCTCGTAGGGCGTGCCTGTGATGACCTCTGGCAGCATGAGCTTGGATCCCTCGCCGGCAACACTGACGGCAGCCACGCGGAAGTCGGTCTCGTCTTGCTCGCCCTCAAACGTGTTGTCAATGTCATAGGAGGTGGCGCTCACGTTACGCGCCACGAGCTTGTTGTTGCCATAGCCCTGGTTTATGTAGATGTTATATTTCAGAGCCTCGGGGTTTATGTAATAGCCGTTGGCACCCTTGGTCGGCGCTGTCCACGACAGACGTATCTTGTCGCCCATGTCGGTGGTCTCGCCTCCCGTCGGGGCTGTGGGCACGTCCTCGCCAATATAGACCTTGCGTTCTGTGCGCACGCCGTCGCCCGATGCGTTCACGGCAAACAGCGTGTAGGTGTGGAAACCGTTCGCCATCTGTGCGTCGGCATCGACATAGCTGAGCGCCTGTCCTGTCTGCGGAGCGTCGAAGGTCTTTATGAGCTTGCCGTCGCGCAGCAGACACACCTTCGTGAGCGAGGCAAGGGCGTTGTCCTCAAGGTCGTGTGTGGGGGTGGTGAAGCTTAACGTTGCCTCCTTTGCTCCCTTGTCGGCGGCGGCCACCGTGAAGGTCTTCACGCTGTCCGGGGCCTGAAGAACGGGACCTTTTATTATAAAGATGTCGTCAAGACCCGTCGGGAAGCAGCCAAAGCAGCTTCGGTCGTTGAACGCGAAGCGATATTTGCCTGCCGTGCGGTTGCGCACATAAGCCTTGTTTTCAGTAAACGTGCTTGTGCGCTTTATGGTGGGATCGCTGATGATCGATTTATATGCGCTGTAGTCGTTGTCCTGACCCATGAGCACGTCAACCACGTTCTTATGGCCTTCTTCCACCCACACGTCGTCATACTGTGCTCCGTAGCTGAACGTCTTGTAAGCCACGGTGTACAGGCGGTTGGCTTCAAGCTCCACCTCGGGCGTTATGAGCCAGTCGTTGGCATCGATGCCAACGTTGCTGTTGATGTCGACGTTGTTGTTGATGACGTTATAGGCATAATAGTTGCCGCCATTGACCTCTTCGTTCCATGTGCCTTTACCCCCGTCCATGTTCTCCACCGTCATGGTGTTGATGCTTCCTCGCGGGTCGAAGGTCTGTTTGTATATGGTGTCGGTCTTCTCTGCCTGTTGCGCCTGTATGGCTAAAGGCGATGTTGCGGCGATGAGGCCGAACGCCAGCTGCTTGTAAAAATTTCTCATAAGCATGTTTTTTTTTTAGCGTCACTTACATGTTTTTTTAAGCTTCTTGTTTTTGCAAAATTAATAAACATTTTGAAAACCGTATGCTTTTGGCCGCTTTTTCTTTCATTTGATAAGTAAAAAGGTTGTCTTAATAGCTTTTTGTGACATGAAAAAGCTGAATGCGACACAAAATGAGACAACGAATAGCGTGAAAATCACATCAATCAAATTATTTTTATGGCAAAGTGAAACTTTTTTGCATATTTTCCTTTCTTTTTAGAATAATTTTTATAATTTTGCCGACATAAACATTTATTTGCCGTTTGCCCGAAAGGGTGGCAACGCTTTTTAAAGCATAATGAAGAAGATTTGTCTCCTCTTGAAGAATTTGTTTTCTGCATCATGAAGAAACTCTTTTCTTTATATAACGAAGAAGCTCAGTCTACGACAATACACTAAAAAAACAAAACATAAATCAAAAACAAACGTCTAATTAAAAAAGAGAAGTATGCTTATGAAAAAAATCAACTTCATCTTAAGTTTGCTCTTACTCTGGATTGTAGGAGCTACTAATGCTGGCGCGGCGATAACGGACAACTATAAGGAGGTGTTCAACACGCCGATAGACACCAGCGACCCCGAATTTATCCCTGCTATGGGATGGGGCCACTACACTGAAGGCTTCGAGAAGAACGAATCCGGTGCTCTCTTTCATCCTGCTTACAAGTGGTATGACAAGGGCTTTACGATTGATGGCGTAGACTACTGCTACATCAGCGTGCCTACACAGCAAGGAAAAGATGCTCTTGGCGGTTATCAGTATGACAAGGACATGCTGATCACGCCAGTCATCTACGGCAAGTCTTCTATCTACTCTAATGCCGTTTCATATTCTTTCTTCTTGCGTATTTACAAGATGAAAGAAAAAGACGGCAAGTGGGTGCCTGATGGAGAGCCGATTGCTGACTTTACAAACCTGTTGGACAGATGGCACATCAAAAAATTTGATATTCCTGAGGTCGACGGCGAACGTCTGGGTATCTATGCTTCTAGTGTGAAGTTTGGCGTTTTTGAGGCTGACCAGGTTGACATTCCTGAAACAAAGCAGCTGTCGTTCTTTGGTGTCAGCACTCTGGACAAGTATGCAAATGCCGACAATGACGGCAACTACACGATCACCGTTACAGCTTCAATAAAGAACACGGGTAACGTGGACCTTACTACCGACGAGCCCAACTATAGCGTGAGCATTGTTGACAGCAAGAACCAGGTCATTGTTACCGAGCCCATTGGCAAAGCTCTTGCTGCCGGCGAGTCGACAGAGATAAAACTGTCATACACCCGCAATTATGCCGACTTTAAAGACACCGAAACCATCAGCTTGGTGGAGAACGTGTGCAACAAGTCTTATGTCGTAGGTACATACATCCCGGTGTCTAACGAACCTAAGTTCCAACTCTACGAGAAGGGCGAGGAAACAGAAGTGGCTGCCGATGCCTCTTACAACTTTGGCAAGACACGCAACGACGTGTACAAGAAATTCACCATCACCAACGATGGCGGTGGCGCTCTCAACATCACAAGCATTGACCTGCCCGAGGGCTTCTCAACATCGTTCGACGCTGCAAGCGTGGCTGTAGAGCCTCACACATCAAAAGATTTCTCTATCATCCTTAAGGGTGATGTTGTTGGCGTTCATGAAGGAACCGTCAAGCTTAACGCTGGCGACCTGACAAAAGAGATTAAGGTGAAGGGCGAGACAGCTCCCGAGACCACATGGACCGCTACCTTCGAGGACAAGAAGCTGCCTGTTGGTTCAAGAACAGAAAAATATGGCACTTATGGCTATTGGGATTATGATGCTTATTATAAAGCATACTCTAAGTGGGTTACAGATAATGACCAGGTCACTCTTAACGTTAACACATCAGAGGAGCTTAAGTTTATCACTCCTCGCTTGAAGTTTGCTGAGGGTGAAACCTTCGAATTTGATGCCGCAAGAAGCCCCAGCACTACGTCTTACAGCCCCCAGACCACAGGTCTCACCGTTTACTATTCGGCTGACGGCAACAGCGACTGGAAGGTTGCACGCACCATTGATCTCTCAGAACTTCCCACTGAGAAGAACTCGAAATATAAGTCGGCACGTTTCGTTATTGACAAGATACCCGCCGGTTCTTGGTATATCGGTATCGGAGCCGCTAAGGGTGAGATCGACAACCTCGTAGGTGGAACGCTCGATCCCGATGCTCACTCATGGGCACTCGCTTCTGCTGAATTCCCTGACAAGGCTGAGGTGAACAGTGTTTACACAGCTTCTGTGAAGGTTACAAACGTTAACCCTGTGGCAGAGAAGGCTGACACCTACAAGGCAAAGCTCTATGTTGACGACGAGCTGGTAAGCACAGCCAATGGCGTGGATATCGCTCCTGGTGAGAACGGTGTGATTGAACTTTCATTTACTCCTCATGCCACAGGCGACATTAAGGCTAAGATTGTTGTTGAAGCAACAGACAACGATTATTCGCTGGCCACAGATGAGGCCACCGTCACAGTTAATAAAGAGTCGGCCCTTTCACATACCCAAGTAGGTAAGTTTGACGCAGAAGGCAAGGCTCCGTTCGATACTTATAATGAGAAGAACGAAACAGAGGTGTTATATCCAGCAAGCAAACTTTCTGGTTTGAAGAAGGGGGATAAGATTGCCAAGCTTGTGTTCCGTGCTAAGTCTTATTACACACAGAAGAACGAAAAAGTATTGGCATGGATAGAAAACACAGCAGATGAGACAGTTGCTACACCGTTTGAGCCTCGTAAAACTGACGAGATGACAAAGGTGTTTGATGGTATAATCGATTTTGTGTCATGCGATAACAGCAGCAAAGATTTCGGCGATTATGTTACAATTGAGTTTGATGCTCCATTCGTATATGATGGCAAGGGCTTGCGTTTGCATATTTCTCAGGAACTTACCACTGGATACAGCGGCTCTTCTTACTTTGAAGTCGAGAATGATAAGACCCTTTGCTACAATCGCAAATGCTATAGTTCCTTAGACATCACCACATGTTCTTACTCAGCAGTGGAGTTCCCTGTTACCCATTTCTATGTGGCTCTCGATCCTAAGGAGGTATCTTCAACAGTTACCGACAAGAGCGGCAACGCCATTGCTGGTGCAAAGGTTACGCTGAAGAGCGACAACATTGAATATTATGCTGTGTCTGACGCAACAGGCAAATACACAGCCAATGTGGTGAAGAGCTCTCTGGCTTATGGTAGCACCATCGAGGCCCAGGGTTACAAGAAGGTGGTTGCAGAAAGCGTTGACCTCGATGCTCCCGCTGCTGCAAAGATGGATCTTGACAAGGTTGTGCTTGCTGCCGACACCAAGGCGTTCTGCGTTGCTCCTATGGATGTTCCTGCCAGCGACCTGTCTCTTGTGAGCGCCAAGACAGCGTTCTATGAGCTTGCTTCTGTTGCCGACGGTAAGGCCAACTTCAACATCGCAACCCAGCTTGCAAAGAACAATGCGTACCTCGTTGTTGCCAAGGAGGACGGCATGAGCGTTTCGCTTGACATGTATGGCGACATCGACCTCGCAAACGAGAAGACAACAGCTGTGGGCGACGCAGATGTTGCAACCTATCTCTGCCGCCGTCAGCTCACAGCTGTGGATGGCAAGAAGACCTTCCGTGCTGCCGGCGACAAGTTTGTTGCTGTCAACTTCGACGAGACTGATCCTACAGCTCAGCTCGCTGCTCTCTACGCTGCTCCTTTCGAGGCTGTTATCAACGTTGCTTCTGATGCTGATGAGCTGGAGATTGTTCTCAACGACACTCCTTCGGGCATCACCAATATCAACGCAGCCAAGGCCAACGCCGCAGGCAACGTCTACACCGTTGAAGGTGTTCAGGTAAGCAACAAGGGTACCAAAGCCCTGAAGCCCGGCCTCTACATCGTGAACGGCAAGAAGGTGGTAGTGAAGTAAAGATGACGTGAAGATCTTAACAAAGAAAATTTAATTTAACTTTAACCATAAAGCTCCTGGCATCTGGGTCTCTCCCTCTTGTCAGGAGCTTTTGTTTTGACTTGTTTTTCCTCTCTTGTCCGATCGTTTTGTTTTTATCTTCTCTTGTCCGATCCTTTTGTTTTTTTCCCCTCTTGTCCAATTGTTTTGTTTTGAGCAGACGAGCGAATAGGGTAGACAATAAACGAGCAGGCAAGCGAAAAGGGTAGACAATAATAATGAGTTGGAAAAGTAGCGATTTAAAAAAATATGCAAAAAGTAAGCAAATAATTTGCATAGTCAAAAAAATATCCGTAACTTTGCACTCGCTTTTGAAACATAAGCACACGGAGATCCGCTAGCTCAGCTGGTAGAGCACAACACTTTTAATGTTGGGGTCATGGGTTCGAGCCCCATGCGGATCACCAAACAAAAAGAGGATACTAATTTTTAGTATCCTCTTTTTTGCGTAATACTCCTCTATTGTTTACCTTTTCTTGCCATGGCAGAACCAAAGCAAGCTTTGTTTCTGCTCATCTGGCTTATCGAAAAGGCTTTCTTATTTATCGTCCTTTTTCTCCAAAGTCTTGGCATTGTCCTCAATGTCGAGATGTTCTTTCGTGACATAACGTTGCCAGTAGGCCATGAGGAGGGTGGTGAGGGGCAGGGCTACGATGAGGCCGATGAAGCCGAGGATGGCACCCCACACAGAGAGGGAGAGAAGCAAGATGGCGGGGTTGAGGCCCATGGCCTTGCCCATGATCTTGGGCGTCACAACCATGTCGGTGATGATCTGCACCACGGCAAAGACAAGGAACGCCATGCCAAACACATACCAGAAGTTTTGACCCGTGTCGGCGGCCTTGAGCATGGCAAGGAACGCCGTGGGGATGAGGGCAAAGGTGTGGAGGTAAGGCACAAGGTCCATGATGCCTATGAGGATGCCGAGGCCTATGGCCATGGGGAAGTCGATGATGCTGAAGCCTATGCAGAACATTATGCCCATGCACAACGCCACCAGACCTTGACCACGGATGTAGTTGTTCATCTCGCGCTTGACGTCGCTCATAAGCACATGCCAGAAGGGACGGTTCTTCTTGGGGAAGATTTTTATCCAGTTGTCGGTGAGATACTCATAGTCGAGCAAGATGAAGAACATGTATAGCAACACGATGCAGGAGCCGATGATGCTGAGCACAATGTTGGCTGTCTGGCTGAGCAGGGTGAAGAGCTTGGGCATGGAGGCTTTCACCGCGTCGCTGAAGTCTTTGCTGTGGAAGAACTGCTCCAGCTCGCGTTGGTTCTCGCGTGCCCACTCTCTGATGAGTTGTGTGAGGTTGTTGGTGTGGGTGGTCTGCTGCACCCACCGGGCGAGCACGTCGCCAAGCTTCTGAAACTGCTCTATCATGGGCGGAATGATGAGGTAGACAATGCCTCCGATGACGGCAATGACCACTATCATGGTTATGATGATGGCAATGGCACGAATCTTGACGTGAAGCTTGTCTTGCACAAACTTGACGGCGGGGTAGAGCAGATAGGCAAAGAACCAGGCTATGAAGAACGGCAGCAACACCTGACTGAGATAGTTGACTGTGAGCAGCACGACAAACACGCAAGCCACTATGAGCGACCATCTTATGAATTTGTCGAATGTTATTTTTTGTTCAAGCATGATGTTCTTCCTCCCGTTTACTTTTGGTTCTTATTATTGTTTCGCTTCTTCCTGTTGTTTCAAGACAGCTTTCTGGTAACACTCGCGACACAACGGCTCATATTCGGTCTGCTCGCCAAGCATGACGCGCTTGTCGCCGCTCACGATGCGGTGACTCAGGTAGGCGAGGTTGCCACACTTCACGCAGATAGCATGCACCTTCGTGACGTCATCGGCAATGGCGCAGAGAGCAGGAATGGGACCGAAGGGCACACCCTTGAAGTCCATGTCCAGGCCAGCGATGATCACCCGTACCCCACGGTTCGCCAACTGGTTGCACACGTCAACCAGTCCGTCGTCAAGAAACTGAGCCTCGTCAATGCCCACCACGTCGATATCGCTCGACAGCAACAAGATCGATGCTGACGACTCTACGGGTGTAGACCTGATGGAGTTGCTGTCATGGCTCACCACGTCTTCATCGCTGTAGCGTGTGTCAATGGCAGGCTTGAATATTTCCACTTTCTGATGTGCGAAGACGGCACGTTTCATTCGGCGGATCAGCTCTTCTGTCTTGCCAGAGAACATAGACCCGCAAACCACCTCAATTCTTCCTGGGCGGCGCATTTCTCCCATTAAATTGTCTGTCATAATGGTGCAAAAGTACAAATACGTTTTAAAAAATGCAAAGAAATTGTCTGCTTTTTTGCAAGTAATGATTTTTCTGGCTATATTTGTCGCCGTTATGGGTACTTTATATATTGTCCCCACACCTGTGGGCAACCTTGAAGACATTACTCTGCGTGCCATTAGGGTGCTGAAAGAGGCCGATCTCATCTTGGCGGAGGACACTCGCACAACGGGTCTCCTCTTGAACCATTTTGACATTCACAACAGGCTGCTGTCGCACCATAAGTTTAATGAGCACACAGCCACCGCCGGCGTGATAGAGCGCCTTAAGAGTGGTGAGACCATTGCTTTGGTGAGCGATGCTGGCACGCCCGGCGTGAGCGACCCAGGCTTCTTCCTTGCCCGTGAGGCAGCACGCGAGGGCATCACGGTGCAATGTTTGCCGGGAGCAACGGCTTGCATTCCTGCCATCGTGTCGTCAGGTCTGCCGTGTGACCGCTTCTGCTTTGAGGGGTTCCTTCCTCAGAAGAAGGGTCGCGCCACACACCTCGCCACGCTTGTGGACGAGCAGCGCACGATGATTTTCTATGAGTCGCCGCACCGCTTGCTGAGAACCCTGCAACAGTTTGTCGACGTGTTCGGTGCCGACCGTCAGGTGAGCGTGTGCCGCGAGATCTCGAAGCTTCATGAGGAGAGCGTGCGTGGCACCCTTGCCGAGGTGACAGCCCATTTTGAGGAGACAGCTCCCCGTGGTGAGATTGTCATCGTGCTGGCAGGTGCCGACAAAGATGCTTGTGACAAGGTGGCTGTTGCCACAGCCAACCAGCGCGATGAGCGAGCAGCCAAACGTCAGGCGCGTGAAGAGCGTCGCTTGGCACGCGAAGCAAAGAAACGTCGCGAGGCAGAGGCTCTGAGCGATGAGGCCGATGACGAAGAGACATAAAACACACATAAAAAACAACATTTATGACCTTGCCTCAGACACAACAGCATTGTCGGGTGGGTCGATAGAAAACTCTAATTTTATAAAAAATCTGGTGTCGCTCTATCGTTGCTTCTTGAGAAGCGGTGAGAAGGCGGTGCCGAAAAACTCAACAACTATGAGAAAATTATTTCTGTTTTGTATCTGTCTTTCCTTGTTTGCTGTTGTAGGCTGCAAGAAAGAAGCGAAAGCCCCTATTGAGTCGACATCGCAGCAGAGCGATTCGTTGCAGAAGATTATTGCCGAAAAGGACAATGAGATAAACGATATGATGGAGACCTTCAACCAGATTGAGGAGGGATTCCGCGAGATAAACGAGGCCGAGAACCGCGTGAGCATAGTGAAGGATGGCGAGGGTGCCGACAAGAAACGTCAGCTGCGCGAGAACATCCGCTTCATCGCCAACACCATGAAGGAGAACCGCACGCTTATCGCGAAGCTGCGCCAACAGTTGCGTGAGAGCAGCATCAAGGGTGAGCAGCTAAAGCGTTCGGTAGAGAACCTTGTGGCACAGCTTGAAGAGAAGGAGCAGCAGCTGCAGCAGCTCCGAGCCGAGCTTGATGCAAAGGATATTCATATCTCTGAGCTCGACGCTACCATCAACACGCTGAACACCAACGTGTCGAGCCTTCAAGAGGAAAGCTCAAAGAAGACCGAGACCATCAACGCTCAGGACAAGCAGCTCAACACCGCATGGTTCGTGTTCGGAACGAAGAAGGAGCTTAAGGAGCAGCGCATCTTGGATGGTGACAAGGTGCTGGAGTCGAATTTCAACAAGAGCTATTTCACAAAGATTGACATTAGAGTGGAGAAAGAGATCAAGTTCTACTCTAAGTCGGCCAAGATCCTGACAATGCACCCCTCAGGCAGCTACACCTTGCAGCGTAACGCGCAGAAGCAGTATGTGCTGCGCATCACCAATCCGCAGATCTTCTGGTCTACAAGCAAGTATCTTGTAGTGGTGGTGAAATAAAGAACGCTGTTGGTTTCGACCAAGCAATTTAATGAACGCTGTTGGTCCAGACCAAGCAATTAAAGAACGCTGCTGGTTTCGACCAAGCAATTATAAACAAAAAACGAAACATAAGCCCCGCTCTTCACAGACGGTTAACTGTTGAGAGCGGGGCTTGCTTTTCCTCTTTTTTATTTCCTTTTTTATTTCCTTTTTTAATTTCCTTTTTTATTTCCTTTTTTATTTCCTTCTCCTCAACCAACCTTGTCTATAGGATTTTTCACTTTTCGTTTTTCACTTTTCCCTTTTTAACCGCTATCTGCGATCTTTAAAAAACTGCTGCATCAGTTGGCGACATTCCTCTTCAAGCACGCCCGTTGTCACCGTGGCCTTAGGGTGAAAAGCCTTAGGTGCATAGAGAGCGTAGCCGCGTTTTATGTCTTCAGCACCGTAGACGATGCGTGACAGTTGGGCCCAGCCAATGGCGCCAGCGCACATGATGCATGGCTCCACGGTGACGTAGAGCGTACAGTCTTTAAGATACTTGCCGCCCAGGGCAGAGGCTGCCATCGTGATGGCTTGCATCTCGGCATGTGCGGTGACGTCGCACAACGTTTCTGTGAGGTTGTGGGCACGGGCAATGATGCGTCCACCAGCCACGATGACCGCTCCCACAGGAATCTCACCCTCGTCATAGGCTGCTTGTGCTTCTGCCAAAGCTGCCCTCATGAACCGCTCGTCCTGTTGTGTCTCCTTGCTTGCACCGTTGGTTTGCGTTGTCGCTGTCTTGGGTGTTTCTAATGTCTCTTTTGTTTCTCCTTGCTCTATCATGTCTTTGATGTGTTTCTTTGTTTTTGTTGCAAAGATAACCATTCTCTTTAACATTCTCCATGTGTAATGAAAAAATCTGTTCACATAATGTTTCCCTTCGTTCAATCTGCCAGTTGAGGCTTTAGCCTGCCACATGGTTGCTGTTGAAAAACAAAAAATTATTGCTACTTTTGCGGATGACAAACGATGCGGACGAGAAAATCGACGGATGAAATAATTTGCTGATAACAAATATTCAAAATATAAACAATTAAAACCGAACAAACTAAAGATTGAATTATGCTTAAGAAAATGCTTATGTGTTTTTGCTTGTTTGCCTACATGCTTGGTGTGTCGGCTGGCACAGATGGTGTGGTGGAAGATAACAAGAAGGGCGACGTGGCTGTGAAAAACCTGACGCGAGCCATGACGCTTTTAGACAACACCATAGACAAATGTTTTAAAGGCTCAGACCTTCACATGTGTGACCTCTACCATCTTGGCAACGGGCGACAGGAAGGCACGGCTGACGTGTGGCCTTACACAGCTGCCATGGAAGCGGTGAATGGTGTGATGGAGGCTCTTCAGGCTTTAAAAGGCAACTGTCCTGAGCTTTATGCTAAAAACATGGAGCGTTATAAGTGCTTGATGGCAAGGCTCTTTGATAATCTTGACTATTACAAAGGCACCTATACGCTTACTTCTTACACACAGACAAAAGAGTGGAGCGTCTATGGTGTTCACCGAAGCAACACGAAAGGCACGGCTAAGGTGGAAGGCATAGAGAACGTGTATGACGACCAGATGTGGCTGGTGCGTGAGCTGGTGCGTGCTTACCGTAACACGGGAGAGAAACGTTATCTTGTTGAGGCTGAATATCTTGCCGATTATGTTATTGATGGATGGGACTGCACACTCGATGCCGACGGCCATGAGAACGGAGGCATTACATGGGGACCGGGATACAACTCTAAACACTCGTGCAGTAACGCGCCTATAATCTCGCCGCTGGTGTGGCTCTCACAGATTTATAAGGACAGCAAGGACAAGGCGGTGTGGCGTTATGTAGCTGCCGACGGTAAGCGTAAGAGCAAGAAGATAAGCAAGCACGACCTGTACCTTATGTTCGCAGAAAAGGTGTATGAGTGGCAGAAGCGCAAGCTCATGAACGAGAAGACAGGGTGCTACTGGGACATGCTTGGCGCTGACGGAAAGATGAGATATGAGAACGTTGGAGGCAAACGTTATCGTGCCAACGTGCCCAACGGAGGACCTGTAGGCACAGAGTTTACTTACAATTCGGGAACGATGCTATGTGGTGCTGCCGACCTGTTGCAGGTTACTGGCAGCAATGTTTACCGCACAGACCTCACACAGCTGGCAAAAGCCACATATCTTAACTTCAGAGGTAAGGCACGCACCATTGACGGCACAGCACACTATCCGTTTCCTTATGATCGCGACACACGCCACGGCTTCAACGCTTGGTTTGACGATGTGCTCTTGAGAGCTTATGCCGACAGTTACAGGGTGGAGCAGGCTGCCGAAGGTACAGGCCATTACTCGCTGATGGCTGCTGATTGTTTTCAGGCTAATCTCGATTTTGCGTATGATCATTTCTTGACCGACGGCTTCTTGCCCAATGACTTGCTTGGCGGATGGGGCGACAACACGGTCACTAAGGGTTTTCATCAGCTTGCCTATGCTGCCAACTATGCCGTGCTGGCTGTGATGCAGCATGAAAGAAACAGATAGGACGATGAGATGGTGTGGGGGAGCAATCTCCTAATAAAGAAAGGTAAAGATGTTATTGCTTGTCTGAATAGTTCTGATCAGGTGGCTCTTTTTAAGATTTATACAAAATATTCTCACATTTGTAATCTTCAATTGAGAAAAAACGACTACCTTTGCAGAACGGAGTTTTTTTATATCACTCAATTTCAGATTCAAAATTTATCGAATAATTATTTATCGTTAAAAGCAAAACAATTTATTTTATGTTCATCTCAAAAAGAAACTTGTCCTTGCTTGCGCTGTTTGTTTTCGTGTTGCAGCTCTTTGCGCAAGGACCAAACAACACAGGCACCTATTATAAGGCTGCTACAGGCAAGAAAGGCCAGGCCTTGAAGACTGCGCTTTTTCAAATTATCACTACGCATGATGACATTGGCTATAGGGGCTTATACAAATGTTACGAGCAGACAGACAGACGTGCTGACGGCAAGGTGTGGGACATATACTCTTGCACCACTAATTTCTCGTTCTCTGACAATGTAGGAGGCTATAAGCGCGAAGGTGATATGTATAACCGTGAGCACACCATACCTCAGAGTTGGTTTAACGAGGCTTCACCTATGAAGGCTGACATTGTGCATGTTATACCTACCGATGGTTATGTGAACAACCGTCGCAGCAGTTTTCCGTTTGGAGAAACAAACAGTCCTACATACACCTCAAACAAAGGCTTTAGCAAGGTAGGCCCAAGCTGCACCGAAGGTTACAGCGGAACAGTGTTTGAACCAAACGACGAGTATAAGGGCGACATAGCACGAATTTATTTCTACATGGCTACATGCTATGAGGACCGTATTGGTTCTTGGACTAAAGGCACGGCCAACACTGTGATAGCAGGCAACAAGTATCCTGCCTATAAGCCTTGGGTTATCAAGATGTTGCTGCGCTGGGCAAAGGAAGACCCTGTGAGCCAGAAGGAGATCGACCGTAACAACGCGGTGTATAAGTGTCAGAAAAACCGTAACCCCTATGTCGACTATCCAGGATTGGAGCAGTATGTATGGGGCGATAAGATGAATGTGGCGTTCAGCTATGACAATTATGGCTCTGTTGATCCAACGCCTAATCCTGATCCTAACCCTGATCCCACGCCCGATCCGAATCCTGATCCCACACCCGATCCGAATCCTGATCCAACGCCCGACCCCAATCCAGACCCTGTGCCTGTGAGCGGTGTGACGTTCAACAAGGTTAACGCTGATAACGATCTCACCACAGGAACCTACTATCTCATTGTTTATGAGAATGGAGAAAACTCTAAAGCCCTTGCAGCACAGAATGGTGATGTGCGTTCGGCTTCTGCCGTGACTATCGCAAACGACAAGATTGTGACCGATGTGGACACCGACGGTAAGCCGCGTCAGTTCTTGCTTGGCGGTTCAAAGGGGGCATACACGTTCTACAGCACCGTTGACAAGAACTATCTTGCTGCGCTGTCTGGCAACAACAAGCTTCAGACAACAACAGATGCTGGTTCTGCCAATGCAAAGTGGGACGTGACGTTCGTGGGAGAGCACGCTAACATAAAGAGCTGTGCGTTTACCAGTCGTTCAATAAACTATAACAAGAGCACCACTCCAACTCGTTTCGCAACCTACGAAAGCAAATCGAACCAGCAGCCTGTTGCTCTGTACAAGCGCAATGTGACCTCAGGCATTGGCTCAACAGCCATGCAGCAGCCAACGCTCATAACCGTTTACAGCATTACAGGTGTGGCTGTGAAGCGTGGTGTGCAGCCCTCAGCAGCCTTTGACGGCCTAGCCAAGGGTGTGTATGTTGTTGGCGGAAAGAAATATGTTGTAGAATAACTCTAAAGAGCTTAAATGAGAAAGCCCGAAGTCCTGTTTTGCAGGGCTTCGGGCTTTTCTAATTTCCAAAGAAAGAGGGCTGATTTGACACACCCTTATCTTGCTTTCACTCTATGTCGAGCTGCACCTCCACAGGACAGTGGTCGCTGCCCATCACGTCGGTGTGAATGTTGGCGGCAGCAATTTTGTCGCGCAGACGGTCAGATACAAGGAAATAGTCGATGCGCCACCCAGCGTTCTTCTCGCGGGCGCGGAAGCGGTATGACCACCACGAGTAGGTCACCTGGTCGGGATGGAGGAAGCGGAACGTGTCGGTGAAGCCGTTACTGAGCAGATTCGTCATCTTGGCGCGCTCCTGGTCGGTGAAGCCGGCGTTCTGTCGGTTCGTCTTCGGGTTCTTGAGATCTATCTCCTCATGAGCCACGTTAAGGTCGCCGCACACGATGACGGGCTTCTTGCTGTCGAGCTGCTTGAGATGGTTGAGGAAAGCATCTTCCCAGGTCATGCGGTAGTCGAGGCGGCGTAGACCATCCTGCGAGTTGGGGGTGTAGCAGGTGACAAGATAGAAATTGGGCATCTCAAGCGTGATGACACGTCCTTCGTGGTCGTGCTCCTCTATGCCCAGCCCATAGGTCACACTGAGCGGTGTGTGGCGTGTGTAGATGGCTGTGCCAGAATAGCCTTTCTTCTCGGCATAGTTCCAGAACGATTGGTAGCCCTCAAACTGCAGGTCGAGTTGTCCCTCCTGCATCTTTGTCTCTTGCAGACAGAAGAAGTCGGCATCGAGAGCTTTGAAACTCTCCTCAAATCCTTTCGTCACACAGGCTCTTAGACCGTTGACGTTCCATGATATAAACTTCATATTGTTCTTTCTTATTTGTTTTCTTTCTTATTTGTTTTTTTTCTAATTCCTTTTCAATTTCTTGTCTGCTTCTTTTCTTTCTATCGTCTATCGTCTTTTCTTTATTTCTCTTTCTTTCGTACATATTCTTTTCTTCTTTCGTCCTTCTTTTCTTCCATCTTCTTTCTTCCATCTTCTTTCGTTTTTCTTTTCTTTGCGATAGGCCACCATAGTGAATGAGAGGCAGATGTGGCAAAGTTAATAAAAAAAAGCAAGAGGAGAGAGTGTCAAATCGTTTTTGTTCATTTTGACACACTCTCCTCTTGCGGAAAGATATATTTTGCTGCTTATGTTTGGCTAGTACTGATGCTATAAAATCGCACGGTTATTAAATTTCATCAAATAAAGTGAGTTTATCAGATATGCAATTTTGGCAACCCATAAATGAGAACGTACTGCATTCTCTTATTCATAGCAATTATATTTTTATATTTTGAGATAGGTTGTCTGTTAAGGTGATAGAGAAATCACAATATTTTACCTCATCAGATAGAATTTTACCTGTTCTATCTATGTATTGTCTCATAATAATGATTTTATATTCACCATTTTCCAAATTGTCTATTGTAAATGACAAATCGTAATGGCATATACAATTAGTGTCCATGGTCGATTTTTCGGTTAAAATTATAGTCGATCCAACAACTTTGAATCCAGTTTCAATAACTGCATTGCAAGAAAGAATGGTATTTTCATGTATGATCTGCAATCTTTTATTATCATTAGTTAATAACCTAATTTGCTCATCTGGCAAATCGTTTGTAGTTGTAGCCACTTTACCTGAAGGACTATTGGTGGCTGGTGTAGCACCTGAGATGTATTTTTTACATCCAGAGTTGCTAAAATTACTTAAGTATGGCTGATTCGTTACATCATTTTGTTCATTATTAGAACAAGACAGAAGAAGACATAACGATAGGCTACTAAGTAGTGCAATGAATCTTCCCATTTTCTCTAAAGTTTAAATTTGGTTAGTACTGATGCGATAAAATCGCACGGTTATTAAAATTCATCAAATAAAGTGAGTTCTTTGACATCTTGTTTTATTTGCCGATGTTCATAATCTTGCAGTTTTGGCTGCAAAATTATGAACATCAATTTCAAATCAAAAAATACAAAGAACGTTTGTAAAAGATTAAATATCAAATGTATAACTATAGTTAAGCGATTAATATCGCATCACTAGTAATGTTTGACTAAAGAAGCTACTTTTTCAAATCAGAAGCCGCTTATGTGTTGCCTGTCATGCAGCATTTGTTTTTTGCTTAGTAATGAATCTTATTGGCATGCAGACCGAAAGCTGTCTGGATAGAATAAGCGTTGCCGTCTATAGCTACTTCTTTCACGATGACGTTAGCCTGTAGTTTGCGGTTTTGGTAACCGGCCATGGCGTAATAGAGCGAGTTGTAATACTGCATAACTGAAGCAAACTGTATCACGATGGTGTGGGTCTTGTCTTCAGCTGTGTATGAGGTAGTGAACTTCAAGTTGCTGTCGCCAGGAATCATCCATATAGAGTAGTAGTTGCCTGCTGAGGCTGTTGCGCCGTTTGTTATCTCGTATCCGTTGAAAGCAAACTTCAAGCTTGCTGCCGGTGCGTTGGCAATGATGCTCTTGGCGTTGGTGTCCTGGATATAAGCGCCGAGCGACTTGACAGGATAGTTGTTCATGATGAGCGTAGAGTCGTTCACGGTGAATGTTATCTGTGCCGAGTCGGCCTTGTTCTTTTCACCCTCTTTCAAGAAATAATAGTAGCCCTGGTATGTGCCGTTTGTCTCGATGCAGAGAGCATGTTTCTGATCAGGTGTCAGAGGAACATAAGAGGGTCTGTCGTTGTTGTCGTTAAGACAAGAGGTGGTTGCGAAGACTGTGCAGATGAGGCACAGGAGCATAAGGATTTTTGATTTCATGTTTATTCGTTTTTATAATTGTTTATGTTTTATGCAAGAGAGTTCGCTTCCTTTCATCTCATAAAGATGTTTTTCGCGTCTTCGTATATATAAATGTAGGCGTGTGCGCAATCTTGCATGCAACATCAAAAAAAATTATATTTTTCTCGATTCACCGCGCAAGAGGTTCATAAACTCCTCGCGTGTCTTGGCTTGCTCAAAGGCTCCGCTGAAGGCGCTGGTTGTTGTGATAGAGTTTTGTTTCTCCACGCCGCGCATCTGCATGCACATGTGCTTGGCTTCAACGACAACCATGACGCCCATGGGTTTGAGCGTATCTTGTATGCAGTCTTTTATCTGCTGTGTGAGGCGTTCTTGCACCTGCAGACGATGACTGAAGATGTCGACCACGCGTGCAATCTTGCTCAGACCTGTTATGTAGCCGTTAGGGATATAAGCCACATGTGCCTTGCCGTAGAACGGCAGCATGTGGTGCTCGCACATGGAGAAGAAATCGATGTCTTTAACGATGACCATCTGGTTATATTTCTCTTCGAACAGCGCATCGGTCAGCACCTTGTGCGCGTCCATGGTGTAGCCTCGTGTGAGCACCTGCATGGCTTTGGCCACACGCATGGGGGTCTTCACAAGACCTTCGCGTTCAGGGTCTTCGCCAATGAGTTTAAGCACTTCGTGGTAGTGGGCTGCCAATTCATCAAGCCCTTCTCTGTATTCTGTTTCTGGATTCACTATTTATAATGATGTTTGTTTGTTTTCTACTTGGTTGCTTCTAATAAGCCACGGTTATTTTTCCGCTTACGATACATGCTTGCTTGTAGCCCAGCTTTTTCACGCCTTTCAGGACGGCTCTTGCCTCTTCGTATGTGCGGAAGTTGCCCATGCGGCAGATCCAACGTGGCGAATAGAAATGAACATAGACGGGTATGTCGGGGTATGCCATCTTTACATCACTGCCCGCCTTCTGCGCTTTCACGCGGTCGTTTCGTGAGTTGCCTCCAGCAAACACCTGCACACGATAGCCGTTGACCTTATAGCTGCGAAGAGGAATTTTCTTGCGCATGTCGACGGTTGGAATGTCTGTTTCGGTTTCTTGTTTGCCTGAGGCGGTGCTATTGTTGTTCTCCCTTGCGGAGTGTTCCTCTTTCTTGTTGTTGGCAGCAGCCTCGTTGCCATGCTTGTGCTCGTTGTTGGCGGCAGCATGGTTTGAATGGCTGTTGTGATGGGTTGTTGTTGTAGCTGATGGGCTTGTATGCTTTGACGGTGATGATGGGTTGGCCGTTTTTGCAGGATACACCTGTTTGTGTCCTGACACGTCGGCGCTGTTGACCAATTCGTCGATGTCCTTGCTTTGCACAACGGTCACCGTGCCCGTGTCTTTTGTGTGCTGCTGTATGTGCTGCGTGAAGGACTGTGCCTTCATGTGTGTAGCCATGCCGAGCAGTGCGGCCAGTGTTATGACGAATAGTCTCATTGTCGTGTTGTTGATGATGATTCTCAAAAAGTGTGTTTTAAAAATGAGCACGCCGTCCTCATCGGCCTGTCATGTAGACCACGCCAGGCAAAGATAAAGACGGCAGTGCTTTTTTCGCTTTCTGCTGTTGTCAGAAATGTTTTATCGGTGTTCTTGTCCGATTATTTCTTCCAAGCGTCGATGATGCCCTTGAAATCGGCACACTTCAGAGAAGCGCCACCGATGAGGCCACCGTCGATATCGGGCTTAGAGAACAGCTCGGGAGCGTTGCTTGCCTTGCAGCTTCCGCCGTAGAGGATAGATGTCTCCTCAGCAGCCTCCTGGCCATACTTCTCTGCTACGATAGAGCGGATGTAAGCCAGCATCTCCTCAGCCTGGTCAGAGGTAGCGGTCATGCCTGTGCCGATGGCCCAGATGGGCTCGTAAGCGATGACGATGTTCTTCCAAGCCTCTGCGTCGAGGTGGAACACTGAACCTGCGAGCTCAGCCTTAACAACCTCGTTCTGCTTCTCTGCCTTGCGCTCCTCAAGAGTCTCGCCGCAGCAGAAGAGAATCTTCAGACCGTTAGCCAGAGCCAGGTCCACCTTCTCCTTCAGGATCTCAGCGGTCTCGCCGTAATACTGACGACGCTCTGAGTGGCCGAGGATAACATACTGAGCACCTGTGCTCTTTACCATCTCGGCTGACACCTCACCGGTGAAAGCACCTTTGGCCTTGTCTGCGCAGTTCTCTGCACCGAGAGCCACTACGTTTTGGTCGAGCTCCTTTGCTACAGAAGCAAGGTGAATGAACGGTGTGCAGATAATAACATCGCAGTTAGGTTTGTCGGCTGCGAGAGCTTCGTTGATTTCCTTGGCGAGTGCTACGCCTTCCTGCAGGTTGAGGTTCATCTTCCAGTTGCCTGCTACAATTTTCTTTCTCATTTTTCTTTTCTTTTTAAAAAGTTTATATAATATGTTAGAATTGTTTTGTTCTTTCAGCCACCGTGTCCACGCCAATGTGCGGTCGGCGAGGGTGAGGAGGAGGAGTGGCAAGATGTACCAAAGGAAGATTTTCAGAATCTTTGTTGGCACAAAATCGTCAGGGATCTGTCCTATGGGCAACTTCTCGAGCGGTCCTTTCAGCTCATCGGTCTGTGGCAGACGGTTATGGCTCCATTTGCGTATGACCACGCCGTCCTTGAGGAGCAGCAGTCCGGGGTTGCTGCGTATGATCGTCTTCAGCGTTGTGGCATCGGTGATGCAGAACGGATATTCTGCCCCTGTCAGGTCGATCCAACGGTTTATATCCTGCTGTGAGCTTGCTGTGAGACAGAAGAAGGGAATGTGTTGTTCCTGTGCATACTCGTAGATCTGGTCTATGTCGCCGAAGTTGGTGTCATCGGCTTTGTCGAGCCATGGCGATATGAGCAGGAAGGTGTAGCCCTTGTCGTTGAGCACCTGTTGGGTTATGTCTTCGCCCGTTGATTGCAGCTCTATGGAGAAATCGTGTATTGGTGGAACGTAACCCTCGGCTGTCTGCACGGTGTGGCTGTCTACGAACTGCCAGGTGGAGTCGGGGTAGTTGTCGAGTGTGAACTCGCGTGTCTCGCCATTCTTCTTTAATATAAATGTCGTCTCAAACTGTGGCTCCTTTGCCCCCGGCGGTATGGTCATGCCTTTTCTTAGGTCTGCTCCCACATGGTATGGCCGGAAGTCGAACAGCGGTAGGGTGTAGAGGCTTATGACCTCGATGGCGAAGATGAAAAGCACCGAATAGTTGCGCACAATCCACTGGTTGCTCTTCGAGATGAGCCTTGCCATCAGTAGGGGCCATTTTGCTATCACCACGGCGCATGCCAACAAAAAGATGTTCTTTATCAGCGTTTGCGTGTTGGTGAGCACTATGGCATCGCCGAAGCATCCACAGTCTTTTACGGGGTTGGCCACTGCTATCCACAAGGTTAGCGCCGTCATGACCACCATCACGGCTGTGACGATGCGGCTCACGATACGTCGCTGTATGGCAAACAAGAGATATATGCCCAAGGCAAACTCGAAAGCTGCCAAGATAACAGACGCTGTGAGCGTGGCCCAATCGGGAATCCACGGTGTGAGCTCCATGGCTTCCAGATAGTCGTGAATCTTATATTGTGTGCCGAGCGGGTCTATGGCCTTTACAAATCCTGACAGGATGAATGTGGCTGCGAGCAGCAGGCGGCACATGTTTATCAATATCGTTTTGACGTATTTCACAATGCGCTGAATGTGGTTTACTTTCTTTTTTAAAGCTTCTTTTTAAAGCCTTGTTTTTTAGCCTTGGCTTTAAAAGTCTTGGCTTCTTTAGCCTTTTGTCTTCTTAAGCTTCTTGTCTTCTTAAGCTTCTTATGCTTAGTTTTCCTCCTCGGTGAGTTTTATCACGCCGAACACCGAGTAGTTGATGATATCCATATAGTTGGATCCGATACCCTCCGACACAAGTGTGTTGCCGCCGAGATTTTCTATCTCTTTGACGCGTTCAATCTTTGTCAGAATGAAATCGGTATAGCTGCTCACCCTCATAGAGCGCCACGCCTCGTCATAGTCGTGGTTTTTTTTGAGCATGAGCTGCAGAGCCTCGTTGGCGTGACGGTCGTAGAGCGCCATGGCCTCGTCGTTGGTAATGTCTACCGTGTCGGCAAAGCCTTTCTCAAGCTGTATGAGTCCGACGATGCCATAGTTGATAAGAGCCACAAACTCGGGTCTTATGCCGTCGCCGACCAGCGACTCTTTTTTTATCTCCAGCGAACGTATGCGCTTAGCCTTGATGAAAAGTTGGTCTGTGAGCGATGATGGGCGTAAGATGCGCCACGACGCTCCATAGTCGTGAAGTTTCTTTTCAAACAGGGCGCGACATTCGTGCATGGCGTCCTTGAATTGTTGTTCTGTTCGTGTAGTGTCCATAAGTTGCCACAAAAATACAAAAATCCTGTGAAATGAGCAAGAACAAACGCCTTTTTAGTGTTGTTTCTGTCTCATGTGAATCATTCTGACCACTCCACACATCGCCTCGTAGCGTGCTTTCAGCGAGTCGCGTCTCACGCCGAGCATGTTACGACGGTAGCGGTCGGTCTCTGTCTGCAGCTGGCTCTCTGTCTCTTGCAACAGAATGTCGGTTTTTGCCACATCGTCTTGGGCCATCTTCAACGATGCGTCTTGCCACACCTTAAGTGCGTGCTTGCGTGCTTCAACGGCTTTGGGGAAACGCTCGCGCAGCTGAGTGATAGAGTCGAGCGCAGCGCTGTATTTGCCTTTGTTATAGAGCGAGTCAATTTGGGCGAGTAGGGTTTGTGCCTTCTCGTCTTCGGTCTTTGTGCATCCGCAGAACAGGATGACGATGAATGTGAAAAACAGTAAGTGCTTCATTGTGACGGCAAAATTACAACTTTCTTTTTCACTAACCAAGAATTTTAGCGTTTTGTTTGTTTTCTTTAACCCAAATCGGTCGTTAGGGCTTGCTTGTATTTTGGATTTTTAGAAGAGTGGATTTTGTTTGGCTTTTAATGAGTAATAGCGAGCTATTGCGAATTAAAAACAAGCAAAAGACACCTTATAACAAGCAAAAGACTGCAAGCAGTTATAAAAACGGCATAAAACGGCCTAATGACCGATTTGGGTTAAATGTTTCGTGTTAATGTTTCGTGTGGTTCTGACAATCTGAATGTTGTTGCATTTGGCAAATGTGTCAAGTGAACGTGTTAATGCGGAAAACAAAAAAGGTTATCTGAAAGACTCAGATAACCTTAATTTGTGACTCCGGCAGGATTCAAACCTGCAACCTTCTGATCCGTAGTCAGATGCTCTATTCAGTTGAGCTACGGAGCCATGCTTCTTAAAAGCGAGTGCAAAGGTATGGATATTTTTCTTAACTGCAAAATTTTTTGCAACTTTTTTATTGCTTTTTTGTTGTTTTTCCTCTTTTTTATCGGTTTTAATGGTTTTATCCAAGATTTATTCATAAAACAACACATGTTTTACGAGTCTTCTTTTTCCATTTTCCCCATTTCTTTCTTACATCTCTTATATTCTTATATTTATTCTTATATGCGTTATATCTCGTCCTTTAGTGTAGGGAAGGTAATGTGATATTTTACAGCCAAGAAACGAATGGAGCATACCACGGCGAAGGTTATGGCTGCCATCCATGTAACGCTGAGGTTTAGCAACGCCAATCCCCAATAGATAAATCCACCTGCCACACATGCTGTGGCATAGATTTCCTTTTGAAAAATTACAGGTATGTTGTTAAGGAACACATCGCGCATAACGCCACCTGCCGATCCTGTTATGCAACCCATGATAATGGCCACCCAGAACGGGTGTCCACACTCGAGCGTTTTCTGTATGCCGGCAACGGTGAAGAGTCCTAAACCGAGGGTGTCGAACACGAACCAAGCGTTGTCAAGCTTCTTTAGGGAGCGCGAGAACACAACGGTAAAGAGAAGAGCCAGCACGGCGCAGCTCATATATAACGATGATGTCATCCAGAACGGTGTGACGCCAAGCATGACGTCACGAATTGTTCCTCCGCCGATGGCCACGGCGATGCCGCACACGAAGCCTCCGAACCAGTCGAAATGTTTGGCTGAGGCTTGACGTATGCCCGACACCACGAAGGTGAATGTACCCAGCACCTCGATAATTTTCATCACGGTGCTGTAAAGATCGTCAAACTCAAGGTTCATAGTTTTGTCACAACATTAACAGGATTGCCTTCCAGGAAGGCCTTTACATTGTTTTCAAGAATTGTCATCAAGCGCTTGCGTGCTTCAGTTGTTGCCCATGCGATGTGGGGTGTGATGAACGCGTTGGGCTCGGCAAACAGAGGGTTGTCGGCTGTTGGCGGTTCTTGCACCATGACGTCGGCAGCATAGGCAGCAAGCTGCTCGCTATGTAGCGCTTCAGCCACATCGGCCTCGTTGACAAGGGGGCCGCGTCCGGTGTTTATAAGAATAGCTCCCTTGCGCATCTTGCCAATGGTGTTCTTGTTGAACATCTCTTTTGTTGTAGAGGTAAGAGGACAGTGGAGAGATATTATGTCGCAAGCGCCAAGCAATCCCTCAAGCGTTGTTTTGTAAACAAAGTCTGGTAGGTCGGCAGCGTTCTTGCTTGTCATGGCATACACGTCCATGCCAAACTCGTGTGCCAGACGTGCCACCTTCATGCCTATGTTGCCGAGTCCCACAACACCGAATGTTTTTCCTGCCAACTCATGCAGAGGTGTGTCCCAATAGCAGAAGTCGGGATTGCTGCTCCATCTTCCGTTGCGGTTCAGAGAAGCATAATGGTCTACGCGGTTGACGATGTTAAGCAGGTGTGCGAACACCATCTGTGCCACGCTGTTGGTGCTGTAAGCAGGTATGTTGGTCACGGTGATGCCATGACTGGCAGCCGCCTCAATGTCTACAACGTTATATCCTGTCGCCATCACACCTATATATTTAAGGTTGGGCAGCAGGTCCATGGCCTTCTCGTCAATGACCACTTTGTTTGTGAACACAATGTCGGCCTTAGCAGCGCGTTCCACCATCTCTTCTTTTGTGGTGCGTGGATACACCGTGACCGTGCCATACTGTTCAAACGGTTTCCAAGAAAGGTCGCCGGGGTTCAGACCGGTTCCATCTAAAACTACTATATTCATTGTTCTTAAATTCTTTTTTTTTCGATATGTTTTTTTCGCTCTTCGCTCTTCACTCTTCACTCTTCACTCCCTAAACCTATCCCCCCAGAGCCTGATCATCTGTTGGTATTGTTTTTCTTCAGAGGGCGAGTGTTGTGCGTGCCAGAGCCGAGTGTCCTTCAGTTCGTCGGGCATATATTGCTGATTGACAAAATTGCCAGGATAATCGTGAGCATACTTATATCCGTCATGGTAGCCAAGCTGCTTCATCAGTTTTGTCGGGGCGTTACGAAGGTGTAGCGGCACAGGCTGGTTTCCCGTTTGCTTTACCACCTCCAAGGCTGTGTTTATGCCCATGTAGGCCGAATTGCTTTTAGGGCTTGTTGCCAGATAAACCGCTGCTTCAGCCAATGGTATGCGTCCTTCGGGCCATCCTATCTTCATGACCGCGTCAAAAGCAGCGTTGGCCAAGAGCAAGGCGTTTGGGTTGGCAAGGCCAATGTCTTCGGCTGCGCTAATGACCAGACGGCGGGCGATAAACTGTGGGTCTTCGCCACCTTCTATCATTCGTGCCATCCAGTAGAGTGTGGCGTCTGGGTCGCTGCCGCGTATGCTCTTGATGAATGCTGAGATTATGTCGTAGTGCATGTCGCCTCCTTTGTCATAAGCCAACGGGTTCTGCTGCAGTCGTTCCTCCACCATCTTGTCGGTTATGACAACCTTCTCCGCACTTTCCGACTCAACCACCAGCTCCAAAATGTTAAGAAGCTTGCGTGCATCGCCACCGCTGTAACGCATCATGGCATCGGCCTCGCGCAGCTCAATGTTGCGCTTGCTCAGTTCGACATCGGTCGTTATGGCACGGTTTAGCAGCTCCATAAGGTCTTCTTTTTCAAGCGATTTGAGCACATATAGCTGGCATCGTGAGAGCAGAGGACGTATGACCTCAAACGAAGGGTTCTCTGTTGTTGCGCCTATTAGGGTCACGATGCCCCGTTCCACCGCTCCGAGCAGCGAGTCTTGTTGCGACTTGCTGAACCTGTGAATCTCGTCAATGAACAAAATGGGCGATGCGCTGTTGAAGAATCTGTTGTTTTTGGCTTTCTCAATGACCTCGCGCACATCTTTCACACCGCTTGTCACGGCGCTCAAAGTGTAGAACGGCGTGTCCAGCTTGTGCGCAATGATCTGTGCCAGAGTGGTTTTGCCCACGCCAGGAGGACCCCACAAGATGAATGATGAAATTCTTCCTCCTTCAATCATCTTGCGCAGCACAGCATCCTTGCCGACCAGATGTTTTTGTCCTACATAGTCGTCAAGGCTTCTTGGCCTCATTCTTTCTGCTAATGGTTCGCTCATAAAAATGTCTTCTTGCAACGCAAAATTAGAAAAAACATGCGATATGAGCAAAATTTATAGTAGAAAAACTTGTGAATTAGCTTTAAAGTATATACTTTTGCAGCGCCTCTTTGGGGCAGCTAAGAAATAAAACAAACAAAATTATATGAAACAGCAAAAAGCTTTGACTCTAAAAACTTTGACAAAAGGCAACGTGTGGGAAATTCAGGAGAATGATATTTTCCGACTGTTGGATGCCGGCTACAAGGATGCTGACTGCAAGGACAACATGCGTCACTATTTCGACATCATACGCACTGCCTTCGAAATGGAAGAAGTGAAGGTTGACCGCCCCGAGGTGATAGCCAAATACGAGGCACGCGGATTCAAGGTGGCACCTGTTAAGGTGGATGACAACACGAAACCCAAGTGGGCTATAAAGAAGCGACCCATCCTTCGTGTCACCGACCTCACATACGAGAATATTCGTCACATCTCAGCAGCCAAGCTCATGGAGGTTTTGGACCGCAACTTTGGCGGTGGCTGGGACTCGCTCTCACAGAGCATACAGGACATCATCGAGAGTGGTTTCGACATCAGCACCACCACGCTTCCCAAGGATCGCCTGCACAAACCGGGCGGCATGTATGAGAAGAAGGTGAACGACGGTTTCGAGGTGCTTGAGATTCCTAAGGGCTCATGGATCGAGGCTATCTTCGCAAAAGAGAAGCCGCTGGAAGAGAAACCTCAGAGCAAGTTGGACGATGAGGAACCCACAAGCAAATATGACCTCGACGATGACGAGGACAGCGATGAGGATCTGCCTGAGATTGATGACAAGTATGACGACGACGATGACGACGACGCCTTTGATGAGGACAAGCTCACCGAGGAGAGCTATCGCACAACCTTCGACACCGACCCTGAGGATCTTAACCTTGAGGCAGCCGATGTGAGCGATGATGAAGACTATTAAAAAAAGACTTTTATTTTCGGGCGCCTTTCGTAAAGGTATATCCTTAAAGGTGAAATCGAAAAAACAATAATTTAAACCCTTCTTCTGCTTCTTCATGATGGAGAGCAGAAGAAGGGCTTTTTTTATAGAAAACATCCCTAAGCCATGCAAAACACGAGATTATGGTTAACATACATCAATAAAAATCGTCTATATATATTTTTTTTAGAATAATTTATGTTTTGTAGCGTTTTTGTAATAAATAATGTTTAATTTTGTAAGCAAATTTAAAACGCTGAGGAACAGTTGTTGGTTCCAGCATTATTTTAACAAGGACGACGCCAACTAAAAGAGGCGAAATTAAACAAAATTTTCAAAAATTAGTTTTATGAAAAAAAGACTGTTCATGTTTTCTGTCATGCTCCTGTCTATCATGCAGGTAGCTTTGGCGCAGGTCACAACTGCTGCCCTGACAGGAAAAGTGACGTTGGACAACACCAACGAAGAGGTTATTGGTGCTACCATTCAAGCAGTGCATGAACCTTCAGGCACACGCTATGGAGCAGTGACAAACGCTAACGGACGCTACACCATTCAGGGTATGCGCGTTGGTGGACCCTACAAAGTGACGGTGAGCTACATTGGCTACAAGAACCGTGAGGTGAGTGGCATACAGTTGCAGCTTGGCGAAACTTACAACCAGAACTTCACAATGTCAGAAGATGCCAACGTGCTTGGCGAGGTAGTGGTTAGCGGCAAGGCTTCCAAGTTTGCTGCTGAGAAGACAGGCGCTTCTACCAACATCAGCAACACGCAGATGATGAACCTGCCTACCATCGACCGTTCAATCACCGACATTGCCCGTCTCTCTCCTTATGCCAACGGCATGAGCTTCGCTGGTGGCGACGGACGTAGCTCCAATTTCACCCTTGACGGTTCAAACCTCAACAACAATTTCGGCCTCACATCATCGCTGCCTGGTGGCGGCAACCCTGTGTCTATGGATGCCATTGACGAGGTTCAGGTTGTTGTGGCACCGTTCGACGTGCGCCAGACCAACTTCATTGGCGGTGGCATAAACGCCATCACCAAGTCGGGAACCAACACCTACCGTGGAACCGCTTATGTATATTATAATAATGAGAACTTGCACGGCAACCGTGTCGACAACGCCGATCTGGGCGAGCGCGGCAAGAACGGCACCACCACTTATGGCTTCACCTTTGGTGGTCCTATCGTCAAGGACAAGCTGTTCTTCTTCGCCAATGCTGAGTATAGCAAGAGTCCTAACGTTGTGAACCGCTGGCGTGCCAGCGAGGATGGCAGAGCTGACGCCACCAACTATGTGTCGCGTGTGCCCGTGTCAGACATGGAGAAGGTAAAGAACTTCCTCATTGAGCATTACAATTTCAACCCTGGTTCTTACAGCAGCTTCCCCGCAGAGGACAACAACCTCAAGCTGCTTGGACGTATCGACTGGAACATCACCAACGAGCATCACCTTGCTGTTCGTTACAACTACACCAAGAACAAGGCGTGGAACGCTGTGAACAAATCGTCTTCAGATGCTTACACTCGTTACAACACCAACCGTCTGTCACAGTATGGCATGTCGTTCGCTGGCTCAATGTACTCTCAGAACAACTCGGTAGCTTCTATCTCTGCCGACCTCAATAGCCGCTTCGGTGAAAACATGTCAAACCAGCTGCTTTTCACCTATACCGACATTGACGAGAAACGCGAGACCAACTGCAGCGATTTCCCCTTCGTTGACATCATGTCTGGCTACACCACCGACGATGCAGGCAATTTTACCTCTCAGGACATGAACCCCTACATCAGCTTCGGTTCAGAGCTGTTCTCAAAGAATAACCGCGTTCAGAACAAGATCTACACTCTCACAGACAACTTCACCTATTATCTTGGCGCACACAAGCTGACAGCTGGTTTCAACTTCGAGCATCAGCTCGCCAACAACTCTTACATGCGTGGCGCTACAGGTTATTACCGTTACCGTTCACTCGACGACTTCCTCAATGGTGCCGCTCCTGAGACCGTAACACTTGCTTATGGTTACAACGGCGAGCTGTATCCTAACGCTGAGGTTAAGTTTAACCAGTATGGCATCTATGCTCAGGACGAGTGGAACGTGCTTAACAACCTTAAGCTCACCGCAGGCATTCGTTTCGACAACATCTCTTTCGATAAGGACGACCTCATGGAGAACAAGGCCATCTCTGCTCTCGACTTCGGTGGCCGCACCATCGACACAGGCTCATGGCCTAAGGGCAACATCCAGGTGTCACCCCGTATCGGCTTCACATGGGATATCTTTGGTGACAAGTCGCTGAAGCTTCGTGGAGGTACAGGTCTGTTCGCAGGCCGTCTGCCCCTCGTGTTCTTCACCAACATGCCTTCAAACGCTCTCATGGCGCAGGGTAGCGCTGTTGCCAGCACCGTATATAGGAACGGCACCATCACTCCCGATGCTGTGCTCAACCAATTCAAGGGCGGTCTGGTTACAGATGTAACCAAGATTCGTGAGCTCCTTGGCGCTCCTGCCACCATCACTCCTGAACAGGGTTCTCTGCCCAAAAACTTTGCTGGTGTAGACCACAACTTCAAGATGCCTCAGGTTTGGAAGACAGCCATCGCTATTGATGGACAGGTTCCCGTGTCGTTCCCTCTGTCTTTCACCGCCGAGTTTACCTTCACCAAGAAGATTCATGACGTGATGCTCGACAACTACAACATCAAGAGCAACGACGGCTGGGAGACCCTGAAGGGTACAGGCGATGACCGCTATGTTTATCCTAACGACTATCGCTATTATAAGAACATCAACTCGGCTTGTGTGCTGACTAACACATCTAAGGGTTATGGTTGGACCTTCAACTTCACCGTGAACGCTGAGCCTGTACAGAACCTCAACCTCATGGCTGCTTACACACACACCGTTATGAAGGAGCTTACCGGCATGCCTGGCAACAATGCTTATTCGACATGGTCAAACATGTATGCTGTTCAGGGTCCTAACTTCCTGGAGCTCGGCAACTCACGCTATGTTATCCCCGATCGTCTCATCGCATCGGCAAGCTACAAGTATGCTAAGGAACATTTCAGCCTCTTCTACACAGGCTACTCTCCTTCAGGCTATAGCTTCTATTACGACGGCGACATCAACGGCGATGGCAACCGCTATGACCTGATGTACATTCCTAAGGACGAGAACGACATCCACTTCACCAATCCTGCTGATGCCGACCTCTTCTGGAAGTTTGTAAACCAGGACAGCTACCTCAAGAACCACAAGGGCGAGTATGCAGAGCCTTACAGCGCTCGTGCTCCTTTCGTTCATCGCTTCGACTTCCGTTGGGCTCACGACTTCGACGTTAAGATTGGACAGACCAAGAACAAGCTTGTGTTGAGCCTCGACATCATGAACGTTGGCAATCTCTTCAACTCTAAGTGGGGTGTTGAGAAGAACATGGCCGGTTGCAACAACGGCAAGATCTTGAAGGTTAACAAGATTGTTGATGGCGTGCCTTATTTCTCAATGTATAAGGACAAGGCCACAGGCGAGGCTCCCACCTCTACATGGGGCTTCAACCACAACTACAATCAGTGCTGGAAGATGCAGATTGGCGTTAAGTATGTCTTCAACTAATAATCTTTGCGCTTAGGCGCAAAGACAATAAAAAGAAACGGCTTGCAGTTCCCGACACAGGGCTGCAAGCCGTTTTCTTCTTTCTTGTTATAAAGGTTTTCTTTTTTTCTTATTATAAAAGTTTTTTCTTTTCTCGCCTTTACAATAAGAGCTTTGTTTTCAGAGATCTTAAGATTATTTTTTGCTGAGACTCTTTATTTCTTCTTCAGACAATCCCGTTAAAGATGCAATAATCTTAACGTCCATTCCTTTTTCCATCATTGTCTTTGCTACCTCCGCTCTTCCTTCCGCTCTTCCTTCTGCTCTTCCTTCCGCTCTTCCTTCCGCTTTAGCTGTGTCCAAAGAATTCTTGATATCGCGATATGCTTTAAGACTGTCTTCATATTCGCGTAATTCTGTTGGTGAGAAGCGAGCGATGGCTGCCGCATCAAACAGTTTTGTGAAAATCTTTTCACGAAGAGCTGCAGGACGGTCGTCAAGACGTGATAGGTTCTTTAGGACATACATCCATTTGTCTGATAATGATGTAAGCTCATTGTCGGCTTTATCGAAACGTCCCACCTCAACGTATTTAAACATCAACTTGGCGTTGAAAACCTTCTTCGTCTTTGTATCCATCAAAGCAATTGTGTGAATTGTGTCGGAACTGTCAAATGCTTCATCGCTCATTTTGAAATTGAGCAATGCCACGACATACACTTTCTTAAGACAAAAATTCCAATCGGAGCTTTTTGGAGCTTGTTCTCTAATAGGAAATGTTGAGTAGAAAAGAGAGCGGTCTTTGAAGAATGTCTGGTAAGCATTCTGCATCTCAACAATAAATTTTTCGCCTCGTTCGTTCTCGCAATACACATCAAATATGGCTTTGCGCTCCGTATATACATCTCCCACGTTTTCGCTGTTGAGATACCTAACATCCTTTATCACCTCCTCCCCGTTGAAGAGAGAGTTGAGAAAGTTGATAAGCAAATCCTTGTTGGGATCTGTACCAAAAATTCGCTTAAAGCCAAAATCTGTTAGCAGACTGATATATCTTTCTTCTGACTGTCTCATGATTGAAAAATTAAAAAATGGTCACACAATTGTTGTTGTTGCAAATTTAGATATTTTTCTTGAATTACACGCAAGTAGTGTGAAAAAATGGAAAAGATTGTTTGCGAGATAAGCCTATGGTATCTATTTTTTCATTACCTTTGCATAATCTTTGCAAAAAGAAAACGGCATGGTGGAACCTGGGCATGACGTGTTTGCGCCTCGCTCTTAAGAACTAAGCCACGATGACGACATGTAAAGACATGTAAAAAAGAAGAGGCTTACTTTTTAGAAAAAAGCTTTTTAAAAAGCAAATAGAAAGAAGAAAAATGAAAGAATGAAAAGGAAAGCCTGAATTTGAAAGAAGATAAAAGAAAGAAGAAGAAACAAAAAAAAATAGAAGAAACAAAAAGAAGAAGAAACAAGAAACAAGAAAACAAGAAAAAGAAGAAACAAAAAATATGATTGTATGTATCGCTGAGAAACCCAGCGTTGCCAAGGATATAGCCCGCATCATAGGAGCCACGAGCGCCCGTGACGGCTATATGGAAGGCAACGGCTATCAGGTGACATGGACCTTCGGACACCTCTGCACCCTCAAAGAGCCCAACGACTACACCGAAAACTGGAAGCGTTGGAGCCTCAGTGCGTTGCCCATGATACCGCCGCGCTTCGGCATAAAGCTTATCGACGACAGCGGCATAAAGAAACAGTTTGCTGTCATTGAGCGACTCATGCAGGCCGCCGACAGCATCATCAACTGTGGTGACGCCGGTCAGGAGGGAGAGCTTATACAGCGGTGGGTCATGCAGATGGCTCAAGCCAAGTGTCCTGTGAAGCGTCTGTGGATCTCGTCCATGACCGATGAGGCCATACGCGAGGGCTTTGAGGCCTTGAAGGATCAGGCGAGCTACCAGCCGCTCTATCTGGCAGGTCTCAGTCGTGCCATCGGCGACTGGATTTTGGGTATGAACGCCACGCGTCTTTACACGCTCAAGTATGGACAGAACCGTCAGGTGCTGTCCATCGGTCGTGTGCAGACCCCCACGCTTGCCCTTATCGTCAACCGCCAGAAGGAGATCGACAACTTCAAGCCAGAGCCTTACTGGGTCCTCTCGACCGTATATCGCGACACGCTCTTCACCGCCACCAAAGGCAAGTTTACGAGCAAAGAGGAGGGCGAGGCCGCCTTCTCAACCATTGCCGACAAGCCGTTCACCGTCACCTCTGTAGAGAAGAAAAACGGCACAGAAGCGCCGAAACAGCTCTTCGACCTCACCTCGCTTCAGGTAGAGTGTAACCGCAAGTTCGGCTACAGCGCCGAGACCACGCTCAACATCGTGCAGACGCTCTATGAGAAGAAACTCTCTACCTATCCGCGTGTTGACACCCAGTATCTCAGCGACGACATCTACCCCAAGTGTCCCTCCATCCTTGCAGGTCTTGTGGGCTATGACGACGTGCTCGAACCGCTCAAGGGCAAGAACCTGAAGAAGAGCAAGAAGGTGTTTGACACGTCAAAGGTAACCGATCACCACGCCATCATACCCACAGGCGTGCCTGCCCGTGGTCTCACCGACATGGAGCGCAATGTCTACAACCTCATAGCCTTACGCTTCATCTCCGTGTTCTACCCCGACTGCAAATTCTCCACCACCACCGTTCTCGGCAAGGTTGAAGACGTTGAGTTTAAGGTCAGCGGCAAGGAGATTCTCAGTCCGGGATGGCGACTTGTCTACATGCGCAACGTCGACAAAGACACCGTTGTTTCAAAACCCGACACCGACGAAGAAGACAGCAAGAAGGGTGATGAGGAGCGCACGCTGCCCTCGTTCGTAAAGGGTGAGAGCGGTCCCCACACGCCCACGCTCACGGAGAAGCAGACCACGCCGCCAAAATATTATACCGAAGCCACGCTCCTGCGCGCCATGGAGACGGCAGGCAAGTTTGTTGAGGACGAGACGTTGCGTGCTGCCCTTAAGGAGAACGGCATCGGCCGTCCGTCTTCGCGTGCCGGAATAATAGAGACTCTGTTCAAGCGTCGTTACATACGTCGAGAGCGCAAGAACCTTGTGGCCACCGCCACGGGCATAGAGCTTATCGACACCATTCATGAGGAGCTGCTCAAGAGCTGTGAGCTGACGGGCATCTGGGAGAAAAAGTTGCGTGACATCGAGCATAAGAAATATGATCCTGCCATGTTTATAAACGAACTGAAGCAGCAGATCACCGACATTGTTAACGATGTGTTGCGCGACAACAGTAACCGTCATGTGACCATAACCACCGAGGAAGACCTGAAGAAGCGTCCTGCAAAGAGAACGGCAGCGGCAAAGTCGACCGCCACACGCAAGAAGCCGGCGGCGAAGAAACAGACCGACAAAGCGGCCCCTGCTTCTTCTGCGCCCGTCCCGTCATCATCGGTCCCTGCTTCTTCCATCCCCTCAGCCCCCGCCGCCGCGTTGTCCCCCGACCCGTTGGTTGGTCAGCCCTGTCCTGTCTGCGGCCAAGGACACATAATAAAAGGTAAGACAGCCTATGGCTGTAGCCGTTGGCGCGAGGGATGCACGTTCCGCAAAGCTTTTTAGATGTTTCCGCAAAGCTTTTTAGGTGTTTCCGCAAAGCTCTTTAGATGTTTCCGCAAAGCTTTTTAGATGTTACCGCAAAGATTTTTAGGTGTAGATGTGGTTGGTTGACCAGTAAGGTTCCTCTTCTCAGACAGTCAGAACCACTGAAAACAATAGCTGTACCCCTACCGAAAACCATAGTTTTCGGTAGGGGTACAGTCGTTTCTTAGCCTAAAGTATTGGTTTCATACGCTTTATTTCATAATTTTGTGGTAAATCAAACAAACAAAATACTGCAAAAAATATGAACCTATCAATTTTTTCTCTGCATCGTCATGCTCCCCGCATGGCCTTGCTCTTTTCGTGTCTTTTCATTGCGCTCGGTCTCGATGCGCAGAGTTTTGATGTCGGTGACTTGACCTACACGGTTCTCACAAACGACGCATCCGCCGTTCAGGTAACAAGAGGCAACAAACACTTCTATGACCTGACCATCCCGTCGACGGTCTCCTATAAAGACCATAGCTACACCGTGAAGCACATCGGCAATAATGCGTTCTTCGGCAACGGATATAAGATTTATCATGATGTCGTGCTGCCGCCAACGATTGAAACCATTGGTGCCCAGGCTTTTACAAACAATGGTGATATGACCTCGGTCACATTTGCCTCGGGGCAGGCCCCACGTCTTCGCGTCATAGGCGAAGGGGCGTTTTATAATTGTCGTAAGATGACAACATTGTTCGAGATGCCTTCCACCCTTGAAGAGATAGGCAACAACGCATTTAGAGAATGTTGGGCATTGAGAGGCACCTTTCTGTTGCCGGAAAACCTGAAGACCATCGGCTCCGAATGTTTCAGCAGTTGTCGTAGCATCAGCGGTTTCCGCTTTGCCGTTACGTCTATGGCCGACATGTTGAGTTCCAACCGTTGCTTGGTCAATATGCGCGACGACGCGTCATGGGTGTGTCCTGTGTCTATAGCGCCTAATGTGGAGCGCATACCATCACATTTGTTTGAATCGTTAGGAAGATATAGCGTGACCTTTGAGCCTGGCAGCCGCTGTAAGGAGATTGCCGCTTACGGCCTTGCGTCTGTGTGCGGCCGTTTGGAGCTGCCTGAAGGTCTTGTGACCATCGGCAACCATGCCGCTTACGACACAAACAGCGGCGCCCGTTCTTTGCACCTTGTGTTGCCTTCAACCGTGCAGACCATAGGCAATTATGCTTTCTACAAACGTTCAGATATGACGGGTGAACTGCGTTTCGGTTCAGCCCTCACCAGCATCGGAAGGAATGCTTTCTATGAATGTAAGTCGCTGTCGGGCACTCTCAGCTTGCCCGCCTCTTTAACAACGCTCGGCATGTATGCTTTCAAAGACTGTACGGGCATAGAGCGTCTCGAATGGCATGTTCCCGCACACCCTGACGGCAACAACCGCAATCCTGTGCTTTCCGACATCCGTGCTACCAATGGGTTGCAGGTTGTCATAGGCAAGGAGGTGCAGCGTGTGCCAGCCCTTTTCCTTAGCAACTGCAATGCCGCCAGCCTTACCTTTGAAGACGGATGCCAATGCACCGCCATCGGCGATGTAGCGTTCGCTGGAGCTATGCTGTCGGGCAGCCTTGTCCTTCCGTCAACAATCACCGAGATCGGCTCTTCTGCCTTTTCGGGCAACTCTTTGCTTTCGTCCATCCACATTCCCTCGTCGGTAAATAAGATTGGTCGTTATGCTTTTTATGAATGTACGAATGTCAACAATCTCTATTTCGGTCCTGCCGAATTTACCCTTGCTGATGGCCGTGGATCTGCCGATGTGTTTTACCGCTTGGGCAAGAATGTCGGTGGTGTGAATCTCACCATTGGCCGCGAGGTGAAGAAGGTGAACCAAGAAATGTTCGACAAATACACCAACATCAAGACCCTCACGTTTGAGGAAGGGGCTGTGTGTGACGAGATTGGCGCATGCGAGTTCAACTACGAGTCGTTGGAAGGCTCTCTCGTCTTGCCCTCGAAGCTGAAGAAGATCGGTTACATGGCGTTCGCCACATCCAACATAACAAGTGTTGTTGTGCCGGAGAGCGTGACCGAGATAGGAGCCCAAGCGTTCGCTCAATGTCCTCAGTTGAGCAAGGTTGAGTTTAACGCCCATAATGTGGCTTACAGCTATGAGCAAAACTACAGCATTGGTGCTTTCTGTTGGTCTGGCGGCTTGGCCGAAGGTTTCGATTTGTGGCTTGGCAACGCTGTCACCACCATTCCCGACTATTTGTTTGAAAATGGTTATATGGGTGAAAATGACGGCAAGTTTGAGGTTGTGGGTGGCGTTAAGGCCATACATTTTGCTGCCGATGGCGGCTTGTCAACCATCGGAAAGTACGCTTTCTGCTCGAACCGCCTGCTCTCTGGTCGCCTTGCCGTTCCTGCCACCGTGCGCACCTTGGGCGAAAGTGCCTTTACTGGTTGTCTGCAACTTAACGAGGTGGAGCTGCCGTCAACCCTCACAGAGGTAGGCAACAATGCGTTCAAGAAGTGTGAAGCGTTGCAGAGCGTGTTTTATGATGTGCCCAACGCCAAGAGCACCAACCTGCTGCCCGTTGGCGAATGGATACCTGATGAAATGACGGGTGAACCACATGAGCAGTCGGCTTATGCCTTGACCTTAGGCCCCAACGTGGAGAGTCTTCCCGACAATTTCTGCGCTGATGCCAATATAAGCAAGCTCACGGTCTCTGACGCCCTTAAGCTTAAGACCATTGGAGCCAAGGCCTTCTATTGTTGCAAGAACATGCAAAGCGACGTGTTGCTCTTCCACGATGGCCTGACAAGCATTGGCGAGAGCGCTTTTTACGGTTGCGAGAAGCTTGACAAAGCCATGCGTCTGCCCGCATCGCTTGCCACCATCGGCGAGAAAGCGTTCTATGGCATCACGGTCAACGATCTTGAGTGGAACTGTGCTGCTGCCCATGACCAGGTGTTCCGTTATAGCCGTGTGTGTGTGAACGGTCACCTCACGGTCGGCGCAACCATCATAGAGATCCCTGACAAAGCGTTCGAGGCTAACGGTCATCTGTTCTCATCGTTGTCGTTCGCTCCCGACAGCCGCTTGAAACGCATTGGCGACTGCACCTTCGGCAAGTATGTCAATTATAAAGACGTATGCCTTACAGGCGGCACGCTCACGCTGCCCAAGACCGTAGAATATATCGGTTCGTCGGCTTTTGCAGAAACGGGCATCACGGGCGAGCTGGTGCTTCCCGCCGCTCTTAAGGAGATGGGTACGGCTGCCTTTGCCCGCTGCACAGGCCTGAAAGGTGGGTTGCAGCTGCCCGAGGGCTTGAAGAAGGTGCCAAGCTATGCCTTTGAAAACTGCGCCGGACTTGTCGGCACGCTAACCATCCCTTCTTCGGTTGAGGAAATAGGGTGGGATGCCTTTGTAAGAACCGGCTTCACAAAGCTTGTCATCGAGGATAGTGACCAGCCCCTCGCAACAGGCAACAACTTCAACAAGACAGGCGGTTGGATCATAAAGGCTCCTGCTGCCGATGCCTCTGCCACCGTCATGCGCGGTCCCAACGGCTCTACAGCCATGAGCTCTCTCTCCGTTGCTCAGGGCATGTTTGCGCTGTCGCCAATCACCGAGGCTTATGTGGGACGTGAGCTCAACTATCTTTGTGGAGCAATGATGGATCAGAGTTTTGTGCGACGTTACTATTCGCCGTTCGGCCGTTCGCGCCATCTGGAGCAGATCACGGTGGGCGACGCTGTGAAAAAGCTTTTGCCTTATCAGTTTGCCAACTGTGCCAAACTGAAGAAGGTGGTCTTGCCCGAGGGCTTGGAGACCATAGGCAAGGGCACGTTCCATGAGGACAGCGTGCTTGTCGAGATCAACGTTCCGCGCAGCGTGACGCTTGTCGATGAGGCTTCTTTCAACAATTGTGTGGCCCTTGAGAACATAACCATTGGTTCTGCCTCTGCACCTCAGGGACGCATGGTGAGCACCATGAACGCCGAAAAGGCTTCTGCCGCAGGCAACACCGTCATTGGTTATGGCGCGTTCTGGAACTGTGAGCGTCTCTCCTCTGTAAACCTCACCGATGCGGTTAGCGAGATTGGCGAATATGCTTTCCGCTATTGCACCTCGCTCTCGTCGTTGACCTGTGCCCGTGCCACGCCTCCCGCTGTCTACGCGAATGCGTTCAGCAACGCCGCCGACCCGTCGTCTTGCACCCTTTATGTGCCTCTCCACTGTGCTTCGGCTTACCGTGGCAGCAATGTGTGGCAGCAGTTCTTCATAGAGGAAGCCGACCTGACAGGCATCTCACAGCCTACCGTTGACGACATTGAAGGCAGCGGCTCCGTGAAACAGCGCTTTGGTCTTGGCGGTCAACATCTGTCGTCGCCGACAAAGGGCATCAACATCGTGCGCATGAACAACGGTCGTGTGCGCAAGGTGGTGGTGAAATAAGATTCTGAATAACATAAGATTTTGCGTTTTGTCTTCAACATTAATTTCCATTAATGACCCATTATTTATCATTAACACACGCTTCGCGCGGAAGATTGATGTTCATTAATGGAAATTAATGTTTTAAAAAAAGCGCGAAGCGCAAAATCTTTTTAAGCGATAGCTCCTATATATATAATATGTGTCGCTTTTCTTTTAAACAGCTTAAGGTTTGGAACAATAATTTTGGGCATTGTCCGTTTTTATCATAAACAATGCGCAAAGTGAGAAAACAATTTTTTTTATATACTAAGGTGTTGGCCCTTCTTGTCCTCTCCCTGTTGCTCCTTGCCGGCTGTGGCGCGGAGAAGAACATGAAGAAGGCGGAGAAGTTTATGACCATAGGCGAATATTATGACGCTGCCTCGCAATATAAGCAAGCATACAGCAAGACGCCGCCTAAAGAGCGCGACCGTCGCGGACTGATTGCCGGCAAGATGGCTGTGTGCTATCGGAAGATCAACTCCACGCCAAAGGCCGTTGCTGCCTACCGCAACATGGTGCGTTACAACAAGGCAACTGTCGATGACCGTCTGGAGCTTGGTCGCCAGCTTCTTAAGAACGGCGACTACAAGCAGGCGGCAGAACAGTTTCGCGTGGTGCTCGACTCCATGCCCGACAACGTCCTTGCCCGTAACGGATTGCTGTCTGCCCAACAGGCACCTGCCTGGAAGAAGCAAGGCTCGCGTTACACGGTCAAGCGCATGGACGTGTTCAACTCGCGTCGTGCCGAATATTCGCCCATGCTTTCTGGTGACCAGTTTGACCAGCTCTATTTCACCTCCACACGCAACGATGCCACGGGCGATGAGCTGAGTGGCATCACGGGCACAAAGAATGGCGACATCTTCGTGTCGCAGAAGGATGACAAGGGCAAATGGTCAAAGCCAGAGGTGGTGAACGGCGGCTTGAACACCGAGGCCGACGAGGGTGCCAGCTGTCTGTCGCCCGACCAGCGCGAGATGTACCTCACCCAGTGTGTCACCGACCCTTCCTATCCGCGCTATGCGCAGATCGTGAAGTCGAACCGTTCTGATGCTGCATGGGGCAAGGCGTCAAGCGTGGAGCTTACCAAGGACACGCTCTCCTGCTTTGCCCATCCAGCCGTGTCGCCCGATGGCCAGTGGCTCTATTTCGTCTCTGACATGCCCGGCGGCAAGGGCGGGCTCGACATCTGGCGCGTGCGCATAACGTCTGCCGGCTATGGCGGTGTGGAGAATCTTGGGGAGCCGATAAACACGCCTGGCAACGAGATGTTTCCCACGTTCCGTCCCAACGGCGACCTCTATTTCTCGTCCGACGGTCATCCCGGCATGGGAGGTCTCGACATCTTCATTGCTCACCCCGGCAAGACGGGACGTTATGTGCTTGAGCATCCGGGCTATCCGCTCAACTCGCAAGGCGACGATTTCGGCATGACGTTTGAGGGCGTGAAGAACCGTGGCTTTTTCTCTTCCAACCGCAACGACGGGCGCGGCTGGGACCATATCTACAGTTTTGTGAATCCCGAAATTGTGCTGAGCGTCAAGGGCTGGGTCTATGAGCAGGAGGGCTATGAGCTGCCTGCCGCTCAGGTCTACATGATCGGCAGCGACGGCACCAACCTCAAGCTGGGCGTGAAGAGCGACGGCTCGTTTGAGAAGGAGCTGACGCCGGGCGTCGAGTATATGTTCCTCGCCACATGCAAGGGCTTCCTCAACCACAAGGAGGAGCTTAAGGTGGTGCCCATGAACGACTCGCACGAGTATGTGTTGCAGTTTCCCTTGGCATCCATCACCGCCCCTGTGCTCATCGACAATATCTTCTACGATTTTAACAAGGCAACGTTGCGACCAGAGTCGCAGACGGCTCTCGACGAGCTGGTGAAGCTGCTCAACGAGAACCCGAACGTGACGATCGAACTGTCATCGCATTGCGATTATAAAGGCTCGTCTGCCTACAACAAGCTGTTGGCTCAGCGTCGCGCCGAGAGCGTGGTCAACTATCTTGTTGACAAAGGCATTGCCCGCGACCGTCTCTCGCCCGTTGGCTATGGCAAGGAGAAGCCCAAGACCATCAGGAAGAAGCTCACCGAGAAGCTCACATGGCTTAAGGAGGGTGACGTGCTGACAGAGGAGTTCATCAAGAAGCTCGCCCCCGAGAAGCAGGAGATCTGCAATCAGCTCAACCGTCGCACCGAGTTTATCGTCTTGCGCACCACCTATGGTTTGCTCGACGAGAACGGACAGCTCAAGCCCAAGGCCAAGACCGCAAAGCCTTCATCGACAAAGGCCAAGGACGCAGACAACGATTTTGACGTGTTTGTGGAATGATTATCGGTTTTGCCGCTTGCGAAATTTCGATAAAACAAAATTAGGGGTGTGTCAATTTTTTTTTGACACACCCCTAATTGTTCATTCTGTCATCTCCTTTATTCTTCACCCTTCACTTTTCACCCTTCACCCTTCACTCTTTATTCTTCACCCTTCACTCTTTATTCTTCACTCTTCACTCTTCACTCTTCACTCTTCACTCTTCACTCTTCACTTAATCCCCCCTCTCAGCCGTCTGTCAAACTGTCCTGCGCTGCCTTGCTCCCCAAAGAGTTTCATCAGCAACCGCTGGCGGGTCTTCGAAATGTCTGAACTGGAAAAGCCTGTGAGGTTGACCATCTCTCCAGGTTTGAAAGCGAGCAATACGAGAATGCAGATGCGATATTCTTTGCTGCTCAACGTGTATTCGCCCATGAGCTTGTCACGAAACCTCGGAACATTCTGTTCTACAGTTGTCAACATGTTTCTCCATTCGTCTTCAGAAGGTTCAGCAAGCGGTCTCTCCGCTAAGGTCTTAAACCGATGATAAATCGTTGCGCTTGTTATGTTTGCAATGCCTTCATGAGGCAGAGCCATGTCTTTGTGTTGCTCATAGCCCATGACCTTAGCTTGCAGCTTGTCTATGGTTTCCTCTTTGCAAGACAAGGCCTCCTCATGTTCTGCTTCTTTAGATTTCAACAGCTCTTCCTTCATCTCGTTCTTACGTTCCATGCGTTTGTAGCCTATGATGAGCCATATAATGCAGCCACCAATGGTAAGACCTAAAATTTTTTCAATCATTGATGCCTCCATCACCTGGCGTTCATAAGGGTTCGCTTCGGTCTGTGTCGTCATGGTCTTGTTGGCATGCAAGGCTGTTGGTGAAAGGCAGACAGCAGAGATTATTATTGTTATAAGAAAAACATATCGTTTGTGTTTTGACATAATAGCTTTTTTTAGTGTCTTGCAAAAATAATAAAAAATGTGCTTATGAGCAGCAAGAATAGCGTTTTTTTCTCGCAGTCCCATAAGCACAGCCGTTCACGACACCTCCAATTCTTCTAAGAGTTTGGGTGGCGCAAAGTTTCATATTTCATTTCCTTTCCGTCAATTGCCCTTTTATGTCGTCAAGCTCCTTTCTTAACAATTTGTTTTTCCGTTCCATCAGCCAGCAGCAAACAATGACATACAACTCGCCGACACCTATCACCAATCCGATAATTCTGTCTGTTGGTGTGACCCCCGACAACAGCTGCTTGTTGTCGTAATCAATAACAGCGTCGGCAGAATTGCAGGAACCCCGGTCGTGTCCGATAATAACCCACAATAATCCAACAATAAAGACGCATAAAGCAACAATGCTTATAAAATGTTTCTTTAAAAAGGTAACCATAGCCAATCCTCCTGTTTTTGTTTATGTTGTTTTCGGCAAATGTAACAGATGCTAACTGAAAATAGAGAACACTATCCTTGCCGCGCTCTGTACCCATCGGAAATAGCCTATGCAATAAAGGCCAAAGAACACAACAATGATGATGAAAATGTTTTGAAGCACCATATAATATTTTTTCTCCATCAGACATTTAATTATCCCAATGCCGAGATTAAAAACGATCAAATAGATAAAAGATGCAAGTGTAATCAAACTGCAAGCAATGTAGATGGCATTCATATTTCTTCGTTTTTGGTTTCATTAAAAAATATTTCATTCGTTAAGCGAGCTCTTTTATCGCTTATTTGTCTGCTGCAAAAATAGAAAAGAATGGCTTCTACAACAAATTTTTCAGCCTAAAACATTTGACAGTTTTTGACAAGCATGGGTCTGAATGGGCTTATTGCGTTCTGAAACAACGAGTTGGAGCTTAATTGGGGTCTGCTGAATTATTATCTGTTCATGCCTGACGTGCATGCCCCGAGAATCATGTGTGCCGGCTTGTTACCAGCACCTTGCTTCTGATTGTCCAACCTTGAGTTGTATTCCTTCTCAAGTTCCGTCCATGGAAGAAGGTCACCGAGAGCCACCCATCGGTTTGTCTTGTCCAACTCATCAAGGGATGAGCGGAGCAAACCGAGGTCATGTTAGTTGCTTGTAAAATCCTTGTTGTCTCGTAAGAATTTGTTTGTATATCGAAACTCTTCTTCCTTAAGTTTTTTGTCTTATTTGTTTTTGTCTTTTCCTTTTTCTCCCATCAACCTTTTCTGTTCACGCTCAAAATTCTCCAAGAAGTGAATCTCTACAGGCGAGAGGTTATTCTTGGTACGTTCCTTGAATTTGTCGTATTCCTGGTCGGCTTTCTCTTTGGCGAGTTTGGCGGAGATTTTACCTGCATGAGTGAGGATGTCTTTTCGGGAGATACGGAGGAAGTCATCGAGAATGTTTATCCAATCCTTCATATACATAGGGCGGTGTTCCTCGGCTTGCATTTCGGCGAAGTCAAGATATAGGCTCACGATGCGGTTCAGTGACTTTATCTCTTCGTGGGTGAGATAGTTCTTGGCTATTTCTGCTTCGGGTTTTGACGGCATAGCTCCAGACCACGTTGTAAGTCCCATAAAGTCTTTCTCAGCATCGGCTCTCTCGTATATTATTTCCGCCGCCGTATGACCGTGAACCGAATAGTGCATCTTGTTCTGTATTGTCTTGAAGAACTTTTGTGTCATTTCCACTCGAGGGTCATAGTCGATACTGAGGGCATAAATCTCCAAGACCTTACGATAGAACACCTTTTCACTGGAGCGGATGTCACGGATTCTTGCAAGCAACTCGTCAAAGTAATTGCCGCCTCCAGCTCGTTTCAATAGGTCATCGTTCATGGCGAAGCCTTTTACTATATACTCCTTCAAAACCTTGGTTGCCCATATACGAAACTGAACGCCACGGTAGGAATGAACACGGTAGCCTACGCTGATAATCATGTCGAGGTTGTAGTATGCTATTACTCTTTCAACCTTGCGAGTTCCTTCGTTTTGAACTGTTGCAAAATTTGCAATAGTTGCCTCTTCTTGTAATTCTCCATCCTCCAACACATTCTTTATATGTCGTGAGATAGTGGACTTATTACGTTGAAACAACTCTGCCATCTGGTCAAGCGAGAGCCAGACGGTATCGTCTTGCAACTTCACCTCAATTTGTGAATCACCGTCAGGAGTTTGATATAATAAAAATTGCCCTTTATCCATATATACATTACTTAAATGTCTTGGTTTGGAGAAGAACTTGGTTTAATTTCTTAACAGATCTTTCATTTCGACACCAAGCAGTTTAGCAATGGCATTAAGTGAACTAAGGTTAGGCTGTGCTTTATTACTGGCCCATCTTGACACAGTACACTCTGATACACCCAGTTCTTGTGCTAGCCATTTCCCAGTCTTCTTCTTTTCGACAAGTACTAACTTGATGCGATTCAAATCTTGCTCCATATAAAATTTATTATCGTTTGATGCAAATTTATATAAATTCTCCGAAACTCTACCGTTCCACACGTTAAATTAAGAAAAATAGCTCGATTTTGCCACTTTCCGGACAAAAAAATCTTGATTCTCACTTAATAACCCCTCTCAGCCTCCTGTCAAACTGTCCTGCGCTGCCTTGCTCCCCAAAGAGTTTCATCAGCAACCGCTGGCGGGTCTTCGAAATGTCTGAACTGGAAAAGCCTGTGAGGTTGACCATCTCTCCAGGTTTGAAAGCGAGCAATACGAGAATGCAGATGCGATATTCTTTGCTGCTTATGCCCTTTTCGTTTAATAATAAGTACCGGAAGGCAGGCAAGTGTTGCTCAACAAGAGCAACAATCTGCTGCCATTCTTCGTTTGAGGGATTAACGAGAGGCTTGTCTGCCATCTCCAAGAACGATTGGTAGACAGGCGATTTTGTAATCTCTGCCAACGCCGAAACAGGGAATAGCTTTTCCTCTTGTTTGTTGTTGGCAATCTCCAATTGAAGTTGTTCTATGGTTTTATCTTTTCGGCACAATGCCTCCGCGTGTTTTTTCTCATTGTCCTGCAACTGCTCATCTTTGGCTTCGTTCTTGCCTTTCATTAGTCCATAGCCAACAATGAGCCACATCACACCGAGCCCAACGACACCGCCGAGAATCTTGTCTATCGTTGAGACGGGTTCTATGTGTTTTTCTGTCTGTGTCTTTTCCGCGTTTTGCAGTTTCGTGTTTATGGTTTCAGACATGCCGCTGAAACAGTAAATCAGGAACGCCACAACAACGACGGCCACAAGAGTGTAAAGTTTTGCAAATAAAGACATGAGCGATTATTATAAAAATGTTCTCTTCTATATTGAGGTTATTTCAAAATTCGGCATGAAACGTTTCTCGTTTGCTTGAACGCTTTGTTGAGGTGCAGCCTATCTTATGCAAAGATAGTGCAAACCGAGCGCAGAGCGTCAAGCTTGCTTGAACGCTTTGTTGAGGTGCAGCCTATCTTATGCAAAGTTAATAAATTTTCAAGATTATCTCATCCTTATAACTGAATTTCCGCATTTATAAAATGGAATTTTTCTCAAGTAAGCGTCGCCGAAGGCGGCGAATATCCATAACCGCAGGTTGAGCTGCCGAAGGCAGCGAAGCCTGCGGTCTTATGAATGAAGATTAAATCGTCCTCGAAGAGGGCGAACATAAGGACTATTTGCATAGCTTGCTTGTGTTCGCCCTCTTCGAGGACGTTTTATTATTTTGTTGTGAAACCGCAGGTTACGTTCGCTTCGCTCTCTTCACCAGCGGTTATGGATATTCGCCGCCTTCTTGCTCTGGCAAGCGACAAAGTCGAGCGCGGCGACGCTTGCTTGAGATTAATTTCATATTAAAATGCGAAAGTTCAGTTCCTTACCTCTCTTTCTCCATAGTCTTTATGTTTTGTCTCTTGCTTATCTCTTCTCTCATGTCTGCAATTGTAGCTTTCATGTCTGCAATCGTAGCTTTCATTTCAGCTATCTGTTCGCTACACATCTCATTCTTGACATCCAAGCGAATGAGGCACGCCAATAAAGAAATAAAGGCTAAAACCAAGGTTAATCCGATAATCTTGTCTGTTGCCGTTGATCCTTTCAAATAATCACATTGTGCTGTGGTCATTTGCTCATGAACCACCTGCTCATAGCCACCACAGAAAAGATAAATGCTCACGACAACGATGAACAAAATTTCAAGGAGCAGAATCTTGTTCGTGAGCGATACCTTTTTTAAACGATTCTTCATAATCTTACTTTTTTAAGTAGGTGTTCAAAATTAATTTAAATGATTCTATGCCATATTTTGGCCTGTATGTCCAGCTCCGAAGAGGGAGTGTAGCGGGCTACACGACCGATGAGAGCTGGGCATACAGGCCAAAAGAGGGCGTAGAGGCATTTGAAAGCATAACCTTTTTTTATTAGATTCATATATGCGATTAATTATGAACACCTACTTATCATCCACAACAATGGATATCAGACAATCTTTTCTCTAATCTCCCATGCTCTTTTTAACTGAATGCAGCCGAAAGAAATCGGCAGCAATTGATGAAAATATCTACCTGATGGGTGAGAAATATTACCAACAATCCCAAAACAAGCATCGAAAACACATATAAGGCTTTCTTATATTCCTTTTTTATAATGCCCAACAACACGCCAGCTATACATCCTATAATGCATAAAACCAAGATTGCATAACATATAAAAATGAAAACATTTAAAGCAATGTAAAAAGCGTTCATAAGCAATTGAGTTTTTTAGTTTAACCTATTTGTCTGCTGCAAAAATAGAAAAGAATGACTCCTAAAACAAATTTTTCAGCCTAAAACATTTGACAGTTTTTGACAAGCATCGGCCTGAATGGGCTTATTGCATTCTTAAACAACGAGTTGGAGCTTAATTGACAATTTTTGTCAAACATCATTGCTTTGTTTGAATTATTTCATTGTGTTGGTGGAAGGTTGAAAGGAACGTTATGCTGAAACGAAGGAAGATAGAAATGAACGATTGATCTAAATGATGGAAGATTGAAATGAATGTTTGGTCGAAACGATGGAAGATTGAAGGTAGCGTTTGGTCGAAATGATGGAAGATAGAAATGAATGTTTGGTCGAAACGATTGAAGATAGAAGGGAGCATTTTGCTGTAAAAAAAGAAGATGGAATGGAGTATTTTTGTTGTGCATAAATATGCATTTTGGAGTGTATATTTATTCGGTTTCTCATGAAGCCCAAATGACACTTTGAAAGTGCCCAAATGACGTTGTCAAAGAGGCTCTTTGACAGCCTCAAAGAGGCCCTTTGACGAGCTCAAAGAGGCTTAATGACAAATCAAGGGGGTGTTTAAGAGATATTAACAATTCGTGATTGAATATTAACTAAAATTTTGCGCATCCTGAAAGATTTTATGTCTTTTTGCTATCTTTTTGTCTTTCTGTATATTTATGCAAAACAGGGGCAAAAACAGCTCTTTTAACGCTTATGCGCAACGGTTGTTTATGCCGTTTCGAGGTTGCAAACACGCCGTCTACGGAGCGTAAACATGGCACTTAGGATGCGTAACTATGGCTCTTAGGTAGCGTAACCATGGCATTTAGGGATCGTAACCCCGTTACTTGTAGATTGGTTTGCTGATTGTTTGAAATTGAACTATCGCAAGATTGCTATGCAAAAAAAAACTCAAGCAAGCGTTGCCAAAGGCGGCTATGAATAATTACCGCCTTCGGCAACGGCTTATGCCTGAGTCTGAGCGTTGTTACGGCTCTTATTTAGAAGTCCTCATCAGAATAACCATCGTTTGTCTCGTCTTCTTCAACGACGCCAAATCCGTGTTCCTTGTTGCCATCATAAGTCCATCCGCTCACCGTCATCAGTTCTGAACTTTCAACACCGATAACGGTGATGGCGGGCGATATATATGTTTTTTTCATCTTAGTGTTCTGTCTTTATTTTGTTATTACTACGGTCTTGTTGTTTACAATGTACACGCCCTTCGACAGCTCATCAACGTTGTTGGTGTTCATGCGCATGCCCTCCATGTTGTAGATGCCAGGGTTAGCGTTACGCTTGTTTTCTTCCACAATCTGTATGCCCGTAGTGTTGCCCATGTTGTTATTGTTGAGCGATAACTGCAGCAGCTTGCCCGACGGTGTGTTTTCCTTCAGCCAGCAGCGATAAGCCTTCACGGTGTGTGGCTTGCTGGTGTGAACAAGGTCGCCCTTGCTAAACATATATGAGTCGGCCGACACAGCTGTATTGTTGTCATACGAACCAAAGAAGGTCATGTTGTTCAGTAAACTACCTTCAACGCTGTTCTCTATATGAGCCGTTTGGTCTTCATAGTTAATGCCTTCGGCTACATATACAGGGCCATTAATGACCCCAGTTCGGGATAAGAATAGTTCATAAAAAAGTTGGTAGTCTCACAAATATT